>JACCDT010101222.1_pt1 | contig 15483 bp, 13 predicted proteins | sample 7446291 | NCBI WGS metagenome assembly JACCDT01 (sample SAMN15323446, study PRJNA562643) | freshwater metagenome | isolation source: river surface water | place: USA:Blue River Watershed | collected 2017-08-17
CTTGCGCGTAGTGCGTGTGCACGCGGCCCGTGCGTGGCACAGCCATTTGAGCCAGCTTGTCGGTGTAAGTGCCTTTGAGTTTGCTTAAGGATCGGTGCTCCAAAATTTTGGCAGGTAGTGGGTAGTCTTCGGCCAATTTCTCCAGCACTTCTTCGTCGGTGCTGCGTGCGCCAGTGGCCGTCTTCTTGATCACAGGTAAGCCCAGTTTGTCAAAGAAGATTTCGCCCAATTGCTTAGGGCTGGCCAAGTTAAACGGCTGACCTGCAATGTCATACGCTTCGGTTTCTAGCTGCACGATGCGTTGGCCCAGCGCATGGCTTTGTGCGGCCAGTGTGGGTGCGTCAATCAACACACCGTTGCGCTCGATGCGGTATAGCGCTTCGCTGCTTTGAATTTCTAGGTCGTAGATGAAGCGCAGTTTGTCGTCGGCTTGCAAGCGTGGCCACAGCACGTTATACACGTCCAGCGTCATGTCGGAGTCTTCGCACGAGTATTCGGTGGCACGCGCTACGTCCACTTGTGAAAACGGAATTTGGTGCGCGCCTTTGCCGCACAGGTCTTCATAGTTCAACCCTTTGCGACCCACATGACGCTCGGCCAAGCTGGCTAAGCCGTGAGGCTTGTGCACTTCCAGCACATAGCTTTGCAGCATGGTGTCGTGCGCGTAGCCCTTCACCTCAATGCCGTGGTTGGCCATGACGTGTCGGTCGTATTTGATGTGTTGGCCGAGCTTTTGAATGGCTGGGTTTTCAAACCAAGGCTTGAGTTTGGCCAACACTTCATTCATGGGTAGCTGCGAGGGCGCATCGCCATAGCTATGCGCCAGCGGGATGTAGCAGGCTTCGCCAGGTTTGACCGAAAAGCTCAGGCCCACAATCTCGGCACGCATGGCGTCGAGCGACGAAGTTTCGGTGTCAAACGCCACCAGTTCGGCGGCGTTGAGTTTGGCCAGCCATGTATCAAACATGGCCCAATCCAGCACGCAGTCGTAGTGCTTGTCGGTGACGGTTGATACCGTGGGTTCAGGTTCATCAAACAAGCCAGGTGTCGGCTCAAACTTCGGCTTAGCTGAGTCGGTTTTGCCACCTGCACCTGTTGCACCATCGCTGCCCTCGGCCAATGCACGGGCCAAGCCTTTGAAGCCATAGGTTTCGTAAAAGGTTTGCAATGCGGGCTTGTCCGGCTCGGCCAAGTGCAGCGCATCGAGCGCGGGCAAGCCTGGCACGTAGGCGGACAAATCGCAATCGGTTTTCATGGTCACCAGCTGACGGCCTTTGGGCAGCCATTCCACGGCTTGACGCAGGTTCTCGCCCGCCACGCCTTTGATGGCGCTGGCGTTTTGCAGCAAGTTGTCGAGCGAACCGTATTCCATCAGCCACTTGGCCGCGGTCTTTGGGCCGACCTTGGCTACGCCTGGCACGTTGTCCACGGTGTCGCCCACCAAGGTTTGATAGTCAATCATCAAATGCGGAGGCACGCCAAACTCGGCGGTCACGCCCGCCACGTCGCGTTTTTTGCCGTTCATGGTGTCCATGATGATGATGTGTTCGTTCACCAGTTGGCTCAAGTCTTTGTCACCACTCGACACCACCACTGTCACACCTTGTTTGGCAGCGGTCACGGCCAAGGTGGCTATCACGTCATCGGCTTCGACGCCCGGCACATCAAGCACTGTCCAGCCCAGCATGCGCACCATGGCGTGGATGGGTTCGATTTGCGAGCGCAAATCGTCAGGCATGGGCGAGCGGTTGGCTTTGTACTCGGGGTACAGCTCGTCGCGGAAGGTGGGGCCTTTGGCGTCAAACACGCAAGCGGCCAACTGCGTGGGCACTTCTTTACGCAGGGCTTGCATCATGTTGATCATGCCGCGAATAGCGCCTGTGGCGGCGCTGGTTGGGTCGCCTGGCACAGCGCGCAGGTCGGGCATGGCATGGAAGGCACGGTAAAGGTAGCTGGAGCCGTCGACCAGCAGCAATGTTTTGGTTTCACTCATAGGTTGTGATTGTGCCTTGTGTGTGTTTTTGGCTGGGCTCGCTGGACGCGGCTGGTGGGCGTCGCTGTTTCATGCTGGAGTACCAGAAATCATGGCGACGCCCACCCGCCACGCCCAGTCTGCGGCCTGGGTGTTGGCAAGCGAATAACAACCATGCAGGCCGTAGTCTTGGGGGGTGAGGGGTGAGCGGGTGACGATTTCTGGTACCCCAGCATGAGGAGCCCGCTCATCCCTCATCCCCCAAGCGAGCCCAGCCAAAAACAACAGACGCGCCAACTACAATGAGCACCAACTTTTAACCCCTTGGCAGTCATGGCAGTTTTCACCGAAGTTTCAGAGTCCTCCGCGCAAGAACTGCTGGCCCAACTCAAATTAGGCGAGTTGGTCGAACTCAAAGGCATCCAAGGCGGCATTGAAAACACCAATTACTTTCTCACCAGCAGCACTGGCCCATACGTACTGACACTGTTTGAGCGTCTCACACACGAGCAGCTGCCGTTTTATCTGTACCTGATGAAACACTTGGCACAAGGTGGTATTCCTGTGCCAGACCCCATGTCTAACCGAGACGGTGACATCTTGCTGACCGTCGAGGGCAAACCTGCCGCAGTGGTCAACCGCTTGCGTGGCAAAAGTGAGCTCAACCCCAGCGCTGCCCACTGTGCGGCTGTGGGCGATATGCTGGCCCGCATGCACCTGGCTGGCCGAGACTACAACCGCCAACAACCTAACCTGCGTGGACTGCCTTGGTGGAACGAGACCGTGCCCGTGGTGCTGCCGCATTTGAATGAATCACAAACCGTGCTCATCCAAACCGAGCTGGCCTATCAAAACCACATCGCTGCGTCATCGGCCTACACGGCTCTGCCTCGTGGCCCTGTGCACGCCGACTTGTTCCGCGACAACGTGATGTTTGATGGCCCCGCTGAAGCGCCCGAGCTGACAGGCTTTTTCGATTTTTACTTTGCAGGTGTAGACACATGGTTATTTGACGTGGCTGTGTGTCTGAACGACTGGTGCATCACCCACGCCGATGGTGTGCACGATGCAGCCAAGGCGCAAGCGTTCATCGACGCGTACCAAGCCGTGCGCCCTTTCACACCAGCTGAGCGCCAATTGCTCAACCCCATGTTGCGTGCGGGTGCTTTGCGTTTTTGGACGTCGCGCCTGTGGGACTTTTACCTGCCGCGCGAAGCAAGCATGTTGCAACCCCACGACCCCACACACTTTGAACGTGTATTGCGTCAACGCGTCGCACACCCTGTCACACTCTGAGCTATGAAACTCAACGTTGTTCCCGCAAAAACAGGCACGCTCTGGGTGCGCCAAGGCATTCGCGCTTTTTGGAAGCAGCCACTGGCCCTTACTGGGTTGTTCTTCATGTTCATGGCGAGCATGTCTATTTTGTCTATCGTGCCTGTACTGGGTAGCTTTTTGGCCCTGATACTGCTGCCTGCCGCCACCTTAGGGCTCATGGCCGCCACACGTGAAGTGGAATTGGGCAAGTTCCCCATGCCTTTTATCTTGGCTGTGGGTTTTAGAACTGGCCCAGAGGGCAAGCGCCACATGCTGATGCTAGGCCTCATTTACGCGTTGTGCTTTGTGGGCGTGATGGGCTTGTCCACACTGGTAGACGGCGGCGACTTTGCGAACTTGTATATGGCAGGAGGATCGCTGGAGATAGAAACGGTGATGGATCCAGATTTTCAAAACGCCATGTGGCTGTCGATGATGCTGTACCTGCCTTTATCACTTGTGTTTTGGCATGCGCCTGCCCTCACACATTGGCACGCTGTGCCTGTGGGCAAAAGCTTGTTTTTCAGCACCGTGGCGTGCCTGAGCAACTGGCGTGCATTTTTGTTGTTTGGTTTGATGTGGAGCGGTATCTTTTTGGGAACCACATTGGCCATCACACTCATTGGCAGCTTGGTGGGTGACAGCGACTTTGCCGCCATGGCCATGATGCCCGCCATGCTGATGTTGGCTGCGATGTTTTTTTGTTCAACGTATTACAGCTTCGTCGACTGCTTCACGTCGGACACGATTTACGCTTGATTAAACCTGTGTGAGCTTGGCCACACTGAGCGCCAGCCACTTGGTGCCGTGACGCGGGAAGTTCACTTGGGCACGGGCATCGTCGCCCACTCCTTCGATGCTGACCACCACGCCCTCGCCAAACTTGGCATGGAACACCTGCACACCGCTGCGTACCCATGCATTGGGGCCACTGGTGACAGGCGCTGCACGCTGAGGGACAGGCTTAGGCGCCACAGCCGTGGCCGCACCACCACCCCATGCGTTGTTTTGCCAGCCGTTATTGTTCTGCCAAGCATCACGTCGCGTGGGCATCGCATCGGCAAACGCTGAACGTGCAGGCGTGATCCACTTCATCGTGTGCTCTGGCAGCTCTTCGAAGAAACGGCTTTTCAGGTTGTAGCGCGTTTGGCCATGCAGCATGCGGGTTTGCGAATGACTGAGGTACAAACGCTTGCGCGCACGCGTGATGGCCACGTACATGAGGCGACGTTCTTCTTCAAGGCCGTCAAAGTCGTTCATCGAATTTTCATGGGGGAACAAGCCCTCTTCCATGCCTGTGATGAACACGCAGTCAAATTCCAAGCCCTTCGAGGCATGCACCGTCATCAACTGAATCGCATCTTGGCCTGCTTGCGCTTGGTTATCACCCGACTCCAACGCCGCATGCGTGAGGAAGGCAGCCAAAGGCGACAAGGTTTCGCCAGTGTCGGCGTTGATCATGGTTTGCGGTGTGGCGGGTGTGCTGCCATCGGTGACCACGGGCTCGCCGTGTTCGTCGATGGGCAAAGCCACCGCATCGCGGCCAAAGCCTTCTTGTGTGACAAAGCTCTCAGCGGCGTTGACCAATTCCTGCAAGTTCTCAATGCGGTCTTGGCCTTCGCGCTCGGTTTGGTAATGCGTGATCAAGCCTGAGTGATCGAGCAACAGCTCAATGATTTGGCGCAGGTTTTGGCCTTGCGTTTGCTCGCGCAGCACATCAATCTTGGCGACAAAGGCACTCAGGTTGGCCCCCGCTTTGCCAGCCACTGCAGTGACGGCATCGCTCATGGCGCAGCCCATGGCGCGTGCGGCGTCTTGCAGCTGCTCGATGCTGCGCGCACCAATGCCACGGGGCGGGAAGTTGACCACGCGCATGAAGCTGGTGTCGTCGCGTGGGTTTTCGAGCAAGCGCAAATAGGCCAAAGCGTGTTTGATCTCAGCACGTTCAAAGAAGCGCAAACCACCGTACACGCGGTAAGGCATGGCAGCATTGAACAGCGCGGTTTCAATCACTCGGCTTTGTGCGTTGCTGCGGTAGAGCACGGCAATTTCGCTGCGGTGTTGTACGCCTTTGGCACCATCGCCATTCTGACCATCGCGCAAGAGTTGCTTCATCTCTTCCACCATCCATTGCGCTTCGGCAAAGTCGGTGGGCGATTCGTACACGCGCACGGGCTCGCCTGCGCCCTGCGTGGTGTGCAGGTTTTTACCTAAGCGACCTTTGTTGTGGCTGATGAGGTGGTTGGCACTGTCCAAGATGTTGCTAAAGCTGCGGTAGTTTTGCTCTAGCTTGATTTGGTGGGTGACTTGGTACTCGCGCACAAAGTCGGCCATGTTGCCCACGCGTGCGCCACGGAAAGCGTAAATGCTTTGGTCGTCGTCGCCCACGGCCAAGATGGCACCGCCCCCTTGGTCCACAGGGCCAGCGAGTTGTTTGAGCCAGGCGTATTGCAGCTTGTTGGTGTCTTGAAATTCGTCCACCAAGATGTGCTGAAAACGGCGGCGGTAGTGCTCGCGCAGTGGATCGTTGTCGCGCAGCAGCTCGTATGAGCGCAGCATGAGTTCACCAAAGTCCACCACGCCTTCGCGTTGGCATTGGGCTTCGTACAGCTCGTAAAGCTCCACACGTTTGCGGTCGTCGGGATCGCGGGCCACCACGTCTTTGGGGCGCAGACCGTCCTCTTTGCAACCCGCGATGAAACGCATGGTTTCTTTGGGTGGAAAACGTTCGTCATCCACGTTGAACTGTTTGCTCAAGCGCTTGATGGCGCTAAGCTGGTCTTGGGTGTCCAAGATTTGAAAAGACTGAGGCAAGTTGGCCAGCTTCCAGTGGGCACGCAAAAAGCGGTTGCACAGCCCATGAAAAGTACCTACCCACATACCGCGCACGTTCACGGGCAGCATGGCCGACAAGCGCGTGAGCATTTCTTTGGCCGCCTTATTGGTGAACGTCACCGCCAATATGCCACCCGGCGACACCTGCCCCGTTTGCATGAGCCACGCAATGCGCGTGGTCAGCACCCGCGTCTTGCCTGAGCCCGCTCCCGCCAAGATGAGGGCATGAGCCTGAGGCAAGGTCACCGCCGCCGCTTGTTCTGTGTTGAGGCCTTGTAGCAAGGGGGGGATGTGAGGAGAGGAATGCATCGAAAGATTTTAGGTTTAGAATCAGCCACCGGGCCCAAGATTCTTGCGCTCGGTTTTTTTTGGTCTGCCTTTTGCGCCCCAAAAAAAACCGACCAAGCCAAGCGCTCAATCTTCGAACGTTATTTTCTGGAGCTTGGGAATATGGAAATTTTTGATTACGACAACATCTTGTTGCTGCCACGCAAGTGCCGTGTGGAAAGCCGCTCTGAATGCGATGCAGGTGTTGAACTGGGTGGCCGCAAGTTTCGCTTGCCTGTCGTCCCCGCCAATATGAAAACCGTGGTGGATGAAAACATCTGCTTGTGGATGGCGCAAAACAACTACTTCTACGTGATGCACCGCTTCGATTTGGACAATGTCCAATTCGTGAAAGACATGCATGCCAAGGGTGTGTATGCGTCCATCTCTTTGGGCGTGAAAGCCCCCGATCGCGAAACCGTGGACACATTGGCTGCGGCGGGTCTCACACCTGAATACATCACCATCGACATTGCCCACGGCCACGCCGACAGCGTGCGCGACATGATCGCCTACATCAAGGCCAAATTGCCTAAGAGCTTTGTCATTGCAGGCAACGTGGCAACGCCTGAAGCCGTAATCGACCTTGAAAACTGGGGCGCTGACGCTACCAAAGTGGGCGTAGGCCCTGGCAAGGTGTGCATCACCAAACTTAAAACTGGTTTTGGCACAGGCGGCTGGCAGTTGTCAGCGCTCAAGTGGTGTGCGCGTGTGGCGACCAAACCCATCATTGCAGACGGCGGCATTCGTAGTCACGGTGACATTGCCAAAAGCATCCGCTTTGGCGCAAGCATGGTGATGATTGGTTCGCTGTTTGCTGGCCACGAAGAGTCGCCAGGCAAGACGGTAGAAGTGAACGGCGAATTGTTCAAAGAGTATTACGGCTCTGCCTCTGACTTCAACAAAGGCGAATACAAGCACGTGGAAGGCAAGCGCATCCTCGAACCCGTCAAAGGTAAGCTGGCCAACACGCTGATTGAGATGGAGCAAGACGTGCAAAGCTCTATCAGCTACGCTGGCGGCACCAAGCTGATGGATGTGCGCAAAGTGAACTATGTCATCTTGGGTGGCGACAACGCAGGTGAACATCTGTTGATGTAAGCCTTGTGTGACGGCTCAATTTCGGCCAAACACAAAGCCTGTCTGCTCGATGCATGACAGGCTTTTTTTATGGCGTTTGCGCAGCTTGATATTGAAGCGTGTTACTTGTGTAGCAGCTCAAGCGCCAAGGTGTGCAAACGATGTCTGGGCTGGGTCATCGCCTCGACGATACTGAAGTGCTGCAAGCCCTCTAAGGTTTCGGCCACAGGTACACGGTCTTTGCCCCAAGACTGCTGAATCAAAAAGTTGTGACGAATGAACTCTTCGCTCTCAATGCCTCCCGCCACGCTGTAAAGCGTGCCTTGCTTGGGCGCAGGCATCCAAGCGGGGCTGTTGCGCAGCACCACCTCATCGGTCAAGCGCAGACTGTCTTTGAGGTAGGGCGTGGCTTGCACAGACGCCAACTCATACAAACCAGAAATGGACAATGCCTTGGTGACCAAATGTGCAGGCAAGTCGGCTGCATAAGCAGGCCAATCGCAAGCCAACAGCATGGTTACCAAGTGGCCGCCAGCAGAGTGCCCAACCAAGGTAATGCGACTGGGGTCAGCGCCAAAGCGATGGATGTTGCGCCACACCCATGCCACGCATTTGACCATTTGCAAGGTGATGTCTGACACCGTCACAGCGGGGCACAACGCATAGTTAGGCACAACCACATGCGCACCTTGCGCGGTGAAGGTAGGCGCGATGAACGAATGATCCGCCTTGTCCAGCGAACGCCAATACCCGCCGTGGATGAACACGACCACGGGTGCTTTCTCACCCGCGACGTCACTTGGAAAAATGTCTAACGTTTCGTTCAAGCCGCGCCCATAGGCCACGTCTTGAAAGCAACGGTGTGTGGCACGCACCTGTGCAGACGCATCACGCCAATAAGCAAAGTGTGCCGCGTGCTCAGGCACCAAGGCGCGATTGTTGTACATGCGGTCATACCAAGCGCCGTCGCGTTGCGTCATAGTTTTTTCTCCAGAAGAATTTGCACATTGGTCCAGCTGCGGTTTTGGGTGCGACTGCTTTCCGTCACACCATTGCCGTTGTAAAAGCTGCCTGTGTTGTAGTTGCGCGGATCAAGGTTGCTCAGGGTTAAGCGCCATGCCGTGCTGCTGTCCACGCGCCACAAGCCATACACATCCAACACGCGTTTTTGCGAAATGGTGGTGAGCTGCTCTGCGCTTAAACGGGTGCTGTAGCCAGGGTTGTAATTGATGTTGCCACCCACCGTGAGAGGTGCAGATTTGAGCTTGTAATCTGCGCCGATATTGGCCGTCATGCTTGGCTGTTGGTCTAGGCGGTTGTTGGGCCCCATGATGCTGAGCACGCGCGAACGGTAAAAACTCAGGTTGTTGCGCAGATCAATGTGGGGGGCATCTGCAATCCATTCATCCATACGGAACTTGGCTTCTAGCTCAATACCTTCTGTGATGGCTTCGCTGATGTTTTCGGGACGTGACAAATATCGACCTTGAGTATCTTCCGCTTTTGGAATGAGTACGTTACGAATCAAATTCTGAACACGACGGTGGAAAACACTGGCGCTTAAAACTCCACCCTGCGGCAAATAGCGTTCAACAGCCACATCCAAACCTGTTGCGACTTCAGGTTTTAGATTCGGATTACCTGAAACATCGGGGTTCGTCTCACTATTTAGACCATCACGTACATATGTTCGGCGCGCCAGCAAGGTAGGCATGCTGGGTGTTTTGAAGCTGCGCGTGAGACTCATACGCACTTGGTCTCGACTGTCTGGATTGGGACGCCACATGGCATGCAACAAAGGCGTGAAGACGCTATTGCGATTGATCACGTCACCAGTGGTTGTATTGCCTTCCGTGGTCAATCCTTCGAAGCGAGCGCCAAGATGGGTTGACCAATGTGGCGTGAGTTGCCATTCATCCTGTGAGTAAACAGCGTAACGCATCGAGCTGGCTTGATAGTCAGCACTGCCTGCCACGCTCTGGTAAGCACCCACCACCGTCTGGGTGCGTCGCACCGACTCAACCTCTGCCCCACTCACCCACTGGTGACCGCCGCCCAAAACATTGGTGTATTTACCGCTGAGGTTGGCCGAACGGTCTTGCACACGCGAGTTCTCGGACAGGCTAGGTAACAAAAGAGGCGCATTCGATGTTTGTTGGTATTCGTTATGACTGTTCCAGCCTCCAACGTTGAATTTCCACTCCATGTTGCTGTCCGTCGACAGCTTGCGACGCCATTGACCATTCAAGCGCAAAACAGCAAAGTGGTTTTGATTTTCATTACTCGCTGTGGCTGAGCCCACCGCCGTGGAAGGATTGGTTGAACTTTGGGTGGCCTCAATCGTGCCGGGCGTTCTGCCTTGAGACAAAGCAAGGAACGGCATCAGCGTGAAGGTTTCGCCTGGATCGCCTTTGAGCTGCAAACGCGCCGTGGCATGCAAGCCCTCTCGTCCGTAATGGCTGTCACTCACCCGTTGACGTTGTGTTTGATACGAATTGACGCCAACACTTTCGGTGCGTGCTAACTCATTTTCACTGTGATCGGGTGCCGCATAGCGATTGATAGAGAGCGTGTAGTTGGCCGTCCACTTCTCGGCATCGTGGTACTTGACCAAAGAAGCGGTGGGCGAGGCATACCCGCCCTGAAACGACGAGCCCACTTTCAACTCGGTGGGCATGCCCTTGCGGCCTTCACGCGTGATGATATTGATGGTGCCCGCAATGGCTTGTGCACCTGTCTCTGCTGTGGGGGCGCGATAAATTTCCACACGCTCAACCATTTCAGGGGTAAGCGACTCCACGTTAAAGCCTGGGGGCACACGCTGACCATCCAGCAAGATTTGTGTATAGCCTTGGCTCAGTCCACGCATGCGGATGCCGCCACCTCGGCCTGGCGCACCACCCAAGGTAATACCAGGCATGCGCTTCAAAATCTCACCCAGGTTGGCGTCACCTTGTTTTTCGATTTCTTCACGACCAATCACAATTTTGCTGGCGGTAGATTCACGACGCTGCTGCGTGTCGTTGTCACGGCCACTGGTGATTTCAATGCGCCCCATGTCCGAAGTAGCTGCGGCAGGAGCAGCCGCCTGCTGCGCTAAAACCGCAGAAGCACTGAGTGCAAAGGGCACAAAAATGGAACGAGCGAGGTAATGAATGTGCATTTCAAAAAGTTTACCTAGGTATCAATACCCTTGCCGTGTAAAGTTCAGGTTTTCTTTTTTACGCAAGTTCCATGAGCCAAGCCTCCGCGCCACACGCCTACGAAATCAAAAGTGCCTCGCTGCCCTTGGTGTCCTTCCTTCTCAAAACCCCCGACATATCCGCACTGCAAGCCGATATGGCACGCCGTTTGGGTGCCACACCAGGGTTCTTTGACAACGACCCCGTGGTGATCGATCTGAGCGTCCTAGAGGACCCTAACAATTTACTAGACCTCCCCTCGGTGTGCCTCATGCTGCGCACACACCAAATGCTGCCTGTGGCTGTGCGCGGCGCAAATGAGCACCAATTAGCTAACGCCCACAAAGCAGGCTTGTTTGAAGCACGTGATTTGAGCATTCAAGCGCCAACAGCACCACGTGTCGAGACCGTGGTGCAAGAGGTGATTCGTGAAGTCGAAGTGGTGCGTGAAGTGCCTACGGGCAATGGCGCAGCCATGGTGATCGACAAACCTTTGCGCTCAGGTCAACACGTGTATGCCAAGGGGTGCGATCTGATCGTGCTTGCCATGGTCAACCCAGGCGCAGAAATCATGGCGGATGGCCACATCCATGTGTACGCCCCGCTGCGTGGTAAAGCCATTGCAGGCGCACGAGGTGATGAGCAAGCCCGCATCTTCACATCAAGCTTAGAAGCCGAGCTGATTTCCATTGCGGGTACCTACCGCACCAGCGGTGATGCACCGCTGCCCAAGGAGGTGGCTGGCAAAGCCGCGCAAATCAGCCTGCAAGGCGATAAGTTGGTGATGCAAGCACTGTAAAATTCGGCAGTTAAATAACAGAAACAACTAGGGCTTTATTTCATGACAAAAATCGTGGTGGTGACCTCTGGCAAGGGCGGCGTGGGCAAGACCACGACCAGCGCCAGTTTTTCCTCTGGCCTCGCCTTGCGTGGCTTCAAAACGGTGGTCATCGACTTTGACGTCGGTTTGCGTAACCTCGACCTCATCATGGGTTGCGAGCGTCGCGTGGTGTATGACTTCATCAACGTCATCAACGGTGAAGCCACCCTCAACCAAGCCTTGATCAAAGATAAGCAGTGCGACAACTTGTACGTATTGGCTGCTTCTCAAACCCGTGACAAAGATGCGCTCTCACAAGACGGCGTGGAGCGCGTGTTAAACGAACTCAAAGACATGAAGTTCGACTACATCGTGTGCGACTCCCCTGCCGGTATCGAAGTGGGCGCCATGATGGCCATGCACTTTGCCGATGAGGCTTTGGTGGTGACCAACCCCGAGGTGTCCTCGGTGCGCGACTCTGACCGTATCTTGGGCATGCTCAGCAGCAAGACCAAGCGCGCCATCGAAGGCGACACGCCCATCAAAGAACACCTGCTCATCACACGCTACAACCCCAGCCGCGTGGAAGAAGGCCAAATGTTGTCCTTGGAAGATATCCAGGACATCTTGCGCATTCCATTGATTGGTGTGATTCCCGAATCACAAACCGTGTTGACTGCTTCTAACCAAGGCTTGCCTGCGGTTCACCTTGAAAACACGGATGTGTCTGAGGCCTACAAGGACGTGATCAGCCGTTTCTTGGGTGAGGACTTGCCCATGCGCTTTACCGAACACGTCAAGCCAGGTTTGTTCAAGCGAATTTTTGGCGGGAAATAAGCCATGTCTTTGCTCTCTCTCTTACTTGGTGAGAAGAAAAAAACGGCGAACGTTGCCAAAGAGCGTTTGCAGTTCATCCTCACCCACGAACGCACTGGCCGCAACCCACAGCCCGACTACTTGCCTGATTTGCAGCGCGATCTGGTGGCTGTGCTCTCTAAATACGTGAAGATCAATCCAGATGACATCAAGGTCAATCTGGAGCGTCACGACAACCTCGAAGTGCTCGAAGTCAAAATCGAATTGCCAGAGTAAACGGTTTCATCACCCGCCAAATAAAAAGCGACCCGAGGGTCGCTTTTTATTTGGCTTTCACAAGCAAAAGGGGTGATTAACCGCCTTTGTTTGAACGCTTGCCAGGATTCTTTTTGCTACGTGTCGCAACACCGCGCTCAAGACTCACGCGTTGACCACGACCGCCTGTGCGAAGCACAGTGCCTGGCAGTGGAATTGGTTTTGGTGCGCGTTTGCGATCGGCTTCAGTGACGATTTTGTTTCCCATGAAATTTTCCAAGTAAAAAGTTACAGCCCCTAATTAGGCCACAGGTTCGATGTATTTTCGCATGGAACAACCCATAATCCACGCAACCTGAGGCATTTATGAACCCGAAAATCAGCGAATTGCTCGACCGCATCCAGAAAATGGAACAAGAAATTGAGCTAGAGATGAAGCGCAAACGCGCTGAACTGCAAGCCGACTTCGAGGAAACACGGGTGCGCTTTGAGCACGAGGTGCTTGAACAGCAACGCCGATTCAAGACTGGCACATTACCCTACCTCTTGTCAGCCAATCTTTGGAGTGTGGTCACCGCTCCCGTAATTTACTCGGTGCTGCTGCCCATGCTGCTGCTTGACTTGTTCATCACCTGCTACCAACACATTTGCTTTCGTGCCTACGGCATTGCGCGTGTGAAGCGCAGCGACTACTTTGTGTATGACCGTGCGCATTTGGCCTATCTGAACCTGATTGAAAAAATCAACTGCGCCTACTGCTCATATGGCAACGGCTTGATGGCCTACGGCCGTGAAGTGGTGGCACGTACCGAACAATATTGGTGCCCGATTAAACATGCCCGCAAAATCATGGCGGCCCACCCCTACTACACAAGCTTTGTAGACTTTGGCGATGCCCAAAGCTACAAAGACGAGCTAGAAATTCTGCGTACAGAATTGGCCAAACTTCAATAAACACCTGAAATGCCACACACCGACACTGACAAACGCTTGATGGACCTTGAGATCAAGGCCAGTTTCACCGAAGACTTGGTAGAGCAGCTGAACCAAACCATCTTCAAGCAGCAACAGCAAATCGATGCGCTCATTCGCGAAGTGAGCCAGCTGCGCCAGCAAACGCCCGATGGTGGGTCGGGCGGGTTCACCAGCCTGCGTGATGAGTTGCCACCACACTACTGAGCATGACTGAGGTTATTGCCGAACTACCCGACGTAGAGCTGAGTGAATTGGTACTCTCGGTGTTGTATCGGCTGAGTGCCTATGCCCTCGTCAACTTGATTGACGACGCAGCCATGCTGTCGATCGTGTTCATATGAATTTATAAAAGGAGACACCCATGACAAAAACCGTTAATTACTACCTCGCACCCATGAGCCCTTGGACCTATTTGGGCCACCAACGCTTTGTACAAATCGCCAAAGCAGCGGGTGCTACGGTGCGTGTGATGCCAATGGATTTGGGCAAGGTGTTTCCTATTTCGGGTGGTTTGCCTTTGGGCAAACGTGCGCCGCAGCGCCAAGCGTATCGGTTGGTAGAGCTGACACGATTCAGCCAACACCTGAACTTGCCACTCAACCTACACCCCAAGTTTTTCCCCGTAGCGGGCGACCCATCAGCCAAACTCATCATTGCGGTGGACATGCACCACGGTTCGGAAGCGGCCTTGGCCATCACTGGCGCGGTATTAGCTGCTGTGTGGCATGAAGAGCGTGACATTGCCGATGCAAGCACCTTGGCCACGCTGCTGAGCGAACAGCACTTAGATGCAGCATGTTTGGCACTTTCCAACACGCCCGAAGTGCAAGCACGCTATGACAGCTACACCCAAAGCGCGATAGACGCTCAAGTGTTTGGTGCGCCCACCTATTTGATCGACGGTGAAATGTTTTGGGGCCAAGACCGTTTGGACTTTGTGGCGCAAAAGCTCAAAAGCTAATTCAAAACGCAACGCCTCAAACGAGGCCCAGAAACAATTCAGCCACCGGAGTTGCACACAAGGTGCAACGCGGTGGCTGAATGCGTTTTAGCCCCCCCTAAAGCGAGAAACTAATTAACGAGGTGTGCGTGGCTTAGGTGCGCGTTTTTTAGCGTCAAAACCGCCACCAAACGACTTGCCACCAGCTGGACGGCCTGGCTTGTCAAACGGTGTGCGACCTGCTTCAAACGGCGCACGTGGGCCGCGTGCTGGGGCACGGTCATCAAAGCTACGTGGTGCGCGATCTTCGAAGCTGCGAGGCGCGCCGAAGTTGCCACGTGGTGCGCCACGGCCTTCGCCGCCGAAGCCACGGTTGTCACCAAAGTTGCCGCGAGGCGCGCCTTGACGTGGCTCGAAGCTATTGCCACGCGGTGCATCAAAACGGTTGTCTGCGCGACCTTCGAAGCGGTTGTCTTGACGACTGTCAGAGCGACGGTCATCAAAGCGTGGCTCGAAACGGCCATAGCCTTGACCTTCAGAACGGCCACCAAACTTGTTGCCACCAAAACCACGGCCACCGCCGCCAAACTTGCCGCCGCCTTTGCGGTCGTAGTCACGGCCACCGCCACGTTGTTCGAGGCGTTGGGTGGGCTCCATGCCTGGGATCACTTCAGCCGTGAACTGCTGGCGTGTGTAGGCTTCGATGTCGAAAATTTTGCGCTTGTCGCGGAACTCGGCCAGTGTCACAGCCAAGCCTTGACGGCCCGCACGACCCGTACGGCCAATGCGGTGGGTGTAGTCCTCGGACTTCATAGGCAAGCCAAAGTTAAACACGTGCGTTATGGTGGGCACGTCGATGCCGCGCGCGGCCACGTCAGTCGCCACCAAGAACTGCACTTGACCTTGGCGCAAAGCCATCAAGCGGCGGTTACGCAAACCTTGGCTCAACGCGCCGTGCAATGCC
>JACCDT011301884.1_pt1 | contig 15469 bp, 19 predicted proteins | sample 7446291 | NCBI WGS metagenome assembly JACCDT01 (sample SAMN15323446, study PRJNA562643) | freshwater metagenome | isolation source: river surface water | place: USA:Blue River Watershed | collected 2017-08-17
GGTGTTTTTGCGCTAGGCAAAGACGACGATTTATGATAGGATATACGTCTAAATATGAAGTAAATGAAGGAGTGTAACACTATGGAAGTGAAGATCTTAATACAAAGTACACCTAACCCAAACGCCTTAAAGTTTGTGTTAAACATGCCTGTGAAGAATGAAGGCAAGGTCACTTATAAATCAGCAGATCAATGCCAATATAACCCTTTAGCCGCAGCTATTTTTACAGTGTCTAATGTGGTGGAAGTTTATTTCTACGACAATTACATCACTGTAACCCAAGATGGTAATGTGGAATGGGATGTCATTGAAGATCAAATCAAGCGCATTGTGTTGGAATATGCACCCGCGCATGATGCAAATTTTAAAGTAGAAGAAAAGCCAAGCACATCGGCGCCAGTGAGCAATGATCCTGAAATTCAAAAGATCGAAGAGATTTTAAATAATACCATTCGTCCTGGTTTACAAATGGATGGAGGGGATCTTCAAATTATTGGTTATGATGGAATGGTGTTGTCCGTTGCCTATCAAGGGGCATGCGGTTCTTGCCCAAGCTCGTCGATGGGAACATTGCGCGCGATTGAAGGAATTTTGCGTGACCAATACAATCCTGAAATTACAGTTGAGATTGCAGACCAAGGATGAGTGATTTTGCCAAGAAGAAATGTTTGCCCTGCGAAGGAATTGGGCAGGCTTTAAGTGTTGAACAAGTTCAAGAGCATCTTAAGCAAATTCCTGGTTGGGTATTAAGTGTTGATGGTAAGCAAATCTCCCGTTCATTCGTATTAAAGAATTTCGTCGAGGCTGTCGATTTAATCAATCGCATTAAAGATATTGCCGAAGACCAAATGCATCATCCGGATGTGCATTTAACCGGGTATAAAAACTTAAACATTGTGCTTTATACACATGCTTTAGGTGGAATCACTGAGAACGACTTGATCGTCGCAGCAAAGATAAACGAGGTTAGATAGTTATGTTTAAAATTAATCGAAAATTAGAATATGCGTTAATTTCATTACGGCATATGAGTGGTAAATCTCAAGGCCAGCTTACATCAGCTAAGGAGATTTGTGACTTATATCATACGCCATTTGATCCAACATCACGTGTGTTGCAAATCATGGCCCAGAATGGTGTATTACACGCCGAGCAAGGGGCTCATGGTGGGTATCAGGTGATTAAGGATTTAAGCAAGGTTAGTATTTTAGATTTAACCCAAATGATTGAAGGGCCCATCCAAATTGTAAATTGTTTCCATGGGAATTACTCACATTGCGATATTACATCAAGTTGCAATGTGATTGCCCCCATGTTGAATTTAAATGAAAAGATCGGTGTATTTTTCAAGACGATTAACGTTAAGGAATTAATTTCATCACGCAATCAAGGTGAGAAACAAATTCGTTTAAAACCATTAATGCAAGATAGCACAGCCTCTTAATATAGGAACCGATTATGCCAGAACAAAAAGAATTAGCTGAAAGTAAATTAACGTCGGGTGAATATCAATTTGGTTTTCATACCGAACTTGAAACCGAAACAATCCCCAAGGGTATCAATGAGGATATAGTGCGCCTTATTGCGTCCAAAAAGAATGAGCCCGAGTGGATGGTGGAGTGGCGTTTAAAGGCATTTCGTCATTGGCAAAAAATGACAGAGCCAACATGGCCAAATTTTGAATATGGTCCAATCGATTATCAAGATTTGCATTATTACAGTGCGCCGACAAAGACTAAAGCGAATCCAAAGAGCATGGATGAGGTTGATCCAGAGTTAATTAAGACTTTTGAGAAATTAGGTATTCCCTTAAGCGAACAAAAACGTTTAAGTGGGGTTGCTGTGGATGCGGTGTTTGACAGTATTTCCGTCGGGACAACTCATCAGGCTGAACTTGCCAAAGTTGGCGTTATTTTTTGTTCCATGTCAGAAGCGATTGCACATCATCCTGAATTAGTGAAGAAATATTTAGGGTCTGTTGTTCCTGCGACGGATAATTTCTTTGCGGCATTAAATTCCGCGGTTTTTTCTGACGGGTCATTTTGCTATATTCCTAAAGGTGTGCGTTGTCCTTTAGAGTTATCGACGTATTTTCGTATCAATGCCGAGAATACAGGGCAATTTGAGCGTACCTTAATTGTAGCTGAAGATGATAGCTATGTCAGCTACCTCGAAGGATGTACCGCGCCAATGCGTGATACCAATCAATTGCATGCGGCTGTTGTCGAGTTAGTCGCTTTAAATCGTTCTGAAATTAAATATTCAACCGAGCAAAATTGGTATGCTGGGGATAAAGAAGGTAAGGGTGGGATTTATAACTTTGTGACCAAACGCGGAAAATGCGTTGGTGTTAATTCGACCATTTCCTGGACACAAGTTGAAGCTGGTTCTGCCATTACTTGGAAATACCCGTCGGTAATTTTGCAAGGTGATAATTCGATTGGGAAGTTTTATTCTGTAGCATTGACCAATGATCGCATGGTTGCTGATACAGGGACCAAGATGATTCACATTGGTAAGAATACGAAGAGTACGATTGTCTCTAAAGGGATTTCATCTGATTATTCCCATAATAGCTACCGCGGTTTGGTGAAGATTATGCCAACGGCCGATGGAGCGAGAAACTTCTCCCAATGCGATTCAATGTTGGTCGGGAATAATTGCAGTGCCAATACATTCCCCTATATTGAAGTGAAAAATAATACCGCGGTACTCGAACATGAAGCATCGACATCAAAAATCAATGCGGAACAAATGTTCTATTTACGCTCACGCGGCTTAGATTTGGAAGAATCGATTTCTTTGATCATTAATGGTTTTTGCAAAGACGTCTTTAAAGAATTGCCTTTAGAGTTTTCCGTCGAGGCGATTAAATTATTACAAATGAAATTAGAAGGCAGTGTGGGTTAAGTCTTAAATTATAAAAAAGGATATTTCAATGTTAGAGATTAAGAATTTAAAAGCTGGGATAGAAGGAAAAGAAATCTTAAAAGGTATTAACTTAACAGTTAATCCTGGTGAAGTGCATGCCATTATGGGCCCCAACGGATCAGGTAAAAGCACATTGTCCAAAGTCATTGCCGGGCATCCGCAATACCAAGTCACCGAGGGAAGCATTGATTATGAAGTGAATTTCAAGAAAATTAACTTAGCAGCCATCGAGCCGGATGAACGTGCTAAAGAAGGTGTTTTCTTGGCATTTCAATATCCTGTTGAAGTTCCAGGTGTTCCAACATCTGTATTCTTAAGAGCGGCGTTTAATGCGATTTGCCGTCATCAAGGTGCTGAAGAAATGGACCCTATGGATTTTGATAAATATGTACGTACCAAGATGAAATTACTGAACATGGACGATAAATACATTGATCGCCCTGTGAATGTGGATTTCTCCGGTGGGGAAAAGAAGCGTAATGAGATCTTACAAATGGCTGTTTTAAACCCACGTTTAGCTATTCTTGATGAAACAGATTCTGGGTTGGACATTGATTCTATGAAGGTTGTGTCTGATGGGGTAAATAAATTACGCAATAAAAACAATGCGATTGTCTTAATCACCCACTATCAACGCTTATTAAATTACATTAAACCTGATTTTGTTCACATTTTATATGATGGCAAAATCATTAAGTCTGAAGGTAAAGAATTGGCTTTGGAAGTTGAATCCAAAGGATATGATTGGTTAATTAAATAAGCTTACGTTAAGGAAAAGTTATGATGACTGAAGAACAATTGCCATTGAATATTGAAGGCATTGAAGCCTACCAAGAACGCGTTTATAATTCTTCACCCGCCTGGTTAAAGACATTGCGTAATCGTAGCTTTAATCAATTGTCGTTCGAGCAATTACCGACGACAAAAGATGAGGAATGGAAATACACATCCTTAGGTGATTTTACAAACAAGACATTGAAATTTGCCAAGACATTTACTCTTGCCAGCAAAGAGCAGTTTAATCAATACCGTGATGCGAATGATATTAATATTGTTTTAGTCAATGGTGTGTTTTCTGCCGAATTATCCTCAATTGACACATTGCCAAAGGGTTTGACACTTCTTCCATTAAGCAAAGCTATTGCGCTTTATGGGACAGAAATGCAAGACACAATGAGCAAAGTCACCACCAATGATACAAAAATTTTGGCCTGGTTAAATTCTGCGCTTTTTGTTGATGGGGTATTCATCAAGGTTGATAAGAATACAGTCGTTGAGAAATTGATTCATATTATTCATGTGACAACTGATATTGATCAAGACACAATTTTATTTCCTCGCGCATTTATTACTGTCGGTGAAAGTGCACAGGTAAATATTCTTGAGAGCCATGTCGGTTATACAGCCAATCAGTATATTTCTAATTCAGTCACAGATATTAAAGTGGCTGCCAATGCTGTCTGTTGTTATTGCAAAGCTGAGTATGAAGGTGCAAAGGCAACACATATTGCGGCAACACGCATGTGGCAAGATAGAGCTAGCCAAGTGGAAACATTCTCATTTGCGCACGGGGCTTCTTTGGTCCGAAATAATTTATCCATCTTTTTAAAAGGTGAGGGCACGAATACCGTCATGAATGGTTTTTACGCTATTGATGGTCAACAGCACGTCGATAATCACACCCTTTTAGATATTCAACAACCTAATTGTACCAGCTACCAATTGTACAAAGGTTTATTGAATGATAAATCACGCGTTGTATTTAATGGAAAGATTTATGTTCATTCCGACGCACAAAAAACCAATGGGTATCAATTAAACAAGCATTTATTGCTTGGTTCTGAAGCGCGTATTGATACAAAACCGCAATTAGAAATTTTCGCCGATGATGTCAAATGTACGCACGGGGCAACTATTGGGCAATTAAATCAAGATGAAGTGTTTTATTTGCAAAGCCGTTGTATTCCTAAAGCCACAGCGATTGCCTTATTATCCAAAGGCTTTATCGACGATATCATCAGCACGGTTAAAGTAGAATCAATCCGTCAAAAACTTCAAAAGCTCTTAGCCAACAAGTTTCCAGACGTTAAAATTTAATTTCCATGTCTTTAAATATCCAACAACTGCGCCAAGACTTCCCAAACCTTCACATCAAGGTTCAAGGGAAGTCTGTGGTGTATTTGGATAATGCTGCTACAACCTTTAAGCCAAAACAAGTCATCGACGCAATTACTCAGCATTATTCTACGGAAACATCCAATATTCACCGCGGTGTGCATTTTTTAAGTGAACAAGCAACGGCTAAATATGAGCAAGCCCGTCACACAATAGCCAAGTTCTTAAATGCTGCCCATACTCATGAAATTATTTTCACCAAAGGCACAACGGATTCCATCAACTTAGTCGCCACAAGCTTTGGTCAGCAATTCATCAAAGCAGGGGATGAAATTCTCATTTCTCATATGGAGCATCATTCTAATATTGTGCCGTGGCAAATGCTTTGTGAGCGCACCGGTGCTGTCTTAAAGGTAGCACCTATCAGTGAATCAGGAGAAATTATTTGGGATGAGTTTGTGAAGTTATTGAATCCTAAGACAAAATTAGTTTCTATTGTTTACGTTTCGAATTCATTAGGAACTGTCAATCCTGTGAAAGCGATTATTGAGAAAGCGCATAGTTTAAATATTCCAGTTTTATTAGATGCAGCGCAAGCCGTAACGCATACTCAAATTGATGTTCAAGCGCTTGATTGTGATTTTCTAGTTTTCTCTGGTCATAAGATTTATGGCCCGACGGGAATTGGTGTTTTATATGGCAAGACCAAATGGTTAGAAGCCATGCCGCCTTATCAAGGCGGTGGGGATATGATTGCCTCGGTTAAATTTGAAAAGACAACTTACAATGTATTGCCTTACAAATTTGAAGCAGGAACGCCTGCTATCGCTCAAGTCATTGGGTTGGGTGCAGCGATTAATTATCTCAATACATTCAATTGGCAAGATATTAGCAGTCATAAGAAGCGTTTATTAGAATATGGCACAAAAGTCTTAGAAGCCATTCCAGGAATTAAAATTATCGGTACAGCCAAAGACAAAACATCGGTCATTTCTTTTATCGTCGACGGCATTCACCCGCATGATTTAGGGACTTTGGTTGATCAAGAGGGTGTTGCGATTAGAACAGGGCATCACTGCACACAACCTGTCATGGAACGCTTCAAAATTCCAGCCACAGCCCGTGCATCAATGGCCATGTACAATACAACCGAAGAATTAGACGTATTAGCGAAAGCCTTAATTCAAGCCAAGAAAGTATTTGGTGTTTAATGAGTATCTCAAACGAACTTTATCAACAAACTATCCTCGATCACAATAAGAACCCTCGTAATTTTCGTAAGATCGAGGGGGCTACTCATGTCGCCGAAGGCTATAATCCTTTATGCGGTGATCATCTTTGGTTTTTCATGAATGTGAATGCCCAAGGTGTTATTGAAGATGCTGCTTTTGAAGGTTCAGGCTGCGCCATTTCCAAAGCCTCAGCGTCGATGATGACTCAAGCCTTAAAAGGTAAAACCATCAAAGAAGCTGAAGTTTTATTTACAGAATTTCACGCCTTAGTCAAAGGCGAATTAAAACCAGATACCCAAGAGAATCACTTAGGCAAATTAACCGTCTTCTCCGGCATCTGGCAATATCCCTCAAGAGTAAAATGCGCCTCTCTAGGATGGCACACCATGCACGGCGCCATAGAAAACAAAAAATCAATCTCCACTGAATAAATAATTGGTGACAGCTACCAATTAATTAATTGGTAGCTGTCACCAATTGTTTTGATAATTTATGTCTGTACAAGATCAATTTCAAAGACCATTAAAAGATTTACGCATCTCACTTATTGATAGGTGTAATTTTCGCTGTCCCTATTGCATGCCTTCCGAACAATTTCACCATGCCTATGAATTCCTCAATAAAAATGAATGGCTTTCCTTCGAGGAGATTATCAGGTTGGCTAAAGTCTTTGTTCAACTAGGTGTGAAGAAAATTCGTTTAACAGGTGGTGAGCCTTTAATGCGACCTGATATTGATAAACTCATTAAAGAATTAGCAACGCTCGATGGATTGGATGATTTAGCCTTAACTACCAATGGTTCTATTCTTACCGATGTAGCACCAAAACTCAAAGCCGCAGGACTTAAACGTTTGACAATTAGTTTAGATAGTTTGGATCCTGTTATCTATAAGCAGATGAGTGGTGGACGTGGTGAAATTAAAGATGTGCTTGAAGGAATTAAAGCCGCTCAACACGCAGGTTTCAATAATATTAAGATTAATACCGTAATCCAACGCGGCGTCAATGATGCATCAATGTTAGATTTAGTAAAATTTGCCCGTGATAATAATCACAGCATTCGTTTCATCGAATATATGGATGTCGGCAATCAAAATCAATGGAACATTTCGCAGGTTGTCTCAGCGCATGAAATGATTGCTAAAGTTCAAGCCCAGTATCCAATGGAAGCCATTGGCGGAACAGAAGAGGGCGATACTTCATTACGTTATCGTTTTACCGACGGAAATGGTGAGATTGGTTTCATTGCCTCCGTCACCAAAGCCTTCTGCGGCACCTGTAATCGCCTACGCCTAAGCGCCGACGGCAAACTCTACACCTGCCTTTTTGCCGTGAACGGCACGGATCTTAAATCATCATTAAGAAATGATAATGACGATGCCTTCTTAGTACATCTTATCAAAGTAGTCTGGCAAAAAAGAGAAGACCGCTACTCCGAACAAAGATCCCAAATCCGCAAAGACACTCCTAAACGCCCTAAAGTTGAAATGTATCATATCGGGGGATAATTAATTGGTGACAGCTACCAATTAATTTAAGATTTAGTATCAGGCGCCAAATGTTTACCAGAAGCCTTGATTGTTGAGGGTATTTGGAGTTGTAAACCTTCCTACAAACCGTACTTCGCGATTTAACTTAAATCCAAATTTTTCTTCGACAATTGTAATCATCTTGATGTGTAAATCATGCACATCCTGGGCTTTGCAGTTTGGTCCTTTGACAATGATATTGGCATGTTTGTCAAAGATCTGAGCCCCACCAACGTGAAGATTCTTACCACCAGCTTGTTCAAGGAACCATCCAGCTGCCTGACGACGTTCCGCTTTAGAGGTGGGATCAACATTACGAAAGAAACTTCCCGCACAAGGGTGTGTGGTTAAATTAGGGTGTTTTTCTTCGCGCATTTTAAGAATTTCAGCGCGTTCTTGAGCAAGTGTAATGGGATCACTGGCTTTCAGTGTAAAAGTGACACTCACCACAATATCTTCGGTTTCTTTCAAACGTGAATGGCGGTATTCAAAATTAAAATAATCAGGACCGATCGTTTTTACTTCACCTTTAGGTGTAATAATTTGAGCAGAAGTTAAAACATCACCAACTTGTTTACCCCAAGCCCCAGCATTACCCACCACAGCGCCACCCACAGTTCCTGGAATTCCCGTCGTAAAATTTAATCCTTCTAAACCGTTTTGAACACAAAAAAGAGCAAGATCATCTAAGACCGTGCTCGCACTAACTGTTAACGTTGTGTCATGATATTCAATCAAAGGAGTGGTGCTGACATAGCGTACCACAATGCAATCAAGCCCATGGTCAGAAACAACTAAATTTGAACCTCCACCAATAAGAATAAACTTTTTCTGTTCACGCAATAGTTCTTGAATAGTCGCAATAAGTTCATCAGGCGTATGACATTCAATTAAAGCCAAGCAAGGGCCGCCTAAGCGGAAGGTAGTATAATTTGAGAGTAAAGCCTGAGGGATGGTTGTTACAGTGTTAATACGTTGTTCTTCCCGTGTATCCATTGCGCGCTTCCGTCGGTAAAATATTCTTTTTTCCAAATATGCAGGCGATGTTTAATTTCTTCAATAATATAACGGCAACCGTCAAAAGCATCCGCACGATGAGGTGAGAGGACGCCAATCCACGTTGCTTTTTCTCCGGCAGGGACAAGTCCTGTCCGTTGAATACAAATAACCTGAGAAACATCAAACTTACTTAAACATTCTGTAATAATTTTATTACCTTCAATAGTGCACAAAGGTGCATCCGCCATATACAACAATGAACTAACTGTTTTGCCTTCATGTTTATCAGCCCGAACAATCCCTTCAAAACACACCAAAGCCCCATTGGTCATCGAGGAGGGGATTATGGTTTGCGTGTCATCAATAGGTTTTTCTTGGAGAATAAACATAGGAAGTTAGAAGGTAACTTTGACTGTTCCTTGCATAATCTTACACTGGCATCCGAGTCGATGATTACGGTCCATGGCTAAATCATTCTCTTCACGATTTAATTCATCGAGATTCTCAGCGCCTTCAATGATTTCAATTTGACATGTGCCGCACACACCAGAATTACAACTAAAGGGTATGCCAGCTTGTTCACATTGTTCTGCAATTTGAGCGCCATCAGGGACTTCATAGGTTGTTTGATCAATAATAAGTTTAGCCATAGGATTATTCTTTAAATTGAAGGACAGGGAAAACAATATTCTTTTCTGGATTTGGAAACTCTTGCACCGTCGTATCAGGATAATCTGCTTTAATCTTATCGATAATCTCATCAATCAAATAGCGAGGGACAGAAGCCCCAGAGCTTAAGCCTACTTTAGTTTTACCCTTAAATATTTTCGTATCTAATTCAAATGCCCGGTCAACAATATGACTTTCAACACCTTGCTGTTCACCAGTTTCACGCAAACGATTACTATTAGAAGAATGAGGAGATCCACAAATGATAATAATGTCACATGTCTTCGCTAATTCTTTCACCGCATCTTGACGATTTTGTGTTGCATAGCAAATATCAGAACGTAATGGAGCAATCAATTTTGGAAAACGTTCTTTTAAACGTTCTATAATTCCTTTGGTTTCATCGACGGAAAGTGTCGTTTGGGTAATATAGGCGACACTTTTGGTGGGATCTAAGGTGAGTTTATTCACATCCGCTTCATTTTCAACAATGTGCAGTAATTCAGGTTTAACATAACCTGCAGTACCAATTATTTCCTGATGTCCTAAATGGCCAATTAAAACGGTATCAATATTTTGGGAAGAGAATTTCACAGCTTCTTTATGAACTTTAGTTACCAAAGGGCAGGTGGCATCAACAAATTTCAAATGACGTTGACGCGCGCCTTCAATAATGCCTGGAGGAATGCCATGGGCAGAGAAGACGATGCGCGACCCTTCCGGCACTTCATTCACATCCTCAATAAAAATAACACCCCGTTGTTTCATATCATCCACTACAGCGGTGTTATGCACAATGTCATGGTAAACATAGAGAGGAGTGCCATATTTATGTAAGGCCAGCTCTACAATATCAATGGCGGCTGCCACACCGGCACAAAAACCTTGGGTTTTAGCTAATATAATTTGCAAAATAGGGGTACTTTCTTTATAAATTCAACAAGATTGCTTTTTTGAGGAACACTGACTATAATAATTTTTTAATTATAACATCTTTCAATCGGGTGTAAATCCAATTATGAATAGCATTGTACGTCGTCAAACCCCAACCGTTGACATTGGGGGTCTTAAGCTGGGTTCTGCATTTCCAGTCCGTATTCAGTCCATGACTGATACCCCCACAGCGGATGTGGCCAAAACCTTAGCTCAAACCAAGGAATTAATCGCCGCAGGTTCTGAATTGGTGCGTTGGACTGTTAATGATGATAAAGCCGCTAAAGGTGCCTGTGAAGCTATCCTTCAATTGCGTGCCGAAGGTATTAAGACCCCAATCATTGGTGATTTTCATTTCAATGGTCATATCATTTTAAGTAATAATCCTCAAGCCGCCAAATTACTTGATAAATACCGTATTAATCCAGGTAATGTGGGCAAGGGCAAGAATCACGATGACAATTTTGCTCAAATTGTCAAAATTGCTATTGAGAATAATAAAGCGGTTCGCATTGGTGTGAATTGGGGTTCATTAGATCAGGAATTATTAACTGAGCTCATGGATAGCAATGCCAAATCCAAGAGTCCTAAAGATTTTAGAGACGTCACCATCGATGCCATGATTGAAAGTGCAATTCGCTCCGCCGAATATGCCCTTAAACTTGGTTTGCCTAAAGAAAAATTAATTTTAAGTGTGAAAATGTCTGTCCTTCAAGACATGATTGCAGCTTATGAACGTTTAGCCAAAACCTGTGATTATGCACTTCATTTAGGATTGACCGAAGCAGGGGCTAATATTAAAGGGGCCGTTTCTTCGGCGTCAGCCTTAGCGATTTTATTGCAACAAGGTATAGGGGATACTATTCGGGTTTCTTTAACCCCAGAGCCAAATATTACCCGTGCCCGCGAAGTCGAGGTTTGTAAAGAAATACTCCAAGCCATGGGCTTTCGCTATTTTGCACCGTCGGTAACGAGTTGTCCTGGCTGTGGCCGCACCAGTTCCAATTATTTTCAATACCTCGCTCAAGATATCAATGCCCATATCAAATTAAAAATGCCTCATTGGCAAAAGCAATACCCGGGGGTCGAAGAATTAAAGATTGCGGTCATGGGCTGTGTCGTCAATGGCCCCGGCGAAAGCCGTCATGCCCATATTGGCATTAGCTTGCCCGGTGCCTCAGAAAAACCCGTTGCTCCCGTCTATATGGATGGTCAGGAATTCACAACCCTTAAAGGGGATCGTATCAAAGAAGAATTTATTGATATCTTAGAAAAGTATATTCATCAGAAATTTGTAGGGTGAAAATTAGGGACAGAGTCCAATTTTGAGGTCAATGAATGAGGAAGTTTTGGGCTGTTCTTCTTTTAGGTTTCTTAAGTCCTTTTTTCTGTATTAATGCAAATGCCGCTAAAGATTCTGTGCAATATCTAATCGGTCAAGACGTAACATCGATTGATGATTTCTTTGCTGCAATAAAGAGCAGTCCTTCCGATAAGAAATTTCCTTCACCAACGGGTATTATGACGTACACCGCTATTAATGATTTAAGAGGACTCGCTGAGCCTGTTGATCATGGGGCAGGTGTTAATAATGCTAACGATTTATTGAGCAAATACCCTCAGCTAGAAATAGTCCAAATCGGCCTTTACATGAAATACATGTTAAAGGAAGTTGTTGCAGGAAATCTCGACGATAATATTAGTCGATTAGGGTTATGGATCAAAGATTCCGGTAAACAAGTCTACTTACGTATTGGGTATGAATTTGATAACCCTGATAATGAGTATGATCCAGATCTTTATATTAAAGCTTACCAGCGCATTGTTGATCGATTCAGAGAAATGAACATTGAGAATGTTCATTTTGTTTGGCATACCATTGCATGGAGAGATAAGACATGGCCTGTCTATAAGCCATTATCATGGTATCCTGGCGACGATTATGTTGATGTGATTGGTATTTCATTTTTTGATCATAAACAATCCCAAGAACGAAATGTCATTGCGAAAATCGCACGGGATAAACACAAGCCTCTTATTATCGCAGAAAGCTCACCGTTTAAGCAAACGACAGTAGAATCAAAATTAGAATGGATGAATGGTTTATTTAAATTTGTTCAAATGAATAAGGTTGCATTGATCAGCTATATCAATGTCAATTGGGATGCATTACCGTTATTCGCCCAAGAAAAGTGGGGAGATGCCCGTTTGCAACATAGTCCTGTGTTAATGCAGGAGTGGCAACGGCATTTAAGTTTAGAGTGATTTAAGGGCGTCGATGACTTCCTGATTGTGCCCTTCAGGCTTAACCTTCTCAAATACCTTCACAATCTTTCCATCTTTACCGACGATGAATGTCGTACGTGCTACACCCATGTATTTCTTACCATACATAGATTTCTCAACCCAGACGCCATAATCTTGAACAATCTTTTTCGCTTCATCGGAAACAAGCGGGTAGGGAAGGCTAAATTTGGTGATGAATTTATCGTGAGATTTTACTGAATCAGGGCTAATGCCCAAAATAACTGCGCCAAGTTTTTGAATATCTTTAAAGCGATCACGAAACCCGCACGCTTCAACAGTACAACCTGGTGTATCATCTTTAGGATAAAAGAAAAGTACGACAGGTTTACCTTTATTATCAGTGAGTTCTTGAAATGCAGGGGCTTTGCTTCCAACTTCTGGTATAGGCATAAATATCCTTTAGGTATAAGGTGTCCACGTTTTATTCTTATAGATTTCTTTCACGCGCTTCTCAGCTGGTAAACCATCTTCTAATGGCCAGGCCGTAGCTTCGAGTTTATTCCCGTCGATATCATAAAAATACAATGACCAAGATTTCGGTCTTTTTTTCGCATATTCAATTTTCACACCATGTTTTTCTAAATGCGCAATCATACTTTCAAAATCATTGGAGTGAATGCGAAATGAAAAGTGATTAGCGCCTAAGCCTTCATGAGAGAAGGGGTGATTAATTTCCAAATTAGTCGCTTGGATAATACCTATCAAAGAAGGCCCACAATCCAAGAAATATTCAATCCCAGCTTTTGAGGGTTCGCGCTCCGTAATCTTAAGACCTAAAACTTCCGTGTAAAACTTAACCGTTTTATCCAAATCACGCACATTAAATGCCACATGGTCAATACCTTGAATTTTAATCATATCGCTATCCTTTGTTCAATACGTCGTTCTTTAAAAGTCACATATTCCTTGTAGCCAGCTCCACGAGCTAAATCCAAAGCTTCCTTAAAATTCTTACCCACATCGCCAGGGGTATGTGCATCAGACCCAATCGTTAGTGGCACGCCAGCTTCAGCATAAATTTTAAGATAAGCAGGGGTAGGGTACATTTCTTTAATAGGTTTACGTAAACCCGATGTATTAATTTCAACCGCTACACCACTTTCTTTAAAAACTTTAGCAGTAGCCTTAACTTCATCCGTCATATTTTCCGTCGGTAAATGACCAAATTTCTTTGGCAAATCACTATGCCCGATAATATTAAAATAACCAGTCTTGGCACTTTGACGCAAGAGGGCAAAATAATTATGCCACACTTTATTGATGTCTTCGGTTTTCCAGCGTTCAATTGTCGCCGGATCATCAATAGCCCAGCCATCCACAAAATGTACGGAGCCAATAATGTAATCATAATCAAACGCATCAATAATCGCCTTAGTTTGTTTTTCAAAACCCGGCAAATAATCCGCTTCAAGGGCAATTTTAATGGTGATTTTATCCGCGTATTTTTTCTGCACATCCAAGACAAGCTGATGATAAAGCGGCAATTGGCTAAAATCCATCGTCACCCCTTGCATGCGTTCATGAACCATCGGCGCATGGCAGGAGAAACCCATTTCTTTTAAACCAATTTTTATCCCATGTTGGACGTATTCTTCAACCGATCCAATGGCATGGCCGCAGAGGGTGGTGTGCATGTGGTAGTCATGTAAGAGTTGATTTGGCATAGCCATAGAGTACGGATTATCTAAGGTTTTTGCAACAGAAAAGTCGCCGTATTTAGGTAAAACACTATAACTTTACATCAATTAGGCGCTATGTTACCATACGCCTTCCCGACATAACAGATAATGTCAAACGGAGGTTTTTATGGAACAGTTTTTTAAAAAAATGATTGAAATTATTGGCGAAGATCCTAATCGGGAAGGCTTGTTAAAAACTCCTCATCGAGCGGCCCGCGCTTTTGAATTCTTAACGCAAGGTTATCGCAAAGATATTAAAGAAGTGCTCAATGGAGCGATTTTTACTTCAGATAATGATGAAATGGTTATTGTGAAGGATATAGAGCTTTATTCCATGTGCGAACATCATTTATTACCTTTTTTTGGTAAAGCTCATGTGGGCTATATTCCTAATGGTAAAATCATTGGTTTATCTAAAATTGCTCGCATTGTTGATATGTATGCCCGACGTTTGCAGGTTCAAGAAAATTTAACTAAAGAAATCGCAACAACCTTACAAACTGTTACCGGTGCTTTAGGTGTAGGGGTTGTTATTGAAGCCAAGCATTTATGTATGATGATGCGGGGTGTAGAGAAACAAAATTCATCGATGAAAACATCGACGATGCTTGGGACATTTCGTTCAAATAATTCAACCCGTGCTGAATTCTTAAGCTTGCTTCGTTAATATGGCTAAAATTCGACCAGCAGCGTTTATTACCGGAGGAGCCAAGCGTTTAGGTCAAGCGATGGCCTTGCATTTAGCCACTCAAGGCTATGACATTGCACTTCATTACAGTTTGTCGAAAAAAGAAGCTAAGCAAACCCAGCAGAAGGTTCTGACACTTGGTGTGCGTTGCGAGTTATTTGAAGCTAATTTAGCCGATGAGAAAGAAGTTCTTCGTTTAATGCCGCATGTCATCTCAAGTTTTAAACAAATAAATCTTTTAATTAATAATGCCTCAATCTTTATCCCTAATCAATTTGGCGCCCAAAATCTGACTCTATTTAAGTCACATTGGGATATTAATTTCAAAGCCCCGTATTTATTATCCTGCGAATTTCATCGTTTAGTCAAAAAAGGCCAGATTATCA
>JACCDT010294096.1_pt1 | contig 15465 bp, 10 predicted proteins | sample 7446291 | NCBI WGS metagenome assembly JACCDT01 (sample SAMN15323446, study PRJNA562643) | freshwater metagenome | isolation source: river surface water | place: USA:Blue River Watershed | collected 2017-08-17
GATGAATTAACACATACTCAGGTGGCAGATTTAATTGAAAACCAATTTTTGCAGTTGGATTTCTTGGATCACCAACACGTGCACTTTGATCTCGCAACCACTCGCGAGAGTATTTAAAGGTTGGTGTACGAAGTGGTTCTACCAATGGAACCAGAAACTCTAAAACTAGATTTGGATCTACATCAACATCAGCAAGTACAAAACCATCCTCTTTAAAGCCTTCATAAAGTGCAACTGCATCATCTTCAAGTGCATTCTTAAGCAATCGTTTCATTGGCTCAGGAAATCCATTTGGCAATCGATTACATGCACCAAAATCAAGTACACCTAATCGGCCATCTGCTAAAACTCGGAAGTTTCCTGGATGTGGATCTGCGTGCAGTAAACCGGCGCGATCAGGGGAGGTAAAGTGAAATCTCGCTAACTTAATTCCTGCATTATTTCGCTCCTCTTGAGTACCTTCAGCGATTACCTTTGAAAGCGGTTTGCCCTCTAACCATTCACTAACTAAAACTCGATCAGAAGCCAATACAACCTTTGGTATTGCAATATCGGGATCGCCCTCATAAACCTTGGAGTAAGTCTCTTGCGCGGTTGCCTCATAACGGTAATCAACCTCCTCCATGATTCGAGCACGTAGCTCCTCAAGAAGTGGCCCCATTTCGAGTCCGGGCATAAATAATTGAAATATTTTGGAAAATCTTTGAATCTGATTTAAATCAGAAATTAATGCCTCAGCTGCACCTGGGTATTGAATCTTCACTGCGACCGTGCGGCCATCTTTCCACTTTGCTTTGTGCACTTGGCCAATTGATGCAGAGGCAGAGGGTTTGTCATTGAACTCAGAAAAATTATCTCGCCAATCTTCACCTAACTCTTTTGCTAATACTGCGTGAACTACACGAGTTGGAAGTGGTGGTGCCGCCTCTTGCAACTTAGTTAGGGTCTCGCGATATGGCTTAGCTATTTCCTCTGGCAACGCAGCTTCAAAAACAGAGAGTGCTTGGCCAAATTTCATGGCCCCGCCCTTTAACTCACCTAATACCTTAAATACTTGTTCAGCGGTTTTCTCTTGAATCTCTTGGAAAACTAATGAACCAGATTGCCCAACTAATTGGCGACCGAAACCAACTGCGCTTCTTCCAGCAAGTGAGAGAGGCAGGGATGCCAACTTTGCACCACGAACCTTTCCTGATTTAGGAATCTCAGTTGTTTCATCCTTTTGCGCCATTGGCATATTGTGCAAGATCGGCGCCACATCCGCACATTGGGTTTGGCTGCCATCTAATGTGTGACTGCTTACATGGATTGGCTAAATCAATTCGCAAGGCTGAAGAAATTAATGGGGACAAACTCGCGGAACCCATATCTAAGAATTGCGTAGCAAATAAGGTAACCAAGCCAACTGTTAAGGATAAAACTCCTGCGGGCAGGCGCTCTGCAGAGTTTAAATAATTGAGTGAGGCAATCTCTGGAGTTAATGCATTTGAAGCCGCGGTTAAATCTATGCAGCGTAAGCAGGTGGTACTACCGGGCAGAATGATTGGACCAATTTCAATTTGATTTTCAATAATAGATCCAATGACAAAGTGGGGGGATGATTCACTTAGCCACCTTTGTTGATAATCAGCAGGAATTGGTTGCATCGCAATAATCAGTGCTGGATTGGTGTTTATCACTTGATGTTGATTGTCAGCATTAACCAGTTGATGTTCTCGCAAAATCCTCTTACTAATTTGAGAAATTGTTGAGCCAACATCTGAAGATTGAATTACCCCACCCGAAATATCATCAGCGCAAAGCTGCAACTGATCTTTACCAAAGCTACCGATTACTCGGCTTTTGCTAAAGCCAGCAGATTGCAATGCTGCTAGCAATTGAATAGTAAATTGATTAGAGCCAAATATTAATATCTCTTTACCTGCTCGATTTGCAAATAAATCAGATGGAGATAACTTAGCAGAATTCGTGTATCCATAAGTTCCATCAATTCCATAAATTCCATCAATTCCATAAATTCCATTGGAAGAGGTAACAAAATTATTCATTATCAATTTATTTGCTCTTAAGTAAAAATCATAATCACAATCTCTTCTAGTTTTTAATTTACTAGATTCAGTGGCACTGGAGTTACCAAAGCTACCCACCTCTGAATTACTTTGATTTGTCGATTTTGATGAATTGAGATTAATTAGGTATTGATTAGCTAAACCAGTTTGTAGAAAGTGAGTTAATTCTGCGATATCTGTTCCAATAATTTTAGATATTTCAGCTAAATCTCGTTTGCCATTGCAGTACTGCAGGAATCTAAACTGTGCAGCATCATCAAAACAGAAACCTCTGCGTGAGCTGCCAATGTAATAGCCACCATTTACCAGTTGAATCAGGTGGTTGCCGGGACGAATAATTGGATACTCATTTAATTTTTGCACCTGCGTAGATTGGCGGGAAATTATTGATATAACTTTTGATGTGTGGAGAAGTGGGATTTTTAAGAGGCAATTATTTCGGAGTGAGTAAAGATGCTTACTGCCAGTAACTTGGCTTGGACTCCGTAATTTGATTTGAAATCAGAAATTTAGCTTTGAAAAAGAAAGAGCGACCCCGGTATTTACCAGAGCCGCTCCTCTACATATTGCGAGCTAATTCTTACCGCTCAACTACTAGTTAAAGATTTGCGTCTTTCGTTGACTTATTAAGCCTTACCTAGAATGCGGTTCACCTTGGTGCCACATACTGGGCAGATTCCTTGAGCCATACGGCGTCCAGAATCAGAGACTTTTACATGTCCTTCAAAGGAGCGCTTCTCTTTGCACTTAACGCAGTAAGCCTCGCCTTTGTACTCTTCTGCCATTTTGATCCTCCATCTGCCGTACGTTCAGGTGCCACAGGAAGTTCCTGCATGAGCGTACGAATAGGCTCACCATACCCGCAGCGAGAGGCTCATGCGGGGTTTTCCACGCCTAAAATCGAAAATATCACGCATAACTTAGGAAAAAGTACCTAAATTTCCCGATTGCACGCCAATCTCATAGCCATCAAGAAAAGCCTCTGCCTTAATCTGATCGGTATACCGCTCTAGATACTCATAAAAATTTTGATCATGTGCATGAACCCGTAGGTGAATTAACTCGTGAAAAATTATGTAATTCAAAACGTAATCTGGTGCGTTGATTAAGCGATCTGAGATTCGAATTGTGCCATCAACTGTTGTGCAGGAGCCCCAACGCTCACTCATACTTCGCCAGGTAATGCTGGTTGGTCGCTCATAAAAATCAGGTAGGTACTTTTCTAAAATATCTAGCGCAATCTTTAACAATTGATCATCACCTTTACGCGCTTTCGCTTCCCGCTTTAACACCATCTCAATCATCTCGGGGATTAGCTCTAGCTCTTGGCGCTTGCTCAATCGGGCAGGTATATGTATCTCAATTACTCCGCCCTGGCGAAAGGCGGAGATGCTGCGCTTGCGCCGCTCCTTACGAATTACACGATACTCCGGAAGGTTGTCAGGAAGGGCAGGCAATCTAGAGATTGATCCACTTCGTTGGAATGGGCGAGCGCTTCTTTTGTTAGGCACGGGCGGCAAGATATCTGCGAAGAGATCATCTTGATTAAAGTTATCCACCGCTACCTCACCTTATCCACTTAATTTATGGAGATCTCCACAGAGTCATCCACAGGTAATGTAAATGTTAAACCTTTAGGCGCTCGCAACTGGGAGCAGATGATGGAGTTTCAATTAGATTTCCCAACAGCGCCAATTTTTTGTCGCAATCTCAAAACTTTTTCGGCAAGTAGCGGGCAGTTAAAGGTAACCACCCTGAAAAAATTGAAAAATCGCCGATTTCAAAAGAGGAGATTAAGTTGATTCTCTAGATTTATTAACATAGGTTTCGACCACGAACTCTCCGGATAACCGTTTTATATCTGCAAGGGGAAGGCAGATACAAAATCGTGCGCCCGGGGAGTTCGCTTTTTAAATCAAGCCTGATAAATCATCTGGAACTGTGACGCTATTTAAAAATGCCGCAGGGTCCTTCAAATCATTTGGCATTGGTAAAAATGCTGGATCCTCCCAGCACTTATCACGGCCATCTGCACCTCGTAAATTTTTTACCTCGCCCCAAAATGTTGCCGCCTCACGCATTTTTCTTGGTGATACTTCTAAGCCAAGTAATGTGGCAAATAATTGTTGCATTGGTGAATTAGTGGCTCTTCTTCGACGAGAGTTTTCAATTAATGCATTGAATGAAGGAATTCGATCGATTGCAACCTGGGAGATAACATGATCAATCCAACCTTCAATTAAGGCAAGTGCCATCTCTAACTTAGTTAACGCTACCTCTTGGGCAGGTGTTTGTTGCGGAGTAAATAAACCTTGATCTATTGCAATACTCATTGATTGTGGATTGTTTATATCAAAATCCTCACGAGCCATCGCCTCCTCCGCCTGGCGTTGAATAGCCTCAACATCAATTGTGATTCCTTTGCCATAAGTTGTAATGGCATCTCTGATGTAACCCAATAACCATGGAGTGTTTGCAAATAATCTAGCTGCACAAACCTCTCGCAGCGCTAAGTAAATTTCAACCTCAGTTGCTGGTAACCCCAAACCCTCTGACCACTCGGTAATATTTTGTGGAATTAAATGAGCGCCTGCGCTTAATGGAATTGCTGCATCATTTGCACCCGTAATTGTGTTTGCGATTGCACCAATGCTTTGCCCAAGTTGGGTTGCAATCAAACTACCCATAAAACTTCTGAGCAATCTAGCTAACATCTCCTTCATAGCTTTTTGCTGCTCAGCGCTTTGATTCTCTAAGCCAGCTAGCTCCACTGGGAGTCCAGCCTGGGCACCATTAATCACATTTGCTAGCGCATCAGCCATACCAAGTGCCAGCGGTTCAATTAATTGTTGCCAACTTAGTAATGATGTATCCAGCCAATCTCGCTTGGACCATGCTGGTTGTAAATTTGAGGAGGATGCGGGAAATAAAATCTCTGCATCAAGCCAGGTATTAGCTATCTCAATCGCCTCTAAAACCTTCTTATGATCCGAAGTACCAATTGGCTGCTCGCCCTTGGCAGCAATAATCTTTCTTGCGATATCCCGAAGTGCATCAATTGAGATTAAATTTTGATTTCCACCAGCCGCTGCAGATTGAGCAGACTCAAAAAAAGTTTTTGCACCAAGGAGGGAGTTTGGATCTAATCCCATTTCTGAGAATTGGCGCATCATTGCCTCAAAATCAGGTTGTCCTTCATTTGGCAAAAACCCGAAACTCATTTGCTGGCTCCAATTTCTTAATTTAAATTGAGTGAAGTAATCACTCGGTAAATCTAGAACAAAAATCCCGCCCTTTTTCTTCCCCGCTCAATAGGATAACTCTCGTGAGTTCATCTACGCCATCCTTGTCCGCTTTTGTGTGGTGGCTCATTCCCTTGGTGGCTGTTTTTTCATCAATTGTTTATGTCATCTGGGTCTCTAAATTTCAATCTAAGTTTGATAAAGATACCCACCGATCTATGGGCAAGTTTCAAAAATTTCAGAACTCCTTTAAAGATAAGAAGTAATTAATTGCGCCAGATTTCACCAGTTAAAGCAAATCTGCCATTTTTTAGTAAATCTCTTTTCGTAATAATTGTTTTAGTTGCCTTCTTTGTACCAACTCCATATGTATTGCTCTCGCCCGGAACTCCGCAAAATATTTTGACCGATGCCATCTCTATCTCGGGTGCACAAAGCTATCCCGTAAAGGGAAAGTTATCGGTTACCTCAGTTATGGTAACCAATCCAGATTCATATATAACTGGTTTTGATATTTTGTATGGCTGGTCAAATGGTGAGCAAGCAGTTCTACCTCGAGCTGAAATTTATCCTGAAAATGAAACTGCAGAGGAATCTACTCAACAAGGTGCAGCTGATATGCAAGAGTCGCAGGCAAATGCCACATCAGCAGCCCTTTCACTATTGGGATATAAAGGTGAAACTAAATTAATAATCAATACAGTTAATCCCAAATCCTTTGCTTTTAAAACCCTTTTTGCAGGGGATCAGATTGTTGGTATTGATCAACTAACTCTTAAATCCGCAACTGAAATTACCGATTATCTGGATCGTAAAAAACCTGGCGAAGTTATTAAATTAAAGGTTTTAAGAGCATCAAACACCGGTTCATCAACTGGGCCAACTGCAGGTGCTTTAGGCGATAAAACTCCAATAGAGGTTCCGGTAAAACTATCTGCGCGAGAGGATGACAGTGCATTTATCGGAGTAAGTATTGAAAGTAAAAGAATTTTTCCAATAACGGTGAAGATTAAATTAGATGAAACGGGTGGACCAAGCGGAGGCTTGATCTTTGCGCTGGGAATTATTGAAAAATTACAGAGTGAAGATTTAATCCGCGGCAGAAATATTGCCGGAACTGGCACCATCACCGACATGGGTGCGGTAGGTCCAATCGGAGGAATTACTGAGAAAATTATTGGAGCCAAAAAAGCTGGCGTAAGTATTTTCCTGGCACCAATTGAAAATTGTTCAGATATTAAGAATCCAGAACTATTTGAGGGGATAAAGATTGTGCCAGTGGCCACACTTTCACAGGCATTAGCGGTACTTCGAGCCCCAGATGGTGCAACGCTTGCAAGCTGCAAAAGTAGTTAGAAAATTATTGGCTAGGATCTAGCCCATGAGTAATGCAGGCCCTGGCGGCAATAATCCATTTAGTAACAATCCATTTGGCAATGGTTTCGGAAACAACTTTGGAAACAATTTTGGTGGTGGCGGAAATCCATTTGCCAACTTTGGTCGTCGCAACCCAGGAGCACCAAGAAAAATCAGTCCACTTTCTATAACTCTAGGTGTTTTATTTCTTCTCTCTTTACTCTTAGTTTCATTAAGTGGTTTTTACGCTGATCTACTTTGGTACCGATCAGTTGATTTTGTCAGCGTTTGGCAAACTACTCTTTTCACCAAGATTTACTTATTTGCTGGATTTGGATTTTTAACTGCATTAATTGTTACTGCAAATGTTTATATTGCATTTCGGAAACGCCCAATTTATGTACCGGTAACGGTAGAAGCAGATAATCTTGAAAGATATCGGACACAATTAGAACCTATTCGTAAGTTTGTAACTATTGGAATCTTTGCCACCTTGTTCTACTTTGCTGGCACAGCTGGTTCAAAACTTTGGCAAGAGTGGTTGCTCTTTAGAAATGCCACAAACTTTGGCGTTACCGATCCACAATTTGGTAAGGATGTTTCATTCTTCGCATTTAAATTGCCGATGTGGCAATCTCTAATTGGTTGGGCAATCTCAACTGTAATTTTGACGATCTTGGCAGCAGCAGCTGTTCATTACATCTATGGCGGAATTCGTCCTCAAGTTAAAGAGGATCGCACAACTGTGGCAGCACGAGTTCAACTATCAGTTCTGCTTGGTTTCTTAGTTTTATTAAAAGCGGTGGCTTATTGGTATGACCGTTATGCATTGACGCTAAAAGAGGGCAAGTTAATTACTGGACTTACCTATACCGATGTAAATGCAGTTTTGCCAGCCAAATCAATTTTGGCGGCAATTGCAGTTGTCTGTGCGCTGTTATTTTTTGCAAATATCATCCGCAAATCTTGGTTACTACCAACAGCAGGTGTAGCACTGATGGTGATTGCCTCAGTATTAATCGCTGGTATTTATCCAGCGACAATTCAACAATTCCAAGTTAAGCCAAGTGAATCCTCAAAAGAGGCACCATTTATCCAAAAGAATATTGATGCCACTCGTGCGGCATTTGGTCTGGAAAATGTTGAAGTTAAGGATTATCAAGCAACAGTAACCACCTCAGCTGGTCAGTTAGCAAATGATGCTGCAACTATTGCAAATATCAGATTGATGGATCCAAATGTTTTATCTGCTACCTATCGCCAGCTTCAACAAATCAAGCCTTATTACACCTTTGCAGATTCACTAGATATTGATCGTTACACGATCGACGGGCAAGAGCGCGATGTTGTTGTCGCAGTTCGTGAATTAAATGTTGAAGGAAATCCATCGCGAAACTGGATTAATGATCACTTGGTCTATACCCATGGTTTCGGAATGGTTGCCGCTTACGGAAATGTAAGAGATGCAGATGGTAAGCCAAGTTTTATTGTTGGAGATATTCCACCAACAGCTGGCTTAGGTGAGTTCCAACCAAGAATTTACTTTGGTGAGAATGTGCCAAATTACTCAATTGTTGGCGGTACTGCAGGTGGTGCACCAGCAGAGCTTGATTATCCAGATGATAAATCTGCAAATGGTCAAAAGAATTACACCTATACCGGCAAGGGTGGCGTGCCGATGGGCTCACTATTTACCCGTTTGCTATTTGCTATCAAGTATCAAGAACAAAGAATTGTTTTATCAAATTTAATTAACTCTGAATCAAAGATTTTGTATGATCGCAACCCTCGTGATCGAATTGCCAAGGTCGCACCATGGTTAACAATTGATGGCGATCCATATCCAGCAGTAGTAGATGGCAAAATTCTTTGGATTCTTGATGGCTACACAACATCCAATGGTTATCCAAACTCTCGAAAAATTAACTTAGCTGATACTGCCGATGCGCTTACATCACGTGCAAATGCTGTTGCATCACTTCAGGATAAGAGCGTTAATTACATTCGTAACTCAGTAAAGGCAACAGTTGATGCATATGACGGCACAATTACGCTGTACCAGTGGGATGAAAAAGATCCTGTGCTTGCTACCTGGGCCAAGGCATTTCCAGGAACTGTAAAGGCAAAGAGTGAGATCTCTAAAGAGCTTCTCTCACATATTCGTTACCCAGAGGATATGTTCCGAGTACAACGAGATATTTTGAGCGCCTATCATGTGACATCTGCTGATGCTTTTTATGGCGGACAGGATTTCTGGCGCGTACCTCGTGATCCATCTACCTTTGGTGCAAATGCTGGCAATCAACCACCAGTTTATTTAACAATGCAAATTCCTGGACAGAGCAAACCTACATTCTCGCTTTCAACTCCATTTGTTCCTCGTGGTGGACGAGAAAACCTTTCAGCGCTTGCAGTTGTTAACTCCGACAATGGTCCGGATTATGGAAAAATCACAGTCCTACAACTTCCACGTTCTGCAAATGTCGCTGGACCTTCACAAGTTGCATCCAACTTCGAAGCAAAGCCAGAGGTTGCAACTACGCTCTCCTTGTTACGTCAAGGTGGCTCAGATGTTGTGTTAGCTAATCTGCTAACTCTTCCAGTTGGAAATGGATTGCTATATGTGCAACCGGTTTATGTTCGAGCAACTGCTAATACCGCTGCATATCCGTTACTACAAAAGGTTCTAGTCTCCTTTGGAGATCAAATTGGTTTTGATGACACATTAAAGGGTGCTCTTGATCAAGTATTTGGAGGAAACTCAGGAACTGGTGCTGGAAATAATATTCCAACAACAACTCCAGGTAGCGGAACAAGTGGCACGACTAGCCAAGCAATCAAATCTGCTATTGCATCATTGCAATCTGCATATAAGGATTACATCGCAGCTCAAAAGAGGTTAGATGGTGCTGCAATGGATAAGGCTCGCGCCAGGTTAGAGGCAGCAATCTCTGCTTTGAACTCAGCACAAAATCGCTAAGCAACACACTAACTAAAAAGCGGTTACAACAAATTGAAACTGGCTGAACTATGGCTTGTACTTGTTTTCAAAATTTCAGGAGTCACTACTGAAATTTGCTATTAATGTTTGAGAGAAATTACATCTATTTACTACCAAACTTTTACTGCAATTGTTAATTTAATTTTGATAAATTGCGCATGAAATTAACTTTAATTTGGCATTGAGTACCGATTCCCATAAGATTGTCGAACCGACGCGGGGTGGAGCAGCTCGGTAGCTCGCTGGGCTCATAACCCAGAGGTCATAGGTTCAAATCCTGTCCCCGCTACCAGTTTTATTAATTATTTTATTTGGTTGTTTATTGCTTTATCTGGCAATGCGCAAACTATTCATCACCACAAATAATGAGGAAAGCGACATCGCTGCGCCGGCATACATGGGAGATAAATTTCCAGAGGCGGCGATAGGAATACAGATTAGGTTGTAGGCAAAGGCCCAACCAAGATTTGATTTAATAATTCGAACGGTTCGCTTCGCCACCTTGAGCGCATCAGTTGCAGTTGTTAAGGATGGTCTAATCAAAGTTATATCAGCGGCAGCAATTGCGGTATCTGTTCCAGTACCCATCGCCATACTCAAATCAGCTTCAGCAATAGCTGCTGCATCATTAATTCCATCACCAATCATTAAAACTTTGTGTTTCGTTTTATTGGTTGATTTTTTCCCATCCTTAAGTGATTTAACAAAATCGATTTTATCCTCAGGGGATGCTCCAGCAAAGATATGATCAATGGGAATTCCAGCGGCAGCGCCCATTGCAATTGCGGCGGTAGCAGAGTCTCCTGTAACCAACCAAGTATTAATCTTTTGATCATGCAGATTTGTAATTGCTTTATCGGCATCAACCTTTAACGAATCACCAACCTCAAATACGCCGTAGGCAATTCCATCTACTGCAACTACTGCAATTGAATTACCTCGCGCAGCACCTGCTTCAATTGCACTCTTAAGTTGCGGATGAAAATCAGTCGAACTTTTGGCAATTGAAAGGGGAGCGCCAACTAATAGAGCTTTGCCATCAGGTGTACGCCCAGCAACTCCTTGACCGGTGCGGTGTTCAAACTCAGTAATTGTTGTTGAAGTAAAAGATTGCCTGCGAAGCTCATTTGCAATGGCAACTGCAACTGGATGTGAATCAAGTGCTTCAATACTTAAAACCAGATTAAGTAATTTTGGAGTTGAAATTGCGGAGGAGTCCTTGCCTAATGGAGATTCGATTACAACCATCTCATGCAACTTCATCGATCCTGTAGTAATTGTTCCGGTCTTATCAAATACAACATCGGTAATTGATTTTGCCTTCTCAATGGCCTTTGGTGAGCGAATAATGAAACCTAACTTTGCCCCTTTACCAGCAGCGACCATCAATGCAATCGGAGTTGCTAAGCCAAGTGCGCATGGACAGGCAATGATCAAAACTGCAATTGCAGTGGCGATTGATTTAGAGAGCTCAGCACCAGTTAGATACCAAGCTAAAAAGGTTCCGATAGATAGCAACAAAACTGCGGGTACGAAAATTGAACTGATTCGATCAGCCAAACGTTGAACTGGTGCCTTCTCACTTTGCGCCGCAAGCACCATTCTGGTGATGCGAGCCAATTCAGTGTCAGCTCCAATTCTGGTTGCTTTTACGACTAATGAGCCGTTGTTATTAATTGAACCTGCGTAAACAAAATCAGCAATGGTCACATCAACGGGCATTGATTCACCAGTTAAAAATGAGTTATTGATTGTGCTAACTCCCGAGGTAATCACTCCATCAGTTGCAATACGCTCACCTGGCTTTACAATAAATAAATCATCAACCTCAATTTCCGAGATATCAATAGTGATGCTTTGACCGTTGCGTTGTACCTCAACCTTTCCTGAAGATAACTTAAATAATTCTGCAAGTGCCGAGCCAGCCTTGCGCTTTGCTCGATGCTCGAGATAACGACCTAACATCACAAAAAATATGACAGAGGCGGAAACTTCGGCGTAACTTTGTAACTCAACCATGCCTTGCATTGCAGACATCTCTGCATCAGCCATCGAATATGTAGCGGTTGCATAAATACTCCAGAACAGCGCCGTTAAAGAGCCAATTGAAACCAAGGTATCCATAGTTGGCCGTGAGATATTTTTGATCGCTGCTCTATGTATTGGCCAAGCCAGTATCAAGACCACTGGAATTGAAAGGAGAATTACTAGCCAGGCCGAAGCTGGTGCAATTGGGTAATCAATTCCAAAATTCAATTTACTTCCAGCTAGCACTTCATTTAATTTATCAATAACACTTAAGGCATTCTCATCAACAGATTTTTTAAAGTTTTCATTAATCGCATCTGCCATTGCTAGCAGAATTACCGGAATTGTAAGGAAAAGTGTTAGAAGTAGTCGCACCCCTAATTTATTTGATCTGGCAAAAGATTCATCCTCGCCCTTAAATAATTTAGCATCGTATCCCGCAGATTTAACCGCAGCTATTAATTGAGATTCTTTCATTTCTATCGGTGCGATTATGTGAGCACTTTCCATCGCTAAATTAATACTGGCTCTAACTCCCGGAATTTTATTTAACGAAGTCTCTAATGAGTTTACGCAGGATGAACAGGTCATGCCGGTAACAGATAAATCTATCTGTTTAGTTTTACTTTTCTCTGAAGTTGGCAGAAACTGTGTCAATTGTGTGCTCATGATGAGCAAAGATTACTCTATAATTCTTATTTAAGAGTTAGCAAATTATGAGTTACTAGAAATAACCCTACGCAGGCTGGCTAAGCGGGCTAAATTTTGTGGTGTTAAATCAGGCCAGTTATTTAGGGCACAACTCTCTTCATTATGCGAACAATTTTTTGGGCAGTGAGTAATCGCTTCCGTGAATTCAGCAAAAGCCGAGATAACACGGGTTGGTTCAACATGAGCAACACCAAAGGAGCGAACGCCAGGTGTATCAATAATCCAGGCAGCTTCTTCATTTTGAGAATCAAGCTTTAATGCCACGGCGCTAGAGGAAGTATGGCGTCCTCGTCCAGTCACATCATTAACATCGCCAGTTGCACGTTTTTCATTACCAAGTAATTTATTTACCAAAGTTGATTTTCCAACGCCGGAATGACCCAGTAGTACTGTTACCTTGCCAGCAAGTGCATTTCGTAACTCTGTTAAATCACTCTCTTTGTTGATTTTAAAGATAGTGATATCAAGATCTTTATAGGTATTTAGAAATTCAGTGCCATCGGCTAAATCCTGTTTAGTCATAATAATTATCGGCTTAATTCCCTGATCAAAGGCCACAACAAGTGCTCGATCTACAAATCCCTCTCTTGGCTCTGGATTTGCAGCGGCAATTACAATCGCCATTTGATCCACATTTGCGACAATTACACGCTCATCATTTACATGATCATCGATCGTTCTTGTTAAGGAGTTTGTGCGGGGTAGCACACTTACAACTCGGGCAAGAGTTCCTTCTGTGCCACTTAGATCTCCAACTATGGAAACTAGATCTCCAACTACAACAGATTTCTTGCCGAGCTCTCTAGCCTTCATGGCAATTACTTCAACCGCTTGGTTTTCACCTTCATTAACAATTAAACATTTAACTCGACCACGATCAACCTCAGTAATTTTTGCGGTCTTTGCATCTGAGTAATCAGGACGATCTTTGGTGCGGGGTCGGGCCTTGTTACTGGCACCAAATTGGCGGGATTTATTTACGCGAACATCATCCTCATCCCAATTACGTTTACTCATTAATTATTCAATCTCATTACTTATTGACCCAGCATCTGATGCCAAAGACCTGGAAAATCAGGCAAGGTCTTCTTTGTTGTTTCAATATTTTCAACAACTACACCTTTAACTGCCAAACCAATAATGGCTCCGGCAGTTGCCATTCGATGATCATCATATGAATTAAACAAGTATGAGTGATTATCTGGACCTAAATTTGTACTCATCGGCTGGGGATTAATTATTAAATCTGTTGGTGACTCAATTACTTCGCCACCTAATTTATTTATCTCAGTGGCAAGTGCGGTTAATCGATCTGTCTCATGCAGCCGCAGGTGACCAATATTTCTAAGTGTTGAAGGAGTGGCAGCAAGAGCTGCAACTGCTGCAATAGATGGTGTTAATTCACCAACATCATGCAGATCTATATCTACTCCCTTTATTTTTTCAGAACCAGTTATTTTTAATCCATCACCTGTGGGTGAAATCAGCGCACCCATCTTGGTGAAGATTTCTCGAAGCTGATCACCAGGTTGGGTTGTCTCCTTTGGCCAATCTTTAATAGTTACCGATCCGCCACAAATCATCGCAGCTGCCATAAATGGCGCAGCATTTGATAAATCAGGTTCAATAATTAAATCTTGGCCCATCAACTTGGCAGGTTTAACAATCCAAGTTGTATTAGCGATTACCTCAACCTCACCACCAAATTGGCGCAGCATTTGAATTGTCATATCAATGTGTGGTTGTGATGGCAGGGATTGCCCAATATGTTTAATTGTTATTCCATTTTCGGTTGCTGGTCCTAATAACAAAAGTGCTGAAACAAATTGGCTAGATGCGCTGGCATCAATTTCAATTACCCCACCTGCAATTTTTCCGGATCCATTTATAGTAAGTGGCAGGCGATATTTATTACCATGTTCAATCGAAATTCCTAATTGTTCAAGAGCGGCAATTACTGGGCCGAGTGGTCGCTCATGTGATCTGGCATCACCATCAAAGTGAATTAAGCCATTTGCTAATGCAGCAATTGGCGGCAAAAATCTCATAACAGTTCCAGCATTTCCAACATCTATCTGAGTTGGGCCAATTAATTTTCCAGGGGTAATTACATAATCAAAACCCTCATTTGTTTTAACCTTTTCAATTTTGCATCCAAGTGATTGCAATCCCTTAACCATCAAATCGGTATCACGAGATGAAAGAGGTCTGCGCAAGCGAGATGGCGTTTGCGAAATCGCTGCCAAAATTAATGCTCGATTTGTTACTGATTTAGATCCAGGAATTGTGATGGTGGCATCGATGGTGCGCTTTTGATTACCAATTGCGCCGATAAATGGCGCTTCCCAATTTGTCATTGAGGCAATTCTACCCGTAATTTAAATTTACTTAAGCGCAATTAAATCCCTCTTAATTTAGTAATCTTGCGCCTATGTGTGGTCGTTATGCAATATCCAAATTACCTGAGGAGTTAATCGAGGAGTTTGAAATATCTGCTGGTCATACCGGCAAAGTGCTGCCAGCGGATTGGAATATCTCGCCAACTAAAGAGATTTATGTAATTCGAAATAATCAGGATGCAAAACGTGAGTTGGTAAATCTATCCTGGGGATTAATTGCGCCATGGAGCAAGACAACAGAGGATGCGATCAAATCTCAAAGCTCGGCGATAAATGCTCGAACAGAGACAGTTGAAAGTAAACCAACCTTTAAAAATGCATTTAAATACCATCGCTGTTTAATACCAGCTACTGGTTATTATGAATGGGCTACAGAGCTTGGTAGATATCCAAGCAAACAGCCTTTTTATATTCACAATAAAGAGAGTAAAACTTTAGCCTTTGCCGGAATATATGCCAGCTGGCGAGATGAAAAAGGTGAAAGTAAAGAGAGCGCAGCTTTAATTACCAGGCCTGCGGTAGATTTTTTAGAGAAAATTCATCATCGGATGCCCACATTTTTACCAAGAGATCGTTGGGATAATTGGCTAGATAATGATCAAAATAATGTTGATGAATTAAAAGGTTTACTAAACTTCAAAGATGAGGCTGCTGGGTTA
>JACCDT010830441.1_pt1 | contig 15462 bp, 17 predicted proteins | sample 7446291 | NCBI WGS metagenome assembly JACCDT01 (sample SAMN15323446, study PRJNA562643) | freshwater metagenome | isolation source: river surface water | place: USA:Blue River Watershed | collected 2017-08-17
CAAAGGCATCCTGTCTCCCGAGCCATGATAATAGTTATTAATAAGGATAAATAATCCTCAATTGTTTTTGTATAATGAGGCTATGAGCTCAAACAAACATCAACAAATAAATATGGTTTCCAAAAAAGTATGGTTGCAGGTTTTAGTTGTGATTGTCATATTAATTGTGGCTTATTCATTATATATTCTAATTAACGCCCGAACTTTTCAGTTATTTGGGGGCCTAACAGATAGGGTACAAACTAACGAAAAAATTGTTGCGCTAACTTTTGACGACGGTCCTAGTGCCGGCGCAACCGAAGAAATAATTGATATTCTTGGTCGAAACGAAGTAAAGGCAACATTCTTTTTAATGGGATCTTCAATAGATAAAAATCTATCGCAAACCAAAAAACTTATTGAGGCTGGGCATCAAATTGGAAACCATTCATACACACATCCAAGGCTTGTATTTACATTGCCAAATAAAATACAGTCAGAAGTTAACAAAACTAACAGTGCAATAAGAAAAGCTGGTTATAAAGGTGAGATTATGTTCCGTCCACCATACGGCAAAAAGCTTGTTTACCTGCCATACTATGTTAATAAAATTGGCATGAAGACAATAATGTGGAACATAGAGCCGGAATCTTATGGAGATAGTTATGGGAATACAGAAGCAATTATTAGTAATGTAACAAATAGTGTAAGCCCTGGATCTATAATTATTCTTCATGCCATGAATGATAAAGTAGCAACTAGAAATGCCATAGAGCCGATAATTAACAATCTAAAAGCCGATGGCTACAAATTTGTTACTGTTGAACAGCTACTGAACTCCGAAAAAAAATAAAAAATACTGAAAACAATGTAGAAATAAACAGTAACAATAATTCAGTGCAGACGCCAATAAACCAAGCAGCTCAAAATACGGCTCATGAAATAAATACAAATTTAGCCAGATTGATAAAGAAATAGAATACTTCAGCCTAAGTAATTTGGAAGCTGTACTTGAAGATATAACTTAGTGATTTAATTAATCTTTCAATGTTATAAACTAGTTAATATGAATTTCGTTGCGTTGTTAAGAGGTATAAATGTCGGAGGCAAAAACAGAGTCTCAATGACAGATCTGAAAACATGCTTTGAGGAAGCAGGATTTAGTAATGTAACAACTTACATAAACTCGGGTAATGTTTTATTTGAGTCCAATGAGGCTGATTTGGCTAAATTGGTCACAAAATGCGAAGAAGCTATTGAGGGGCAGTTTGGGTTTCATGTTGTTTGTGCTGTTATTTCTGCGATAGACCTTGTTAGGGCAATCGATAATGCTCCACAGTGGTGGAATAAAGAAGACGCTAAACATGATGCACTTTTTGTCATTGCGCCAAACAAAGCAGTTGATGTTATGCGTGAAGTAGGAGATGCTAATCCTGAATATGAAAAAGTAGGCTTTTATGAACCTGTAATTTTTTGGTCGGCGCCAATAAAAACTTTTAGTCGCACAAGATACAGTAAAATTGCTGGTACAAAATCTTACAAATCAGTAACAATTAGAAATGCAAACACAGCTAACAAGTTGGCATTAATGTGCCAAGAAGCAACCCGACATAGGTGATTTTGGTATACTTGAGCTGTGCAAAAATAGCTACCAGAGTATTTATCTCATCGTCGTTAGTCTTTGGGCTACTTGGCTCACTGGTTGTATTTATTCAGCCAGAAGACCACTCTATTCTTACTAAACTTTTCTTTGTTAATATATTTATCATCCTTACTTCGTTTGCGTTAAGCGTTGCAGGTAAATACCTAAAATAGATTCTGAACCCTATTAATTTTGCATACAAGAAATATTTATAATTTGGCAATGAAATAAATAAGACACCATATAGTCCAAAATTATTCCAATTAATTCTGTTATAATCAAAGTGTTAATAAGTCCAGTTAATAAAATATCCTAAGTCTCGGGGAATAAATATTTTACTGGTTAACGATTTATGAGACTCACTATTAAAATAATAAGGAGTCGTATTTATGTCTAAAAAGACAGAAGAAAAAGAAGCTATGGATTGGTATGAACAAACCCATAGGCATTGGCGATCATGGGGATCGTGGTTCAGCTGGGGTTCCCCAGTTGGTTTGGGGCTATTCTTTCTTGCGCTTGCGGGCGCTATTTGGATACTCTCCAAGATTTAAATATACCAACATTTTTTAACAGAGAAGACTCACTCTTCTCTGTTTTTTTATTGATCCAAAAATACCCTCAGAAAAAGTTTGAAATTACCTAAGAGCTCAGTGTGATTTTGGCTCTGGGTTTGTTTTGGGTGGTTTTTTGCGTGAAAATAAAGTTAATATTTTATTTTTTCCAACGTTCTAACCTAGGCAGCTGTTTTTGTGCCACCCAGCGCATTAAATGACCACTACCTTTTTCTTTTAGGGCGTTATCTACAATGGCTTTCATTTCTTCTAAAGTGCAGTCAGCTCTGCAAAATGAACCATTTTTATAGCAAAGACTACACCATTTTTCGCTTTTTGAGCCATCGGCTTCCGTTCCCCTACAGTCACCGCCTTTTTTGGTCTGGAGGGGCATTCCACAGCTTTGACATTGTTTAGTCATAAGTTTCTCCTTGTGGTTAGTAACACTTATAACTATAAGCTGAATTAATACAGAAGCAAGAACTCAATTGTATGCATACTGAAGAATTAATGTTGTTGATATAATACAATGCTTATGAATTAAAAAAAGCTTTATAATAATAAATATAGATATGATAAAAAACAAAAATAAAATAGCAGCAAATACTTTAATACTTTTTTCTATTTTTGGAATAATGATTGCAGTAATGGTGATAATTAGTCTTATTCCTAGTGATATGGTATGGGGTGGCAGGGTGATTAATCATAATCAAATATTGCTACTTGAGTTTGTTTCACTGGCAGTAAATATATTAATGATTTGGTTTGTTGCAATGAGGGTTGAGTATGTAAGAGCAGTAGTTAGCTCTCGGTTATTATATGTAGTTTTAATTATATTCATGGCTATGATGCTTATGAATACAGTTGGGAACATTACGGCAGAAACAATTTTTGAGCGCATAATGTCAGTAGTAACTTTTGTTAGTGCTTTTTGTTTTTATGTATTGATAAAAGGTTCTAATTAATTTTTATTTCTGTGAATGCAACCCGCCCAACAACAAGGCCGCCGTTTACCTGCTAAAAGATCTGTTTTTATTCTTTCTATATGTTTTTTTCTTGTTTCTGGTTTTTTTACGGAAATGGTCCAGCAAATCCATTCATTTCTAGCTAGCGGGGTAAGGTCATTCCATCTTTCCGCCAGCGATGAATCTGTTTTGAGTGATTCTAAGATATCATCCGGAAGATTGTGAACTGTACCCTGTTGTATATTGTCTTTGTTGACCAGCATATTGTTTATTATATAAGTAGTTTATGTAATATAATAAAAAACATAAACAACTAAAATTAAACAATCATGAATAAAGTAAATATCCATACTTCCATAAATACATTATTGATTTTCTGCATGTTAACAATAGCTATTTTTTTGATTACGTTGTTTGTTAACAATGATTTCAGATGGAGAATTATAGGCCATATTTACCATAAGGTAGTTACCGCTAGCTATAATTCAGACGTAAATAATTCTCAATTATCTATAGTAAGTTCAGCAGAAGCCTCTAAGTGTGGATGTCCTTACTGTTGTGCTTCGGCTACAAAGTAGCACGCATACAACTCGACTAATATTATTTTTATAAAATTCTCAGTTACTTTTCAGATAATAAAGATTAAAATATAGTATATGCGAATTCTAGTTGTAGAAGATGAACACAAAATTGCAAACGCTATAAAAAGAGGATTAGAGCAGCAGTCTTATGCTGTTGACATAGCTTATGATGGCGATACCGGGCTAGCCATGGCAACAACCGAGCCATACGACCTGCTAGTACTAGACAGAATGCTACCAGGGACTGTTGATGGTATTGGAATAATTGAAGAATTAAGGTCTAGTGGAAATCATGTACCTATAATTATGCTAACTGCTAAAGATAAAGTTCTAGATAGGGCGCATGGGTTGAATAGCGGTGCTGACGACTATTTGGTGAAGCCATTCGCATTTGTTGAATTAGTTGCTCGTGTTAGAGCCCTTCTAAGGCGACCCAAAGCTACTCTTAATAATTTATTAAAATACAAAGACCTTTCTCTTAACGGAGAAACTTTTGCAGTAAAACGAGATGGACAATTAATTAACCTGACGGCAAAAGAATTTGCTTTGCTTGAGTATTTTATGAATAACCCTGAAAGAATTTTAACTAAAGATGCAATAATTTCACATGTTTGGAATTATGATGCCGATATTTTACCCAATACCGTAGAGGTGTATGTTGGATATTTAAGAAATAAGGTCGATAAGCCATTCTCTAAAAAACCAAGCTACATAAATACTAAAAGGGGCTTTGGTTATTTCTTTGGGGAAAAATCATAGATGTTTAAAAAAACATACCTTAAGCTAGCTGGTTTTTATTTGCTAGTACTTGCTGTTATAAGCTTTGTTTTTAGTGTTAATATTTATCAACTTTCAGTAGATGAAATAGAAAACGACCTTAAATTACACAGTAGTAGGTTGGACAGATTTAACATGCCAAATTATGCAAAAAGTGCATTTTTGCAAGAAGCCAATAATCAATACATAGAAGCCAAAGGAAGAATTTTACTAAGACTTACTGTAGTAAACTTGTTTGTTATTGCTGTTGGTGGTCTTTTGAGCTATTACCTGGCTAGATGGACTCTTAGGCCTATTGAGAATACCCACAGATCTTTAGAGAGATTCACTGCAGATGCGAGTCATGAACTAAGAACGCCAATTGCGGCAATGCAAACAGAGACTGAAGTTACTTTAATGAATCCACAGTTAACTCTTGAAGAAGCAAAAGATCAGCTAGAGTCCAACCTAGAAGAGCTTCATAAGCTAACCGGGCTTACCGACATGCTTTTGCAGGTTGCCAGATATAACGAGTACGAAGCAATGAGCTTTGAATTAATAGATTTAAGGGATTTGATTGATGGAGCACTAAATAAAATAGATGCTATGGCCAAAAATAAGAATATAAAAATAATATATAAAAAATCTTCAGATGCCATTATGGTAAATGTAGACCCCGCCAGCATAGAACAAGCAATAATTATTATTTTAGAAAATGCTATTAAATATAGCACCAAGGGTAAACAGGTTACAGTTAATACCCGGGTTTCAGGACAGGAAGCCGTGGTTGAAATAAAGGATAACGGTAAGGGTATATCAAAAGAAAATATGAAACATATATTTGATAGGTTTTATAGAGCCGATGTTTCCAGATCAAAAGAAGGTCAAAAGGGATACGGCCTTGGGTTGTCTATTGCAAAAAGCATACTGTCTAAAAACGAGGGCTCTATTTGCGTAGACAGCGTTGAAGGTGTTGGTTCATCATTTAAGGTGATATTGAAAAAAGCTCAATAATCTTATAAAGCTTGTGCTAAATTGGGCTAAGAATTATAATTATGTCAAAGACTCTAACAAATAACTAAGAGGTAATAATGAAAGACGAAAAACCTAAAGCAAAAGAATCAGCTCCGCAAACAACTTCAAAAGACGTGACGCATTCACCAAGGCCAAAAAGGCGCAAGAAAAAAACTCCATATATTTATACGGCAATACTATTAATTGCATTAATTTTTGGCGGCTTTTATTTTGTTAAATATCAACAATTAGATGATAAATACACAGAACTAACAATGACGGAAGAAGAAAGAACTAAGAAGACTGTTACTGAAGTGTCGGCGCTTTATAAAATTCCTAGTTATGATGAAGAAAAACCTACAAAATTTGTTGTTTTTAAAGATGAAAAATCACTAGAACAATTAAAAAAAGATACTAAGTTTTTGAAAGAAGCAAAACTGAACGATGTGTTAATTGCATATGAAAAAGCTGATACTGTTGTTTTGTACAGACCTTCTGAGAAAAAAATTATTTCTTCTGATCAGTATTCAAAAATATTAGCTGGGACCGTAAACATAGCAGTAATTGCTCCGGCTGATAAAACCGAAGCTGCAGAACAGGCTATAAAGCAAAAAATTAACAATGCAGTAGTTGTTAGCAAAACAAACCCACAAACAGCTATAACATCGGGAATAGTTGTCGATGTTACCGGAAAAGAGCCAGAAGCTGCCAAGAAAACAGCAGAGCTTCTGGGATATACTGTTGGTAGTTTGCCTCAGGGCGAGACTATGCCCAGTGGAGCAACTTTTGTTGTAGTTGTGCCAAACTCACCAGCACCTTAGCTCATAGGTTAGAAAATGTACATAATTTACAAAAAAAACAAACCAAAAATCTCTAACAAAGCCGCAGCATTTTTGTTACTTATTTTGGCTATATCTTTAGTTATTGGGGCTTGGTACATTTTTCTAAAAAATAATAAATCAACAACTGCTACATTTGTAAAAAGTAGCGATACTCAGTTTGTTCCAAAAGACGCAAAAAAAACCATTAAAACAGAATATTTTGCAATTAGCGTTCCTTCGACCTTTGAAAATAACGGTAAAAAAAATCCTTTGGCTACACAAGTTTACTATGAACTGCAAGATAAAAAGAAAAATGATGATGCTAGGTATTTAAGAATATTTGTTGATGTTTTTCCGAAAGATTACGCAGTAGATGAGGTAATGATGGTCTATAACGATGGCAAAAGATTAACTCCTGGTCAGCTATCGGGTGATTGCTCAGATTTTACTGGAGCTCCTAAGTATAATCCGGCTAATGATGCGAACAAGGTTTGGAATACTAGTTGGCAGGGCATACCATTTGTATGCGATATTGGTAATGTATTTGTTCAGACAGCGGCTATTAGTAAAGACGGCGGCTATGGTCAAGCTATGGAAGGTTCAAGTGGTCAAAAACATACATTCTTTTTTGTTTATGTAGATCAGAACAACAGGCCTAATCCCCAGATTTTTGCAGATGCCATAAATAGTTTTCAGCCTTTATAAAAAAGGGTATAATAAGCAAATAATTGTAAATTAAGTGTGATTAATAAATTGTTGTTCTAGGGAATCATGTGTAATTCATGAGCTGTGCCGCAACTGTAAGCTATTTCTTAGTAAGCCAGACCACCGCAAACAACTATTTCACCAGAAAGGCAGAGTCCCGAGCAGGATGACTGTATATACATCTCTGAATCAGTTAAGTGAATAGCTTAACAGCAAACAATAAAAGTCACTTCAGATACGATCCTGAGATGTCGAGCATAAATATGCTCGAAGAATTTGCCAAGAGTGGCGATGATTGTTTGCTTGAACAGGTAGTAGACGAAGAGGCAACTAGATTTGCGGAAATTATTGATGGACCTATTCGCACAGAGTTCGAATTTAAATCTAAAGATTCAGTCTTGGTCAGTAAGGGTGGATCGAGCTTACTAGATTTATGGCAAAATTCTTATGAGCTTACTAAGCATAAGGCCGAATTTGATGTTCGACAGAAAGATTTAGTTGCAATTAGAGAAGCAGAGTATCAAGAAGGTCTTGCAGTTGAGGAGTTAGCCAGATCTGGCAAGAATGGTGATGGTTTTTTGGTAATATCTGCATATCCTGAAGAACTAGAGCTTAAGTATGGCAAGGATTTTGTGAACCAAGAAGGTTTTAATAGCCGCCGCCGATTGGCATTTATTCGTCAATACAGAAAACACAATGATTCTGTAATACTCGCCACCGCTTCTGTTGATAATTCGGACTTAGATTTATGGTCTAAAATTACAGGAGAAACAATTTCCGACTCTAAGCAGTTACTTGGTCTAAGGTTTAATTGTGGTGCGAATGATTTAGATACTTTAATAAGCGAATATGACACTTTGCTGAGTGCAAAAACAAATATGCGGCATCGTCAAGGTAGAACCGATTCTAGCACCCTGGAAACTTATGTGTTCGTAAAAAATCAAAAAGACCTGCTTGATTATAATATGAGTAATTTACAATCAATCGCCCTGTCTAATTACAATTATTCAGAAAGGCTAAGTCAAAAAGTTCAATTAACAAAAATGGTTGCTAGCGCCTTGATTTACAGGTACGAAAACAAGGGGACCAAAACACTTTCGATAGAGTCAGAGGTTTCATTGGCATCAGAAAGAGCTAGTGCAGAAGGTCTTGAATTTATCTCATGTGGAGGTTACTTATCTACATCCGAAGAATCTTTGCTTAAAACCATTACAAGAACTAACGATGGCATGAAATGCGTAACATGTCCATTTTGTAAAAAAACAGTAGATGCCATTGTTAAAAGAAGCTCTATTGCATGCCCTGAATGTCGCGTAGAGGTTAATACGAGCAATAACAAGGTGACGCGTCATAATAAACCCAAAAATAGCTTTACAAAAATTGTAGAAAAAATCTTAGAAGACTTATTTAGAACTGCAAAAAATTAAGAATAATGTGTTTCTAGATATTGCAGATGCTTTTCTCTGAATTTGTAAAATTCAGATTTGCTAAAACCATTTTTTCTGATAAATGAGCTCATTTTTTCACTACCAACAAAATGGGGTAACATTACATAATCTGCCCCACTTTGATATAAATCGGAAGCTTCTTGAGCAGAATCAGCAGTGCAAATAAAAACGGCCGAAGGATTAACTTTATCTACCCATTTTGCTAAAAAGTCATTGGTATTAAAATCTGTAATTGTCGAAACAATCGATTTAGCGTGTCCTAAGTTAAGTTCTTCTAGTAGCTCTGGGTCTGAAACGTCACCGTATGCATATGGGATGTTTTGCTGTTCTAGTGTATCAATGACATCGGGGTCGTAGTCTACCACGATGAATTTTTTGTTTATTGATTTCATTGTTCGTATAAACTCTTGACCACCCTTTTTATAACCAAAAAGAATCATATCGTAATTAATTGCTCTTTTTTCATCTTTCTTTGTGATTCGTCTTTCAAAAAGAGATAATCTTTTTTCTAAGAATGCATATATTTGATTATTGTAAGTAATTGTGTAAGTAGAGACTGCGATAGTAATTAGAGCAACCATTGTAACTAAAGAAATTATCGATTCTCTAATAAGACCATTTTGAAAGCCTAGAACCAGAATTATCAACGAGAATTCACTAATTTGAGATAAGTAGTTCGACACCTTAAAGCTAGTAGATTTTGTATAGCCATTTAAGCCCATGACAATCATAAACACTAAAGGCTTACCAATTAGAACTAAAACAGAAAGAATAATTGCTAGTAAAACATTTTCACCTGCGCTCGCTAGGGATAGGCCACTGCCAAGCGAAATAAAGAACAGAATAATAAAGAAATCTCTAAGCGGTCTTAGTCTAGATGATACTTCTTGGGCGTATGGAAGGGCCGATAGTGATATTCCTGCAAATAGTGCTCCAATTTCTATTGAAAAGCCAATTTGTAAAAATATAGAAGCCACGCCAAAACCCCAGCCGATTGCAAACAAGAATAATAGCTCTTGATTGCTGGCTATGAAATTATTCATTTTTTGTAGTAATAAATTACTTATTAAAATTAATATGGCTAGCAGCAAAATTCCTTTAACCGCTAAGAATAACAATGCGTTTACAGAAAATGTTCCATCTGCTCTGGCAGAAATGAATATCAATGATAAAGTTGCAATAATATCTTCAATAAGCAGTATACCGATCGCAATTTTCCCGTTAAGTCTAGTTAGTTCTTTTTTATCACTTAAAAGTTTTAGAACAATAATTGTGCTACTAAAACTAAGGGCAAGGCCAAGAAGCAGACTTTCTGTCTTGGTAAATCCAACAAACTGACCAAATATATATCCGAATATACTTGTTATAGCAATTTGAGCAAATGCAGTGATGCCAGCAACTTTACCAATTTCTTTAATAACTTTTGGATTAAGCCCCAGTCCGACTATGAATAGCAGTAACGCTACGCCTATGCTCGCAAAAACATCTATAGTTTCACTATTTTTTATTAGATTTAGAAATGATGGTCCCACAAGCAGGCCGGTAATAATATATCCAATTATTAATGGCTGCTTAATTAGGCGCATCACCAACGAGATAGCTGCTCCAATAGCTATAATTAGGCTTATTTCGGTGAAAACATTACCGTGCATTTTTTATTTTTCCTATCTATTTAATAATAACAATTTTTTACAAATATTGACACAAATTTGACTAAGCTTTAGAATTATAATTGTCAATTTAAAAAACAAAAGAGACAAAAAAGAGGAAAAAATGAATATACCTATAAGGGCTGTTTCTTCGGGAACTAAAAACCTTCAGGTTGAGGTAAAAAGGCCTGATTGGCAACAGTTTATTATTTACTGATTAATATACTGTTCAATAACTTTACTAAAATCATCTACTGAAGATAGGTTTTTATTATCTAGTTTATTACCATTGATGAAGTAGGTTGGGGTACCTTGTACGCCCTTGCCAGTGCCTTCATTTTTATCTGCATTTATTGTTGCGTTTACGGCTTGAGTTTCGTAATCTGCTTTAAACTTGTTTATGTCTAGGCCTAATTGTTCCGCATAAGATTCAAACGTTGTTTTCGGATTTGCCGAATCTGACCAAATATTTTGATTCTGATAAAGTAGGTCATGCATCTCAAAGAACTTACCCTGGATTCCTGCAGCTTCAGCCGCTCTGTGGGCAGCGCGAGCGTTAGGGTGGATTGTATCAAGAGGATAGTGTCGATAGGTAAATTTAATTTGATCTTTATATTTTTCATAAATAGCATTTTCTATAACAGCGAATTCACTACAAACCGGACATTGAAAATCGCCGTAAACTAATAACTCAACATTTTTACTATTGCCACCTTTTGAATGATTACTTACAGTTGAACTTTCAGTGCCAGAGTTGTTTCCCGAATCTTTCTTGTTACCTGTCAAAAAGAATAATCCAAATAAAGCTACTAAAACCACTGCTAAAATAATCAAAAATTTTTTATCCATTTGTTTCTCCCTGCTTCTATTTATTTTATCATCATCATTAGGTTAAATTAATTTTTTTAGTTAAAATATTTTAAAGATAACCATGATAACAATAGAAATAATTTTATTTATAATACTAGTTTGCTTGACAGTTTATGGAATACTCCTGATAAGAAGCTTTGAATTTATGAGTGTGCCTGAGCTCAAAAGACAAGCTAGAAAAGGCAATGAAGATGCCAAAAAAGTATATCCCGTAAGATCTTATGGAATGCAACTATGGATGTTTTTATGGTTCATTTTAGGATTCTTAACAACATCTATAATTTTATTAATAAAAGATATTTTTGGAGAGTGGGGCGCATGGGTGGCTTTACTTATAAATGTTCCATTAATTGTAGTTCTTCATGCTATTTTGCCTTGGTCAAAACGGCCAAAGCCAAGCCTTCATATGGCTGCCATTGTTAGCCCGTATCTAGAAATAATACTTAGAAAATCTTTTCCAATACTCAGGAGGCTTGAAAAGTGGGTTGGGCGGTGGATTCAACCGGAACCGTTTATGTTAATTCAGAGCAAGGATGAGCTTTTGGAAATTCTTAGACATAATGCGGACGAATTTAAAGACGAAGTAACTAAACACGAGCTAAAAATTGCCGAAAGGGCACTGCTTTTTGGTGAAGAATTAGTCACCGATCATATGACACCACTTAATACCGTAAAATTTGTAGATTCAGAAGAGCTATTAACCCCAGTAGTTATTGGCGAGCTACATGATAGTGGTCATTCTAGGTTTCCTGTTTTTGAAGGTAGCGATCAAAATATTGTTGGTACTTTGTACCTTAGGGACGCGGTTAGGGTTAAGAAGCCCAAGCCGGTTGCTAGAGTAATGCGCGACGATGTTAAATTTATAAATGAACAACAAACTTTAGATTATGCACTAAACGGATTTATACGAACAAAGCATCATTTATTTGTAGTTGTAAATGAGTTTGAAGATGTGGTTGGAGTGTTGTCAATTGAGGATGTGATTAAGCAAATTATTGGACATCCAATTAGGGATGAAGATGATCATTATGATGATCTAAGGGCAGTTGCAAAAAAGAATGCGCTTCAAAAACACAAATCACATTCTGGTAGCCATGTATAATTTGTTATAATTATACAAATATGAGAACACTATCTAATGAAGTTGCCGCTGTTGCTGGCAAAAAAGTTACTGTATGCGGTTGGATTCACAAAAAAAGACTGCTAGGTGGATTAAATTTTATAAATATTCGTGACCGAAAAGGACTTATTCAGGTATTAGTCGAAGACAAGCAAGAAGTTGAGAAGCTTAGAGGTTTACAGATTGGAACTGTTGTCTGTGCAACTGGAAATGTTGTTGCTGATGAAAGGGCGCCAGGAGGAGCCGAGCTTCATGATGTTTCAATTGAAGTCATAGTACCAGTAGAGGAGGCTCCACCTGTTGAGATAGATAAACCCCTTGATCATAAACCAGATAATTTAGATACACTTTTTGAGTATCGACCTATTGGCCTTCGAAATCTTCAAGAAACTGCCATTTTAAAAATTCAAAGTACAGTAAAAGATGAGGTAAGAAAATCTCTTATTTCGCAAGATTTTATTGAGTTCAATAGCCCAAAATTATTACCCGGTGCAACTGAGGGCGGAGCAGAAGTCTTTAAGCTAGATTATTTTGGCAAAGAAGCAACACTAGCGCAAAGCGCTCAATTTTATAAGCAAATAATGGTTGGTGTTTTTGAAAGAGCTTTTGAGATTAATCCGACTTACAGGGCCGAGCTAAGCGCAACTACGCGACATATGACTGAATTTATTCACATAGACGCTGAAGCTGGTTTTATAAATTTTGACGAGCTAATGGAAATTATGAGCAAAATTGTCAATGATGCCGTAACAGCTGCATGGAAAAATTATGAAGTTGAATTAAAAAGATGGAATGCAACGCCGCCTAAATTAAAAGAAATATTTCCTAAACTAACATTACAAGAAGTTCATGAAAAGTTCTCTAAAGCAAATGGAGTTGACACTACCGGCGAAAAAGACTTAAGACCCGAAGAAGAGAAATGGATTTGTGAATGGTCTAAAAAGAATTTTGATTGTGAGGCAATTTTTATAACCGATTGGCCTGCTTCAGAGGCAAAGTTTTATCATAAAATAAGCGAAGAAGATAAAAATATTGCCATTAGGTGCGACTTGTTATTTAGGGGTGTTGAAATCGCAACGGGTAGTATGCGTGAGAATAATTACTCAGTATTGGTTGAGCAGCTTAATAAAATTGGTGCCGATGTAAATAATCCGGGATTCAAATATTATTTAATGGCATTTAAATATGGTTTACCTCCCCATGGAGGCTTTGGAATGGGTCTTGAACGGCTGGTGCAAAAAATAATTGGTCTTAATAACGTAAAAGAGGCTTCGGCGTTTCCAAGGGACATTAACAGACTTGCGCCGTAGTCTAAATTAGTTCTTAGCTAGCCAAAATAATTAGCTGTTCGTGTTAGAATAGTTAATAAGCTTATGCCAAAAAAAAATAATAAACCAACACTAGATGAATCTGAGTATTTTGATGAAATTCAAGCTCAGGTTACAGAGTTGATGGGTCCACCACCGCTTAGAACTACGCCATCGTCAGAGAATATTAAGAATGATCCGCTGACAGAAAATATCAAACATATCTCAGAACCAGAAGTTACTAGCAAAAAAGTACATAAGGCCGAAGAGATTACGCCACTTTCATCCGACGTCCCCAAGCCACCATTAGACTTGCCGAGTGTTAAAACAAAAAAGCAAAAAGTAGTTCCCGTAGATGAAGCACCCAAGGACGAACCAAACAAAGCTAAAGACGATATAGCAGAACCAGATATTGTTGCCGACAAATCAATTACTATTGAAGAAGCCGAAGAGCTGTCAAAAAAAGTTGAGAAAACAGAACACGATACCGATTTAGACAATACAGATTCAATTTATTCATCTAAAGTTTCTTTGGCCGTTGAAGACATTGAATCAAGAGAAGCTTCGCCTTCAAAAAGTCAAAAAAATAAAAATACTGTCAGTCATAAAAAGCATCATAAAATATCTAAGAAAAAACTACTCATTATTTTGCTACTTACTTTAGTTACTGCGCTTATATTATTATTTGTTGTACCAAAAACGAGATACCTAATTCTTAATAATTTAGGAGCTAGATCTTCAATTAGTTTTAAGGTGGTGGACTCAAAGACAAACTTTCCTATTAGCGGAGCAGAAATAAATATCCAAGGTTACAAGTATATTAGTGATGATAGCGGAAGCGTTAAAGCCGAAAAATTAAAATTAGGGCCTACTACTATTAATATTAAAAAAAGATCTTTTGATGAGATCAATCAAAACGTAACAATTGGATGGGGTAGTAATCCTATTAGCGCGCCATTTGGCTTGAATCCATCTGGCAATTTATACAGTATTACAATAACTGACTGGATGACAAAAAAGGGAATAGAGGGAGTATCTGTTGTGTCTGCTGATTCTAGGGTTACTGCTAATAAAAGTGGTGTTGCTGAAATTGTTATAGATGAAAATGCTCCAAAGGATATCAAAATAGAATCAGATGATTATAGAAACCAAACCTTAACTTTAAGTGACAAAAAATCACAGATAAGTCTAGTTCCGTCAGATCCTAATTATTTTATTACTAAAAAAGACGGAAAATATAACCTAGAAAAAATAGATCTTGACGGTAAGAATCGAGTTACAATTTTTGGCGGTACTGGTTCAGAAAACCTTGAATCAATGTCAATACTGCCTAAGCCAACTGGCAAAGAGCAGATGGCAGCATTTGTTTCTACTCGTTTGGGTCAAACAAACTCCGAGGGCTATTTGCTTAGTGATTTATTCATAGTACTTCCTGATAAAAAAATTGCCGACAAAGTTCCTGGAACTCAGTCCGAAAAAATATCGCTTATAGGTTGGGATGGACCTAAAATTATTTTTATAAAAACAGTTGCTGGTCCTAGTGCGGCCCAAGAAGGAAGACAGCGAATAATATCCTTTGATACTTCAAACGATACTACTACGGAATTAGCTAAATCCGATAATTTCTCGGACTATTTTATAAGGAAGAGTACTGTTTACTATTCTACGACCGGCAAAAACCCTAAACTATTAAGCGTTCAAACTGACGGTTCAAGTGTCAAAACCATCTTAAATAAAGAAATATGGGCAATTGAAGAAATATCTGATTCGATTTTTGCGGTTAATACCTCCGATAAGAAATGGCAAAGAATTAATTTTAATAATTATAATATCGAAGAAGTAGGTAGTCTGAACAAAGATATATCGATTAACACTATTAAGAAATATTCTCCTTCTGGATCAAAACTATCAATATTAGAAAAGAAAACAAAGGGGATATATTTAGTAGTTAATAAAAGTGGCTCAGAACGAATAAATTACGACGAAATTTCTTTGAGTAATTTGTCTGACACGTTCTGGATAAATGAAAATTACTTACTAGTAAAGCCAGTTAA
>JACCDT010581003.1_pt1 | contig 15440 bp, 10 predicted proteins | sample 7446291 | NCBI WGS metagenome assembly JACCDT01 (sample SAMN15323446, study PRJNA562643) | freshwater metagenome | isolation source: river surface water | place: USA:Blue River Watershed | collected 2017-08-17
CAATCTAGCTGTTAAACTTGCTGTTTTTGAATCTAAACTGCTTGTCAAACTGGTAATGCTACTTGTGTTTGATTCGATATCAGAAGTATTTTTAGTAATATCTAATTTATTCTTATTGATATCACTTGTATTCTGTGTAATACTCTCTGTATTGGATTCGATTTTAGAAGTATTTTCAGTAAGTTTAGTTGTATTTGCTGTAATGCTTGAAGTATTTGAATTTATCTTAGTATCTAATACTTTCTCTGCATCTTTTGCCCTTTGCTCCTCATTACTCAATCTGGTAGTCAAACTTTCTGTATTTGAATTAACCTTATTTTCTATTCTAATCTCCTCGCCTTTTGCTCTTGAAACTTCTGTATTTAAATCAGTAGTTAAGCTTTCTGTTCCAGACTTGATCTTTTCTTCTAAAACCTTCTCAGCATCCTTTGCTCTTGCTGACTCTTTATTTAAATCCGTTGTTAAACTAATAGTACTTGATGTTAAATCAGTCCTTAAACTTGTTATACTATTTGTATTCGAGCCAATATCAGTTCTAAGAAGTCCCTCGGCATCCTTTGCTCTTGCTGACTCTTTATTTAAATCCGTTGTTAAACTAACTGTGGTTGAATTAATCTTGTCATTTAATTTAGTCTCTTCTTCTTTAGCTCTAGCAACTTCTGAAGTGATACTAGAGGTATTACCCTTTACTTTTTCAGTGAGGATATTAATACTGTTTGTATTATCTCCAGTATTACTCATACTTTTAGTTAACTCAGCCGTAATTGAACTAATTGCAGATTTTGCAGCAGTAGAAAGTGGCTTTTCTAAGTCACTTGTATTATCAACTTTATCTAATTGTACATTATACTTAGTTAAACCACTAGGATTTGTAAAAACAGGATTTACTAATGTTTTGTTAGTCAATGTCTCCTTACCTTCTAAAGTAGACATTGTTCCAGAATAAGCAGGAACAGTAATATTACTAGCACCTTGAGTAGATATAGTTAAATCTCCAGTACCCTTGATGGCTAAGTTTTTATCTAAACTTATGGTTTTACCTTTATTATCTACCCCAGTACCACCCATTTCGGCAGGTAAAATGGTCAATAATTTCATACTACCTTCAGCAACTTTTGCCTTATTAGAATTAAAAGTATAAGGAACTGACCACAATTGAGATGTACCAATATCTATATATGATGATTCAGGATTCCAATTTGCATCATAACCACCACTTCCAGTACTAGGCTTTACGGCAATTTTAATATTTAAAAAATATTGATGATTACTCCAATCTAAATCGAATAAATTAGACTTAGGGCCAGATAAATATGTGCCCTGGCCTATAACCAAATTAAAAACGCCATCATCTCCAGCAGTTACAATGAATTTTTCAGCATATTCAAGATTGCCTGTTGCACTACCTTTTAAGATACTAACAACAGCATACACATCTCTATTTTTTGCTGGATTACCTGCATCATCTTTGGCTAATGCCTGAAAAAGCATACCCCCAGGAACAGCTTGGTTTGTTTGGGCAGATAATTGGTTTCCAATGAATACGCACAGTAATAATAGAAATAAAATATTCTTTTTCACAACTTTTAGATTTTAAAGATTTTATAGGTTTGTAAAACCTTATTAGATGAAATTTGTATATAATATAGACCAGCGTTAAGCTTATCTAATGCTAAACGATATCCAGATAATAACTGAACCTGCGAAACATCCACACCTTCTACAAGATCACCTACACTAGAATATACCTGAACTCTAAATTTGTCTTCAAGTTGTAATTGGTTCAAAAACTTGATTACTGTATAGCTGGAGGCAGGATTAGGGAAAACACTAATACTTAATTTGATATAATCAAGATTAACTTCACAACTGGCAAAAAATGTCCCATTATTGATAGGCAAGAATTTCACAATTCCATTTGAAACAGTATAACACTGTTTCCCACTAAGAATTATAGGATTACTATAAGTGGTTGAAGCAGATGCTTTAGTAGAAAAATTACCAATACCACCAATAGAGTAAGACATTTTTATCTGACCATGCAATAATGTTGGTAAACTAAACGTTAATACAACTAGAAATCCTATTATATAGGTAATTCTACATGGTTTTAAGTTTTTTGAATAAATAATGTTCATGCTTTTACATTTAACCAAAGAGCATGATTAAGATCAAATACCTTTTTTTAACTGGTATATTGTTTCTTAAAACATAAAATCCATACTTTATCAGTCAGAGAATAGCTATGACTATGCACTGAGTATCAAGTATGGATTATACACTTTGGGGAATGCAAACTAGAACCTAGTTGTAGTTGAAAAAAATTAAGAGCGTGAATAAACGCAGAAACGATGTGCTAAAAAATTATTGTTTCGTTAAAGACTATTTTAAGTCAGTTAGATCAAAAATTACAAGAGTCGGGATTATTTTTAAGCTAGTGAAGATCTACATTAACCTGAATATCAATTACTTGCATAATAAATAAAATCAGAAGGTGTTCCGCCGTGAAATTTCTTAAACGGCTTATAAAGATGGTGTCTTGAATTGAAACCAGCTTCTTGAGCCAATGCGTCAATCGAATAGTTTGTATACTTCTTTGATTTAACTAAATCTAAAAAATATTCAACTCTATACTTATTAATCAAATTATTAAAGGACATATTAAATTTTATAATGATTAAATCATGGAATTCTTCCTTATCTACTATAGCGTTTTCTTTACAGAATCTTTCCAAGTTGGCATCTTTCTGTAAATAATAAAAATCATTGAAAAATGGAATGGAAAAGTTTTGATCATTAATAGTTAAGGTACTGTTTCTGTCAAAAGCCGATAATTTATTAAAACTAAATTTATTGAAACTTAAGTATTTAGGCTTATATATAATTCCCAGTAAAACTACATAAGACATTAAAATTAGAGAAACTTTTAAAATTGTTACTCCAAATAAGTATTGATTGTAATAGTTTAAAATTGTTAAATTAAAAGTAATTAAAAAGACTAAAATTGATAGTTTAACAGCCCATGATCTTATAGATTTTTTATAATGATTGTGAGCATCATTGGTTTTAAGAAAAATTATAAAAATTCTAAAGAAGGTATATAAAACTATTAACTTAAAACTAATTCTTAATAAATTAATACCCCAATAATTAGGTAAAATATAAAAGGATGTTACTTGGTCATTATGATAAGCGTATACTTGAGGAAATATATTCAATATACAAACAAAAATACATCCTAAGAGTAATGCTAAACTTAAATTTATTTTTACCCAAGTATAAATTTTATTAGTAATAACCGAGTTTAAAATAAAAATCAAACATCCACTACTGATGATATTAAATAATGGTGTAAAAGTTAATAGAAATCCAGATTTAATATTATTTAATATTAACAGATTAAAAATGAAAATCATAGTAATTAATACTAAAAAATTGATTTTCATAAATAACGGCCTTTTTATCGTAACAAGTACATCAATAAATGTAATTACAGATAAAATTAAAACAGAAAATAAAAAGTAATTCATAGTACAATATTTATTAGTGTATAATATTTATTCATAAGATATTTTAAAATAATAGTCGTATTTACTATTATCAGAATTTATAATTTGGTATATCAACTTGGTGGATGTAATGTCTTTAATAAGCCACTTTGATTCAACAAAAGAAGAAGTGATATTATTTTTAAACAGTATTATTAATTCATTATTATTTTTAATATCCCATTTTCCAGAATATCCATCACTATCATAAAATGTACCATTATGGTCATAGGTTCTATTATATTGTTTTTCCTTTACCGAAAGAGTTTTTGGTACACCATTTATCACTAAAGAATCTAGAAACCAAGTATGACTTGTATTTTCATAATTTCCAGAACCAGCTAATAAAAATTTTTGAAAGTTAACCTTATCTAGAAAATCACTTTTATTGCAACTTGAAATTAAAAAAATGGCAATTATGTATAGAAGATACTTTTTCATATTATCTAAATAATTTTCTTGTTAATAAAATATTAAATGATATATAAGAATCTGTAGGATTACTTGGTGAACTTCTTAAACGTCCCGGCGTAATATATGCAGATGTTGGATTTGAAAAAAATACTGCTGCAGCTCCATTAGGTGCAGCTTTTTGAAACAATTTATCAGGATCTGGATAGAAATCAGCACCAACATCATCTAAGTAATCAGTAAATGTTCTGTGATATGATAATAAAAAGCTTAAAGCATATTTTTTATTGAAATACATATTGATTCTACCTGAAAAAACCAATCCGGTTGTAGTCAGTGAATAAGGTGAATTTGCACTATCAATGAATTGACCTCCAGTCCCTAAGGGTTGCAAATCATATATTACACCATCATAAGAAGATGTAGGATTAAACTTGATATACTCACCTCCAATTCCAAAAAAACCATTCAAAAACAATTTTCTTGTAGAACCAGGGGTACTTTCTCTAAACTTGAATTGTATGGATGGAGAAATAGTAAGCATATCAGTTGTAAAATGAAAACCTCTTGCAACTTCTTCTAAAATTGTAGAATTATAATCTATATTTCCTAAAGAAAATTTAGAAATTGTAATTGCTGCACTTAAAGCATCAGTAAAATGATAGGCCCCAATCAATGTATTATTCACTGTTACTTCATTTGTGAAAATAGAGGGACTACTAACAGACCCCGTAAACATAGAACCTCCGGAACCTATTGATACTTCGAAATATTTCTTGAATATTGGAGCATTTTGTAATTTATTTATAGATTGGTCACTTAATCCTTTTAGATTATTTAAAGAATCTATTTTTAACTTTTGTAAGTAATATTTGACTAAATAATTCTTATACCCAATTTTGATATTTGATATCGGATAATAATTTAAATCATTAATATTTTCAAAAAGAAAGTATCCACCTGACTTTGTATTTCTTGCAGTTTCTAATAGATCAACTTTAACATTATTTTTATCAATTACAGTTAAATTATACTTGATTCTACTTTCTGTTTCTATTAATGTTGTGTCATTTTTAAGACTAATATATTTAATGATCATATTTGAAAAATCAACCTCTTTATTAGACCTAAAAATATATGAATTGATTTTATTGATCTGAGTTAGTGTATCATTAATTTCTATACCAGTTGCAGCGTTAAAATATTTATAAATATGACCGTCAATATTATTCAAGGGCAGATTTAAAAAGGGTTCTAAAATTATTTTTGGTAAAGAATAATTCTTTTCCTGGTCATAAATACCTTCATACACTTTATATTTATTATTATCGCCCCAATAATTGTTTTTAAAGATGATCATTTTTTCTGTACCATATAAGCCCATATTTGCTAAATGAACAATCGTATCAGTCAAGATATCAACTAAATTATTATTAATGAAACTATTTCTTTCAATGGTTGGAATGAACTTCTTATAAACTTGATCTAAACGACCATATATGATATTATTGGCGATATTATAAGATTTTGAACCATAAATTGAATTATTTATGAATACGTTTTGTGTGATATTAAAATGTATTTGATCACTTTTTAAATCCTCAAAATATAATGGAGCTTTATTATCAGAAATAACGTTATCAGATAAGTCAAATTGAACATAGGCTGAATCATTAATACCAAAAGGGGTATTTAAAACTTGAATTAAAGAGACTTTACCAATATTTTTATCAAAACTATTTTGGGTTATTGATACTAAATTTCTTTTCCATCCAAAATCAAAATATATGGGCATTTGTAGATTTCTAAAAACTACATTATTAATCAAAATACTCTTTTCGTTGCTATTATTAATAATTAAACCAACACCTTCATTATTCTTCTTTCCATAAAAAAGGATATCTCTATTATTACCTATCATTTCAACCAAACCCCCACATACTAAAGTACCATTATCTATAAATTCTACTTTAGCTCCACTATCTACCTTTAAACTATTACTAACTATGACCATACTGCTAATAATATGTCGTCCTTTAACAATTACTAGATCCTCGTAATTTCCTGATAATGTATCTTGTGCATTTAAGACACTCAAGGACAATAGTAGCAATGTAAATATTAAATAGGTTTTTTTCATTTTCTATATATTAATTCGTTATTTTATATAATAATGGCGGTGGTTTTCTTGATGTCCCATCAACTAAGGAAACATTGATATTATCAAATAAAATAATATCATTTTTATCTAACCCAGCAATCAACCTTTGAGTATTTGATTGAAATAATTCACCGTAATTAAAAGCTGTCTCTACATCAACTCCAGCATGTATTCTAGTTACTTTGAAGGAATTAATTCTGCCTGGAAAATAATTGAGGTTATTGATATATAAGACTGCCTCTAATCGCTCTGAAGAGATTATCTCTTTCATACTTATATTGAAATTGCCTAAATTTTCACCTTTTATCCTTAAAACCGGATCAGGTAATTTATTAGCGTAAACTTTTTTCTGAAATAAAAGTTTTCTTTCTCCAGTTCTTAAATCATAAAATTTGATTTCATACTCGCCTACCCTATTGAAATTTGCAACAAAATTTTTATTAATGTTTGCAATATTTACCTTAGGTACTACCTCTATGTCAACATCTTTACCAATTTCAAAATCAAAATCACTGAATAAAGTGGTATTTAAACCCGCAAATATATTTTCAGTATGTATGGTCTTTAGTATTTTATTAAAAATATCATCAATGACAATATCACTGGTTTTAGTATTCTTAATTTCTGTAGAAGTAAACTCTCTTACTATTTCTTTTGGCTCTTTTGCTTCTTGGGCAATTATTTTTACATTATTCTTTAATTCATACATAGCTGGATTATTCTTAGAAAAAAATGTTGGTAAATAACCAATCTCTTTAAGAGCTGCTTCTTGATACAATAATTGGGTATGAGTAATTAGTAATTTAATTCTTACCAATTGCATATAATTCATGGCAGTTGGCTTATGTAAAAATAAATACGAATCCCACAATTGCTTTTTTCCTTTAAAGTTTACAATACTATCAGCAATTGGAACAAATTCCTCCAAATAAGAAGGTATCTTATATGGCGTCTCGTTGATATATTTTGATAATTCGAACAAATCTTTTTTTATTACTGGCAAACCTTGATCACTTGTTAATATTTTTTCAATTAAATTTCTTCTATTAAACTCCGTCTCTAAACTTTTCCCTTTTTTATTAAACTCGGAATTAATTAAATTCAAAATATTAGTTAATTTATCATAACTCTCATTTAATCTAGTCCTTATCAATAAGTATGAATGTGCTTTTACATTTGTATCTAGTTGATTGATGTTATTTTGTATAATTGTGTTACTTAATTCAATTTTTTTTCTACTTTCTTTATCTAAAATCTCAAATGATTTAATAGAATAAGAGTTTGAATCTAAAATGGAAATTTTTATATTCAACACAGAAAAGCATACAAATATGATATACAATAATGTGACAATTTGTGTTCTTTTTAAATCAGTTCCATTCCCATTTGCTGCCATATATAAATCTTATTACGCTCTTTATTTATTTAATAGGGATTTACATAATAATGCAAATTCAATTTGAATTGTACTAGGGGTTAACTCATATTTATTTATATAATTATTATATTTAGAGTATATAACTTTAATTGAATCTTCCTTATCTGCATCAAATAGATCTATCAAAATGGATAAATCAATAAATTTCAAATCAATAAGATATTGTTGCAGTTCTGAAAATAATTTACAGTTATGAATATATTTTTCGTCAAACAAATCACTGTATTCAAAAACCCTATTGTCAGCTAATCTTATACTTAAAGCATTTAAGGATAATTTTTCCTCTAGTTTAAAGTCTTTCAATCCACCTACTTGAGGTATTACTAATATTCTCCCAAACACATCTTTTGCAACATGTTTATTGGTAAATGAAGCTAACAATACAATTATTGATCGAACTCTACTAACTGAATTATGATCATTAGCTAAATATTCTATAGTTTTTAATTTATCTAAGAAGAATAACTTTGTTTGATCATTTTTATCAAATAATATTTGAACCATTAATTCTAAAGCAATTATATTCTCTTTATCAAAATTTTTAATTAAATGATCGAGTAAAATTTCATTTTTAAGTCTAACAAAAGGAGCGATAAAATCAAGTGCTGGAGAAACAATTAATTCTTTTGAATGGAATTTCTTACAATAATTCTCAAGTGATAAAGAAGTGCCCGTAAATACCTGCTTCTCATTTACCATTGCAGACCTTATAAAATGATGATCACCTTCTGTATATAAAATAAATAAATCAAAAAAGCCCTTATATCTGTATGGCTTAAATGCTAATAAAAGTGCTTTCAGGCCCTCCTCAGTTATTGAAACTGGATGCTGTATCTGCAATTCGCCAATACCAGATTCAGGCAACCTTATGTCATAAGACTTTAATAAAGGAATGTTTTTTTGAGGCACCACTTTTTTCCCAAAAAGATCTAAGAATAATTGTGTTACCATTCCATATTGTTCTTCATTTAAAGTAGCCCATTCTGGCTGGTAAAATATATCCTTTGGGAAGGATATGATACCTAATTTGTCTAGTTGCCACAAAAGATCTGGCGCAAATTGTTCAATTGGTTGTTTGACATCATTATTAATGAATGTCTCACCTTGGGGGAAGGATTGGGATTGGGATTGAGTTGAACTATTAATATCTATTGTTTGAGGTAATACATAACTATGTATTAGTTGGTCATTTACATGTTCTGATTCAAATGGCTCTACTTTAAGTGCGTCTTTTTGAAATGAATTGTCATTTTCTATTTCATTGTTTTCTTCACTTCTTTCTTTTTTGATAAATTTTATAGAAGAAACACCAAATACGACTGCTTCCATTGTTAATCCTACAGTCATAAATATATCTTGTACCTCCCATTCGAGTAATTTGGCAATAACTCCGATTAAAATGACTACTGCACCTAAACTATAAAATAAGTTTAGGATGTCTAACTTTTTAGTGTCTGAACCTTTATTTGTCATAATACGTTACATTTTAACTCAACTGAGTAAACTTTATTTTATTCATTTAGAAGCAGTGGTTTATTAAAAGCTAACTACGGGATATTTGATAAGACCGTAGAACAAATTCACAGAACCAAATACTTACATATGAATTAAATCGAGTTATTATTATTAAATGTAATTTAAGATAACATTTTAATGTTAAGAATTTATTCTAGTATTATTTTAATTTATATATGTTAACTTGTATATTACATTAATTAAATGTATTTTATACATAACAATTTATTATATATATAAAATACATAACCTGTAATTACATAATAATGTCAAAAAAGGATATAACTAAAAACTTAGAGAAGCTGCTTTAAGGCAGAAGAAATGCTGGGAAATTGGAATGAAAATTGCGCGTTTTCTAACTTTTTGGAAGATACATTGGCACTTTTAAGTACCTCAATACTCATTTCGCCTAAAAGTATATTCAATACTAGAGTTGGAACATTGATTGAGATATGCCAAGAATGATAATGTTTTGCAATATTTAATGTAAGCGCTTTATTGGAAATAGGTTCTGGAGATACTGCATTATAAACTCCTTCAATTTGTTTATTGGTTATTGCAAATAGTACAATTGCATTTAGGTCTTGTTGATGAATCCAGCTAACTATTTGTTTACCATCTCCCAAAATTGCAGCAATACCTAACCTAGCTGGCTTAATAAATTCTAATAAAGCACCACCCCTTTTATTTAAAACTATTCCTATTCTTAAAGTAATCAACCTAATTCCTAATGTTGAAATGATCTTTACGCTATCTTCCCATTGTTTACAGGTATTACCTAAAAATGAATCATCCACTGGATCTTCTTCTTTAAATCCGTCTATTTTACTTGATTCATTATCAGGACCATACCAGCCAATTGCAGAAGCTCCAATAAAGGTATGTACCTGATGCTTCATGGTTTTTAAAGCATTGGAAATGAATAAACCAGACTTTACCCTACTATCTAAAATTTCTTGCTTTCTTTTTGCAGTCCATCGTTTAGTTGCTACTGATTCGCCAGCTAGATGAACAATGATATTAGCAACTTCTAAAGCTTTGGGATCAATATAATTTTGATCAATATCCCACTTGGCAAAGCTTACATGCAAACGACTAGACTTTTTAGGTGACCTTGTAAGTATAATTACTTCATAGCCATTCTCTACAAGTAAATCCGTTAGAGATTGTCCTACCATTCCCGTACCACCTGTTATTAATACTGTTTGCATTCAATAAAGGTACATAAACTGTCTAAAACAAAAACACTCCCTTTTGGGGAGTGTTACAACTAAAATCAACTGTACCATAAAAAAAACTTAATCTGGCTTCTTGCCATCTAAAAAAGAATTGATGGTAGAAATATTGGTTTGGTTATTTTCATCTTGTTCAACAGTATACTTACTATAATAGTTTTCAACTGAAGCCATTGTATTTCCAAACAAATCCAAATTTCTTCTAACATAAGCTGGAACTGCATCAAATTCTGTATTTGGATCAGCACCATTATTAATATTAAAAGAAAGGTTTCTTAATTTTTGAATTCTTTCAGCCACTTTTCTTCTTTGTTCTTCTGCATTATCTATTGGCATATCAAAATCTTGATGAGCTGGTCTAGCAGTATTTGTCAACTCTAGCTCCTTCATCACTAATTGCATACCTGACTCTTCTTCTGTATGTTCAACCATTCTAAAAGAAGTCTCCATTATTGGTTCTGCAATTGGCTCAGATGCAACTTCAAAAGATGGCTCAGGTGCAACTTCGTCAAATTCAAACGTAAAGCTTGGTGCAGGCTCCTCGACTTGAGGAGTTTCTTCTACAGATGATACTATTGCATCTAGCTCTGGAGTTTCCTCGTAAATATTAGAAGGCTTTTGTAAAACAAATTCTGTAGTGAAATCAATTGAACTTGATTCCATATTTAATTCATAAACTTCTTCCTCTTCAATTTCTTCTTCTACTTCTTCTTCCATTAATAGCTCTGCTTCACCATCGAACATAATTTCAGTTCTTTCATCAGAAGATTGCTCTGATTCCTCATCAACTTCAGGAACTGAAACAAAAACTGCACTTACTTCTTCATGATATTCATGTAAAGTGGGTTGTAATTCGTCTAGTTCAACACTTGCCGCTTCTGCTTCTACCATTACATCTGCAATGGTTGCATAATCGTCTACTTCCATTTCAATAGGTGCTGAAATTTCTTCTGCTACAACTTCTTCTTCAAACACTTCCTCATTTTCTTCCTCTAAAATCAATGTTTCGACTAATTCAGCAGTAGGTGCTTCAGGAGCTATAGATTCAGGAGCTTTAGGCGCTTCTGTTTCTAAAGTCATTACTATTTTTTCTTCTACTGGTTGCTCAGCTTTTTTTGGTTCCTCTTTTTTAAATGGATCCTTGTGTTCAAAACCAGTAGCGATTAAAGTAATACCTAATTTTTGACCTAATGTTGGATCGTAACCCATACCCATAATCACATCGCTATGCTCACCAGTGCGTGCACGCAAAATATTATTGATGGTTTCTAATTCGTCCATGCTGCACTCATAATCACCTTCAGCACTATTAATATTTAATAAAATCCACTTAGCTCCTTTGATATCATTGTCATTCAATAAAGGCGAATTCAATGCTTCTTCGATAGCTCTTTCAGCTCTGTTCTCACCTTCTACTTCTGCCTTGCCTAAAATAGCCACACCACCATTCTTCATTACAGTACAAACATCCGCAAAGTCAACAATGATATGACCGCGGCTATTGATGACATCTGTAATACATTTCGCTGCAGTAGCTAATACATTATCTGCCTTAGTAAAAGCTTCTTTCATTTTTAAATTACCATATTGAACGCGTAATTTATCGTTTGAGATAACTAATAAAGTATCTACATAAGGTTTTAATTGATTGATACCCTCTTCTGCTTGTTTTTGTCTACGAGGACCTTCAAATCCAAATGGAGTAGTTACAATACCCACCGTTAAAATGCCTAAATCTTTACAGATTTTAGCAATGATAGGCGCACCACCTGTACCAGTTCCTCCGCCCATACCCACTGTTATAAAAGCCATACGGGTATTCACTTCTAATATTTTTCTGATCTCTTCTAAAGACTCTTCTGTTGCTAATTTACCCACTGAAGGATCTGCACCCGCACCTAAACCTTGCGTTAAATGTGGTCCTAACTGAATTTTATTAGGCACTAAGCTTTGCTCAATAGCTTTAGCATCAGTGTTGCATATGATGAAGTCGACCCCTTCAATATCTTGTTGGAACATGAAATTTACGGCATTGCTTCCTCCGCCGCCAACACCAAGAACCTTGATGATGGATGATTTTTGCTTGGGTAAGTCAAATTGAATCATTCTTTTGTTTTTAGATGGGTTAGTTGGTTAGTTAGTTGTTAGTGCGTCTAAATTACTATATGTCAATCGATTAACTTCTATAAGTTATAAACGACATGTGGGTAATTTTTACGCTAAAGGTTTGTCTTCTTCTTCGTTAAAAATTTCAATTAAGTTATTCTTAAAACGATCCCAGAATTTGCTCTTTCTTTTTTCGATTTGTTCTGCCGTTAATGTTGTTGGAGCTGGTTGTGCAGCAGGCTTTTGCTCAGAATGCATTTGATTTCCAGCAGCCGGATTCACTGTTAATGCTCTAGGTACTTCCACTTTCTTGAAAGTCTCCGTAAACACCTTATAATTTTGCTCGTAGTCGTTATATCCCTTTAAGATCAAACCAATACATGTTGAATACATTGGCTTCTTTAACTCATCGATATGATTAGGTGCTAAATGCTCGTTGGGTAAACCTATTCTTGCATTTAATCCAGTAATATATTCAGTTAATTGAATCAAGTGCTTTAATTGAGAACCACCACCAGTAAGGATTACACCACCATTCAACATTCTACTATCCAATCCTACTTGCTTTAAATGATATGTCACAAAATCTAAGATTTCACTCATTCTAGCTTGGATGATTTGTGCCAAATTCTTAACACTAATCTCTTTTGCAGGCATACCTTTTAAACCTGGAATAGTTACATATGCATTTGCTTTTGCTTCATCTGCTAAAGCACTACCAAATTGTACTTTCATTGCTTCTGCCTGGCTTTTCAAAACACCTAGTCCCAATCTGATATCATTGGTTATGTTTTCACCACCAAAAGGAATTACTGCTGTATGCTTTAAGATGCCATCATAGAAAACAGCTAAGTCACTCGTACCGCCACCAATATCTAAAATAGCCACACCAGCCTCTAAATCTATGTCACTCATTACCGCACTTGCAGAAGCTAGAGGTTGTAAAACCAAATCTTTGGTTGTTAAGCCGCTTCTTTCTACAGAGCGATTAATATTGCGAATAGCATTTCTATCTCCTGTTAAGATTAAGAAGTTAGCACCAACTTTCACGCCATTCACACCAATTGGGTCTTTGATATTTTGGTTATTATCTACATGAAATTCTTGTGGGATAACATCAATAATTTGATCTCCTGCAGGAATGAATGTTTTTCTTTGATTGTTGATTAATTGCTCAATCTCCCAAGCTTGGATTTCATTATCAGGTTCTTGTCTAACTTGATCTCCACGAGTTTGTAAACTCTTAATGTGATGACCAGCAATACCTACATATACTTCGTTGATATCTAAATCTGGGTTGCTTTTATGGCAATTCTCTAAAGCCTGTTGAATTGCTTTAATGGTTTGGTCAATATTCAATACTTGTCCATGTTGAACTCCATTGCTATTGGCACGTCCAAATCCTAGGATCTCTAACTTCCCGAATTCATTTTTTCTACCCGCAATGGCAGCAATCTTAGTTGTACCAATGTCAAGACCCACAATGATGGGAGATTCGTTTTGACTCATTTTTTTATAGTTTTTTAGTTGTTAGTTAGTTGTAGTGAATTAGCCTTTCTTGGGCATTACTGCCTTTGCAGACTTCTTCACATTATTTAACGATTTAATATTGGGTTTATTGTTTGACTTTGTCTTGATTTTTTTAGGCGACGGCTTGACATTTTTTCTTGCACCCGTTTGCTGTTTTTTAACCACCTTCGGCAATGCTTTCTTCGCTACTATGGAATCTTTTACTGGAACCGGCTTTATGATACTATCCTTTAACATTGGCACAGTGGACTGTGCACTACTTGTTGTATCATTAACCATAATAGCTGAACCTAATAGCATCAAAGGACCATTGAACTGAATGGGTTGTAAACCTTTTTTCAAAGTCACTATTTGATGATTAAATCTTAGATCAAGTACTTGATATGCGTTAATCCCAGATGGTACCCAGATTTTTTTGTAGAAAGTATAGAGCCTATCCAATTTATTCTCCAATTGATCAATTGATCCTAACAAAACAGTATGATCTCCCAATGTAGGCGTTAATTCAAAATCTCCATTAGGTGCAATATTAATTTGAGCGATCTGTGCTGAAAAGAAACTATCTTCTTTGATGACAGAAGCGAATTGTACAATGTTTTCAAGTAGTATACTATCGGGTTTTGACAGGATGGATTGATCAGAAGTGAATCCAGTAAATACTGGTAAACGTAATACAGATAGCTGTCTTAGAGGAAGTTGATTGGCTTCTTTATCTACATAAAAAGACTGACCCGAAACAGTAAATACTCTGGCAATGGGTAATCTTTGTTCGATACGAACGCGCAATACCAATTGATTGTCAAAATACAATTCTGCATTTTTTATCCAAGCCGTCTTTTCCAAAGAACCCTCTATCTGGGCAAGATTTAAAGTATTGATTGGAGTCCCAATTTTTACTTGCTGTTCGTTCAAAATATGTAGAATCTCTTGCTCATTCATAAATAGAGCAGTTGGATTTTCACCCACCAATTCTACATCAATATCCTTACACTTCTTAATAGATTTAGCTTGCCATGCAAATACAAATAAAACAATCAATGCAACCCCTAATAGGCTCCACAGAATATATAAGGCTATTTTTTTCCAGTTTTGCATTGCTTATTTTGAGAAGATCTCTTTTACTTTTGTTATACAAGCATCTATATCGCCAGCACCTGCCATCACAATTAATTTATCATGGGTATTGGCAGCCCAGTCAAACAATTGTTCCTTACTCATTACCGTTTTAGTAGCCACAGTCATTTTATCTAATAAAATTTCACTACTCACCCCAGGAATTGGCAATTCTCTTGCAGGATAAATAGGCAATAAAATCACTTCATCTGCCTTAGACAATACTTCAATAAAACCTGATGCTTGATCCTGCGTTCTTGAATATAAATGCGGTTGAAAGACCAATACCATTTTTTCATTTGGATACAAACTTCTTACACCACTGATTAATGCATTCAACTCTTCAGGATGATGCGCATAATCATCAATTAAAACTTTATTAG
>JACCDT010580474.1_pt1 | contig 15431 bp, 11 predicted proteins | sample 7446291 | NCBI WGS metagenome assembly JACCDT01 (sample SAMN15323446, study PRJNA562643) | freshwater metagenome | isolation source: river surface water | place: USA:Blue River Watershed | collected 2017-08-17
GGTTGTGACCTAAAGTAACACATTATAATTTGCCTTAATCTAACACCTCGTAATTTGCCTTGATCTACAGGGTATTAGAACATACGTACTGGCCAAGCTGTTTGGTAATAGTATGCGTTTTTATAGTATACTGACGATCTTACGGTTTTAATTAACTGCTGATTGGGTTTAATGTTATTATTGTAATAATAGTAGTAGCCAGTAACATCCTGAAGTTGAGATATGAACACGTTGTATTCATTGTCTTCCGTTGATGAAACGTACAAACTATAATCTGAATTAATAGGCATGTTTACTTGTGATTCTAATAATCGTTCTAACTCATTCAAAGAGGGCAAAAACCAATCGTCATAACCACCTATATCAAACTTACTACAATAAGCTGCTGCTTTCGCATCATCTCCTTGGTTATTAATTATTAAGTCGGTATTCGATTTGCCGCTACCAATGGATTTACTTATGGCGCCATTAAAATAGTTTACATCAGAAAAAGCAAGGTTAGAAGTAAATGCGTAATTACAGCAAATAAGGCCATGGCATTGCAAAGAATCGTATCCAAAATCACCTGGTTGTAGAATATAGTAAATGTTTCCACCTTGATATTCTTGTCCGATTTCCTTATCACCTGTTCTAAAAGTTACTACATTTCCATAGCTTACTCCTTTTTCATTTTTAACAAAGGATCTAGCATAATAACGCGTCATTGGATTTAATTCTGTAAGCGTTAGCTGAAATGGTAGAAGTTGGTTTATTGAATTTTGAGCCGTTGCGTCATTTAGCGTGGGATTGGGGTGAGTGGCATAACATACTCCGCTAGTGAAACTTTCACTGTTTCCATCGTTTCGAATGTAACCTTCAATCTTGGCTGTAGTTGCTCCAACCGCTAAAGACTTTGTCGTACCACAAACTGCAAGCGATACCTCATTTTTACAGGATGTTACAGTATTCAAGAAAATAACTGCAGCACCGAAATATACCAGTTTATTAATGAATTTATTCATAATGAATAGTAGTTAATTAAATACTAGAAAAATTATTGACTGAATTTGTACGTATAACTAAAAGTTGGGATTAAAAATGATTCGCCATCTTCCACTTTTAGTCCAACAATTCCGATGTCGTAGGTAGAAGTTTTGTTGAAAAACATTCGAATAAATGGTCCGCCAAAATAGTAATCCGTTTCCGGTAAATACCAAAATTCACCCATTAATGCTATGTTTTTAGACATTCTGCGTACACCAGACAGGCTTAATGCGGGAGAATAGGTATTTCTTCGCTTGAATCCCCAGATGGGATCGTAACCTCCTTGACCGTTAGGCTTCATTCCAGTAATTTCTTCGCTATATTCAGAAATAAATGAATAACCACCCGCAACGGTGATATTGGACTCAGCGTTACCATAAGTATAACAACCAAATCCAATTCCTAAATATGTTTTAGGCGCAGCGTAGGTGAGGTTTCCGATTTGACCTCCAATTGCAACGTGTTGATTGTCTTTAATTTTGTAAGAATATTTTGTTGAGATCAACATAGGGGTTGCAGCAACGGTAGTTGCTATACCCAAAGACCAATTATCGGTTATACCGTATTGCAATTGTGCTGTAAGGAAATAAATAGACTGAATGTAAAATTCTCCTTTATTCATGGGTAGAGCTGTTGGAGAATAGAAGTATCTTGATGGATGGGGATTGGGAGCGTATACTTTTCCATTAACCATGTTTTCTTTGGTTACCTTTATTCGGCTTTCAATAATATACGAAGGCAAAATAACCGTTCTACCATCTTCAAGTTTGATAGAAGTTTCCCGTGGATTTTCATCTAGTATTTTTCCAATTATGGATTTACCATCGTTCGTTTTGATAATATAAATACTCGTATCTGCTTGAGGCGTTGATGCGCTATCAATTGTTTGTGCTTTCAAGTTGATGTTGAAAAAACATCCCCCGAAAAGCAAAAAAAGGAACAGGTAATTTTTAGCTGTGCGTTTCACGATATTAATGATTAAAATTTACATACTAATTGAATGAATTTTTTGTTCCTCAATTATTTTCTGTTGATAAGTGTTAATTACACCTCTCAATTCACAGGTAAATAACGTGAGTAGTTGAATTTCATTTTAAACGTATTCAAAAGTAATCAAGTTAATGAGAGTTTTATATGATTTTAATCATTAAAAAACAATCGATTTAGTTTTGGTTGAATTTGTACGTATAGCTAAATGCGGGGAAAGCAATTTCTTGAGTAATAACAATTCCTAAATCCCAACAGGAGGTTTTGTTGAAATACATTCTTAAGAAAGGTCCTCCAATAATCAATTCTTCCGCGGGCAAGTACCAAACTTCCCCCATAATACTCACATGCTTACTTAATCTTTTATGCCCTCCGGCGTTCAAAACATAACCCAAATCAGAATCCGTAATTTGTGCTGCTCCTGCTGCCACAGTTAAGTTTGATTCTGTCGTTCCGTAAGTGTAAGAAGCGAATCCCAATCCAAGGTAAGTCTCGTTGTCGATCCATGAAAATGAACCAGCTAAACCTCCAATGGCAAAGTGATTTTTATCGTCGATTTTCATGGAATATTTTGCGGTTATGGCAACAGGGGATAATAAAAAACTCGTGGTAATGCCTGCTGAGAAATTTTCGGTTATACCAAATTGAACTTGAGCTGTTAAGAAATATACGGATTGAATGTATAATTCATTTTTCTCCATAGGTAAAGCCGATGGAGAATAAAAATAGCGAGAAGGATGAGGGTTTTTAAATGTGTAGCTACCATTGATTTTGGTGCTGTTGTTCGCTACCGTTTTTGAAGTGATGAGGTAACTTGGAATGATTACTGTTCTGCCGTCCGTCAAAAGTATGGTAGTTTCTCTGGGATCTTCTTTTACTATTTTGCCATACAATTCAGAATTGTCGTTCATTTTGAATGTGTAGATTGTGGAATCAGTTACACTTGGATTGGAATTATCAGTTGTTTTAGGATTAATTTGGGAAAAAGCGACATTGGACAGAAATCCAATAATAAGTAATGCTATAATTTTAAATGGCTTCATACAGATAGTTTGAAGGGCAAAGTAACGAAATAGTTACATTTGGGTTTTACGGAAAATCCGTAAAACGGCGAATTACTTTACGGAAAAACGCAAATTGAATTAAAAACGTCTGAATTGCCTGTCTCGTTTTCGGTCAATTTCTGAAATTAAATGATTGATAGATAGCAGAGGGTAAAAGATGGAAATATTTTTCGTACCAGGTACATTCTTTAAACTGAAATACGAGATTCCTAAGTCAATGCTATTGTTTTGATTTTCGTATAAACGAATATTCAGTCCACCTGTAATCACATTGAACTTTGGAATAAACCAAAATTCTCCAGTTAAACTGGCATTTTTTACTAGAAATTGTTGAAAGCCTAAATTCAGAATGCCTATTTCTTGAAATTCTCGGGTTTTGGCGAATCCACCAGTAATAGAGTAATTCGTTTGCAGATTTCCATATGTGTAGGTAACTACGCCAGAGGTTAAAATGAATGTGGGATCTAAATAGGTTAAACTTCCAAACATTCCACCCACCGAAAAATGATTTGTTGGGTTTACAGAATATGAGTATTTGGATTGAACCCAAATGGGTGACAAGAGTATAGACGAACTAAATCCAATAGAAAAGTTATCAGCTATTCCATAGTCATACTTGATCATTAATAACGAATTACCAGATGTCAATTGGCTGCCTTTATTTATAGTAAAAGCGGGTTGTGCCAGAAAATATTTCGGGACATTGGGGTTTTTCTCTAAGGGATTGGTGAATTTACTTTTTTCAATTTCCTCGCGAAATAGAATTTCAGAACTAGGAATTATTACTTCTCGATTATCGAGTGTTGTTATTTTGGTTTCGTCCTGATTTTCGTAGTGAAGGTAACCAATAAGTTCTATGTTTTTAGTTAGTTTAAAGTAAAATAAAGGTAGGTTTTTCTTATTTTCATCAATTGAAGAATGCTCCATTTGATCAAATTGCGCAAATGTATTTTTAAAGTCCAAAAACAAAGAGCAGAATAAGCATCCCCAGAAAAGAAAAATAGAAACGATAGATTTCATCAAATAAGTGAAACACAAGGTACAATTAAAATTCTAAATAAGCAGAAACTTTGATGCCAAAATTATTGCTAGGACTTAAATGTGTCATCCGCCAAATGGCATCGATTCGAATGAATTTAAAAATATTCTCTACACCGACACTGGCTTCGAAATAGGGAATCAAATTCAACGATTTTATGGGAGTAATGTTGTTTATACGTTGAATTTCTGTGGGGATAAGTTGCTGGTTTTGAGCGGATAAATATCCTTCAATCATTTTGGCAGAAACCACTTCCCTCCAACCTAGTCGGTTCAACAAAGGTATACGGTTGAAGAAGAAACCGTTGAAATGGTGTTCTGAGAGTAATTCAATATTTTGATCGGTAACAAACTCAAAAAGATTCATTTGATTGAAGGCTCTGGCGTTATACACAAACGATTGATTTCCAAGTGGGATGTTAAGCAAAGGGAAAGGCACTGAGCCAAAAATTTTATTCGCCGATATTTTGTATTGGGTTCTTCCGCCTACCGGCCAAATGTAAGTATGGGTAAAGTTGAAGCTTAACTTAGAATACGTATATTGGCTTCCGAATACTTGAGGAACAGATTGTTGGAAGGTTAATGTGTATTTAGGTCCTGGTGATGCCCAATTGGATCTTCTATTATCGTTTATCACATAGAATACCTGTGGTTCGTAAGTAAGTTTAACAGAAACTAATGCGTTAGTTAAATGGGTGGAGATATTGTCGGCATGAGCGTGTTCTAACCAACCCAATTTGAACTTTTGACTGTCGGGTAAATCATAGATTCGATGGCTGAATTTCACATTGAAATTTAATCCTCTGATAATATCTCTTTGATAGCTAAAATAGGTGTTTTTGGAGTAGGCTAAGCTGTTGCTGAAAAACATATTTAACGCCAAAATTAGTGCGTCGCCAGATGTCATATTTTCATTATCTACAAAGCCAAGCAATTCAGTATCCTCAGTTCGTGATAGTTTAAATATTTCTCCTTTTTTGATGTTTTTGTACCAGGTGATATTGGCTCCATATTTAAAGCGTTCATCTTTAAATCCGTATGCACCGAAGGCTTCAAATTGCCATGTTTTAGAGAAGTTATTGGATGTTCTAAATCCCCAACGGGTTCTAAATCCTTCGAGTGGATTCAAGAGGGCGATGTAATAATAAGGACCTAAATCCACTTTCCAATTTTTTCCAGCATAATATCCGCTAATGAGAAAATTTAGGGCTTTTGCACTTCTGTCGATGGTTGGTATGTCAGAAACGGCTTCAATTTTATCGACAACTTTTTGTTCGAAAATATTGGGTTTGATATGGGCTGATTGATACCAAAATGAATCCGTTTTATTCAGTGCATCAGCTGCGACAACCACGGCTTGATCAAAAAAGCCTCTTTCAAAACTGGGTTTAGCGTTATAATTTCTGTAAGTAATTACGTTGGTGGCTAAAACTCCAATACTCTCTTTTGAAAACTCGGAAACATCAACCAAGGAGCGCGAGTTTATTAAAACGTAAGGCAGTTCAGACATGTTCGACGGCCCAAATTCTTGGGTAATTCTCAAACGATCCAAAAAGTTTATCTGTGAAGCTTCGTTGATTTCTAAATTTAATCGGGTAATTGCTCCAGTAGTTTCTTCAATCCAAATGATTCCGTTAAATAGAATATCATTTTTATTTTTTGGGGATACTTTTACGACAAACCAACGTAAATCATGGGTTTTATCGACGTCGATGAGTTTGTAATTGTAGAATAATGGACCCACTTCTGCAATGGGTGACACAATTCCTTTACCCAGCAGCTGTAATCGATTTCTGTACACGTTATATCTCGCAAAAGAACTACCGGTTAATTGGGACGCAGTACTACCATCTTGGATACCAACCCCACGAACGCGTGTGGCCAGGATATCCTCACGTTCAAGCATAGTGGATTTTTGATGGTAATAGTTACTAAGTGTTGTTGAGAAGAAAACGGGTAAAACGGCTTTTTCTGTATCGCCTGTTAGGTATTCGAGGGTATCAAAAAGGGCATTGATTTGTCGACCTACTTTGAGTCTTTCGATTCGTTTGGATAGATTATTAACTGAAAGAATGGTTTTAGCAAAAACTTCGCATTGGTAATTTACTCGTTCGTCGGGGTTGTTTTTGTTGCGGTTAGCAATGGCAAGATCCACCCATTTCATGGCGGGATTGATTCCCAAAGAGATACTTACGTCTTCGGATCGAATAACTTCTCTTTTGAGGAAAACCGTTTTTTCAATGACGATGGCAGTGGTATCGATATAAATACTTTGGGGAATTAATCCTCCGAAAACAAAGCGCAATGAATCAGAATAACATTTTGTAATTATAGTATTAATCTTACCATCGAAGTCGGTTTGAAAACCCATGTTTGTACCTGTCCAATGCACCGTTGCGAAGGGAACAGGGTCTTGTGTTTCGGCCTCAAAAACCTGAATTTTAACACGTTTGGGATATTGATTTTGATTCTGAGCCCATACGTTGTTCATTGTCAATGATGATAATGTAATAATGAACAAGATGAGGACTCGGGGATTCTGCATAGAGTATTTACAAAGGTAAACGATTTGTGAATTAAAAATGACAGTTTAAATGGGTGGTATTCCTTCGAGAATATTCCGGGTTTGCAAAAATCCATAAATATAATTTAATGATTATGGGAAATTACAAATAGGATTTAGTGTATTTTTGAATGAAATGCGCATAAAACAATCGTTAATTCTTGGATGTATATTCGTATTGTACGTTTTTCAAGTAGGTTGTGAAAAAAAAGGCATATCCACTGATAAAAAGCCTTTACACTCCAAATCTCATCCTGATTCAATTATAATGGCTATGGATGTAAGTAGTTTGTCCATGATTTTGCGTGAAGAAATCATTTTTAGAAATACATTGGGTGAGCCAAAACAAATTTTCGATTTATTAAAAGAATCAGGAATTAATACGATTCGACTGAGAACTTGGGTGGGCGATGATAAGAATTATTGTGCTGATTCTATTTTTAGAATTGCGGAAATGGGGAGAAAACACGGGATGTTAATTTGGTTGGATTTGCATTATTCTAATACATGGGCAGATCCAGCAAATCAACAAATTCCTCAAGAATGGAATGGACAAAACTACGATATTTTGAAGTCCGATTTTTCCCAGTACACGTTAAATATGGTTGAAAAGTTCCAACCCGATTTTATCCAAATTGGGAATGAAATTGATGGTGGCTTTCTTTGGCCTATGTGTAGAGTGTCTGATACTGCCAAATTTTATGGATTGTGTAGAGAAGCTGTGACAATAGTGAAAAAAAGCAACCCCAATACTCGCATTATTTTTCACATATCAAGTTATAAAAATGCCGATTGGTTTTTTAAAGAATTGAATAATCATTCGGTTTTTTATGATATTGGCGGTGTTTCGTATTATCCGAAGTGGCATGGTAACAATATAGATAGTTTGTTTCAAACACTCAATCGTGTAACGCTTAACACGGGAAAGAGAATAATTATCGCTGAAAATAGTTATCCATTTACATTCAGCTGGGCGGATTGGACAGATAATGTAATCGGTTGGGAAGGCGATTTGCATCCAGCATATCCTGGCACTTCTCAAGGTCAAATGAATTTTGTTAGGGAATTGGTAAAACGGACAAAAGGTATGAATTATGCTTCTGGATATTGTTATTGGGAAGGTGTTTGGGTCGCTTTTGATGGTCCTGAATCTAAATTCGGTTCGCCGTGGGAGAATCAGGCTTGTTTTGATTTTTCATTTAAGGCATTACCCGTAATGAATGTATTTGAATAATAAACCCAAAAATAGGTTTTAACAATCAATTTCTCTTCAATTTTCATAGCACTATAAATTTAACCCTTATGGTTGAATTTTAGTATTTATGTAAATAGTATGTATAAAACTAAATGAAAGTTCGGAACTTTACGGACGAGAAATCCAAACCTTCAATTGTATGAACAAGAACCTTTTAATTTTAGTATCCATATTCACAGTAAACGCTTTATCAGCTCAATTAGGTGAACCTCAAAGTCGCAAGCAATGGGAATTAGAGCGATTGGTTGACCCTGCAACTGGCAAAATTCCGGATCACGTCAGATTTCGTGAGTTAGCATTTATTCAGGCTAATTCGAAAGTGGTTGTTGATCCTATTGCTATAAAAGGTACTCCTTGGATGCACCGAGGTCCTTTCCATGTGGGCGGAAGAACAAGAGCAGCTGCATTTGATGCTGCTAATAACAAACGGATTGTTGCAGGTGGTGTTTCTGGAGGACTTTGGTTAAGTGAGGATGGTGGAAATTCTTGGCGCTCCACTCAGGAACCCCATGAAATGAGTAGCGTTTCTTGTTTGACTCAAGATCGAAGAAAAGGGTATGAGAACTTTTGGTATGCAGGAACGGGTGAAGCTTACGGACAATCCGCAGGTGCTCCGGGTGCATATTATTACGGTAATGGATTGTTGGTTTCGAGCGATTCGGGTAAGTCGTGGTCACCAATTGCCAGTACTGCAATCAATACTCCAACTGCTTTTACATCTCCTTGGCAATTGGTATGGAAGGTTTTGGTTGATACCACTCGTTACGATTCAACCATTTTATATGCTTCTACATATCAAAATGTTATGCGCTCCAACGATGTAGGAAAGACTTGGATTGCAGTACGTAAAACTGCCGCCTATTTCAATGAAATCGAAATTGATGCGGATGGTGTTTTATATAGTACTTCAAGTTCAGATGCATCTCTCGGAAGAAGAGGTGTTTTCAGAAGTTTAAATGGATGGGAATGGATTGATATTACACCCACGAATTGGCAAGGCAAGGCATTTAACCGATCGGTTGTTGGTTTCAATCATCCCCAAAAACAGGATACAACGGTTAGAATGTATGTGATTGTCAATCTCGAAAATTGGGGAAAGCCATTGCCAGATTCCCGAGGTGAAATTGAATGGGGTGGTATGTTTTACATGGAGTTGCCTCGAAGGAATTCAGATACTTCGTTTTTCGGGGGAAGTAAGAGCGGTATAATACAACAGCGAGATATTTCTGAAAATCTACCTTTGTCTAACTATGCTTTGAATAGTTGGCGTACACAAGGAAGTTATGATATGTTGGTTCAGGTTTATCCAAATTCGCTATCTGATAAAGATATAGTATTTATTGGCGGTACCAATTTATATCGATCAGAGTCTGGTTTTTTGGATTCACAAAACACAACCATGATAGGAGGTTATGCTTGGCAAACGTCGCTGCCAAATTTTGAAATGTGGCCCAATCAACATCCCGATCAACATGTTTGGATGTTTCATCCCCAAGATCCCAAAAAAGTATTGAGTGGAAACGATGGAGGGTTGTTTCAAACCGACGACTGTTTAGCAAAATCCGTTAATTGGAAAAGTTTAAATAATGGTTATTTGACCACGCAGTGGTACACAGTGGCCTTGGATCCAGCAACCAATATGAGTGATTTACTCATTGCAGGAGCACAAGATAATAATCAAATGATTGTTAATGATCGTTCGCCACAAGCGATGTGGGATGTGGCATATCCTGGAGATGGTTCGTATTGTGCCGTAGAACCTGGTGGAAAGTTTGCTTACTTTTCTAAACAATTGGGTAATACGGTTAAGGCGGAATTGAATGGAGATGGGAAGGTTATTAGAAAAAGGCGCATTGACCCCATTGGTGTTCCCAGAAACAACTACCAATTTATTAATCCTTTTCTTTTGGATCCAAAAAACTCCAAAGTCATGTATATGGCGGGAGGAAGGCATATTTGGAGAAACGATCGACTCAATGAAGTGGTATTAGATAATTCAACCGATTCTATTTCTTTGGGATGGCGAAAATCGGTGGATTCAATCAAGGTGATTTCTCAAAAAATAACGGCATTGGCGGTGTCTACCGAAAATCCATCCCATAAAATCTACTTTGGAAATAATGTTAAATATCTATATTCCATTGAAAATGCGGATACGGGTTCGATGAAGTTTAAAACTCTGAAGACCCCTTCTGTAACTGGAAGTGCGAATGTTAGTTGCATTGCTGTTAATCCCAAGAATGGAAACGAGTTGGTGGTTTGTTACTCAAATTATGGAGTTTATAGTTTGTTTAGATCCATCGATGGCGGCGATAATTGGGAGAAGATTGGCGGAAATTTAGAAGCGAATGCCAACGGAACAGGTGATGGACCCTCGATTCGGTGGTTTTCCTTCGTGCCGGTAAAGGATGGAATGTTGTATATGGTTGGAACCAGTGTGGGTTTATATGCTGCAGATACATTAAAAGGACTTGAAACGGAGTGGGTGCATCAAGGTCCAGGGGAGATTGGTCATGCGGTGGTTGATATGATTGCATATCGTGAAATCGATGGTACACTAGCAGTAGCTACTCATGGGCGAGGTATTTATTACGCCCGGATATTTGAAAAAGGAGCCATTTTAAGTGCTAGAGATGCTGAAAAATTGCCGTCCAAAAGTAGGGTTTTCCCGAATCCAACAAAAGATAAAATCAGTATTAGTTCAAATTTCGAAATTCGTGGTTGTCGTGTATTAGATATACAAGCAAAGGAGAATTTGAATGTGAAAGTAGACCCATTTGCAGATAAAGTAAAGGATTTAAAAATTGATTTAAGCAGTTTGAAATCGGGCGTTTACTATCTGATTCTAGAAACAAGTGCAGGAGTAGAGTGGCACAGGATTGTTAAGGATTAAACCTAGTGTTTAAACATTTGTATTCTTATCATTCGATGAAATAGTAAATTTGAACTGTGCTTTTTAACTCTTTGGACTTTGCGATATTTCTACCATGTATATTTATTATTCATTGGGTGATTGCGGCAAAAATGCCTTCTCTTCAAAATGCATTTTTAATCATTTCGAGTTACATTTTTTATGCTTTCTGGGATTGGCGATTTCTCGCATTGATATTGACAAGCACTATCACTGATTTTAATGTGGGATTATGGATTTCAAAAACCACAAAGAATAGAAATAAATTATTGTTTTTATGGTTGAGTGTAATTGTGAATCTCAGTATTTTAGGATTTTTTAAGTACTTTGATTTTTTTCAAGAAACATTCATTCAAGTTTTTCAATTTTTCGGTAACTCAATATCTGTCAGTAATTTGAATGTGGTTCTCCCAATAGGAATTAGTTTCTACACGTTTCAAACATTAAGCTATGCAATAGATGTGTACTATGAGAAAATAGAAGCAACCGATAACTTTATTACTTATGCTGCATTCGTTTCATTTTTTCCTCAACTTTTAGCTGGACCCATTGAACGTGCGGGTAAAATGTTGCCTCAATTCGAACAGAAAAGGAAATTTGATTATTCCAAAGCTGTAAATGGATGTAAACAAATTCTATGGGGTTTATTTAAGAAAATAGTCATTGCTGACAATGCAGCAGCAATTGTAAATGATATTTTTGGAAATTATTCATCGTATAATAGTTCTACATTGTTACTAGGAATTGTATTGTATACATTTCAAATTTATTGTGATTTTTCAGGGTATTCTGATATTGCAGTGGGAACGAGTAAATTATTAGGCTTTGATTTAAGTCAGAATTTTTTATTTCCATATTTTTCACGCAACATCACTGAGTTTTGGCGGCGATGGCATATTTCATTGACTTCTTGGCTTAACGAATATGTGTTTATTCCTTTGGCTTTTACTATGAGAAATTTTAAACAATGGGGTGCCTTTTTAGCCGTGTTGATTACTTTCGTAATATCAGGGATATGGCATGGCGCGCAAGGTCATTTTATAGTTTGGGGTGCCTTTTGGGGATTTATGTTTTTACCTATTATCTTCTTTTCTGGCGTTCAAAGTCCTTTTGCAAAAGTGTATTCTAAAACCGTTCAATTGAATGAATTACATCATGTGTTACTAACATTTGTTTTGGTTTGTTTTGCTGCTTTATTATTTCGAGTGGAATCTACTGACCAAGCTTTTCATATTGTTCAAAGAATGGTCAATCCTAAATTCTGGGGTTGGCCTGAAGTTCGTCCCACAGACTTTATCTTGTTAACGATACTGTTTATAATTGTGGAATGGAATGGTCGGGATTCGGCATTTGGTATTGAAAATTGGGGTAAACAATATCCTAAGTGGGTCAAGACAGCATTTTATTATATTTTGATTATCATGATAATTTGGTGGGGTGGTAATGAACAATCGTTTATTTATTTTCAGTTCTAATGAGGTTGTTTATTAAACATCTTATTCAATTTTTCACACCTATTTGTCTTGTATTGGGTGCGTTCTTAATTGTTCTTTTGGTGAAATATGATTCAAAAATTGATCCATATTATGCAAAAATTAAAAAAGTACACCCAGAAGGTCTTATTATTGGCACAAGCAGAGCTGCTCAAGCATTAGATCCTTCGGTGTGGGGTAATATGTATAATTTTGCATTTACCCAAGCTTTCACACCATTTGATTCAACTTATTTTGGATTAATTAAGAGATTTCATCCAATTGAAAGTCAGAATGTAAGTCATGTTTTAACTTCTCCAAACAAGAATAAAGACAAGCAAAAAATTCATTTGATTACGGTAGATCCATGGTCATTATGTTCTTTTCCGGGGGATGTCAATGAGTCCGGAAATTCTTCGTTTATAAACTATATTGAGCCAAGTAGCATGGGAAATGTGAATTTATCATATTTGTTTGCCTATATGCCCACGAAATGGAGTGAAGTGGTTCGAAATTGCTTTGCTCCTCATCGTGTAAATGATAATGGAAGGTATGTAGTTTCTTTTAATTATGAACAGATGCAGGCTAATTTTCGAAGTAACTTTAAGGAAAAATTGATCTATAATAAGAAAAAAGAAGTTTATCAGTCTGGTTATATCTCTGAAAGTCGTTTATTTTATTTGAACGAAATTGTGAATTACCTCGGACATGATGGAAAAGTAGTTATTATTCAACTACCTGTGCACCGAGAATTGTCTGCAATTGAAAATAAATTCGCCCCTAAATTCGATTCAATTATTGCGGATTATTCAAAAAAAGAACAGATTCAATTTATTAATCTGCGTAATTACCATGATTCATTTCATTACACCGACGGCGGACATATTTGGAACGGTGATGCCCAAAAAATTTCAAAATTAATAAAGCATCAGATGAAATAGTTAGTGGTCCCGACAGGAATCGAACCTGTATCTTGAGTTCCGGAGACTCACGTAGTATCCATTCTACTACGGGACCAACTATTAATTTTGAATAAAATGCAAATATACAGCCATTTTTGGAGCTAACCCATTTCGCGTACTTGCATTTTCAGAACAATTGCTAAATTTGTATGCACTTTCAAAATTCTCAATCGCTCTAATGTCCCCAGAAAAAAAATCCAATCTAAAACCACTGAAGCACCTAATTCGATGGTCATTAGCCATGTTCAGTGTGATTTATTTCGCACAATGTAAAATTGTTGTTGAAACTTTCGAGGATTCTGTTGGAGATAATTATTTTGCGGATTATCAAACCTCTAAACTTGTTGATTTGGTGATGGATTATTCACGTGTTCTTCACGGAATGGAGAACATCGACATGAAGATTCCTATTGCCGATTTAGATACATCCAATAAAAATCAAAAGTGGTTCATCGTGCATTTTGGTCAAGATACTTATCATACTTGTGCTGACGGAATTGATAGAAGAAACCCAATTACTGTAAATTGGTCGGGTGATTTTTTTAAACAAGGAAATACGTTCAAAATTACAATGGAGCCCACCTACATGGGGTATTACAAATTTACAGGCTTCATTGACGTAACATTTTGGGGTGAAAACGAGTATGAACAAAATGTGCATGAAATTAAGTCAACAGTAGAAATTATACAGGATAACGCTCGCGCTGATATTTACGATTGGACGAATGAATACGTTAGAACCCGAATTTTAGGTGGTTTTACACCTAGAAGTAGTGATGACGTCTATTCTGTTTGGGGCACTTCATACGGTAGAAATCGTAAAGGAAGATATTACACATCCGTAATTAAGGATACCATTCATTTTAGTAATGAATGTGAGTGGGGGATACTCAATGGAAGAATAGACATACAGCCTGTTGATGCCACTCAAAGAACATTTGTTAATTATGGTAGTTGGGATCAATTGGATTGCAGAAGATATTACTCTTTCTCCCGAGGTAATCGAGACGTCACCATTACCAAGAATACGAAATAGCTAGAATTTCCCAATTACTTTTGCATATCTTGCATGGGTTATGAAGAAAATTATATTACCCACATTAGCCATTGGAGTATTGTTATTCTTTTGGCAGTTTATCTCACATGCAGCTGGAAATTTTCATAAAAATTCACAGCAATATACGAGTAAACAGGCTGCAATTGCCACTGCTTTGGACTCAATGCAACTGAAAGAAGGCAGGTACATGATTCAACAACCTGATCCTTCAACGCCCATGGATAAACTAGAAACTGCGTGGAAGCAGTATGAAGGTCAACCTTGGTATTTTGTTACTGTTTATTCTCCAAGAAACCCCGATATGTTACCTTATTTGATTCGTGGTTTGGGTGCAGATTTGTTTGCTGCTTTTCTAATTGTGATGTTATTCCAATGGATAGGTCCATTGGGTCTCCAAAAATCAATTGGAATTGCTTTGTTTATTGGTCTAATCGGATATATTTATCTGCCCTATACGAATAATGTATGGTATCCTGCCTTCGATATGATTGCAACATTAATTGATTGTATAGTCCCATTTGTAATCATTGGCTGGATGAACGCAAAATGGATGAACAAGGAAGCTTGAAAAATTAATAGCTTGTTCTTGATTATCCAAATTTGTGCTTGAGTAAATTCACCATTTGGGCAGTATTACAAACAACTAAAAATTTACGTCTAACGTTACCTCAAAATTTACCACAATGAAATCTTTGTACCGAGAAATCATTCAGCATATAAATGCCCAGTCCAATCGGTCCAAGCCAATTTGTCTTTGTAAGGAACTAACCAGTAATTGTAGAATTCATCATCAATTATTTCCTCAAAGTCAGGCTTAAGTTTTAAATATCCATTACCGTCGATGATGCCCCAATGGGGTTCTTCTTCGGCGGTTTTGTTTTTATTATGGATTAGAACCTTCCAATACTTTGAATAAATGGTGGGTTCAATCGATTGGAAATTAGGATCAACAATGATTCGACCATTACTATTTGCTAGTCCTAAATTACCTTGTGCATTTTGAATTAAAATGTACTGTGTATTGTCAAAACGATTGAACTCAACTAATCCATTTTGCCAGACCGTGTCAGTTCTGTTTTTGATGGAATAGAATGTTAAC
>JACCDT010334327.1_pt1 | contig 15422 bp, 22 predicted proteins | sample 7446291 | NCBI WGS metagenome assembly JACCDT01 (sample SAMN15323446, study PRJNA562643) | freshwater metagenome | isolation source: river surface water | place: USA:Blue River Watershed | collected 2017-08-17
CAAGATGGGGAATCATGTGATTCTTCTTTGCAACTCCATCGACATCAAAGAACCAGTAGATTGAAGACAACGGTGATACGAACGCTTCCTGATTCACCTCGCCATGCAGTTGCGCATCAACGTCGTCATAATTGTTGACATTGCCGAAGCCGCCGCTGACTGCGGTAATTACCTTCGTATGGATGTGGCTCTTTCGCCCTTGAGTCCAAGCTCGCTCACAAACTCGCTTGTAAAATTGAAATTCATGCGAGTCGTAAATCAACGAGGATGTTCCGAGGAAGTCTGCGGCAAAAGCGGCAATGTTTTCGAGAGCCCGATAGTGATTCAGATTCTCTTCAGTTTCGGTGCCGAATCCAATACAGGCCAACGTCTTGAAATTGCATTTGATCTGGTGAACCGCCGCCAACATGATGAAATCTTCGAGGTAGGTGCCCGCATCGACTTCATCCCCACGCATAAGGGAATCGACGCCGCCGTCTACCAGAAGAATTGAGTCACAACCTTGCTCGGCCATAATCTGTTCCAACGCTTGCTTCACAAGCTGGACGCCATTCCGGCGGATCGACCAAACTTTGGATGTTTCAGTCAGAAGCACAGACTCGGGATAATCCCGAGGATGTTCACTTTCACGAGCGAGGAACTTGTCTTTTGAGGTGGACCAATTGGCGAAAACCATGCTGCCCAGATTCGCCAGAGGCAAAGCACCATAAATGTCAAAACCACCACCGCATCCGATGCACAACGTGCATCCAGTATGGCGATAGTAGATCGGTGCTGCTGTTGGTGTCATACTTACCCGCAAGAAAAAGAACTGCCACATCCGCAGCATTTGGTGCTGTTCGGATTCGCAAAGGTGAAACCACGACGGTCCAAGCCTTCGTGGAAGTCTACAACAGTACCGTCAAGGAAGAGATCGCTCTTCTTGTCTACCAACACCTTCATGCCGTGAAACTCCGTCACAGTATCCTTCTCCGGATCGGCAGCAGCTACTTCCTCGAAGCCCAGCTTGTAGCTGAACCCCGAACAGCCACCAGCAAGTACGCCAACACGCAGGCCGAACTTGCCTTCTTCCATTTGTTGCTCTTCCATCACTCGCTGTGCTTCAATCACAGCACGCTTCGTCACTTCAATCGGCATTCTTACTCCTTTGCTTTTCAAGCAGTGTCTCAATTCGATCAAGACGTTCGATGATCTCTTTGGAGTGACTAGAACTTTCGGTTGCACCTCGCCACTTATTATTCATGGGGTGAACCACATTGGGCTTGGCCACGCAGCCCGCCAATAACAACAACGCCAATAATGCAATCGTTCGCATGGGTTACTTCTCCTTGAAGATGATCCCTTGTTTGCCGTCCACTTCACCAAAGTCGAGATACATGTTCTGTTGCATGACACGAGGGTCGATATTCACGGCGAGATCATGGAACATCCTTACGATTCCATCCTTCTCACGAGTGAATCCAACACCTGCAATGCCATCAATGATTCGTATGTCAAGGGCGTACTCTGTGTTATCCAGACCTTTTCTGGCCATGATATTCAGGATCGCCCTGACCGCTGACTCTGTAATTCGGACCATGAACTATCAGAGTGCTTCCTTCACAAATTGGACGACCTTATCTGCATCGTCCTTTGTCATTGTCAGGTGCGGACGCAACCGGATCGAGAAACTGCCGGACTTCAACACCAACATCTTCTCCTGCAATTTGCCAATAAACGAATCCCTCGATGGTGTGTTCAGACAATCAAACGCAATCATCAGACCACGTCCACGGAATCCAAACACCTTGTCAGATTCAATTGTCCTCAAGCCATCCAGCAGATATCGGCCCACCTCGGCGGCATTCTCGACCAGATTCTCGTCCTTAATGATCTTGAAGATGATCTGGGCACGAGCCATATCGACGATGTTGCCGCCCCATGTAGAATTGATTCGTCCGCTCTTTTGGAAGACATTGCCTGTCACTTCATTGATGCGATTCGTGCTACAGAAACCACAAGTCTGTGTCTTCTTTCCAAAACACATCATGTCCGGCACAACACCGAAGTGCTCATAACACCACATCTTGCCAGTAAGACCGACGCCCGTCTGAACCTCGTCGAAGATCAGCATGGCTTCATACATATCGGCCAACTGCCTCAAAGCTACAAAGAACTCCTTGCGGAAGTGGTTATCGCCGCCCTCGCCTTGAATGGGCTCCAGAATGATAGCTGCCACATCGCCGTTCTTGTGTTCCAATGCTGCCTGAATCTTCGTGAGAGCTACTTGCTCGATCTTTTCCATATCGGCATCGCACCACGGACGCTTCGTAGCATCAGTAGACGCCCAAGGCGTCCATCTGATTTTGGGGTTGGGTACTCGGGTCCAGTCGAACTTCGGGAACCCACCGGTTTTGGTCCAGTCTGTGTTCGTCAGAGACATGGTGTATCCCGACCGTCCGTGAAAAGCCTGCTCCAGATGAATGACATCGAGCTTGTTCTCTCCATGCAATGCACCTCGTCGGCGAAGTTTCCAGTCGAAACATGCCTTAAGGGCGTTTTCGATAGCTAAAGCCCCGCCGTCGATGAAAAAGAAGTGCTTGAAGTCTGGAGCAACTGTTGCAAAGGACTCCACGAAATTACAATAGACTTCCGAATACATGTCCGAATTCGCTATCTTGTGGAGTGCCACCTTGCCGAGTTCAGCGGCGTGCTCGTTGAGGCAGGGGTGATTCCAGCCGAGAGCTTGGCTGGCGAACTGAGAATAGCAGTCGAGGTAGTGTTTTCCGGTGTCTTTGTCAACAATCCAAGAGCCTTGGCTCTTGTCCACGTCAGCTACGACGTGGAAACCGTCTACAAGGATGTGTTTCTTCAAGCGCTCGATGACTGACATATTTCGTCTCCTTTGCCCGATCCTATCGGGATTCTTACAGAAATGCAATACCTACAGATATGAGACTCGACGAATCAAGCCCGAATGATCTCTACAGAACCACTGTGAGGGCATTCCCAAAGACAACCAGACGCCAGCACGCCACACAGCCCATCAAGATTGAAACTCTGGAGTGGATGCCATTCGTTGGCATGAAGACTTTGTTTATCAAGGGTTTGGCGAGAAATGAGGATCGCCAATACAACACGATCGTGTTGTTTAAGGGAGTGGATTACGAGGCTGACAACATCACCATCGCTGCGAGCGACGGAATGATCTACAGCTTTGCTCCATTGTCGCTCGAACGGAATGACATCAACGTTCGATGCTCTTGCCCAGATTTCTCATGGCGATTCAATTACTACAACCATCTGGACAAATCACTACAAGGCCCAAAACGCAAGAAGTACGAGGGGACGACTGGAGTGAAAGCCAATCCCCTCGAACTTCCCGGTCTTTGCAAACATCTTTTGAAAACGATTCAAGTCCTCAAAGAAGCTCGGCTATTTTCTGACTGACTGCCATCATGATATGCGTCTCTCTTGTATTCCTACGAAAGAGATGCAGACAGATGACTCCAACGGCAATGTAGGCAAAGAACCACAACACGAAGGTCATTCGCAGTCCTCCAGAGACATCTCAAACTTTTTGGTCAAGTCACGATAAGAATTGTCAATCTCGTGCAGGCCGGACTCTCGATCCAAGAACTTGTACCAAATCTTGGTTGGACTCATCTCTTGGATAAATGGCAGCACTTGATGCACCTCGAACTTGGAACAGGAGTAGGCATCGAATTGGACGATGGCAGGGCTCTCTTGATCCCAGACGTGAAGTCCGAGGTGCGAAGTTTCAATGATTGCTACAGCGGCAATACCGGCGTTCCCCGGCTGATCCACATAATCACAATGTGGTCCGCCATTCGCTGTGATCCTCATTCCGAGAGCATCAACGATGCGACGAAGCCAGTCGATAGCAACTGTTGGACAAACGATGGGCTTTTCGACTTCAGCCCTGATGATCAGATGATTGTGAACAACTCCCATTAGCTCTCCTTTGACATTTGCTGTACCTTGTTGCAGGCATCCATGTATCCCTCAAAGCTCTCACCACAATCGGCCCAGAAACCCTCTACCATGTAAGTCTTGAGACGATCCTGAGCCAGATAGTGATTGTTTACGTCTGTGATTTCGAGTTCGCCTCGGGCGGATGGTTCCAAACTGTCAATGAATTTCCAAACGGTCGAATCGTACATGTAGAGACCGGTTGCAATCAGATTCGACTTGGGTTCTTCTGGTTTCTCTGTGATGCTGAGAACTTTGCCATTCCCGTCTACTTCAACAACTCCATATCGTTCTGGATGTGCCACAGATGTGGTGAAGATACGAGCGCCGACTGGGAAGCGGCTGAAGTCATGAGCAGCCTGCCTAAAGTCTTTCTCGAAGATATTGTCAGCAAGCATCACGCATATAGCTTGTCCTTCAGACCATTCTTCTGCGAGGCCGAGAGCATCAGCAATGCCACGAGGCTCGGATTGGTAGGTATAGTGCAGGTGCTTGAGGCCGAACTCTTCTCCGTTGCCGAGGATTCGGAGGAACTCGCCAGCGGCATTGCCGCCGCAAACCAACAGAATGTCCTTGATGCCGGACTTGACCATTGATTCGATCGGGTAGTAGATCATTGGCTTGTTGTAGACGGGCAACAAGCATTTGTTTGTAACTTTGGTCAAAGGCATCAGACGAGTGCCAAGACCACCAGCAAGAATTACGCCTTTCAATCGACCCCCTAGAAAATGTATTGAAATGTTAGAGTAAATACATTGTGATCTCCGTTAGACTCAAAATGAATTTCAAGAAAGACGTTGTGCTTGTAACAGTGGCGCACGGCAATCCGGCTTTACTAGAACATCAGTTGAATGCCTACGAAGAGTTCGGCAAGCCAAACGAGCATATCATCTGGGTGAATGACCCTAATCTGTTGGATATTGCTCAAAGAGCAAAAAACTGCAAGGTCATTCACACAACCAATCTCGGCCTGCTCGCCCCATTTGACATTCTATCAGAGTTCATTACCAAACGGTATTTCTTCATCATGCCGAACGATTTTCGTGTGACAAAGTCCACATGGATGGAGCAGTATGAGTTGTGTATGCCAGCCCACATCGTGGGCATACCCGGCACCGACTCATTTTCTGTGGACGGGGAATTGCACGCAGAGCCGAATAAGTTGCCGAAGCACATCCGGCTGGGGGGAATACTCATTGATCGCAAGGCTTTTCTGCATATTGGAAAGTTTGGGATCATGCAAGGGAGTCAGTATGGGGCTCGGAGCGAACAATATGAAAAGCACATCAACTGTGAGGTCGCCTTCACATCACGGTTTATTGATGCTGGATACCGTGTTCGGGTAATAGAAAAGCCCCCAATCTACGATTACGAGCACTGGGGGCGCAACAAGCAAGATAAGATTTGGCTTGGAACTCTCGAAGAACTTCGAGAGTTCGACAGGGTTCATGGCGTGGAGCCACAAAGTACCACTTTCTGATTACTCGATGACCCAATCCAGTGCCTCACGGGCTCGTGAGGCGCTCGTGTATGACCAGCGACGATGTTCCCACTTCTTGCACCGTTGTTCAATCACGAGCACTTTGTTCCACTCGTCGCCTTGTGCTTTGTGGGCCGTGATGCACGGGGCGTAGTCAAAGGGATTTGGACCATCCTTACCACCACCGAACAGCTTGGGTTTTTCCTGCCCAAAAATAGACGGGTCGTACCAGATGCCACAAATCATGTGGCCATCTGACTCGAAATCCATGTAGTGACGCTCTTTTTTCTTGTAGAGAGCGGCGACAATCCCTTGCATCCCGTTGAAAATGCCAAGTTGCTTATTGTTTCGCAGACACATCACCTTTTCGCCAACATTCACAATCCCCTCGTAGCCGAGGAATTCTCGAATTTTGTTGTTTGTGGCGACTCGGGTGGCATTGTAGGCACAAATCACCTGATCGGCTTGGGCCATCATTTCAGTTGTGAGGTTTCGCTTCAAGATCAGGTTGACCTTTTCTTGACTCTTGAAGGTTCTGGAAGGCAGACCCTTCCGCAGGTGCTCAGCAAATTGGGCGATCTCTCCAGCGTTTCTGTGGATTTCTTCCAGCTTGTAGTCGGGATCGGCCATCAGATTGAACTCTGAACCCACTGGTTCCAACTGGCCGTGATCTCCCACGAAAATCATCGGCATTCCGAAGGACTTCAGATCGTCGTAGATGTCGGACGAGACCATCGAGGCTTCGTCCACAATGAAGCCATTGCAACCGGGGTCATCGGTCAGGTCAAACCAGACCTGACCGCCCTCGAAATACGCTTTGTAGATTCGGCTGTGAATCGTTGAAGCATCACCAATGCTCTTCCTTCGCAAGATGTTGGCGGCTTTGCCGGTGTACGCACAAACAGCGAAGCTGGGGAAGAACTGGACTAGATACTTGATAAGCGTGGTTTTCCCACTACCTGCGAAGCCTCCTAACTTACATTCTGAACTGGTTTTGTTCCTGATATTGGTCACGATGCCATGCAGTGCAACGAGTTGTCGTTTTGTCAATTCCATGTTATCCCTCAGTGGTTATGCCGATTCATTACTATAGTAGATCATGCGAATTTACACAAGAACATGCCCAACCTGTAAGAAACAAATTGAACACAAAAGTGAACGATCATGCAAACAGTGCCACAAGTCTGGACTTAGTTGCCAATCATGCTCGTCAAAAGCTCGGATTGAAAAATATGGATGCTCTGAAGCGTTCATGAAGTATGCCGCTCTGGGGGCCAACATGGGCGAAAACAATCCGTTTTATGGCAAAACGCATTCGGATGAGACAAAAGAGAAAATCAAAAAGAGAGACATGAGTTACTTTTCAACAGAAAAGTATCGGCAGATCATGTCTGCGGCATCATCAGGTGAGCGAAACGGGATGTACGGAAAGTCGGTCTACCAAGTATGGGTGGCGAAACACGGCCAAGATCAAGCGGATAAATTGATGGAAGAATTCAAGCGCAAGCAACGCTTGAATTCTTCTGGAGAAAAGAATCCCATGTTCGGTCGCCCCTCACCTCAAGGCTCTGGAAATGGCTGGAGCGGTTGGTATCAAGGATGGTTTTTCAGAAGCCTGAAAGAATTGTCTTATGTCATCAACGTTCTCGAAGTTGCGGGAGACCTATGGGAAGGGGCAGAGTCATTGGGAATAAAAATACCCTATACAAATCAACAAGGTCAATCCAGAAATTACATGCCAGATTTTCTGGTCAACAACAACATACTCGTTGAAGTGAAACCGGCCAAACTCAGATCATCCGTGACTGTGCGGCTGAAAGAATCAGCCGCCAGAGAATATGTAAAAATCAAAAACTGGGAGTACATGATTGTTGATCCGCCGGTGCTCAGAGATGAACATATAAAGGAATTGCATGACAACAAGACTATCGTTTTCACGCAGCGATATGAGAATAAATACAAACAGTTAATACAACATAAATAGAATGCCACAACGGATGTTTGTATGAACAAAAACTACTGGTTTTCGGGCGCTTTGCTGCTCGTTTTGGTCGTTTTGACGGCCATCATTGGAGTTGTGGTAGGTCACAAAATCTGTGATGATCACAACGATGATTTGCTGCGAATTCGCTGGAATCGACAAGGCAGGGATTTAGACAGAGGGAATGGGGAATTCATCATCAGGGGCGATCGTCCCTGATATTGCGCAGGCCATTGGTTTGTGATAAAACTCAACTTCGAGGAGACTCCGATGAAAACTTACCCAAGTGACTTCGACTGCAAACACGGGCTGAACATGAGCCCATTAAAACCCGGAACGGTACTGTTTGTAGAAACTACAAAATCGGTCTACAGATTGCAGATCGTTCGAGGGAAAGAGATTCTTATTACCGGAGGAATGTTGAGGAATGGAGAGGACCGTTTCCCTGCTCCTACAACTGTCATTTTCTATGGCTCAACTTGGGGGGAAGACGCTCTGAAGTCTGATTGGATTGGCAAAGATATGAGGTTTCGACTCTCATACATTGTCAGCGGGCAGAAGTGCATCTTCACATCATCCCCCGTCACAGAAATCGAAATCATCTCTCCTGACAAGAGTTGGTCTTACAAAATGGGCTGGAAGGGAGATGAATGAAGGTACTTGTCATTCCAAGTATTCGTGAAGAACAAGTTCAGCAGCTAATCTGGCATCAGGACATGATCGACTGGGATTTGATCATTGTTGTAGAAGACAATCCTAAACGATCCATGAGGATCATGTATGACGACAGGGTCTCTCATTACTCGTGGGAAGACGTTGCCGCCAGACTCGGCGACAAAAGCTGGATCATCTCCAAGAGAGACAGCGCCATTCGTAGTTTCGGCTTCTTGAAAGCCCACGAATTTGGAGCGAAGTACATCTTCACGCTCGACGATGACTGCATCCCCGAGAAAACGTTCATCGAGGATCACATCAACAACTTGGAGAGAACGCCCCGGTGGACGACATCCGCCGATGGACGCACCCGAGGACTCCCCTACGAGAACTTGGGAATCCTTCCAAACGTTGTAATGAGTCTGGGGCTCTGGACAGGGGTTCCGGATTTCGACGCCGTTCAGACCTTGTCGAATCCGGACGCCACGCTGGAGCTACCAAAACAGACTCGCATCATGCCTCACGGACAGTTCTTCCCATTCTGTGGGATGAACTTCTGCTTCAAACGATCCGTGACGCCGCTTTGTTACTTCCCTTTGATGGGAGAAGGCGTGCCATACAACCGGTTTGATGACATCTGGTTTGGCATTATCGCCAAGAAGATTTGTGATCACCTTGGGTTGTTGATTTCCTGCGGCAAACCTTTCGTTCATCACCAGCGAGCCAGCGACAAATACAAAAATCTTGAGCGAGAAGCTGCTGGCATTCGTGTCAATGAGCAGTTCTGGGAGTACATTGACGGCATTTCGCTAAAGGCAAAAACACCAGCAGAATGTATGGCCGAGGTTGGCGAACACTTACAGAGAACACCGCTACAAGTTTTTGACGAGCGGTCAGATTACAGAACGAGGTTGGGCAGAGCTTTGTTGCTTTGGGCGTCACTCTTCGACAAGTGAGGCCAGTTGCTCGCTGATTTGCTGGGCCATTTTCAGATTGGCACGACGCAGCGTCACCAATTCTGTGATATCGACCATTGAACCTTCGATACAACCGCCACCGCAGTTGATACGCAGGTTGCAAATAACCCAAAGTTCACGTCCGTCCGGAGTTTTGAGATTTACCTCATAATGATCGATTTTGCCACGTTTCTTGATCTCCTTGATCAGTTCAGCCCTTTTTTCGATCGGGTAAAGGTCGGTACTCTTGAGGCTCTCGATTAGACTAGGAACATTTCCGAAACCAAGCAATTCTGCTGTTTTATTGTTGGCCATCAGAAAGTTGCCTGTTTGAATGCACGTTCGGAAGAGAGCAATAGGGGATTCATCGAAGAATTCTTTGTATTCCAGAAGCGTATCTTCTAGTTCCTTTCTTTCGTCATACTGGAGAGGTTTGCTTCCCATATTGCCTCGCAAATTACAGATGAACTATCTACGATCGGCGCATGAAAAAGCCCCGGTATTACCGGGGCTTTGTTCGCTCAGCTTTAGCCAATCGGGGTCTTGGCCTCTTTCAAGAGTGTAAGTCTGCTGATATCCACCGACCGGCGATTCATCGCTTCAATGGCGTCCCCTCTGCCATCGGCACTCAAGTCGCAGATATAGTTCGTGACGGCCTGCTCCAGAGGAGCAGACCAGATGACTGGCGTCCCGAATTTCACGTCGTCACGGAACATCAAAGTGTCTCCATTCGCATTGGGCAGATTGGCCCAACACTCTTCGACTTCCAGAACATAGTCGAGCATCCGGGCTGTCCATTCGATGACGGGCAACTTCTGGATGATGTAGACGTACTGATCGAAAAGGCGGTCGATGATATTCTGATGGACTGTGGGCTTCCGGAAGTAAGGCTCATCAACCACATTCATGGCATGTCTGTTGACCGATGTCATCGTGATACCACGATCCTGCCTCAGCGCTTCAGCCGCCGTCTCCCTCATGGCCTCGTTTTCGATCTCCAGAGAGGTCTTGCTGCGACACTGGCCGACGCAAGGAGAGCATCCACAATCAGGTGGAGCAGCGATGTCCTTGAGGGCTTGGTTGTATCTCTCAAAGGTCTGTGTCCAGAAATCCTTCCTGCTCTGGACGTAACTCTCATTCGCCACTTCCTTATCGATCGCCTGCTGAGCCACTGCTTGGATTTGCTCCGCAGGCTTGAAGGGCGTGCTGTCCACATGGAAAGCGACACGGAGATTGTTCTGTCCGTCCCATCGCATGTAGAAAGGCGATGATGGGTTCAGCCCGGTGTAAAACTTCGGATAGAACTGGCAGGAGTAAATCCAACCAGTTTCCTCTGACTGGCCGTAATAGCCAGCCTCGAAGATAATGTCAGATGCGAGGCAAAGGTCATTTGCCAACTGCTTGTTCTTCGACGGCAAGATAACGACCGTGAAGGTATTGTCCCCGCCGAGATCGACAGCTTTGCGGAGTTCCTCTGCAAAGCCGACATCCCGTTCTGATTGCGACTCAAGATGGAGCACCGTCATTTGATACCGTGGGTGCGGCAATGTCTTGCAAAAATTGTGAACGACGTTCTCGTAATTCAACGCCTGACCAATGGCGTTGGCGACGAATCCGGCGGCGCTGAGATGGGCGGAATTTTCGTTCAAGGGCCGGATGGAGATGATTTTCCGTCCCACGTTCTTGAGGTGGGCATCGAACAAATCAATCCCCGTTTTCAGCGACACCAATTCCGACGAATGCTGGAACCTCAGCCGCATGATCTCGTGAAGCCATGACTGATTCACGCTCGGGTTTCTGGTTGATTGAACGGGATTTTGCGTGATGGAGTCCAAGATGATTCCTTCCTTTCTTGCGAGCTTCCTTTTGGAGATCAACGCAGGCGTCGGTTTCATCGACGATTTCGCCTGTGAGGACTTCCAGAACATCTTCCAGAGTCACAATGCCAGAAAGGCCACCGTACTCATCACGCACGACCACGAGGTGAACTCGTGACTTCTTGAAGTATTCCAACAGAAGGTCGGCGGGAGTGAATTCGGCAAACGATTCTACAGGTTCGACATACCGATCGATTGTCAGTGACTCGTCGGCATCGGTTGCCAGAAGTTCCAACACCTTGTTCTTCAGAAGAACACCTTGAACCTCGTCGAGGTCTTTGCCGAAGACGATGATTCTGGAGTGCTGGCTCAGAGCAACCTTTGCTTTGATGTCGCATAGTTTGTCTGATCCACGCAGCCACGTCAAGGCCGTTCGTGGAGTCATGATATCCACAGCGAATGAATCTTTGAGTTCGAAAATACGATGAAGATGTTCGGCCTCATCATGTTCAATGACGCCTTCCTCACAACCCATCGTGGCCAACATGCGAATTTCGGACTCGGAGGTACTGGGGCGACTCCCTGACGAAAATAACATGGCGAATCGGCCCAACAAGAACACGAGCGGACTCAAAACCCACGTCAAAACCAACATCGGCAGGATCATAAACTTGGCGATGGTCAGGCTGTACCGTTCACCGAGCGTTTTTGGGATGATCTCCGCAAAGATAATGATGAGGGACGTGAGGAGCCACGGGAACCAGATCATCGTGCCGCTCGATAGCACTTTTGATGCTAGAGCGGCAACGATGAACGTTCCGACAATGTTCGAAAGGTTGCTGAAAATCACGATTGTAGAAATCAATCGTGTTGGATTGTCTTTAACTGCCGATAGGATTTTGCCTATTCGGCCTGTTTCTGTCTTGGCCTTGGATAGTGGCAGGCTGAAAATAGCCGCCTCAGTACCCGAAGCGATCGCACTGAACAGGAGCACGAGCGCAACGGCCACTACGAGTTCTAGCATAGGTTTCCCTGAAGTAACGCATGAGCTTTGAGGTCAAAACCCGACGCTACCGTGGGCTCAATCCTCAACAACGGCCTTGATTTGGTGGATTTCGACCAAACCACGAACACGGTCCTTGGCTCTCGGGTCATTGAGAGGGATGCAGTTACCTTGCCAGTATATACGAAGTCCGACTTTCAATCCAGAGTCCTCTGGAACCTTGGGACCGAGTTCTACAATGTATGCCTGCGGGGCATCATCGACCTTGGTATTCTTGCCAAGATACAACTTCGTACCGATCTGCTCATCTGGATTCAGAATCTCGATCAAAATGGACGATCCAAATGGATGCACGGCCTTTGGAGGACGCACGGTGCTTTCAGCCACAAGTTCTTCTCCATGAGAAGTCACGAGCTTGTTCTTACTCATATCTTTTCCTTTCTTTCACCTATATACAGGATGGTTGACTATCATAGTGTGCAAACAAAGAATTCGAGGAGAAGGTAGATGCCATTCTTTCAAAATCCATTCGCACGAGAATTTCAAGGATATTGGTCGCTCGGCGACAGACAACATTCATTGACATTTGCCGTGCCCGGAAATGCTGGTCGTGGGCCAAAGCACGTCGCCGCATGGGTCGAGCCGCCATACAACATGTCGTCCAACGATGCAGATGGCAATTCTGCCAATACGTTGGTGATCCGCTACTCCCTTCGCAATGAAGCACGCTGGGCGACAATGTCCATCAATGTTGCCGCAGGAGCCGCCAGTTCTTCGGCAGTTACCGCCGAAGAGATTGTTGCGAATCTCAACGCCGACACAACATTCAACGACCGCTTCACCGCTCATATCGTCAAATTCGATAGTGGCAAAAGCCGAGTCATGATTGTTTCCAAGCAAGATGAAACCCAGATCACATTCTATGTCGTGAATGGTCGAGCCGAAGAAAAGCTCTCATTCAACCGTCGAGCAGGCGTGGCAGAGATGCCAACTTACTTTGATCGCCACACTGTGGAAAGTCTCATCGGTGGCACTGTCGGCTCCGAAGGTATGGTGATTGAACTCGATCCGGATGCCAATGACGTAGACGCAGACATTATTGATGCTGCTGTCAACGCCCACGGCATTTCTCTTGGATATGACTCAAGCGATGTCTCAGAAGATTGGGAATTGCTTCGAGGACGTTCTGGTATCTTCAATTTCCAGAAGATCACTGTGGATAGCAGTGACCGTATCACAGAGATCATCGAGTATCCGGCAGGAGCAGTAGTGGGCGACATGGCCCGCAAAATTGCTTATACCTACACGGGGGCCAAGACGAAGCCGGATCAAATCACAGAAATCCCGTATGTCCTTGACACTGGCGATTTGGTCACGCCATAAACTCATTATTGTGTTGCCAATATATGGTGGTAACATAAATGAGGTATCATGGACTACTATCAAATCTTGGGGGTTGCCAAAAAGGCCACCCCAGAAGAAATCAGAAAAGCCTACATGGCTTTGGCGAAACAATGGCATCCAGACAGACACAAGATTGAGGATCAACCCAAAGCGTCTGAGAAGTTCAAGGAAGCCACCTCGGCTTACGAGGTGCTGTATGATGCGGGCAAGCGAGCCCAATACGATGCGGTGGGGTATGTTGGACGCCGTCCACCCCCACCGCCTCCGAAGCCCAAGGCGAATCCACAACCCAAGCCAGCACCACAAGAACATTCCTCTGGCAAGAAAGCTGCCGGGCCTGATCCTCAATGGCGGGACTACACAAAAACAGGCTCAGATGCCGTCGATGGAGTCACATATTCCTACATCGAACGCAAGGGAATGGGCCGAACGATTCAGATGCAGGTTAGACTCACTCCGTCTTTGAAAGCAGGCGGGATGCACAAATTCAAGGTCAAGAAGCGGCCTATGTGCCAGCGGTGCTTGGAAGACGGCAAAGTCACCGTGCTTTGTCCGGCTTGCACAGGCAAAAGACCAGAAGTCGGTTGGTGCCAGAAGTGTGATGGCATGGGCGGTGTGCGAGTCGAGTGCGTCAATTGCAAAGGCGAAGGTCTCAGTCCAATCTACTATGTGGATGAAGTAACTGTCAAAGTGCCGCCAAATTGTCCATCGGGCCACATGGTTCAGGTGATCGGCGCTGGTGAATCCGGTGGTGCAGGCGTTCGTCCTCCGGGCAACGTACAGATCGTTTTTATCTGATTAAAACAAAAGACCCAGTGGGTGAGACTGGGTCTTTTGCGGTAACAGTGAGATGAGGTCCACGAGGACAACACCTCAAAGGGTAGTTTCGTAGATTGATCAGCTTCCGATGGACTGGCCACCAGACTTGCCGGTCTTGACGATCATCCATTGGATAACGTCAGAAGACGTGCCGGTGAGAGTCAGGAGCGTGTTGCCATCAGCGGTGCTGAGGACGCCGTTCGAGGCGTTGTTGGCCGTGATGTCGTTGGTCATTGCGATGTAGGTGAAGCTCGCATCAAGCAATGGAATCTTCACGACGAGAGTGCCACCAGAGAGTGTGCCCGAGCCAGCAGCAACAACACGGGGACCAACAAGGTGCCCCACGCCAAGACTCATGTGTTCCGAGCCTTTCTGCGTGTGTACGGCTCCGAGTCCATTTCCTGTAACAGATGTGCCCATGTTTACCTCCTAAAGTAGACAAAAGGGATGTCACAGGTACATAAGCCTCCCCAAAACAATTTGCAGATTTTGGTACACCGCCGGACGTAATTTTGGTACACCCTAATACATAAAAGTATGCTCGACTGGCAATTGCAAATCGTTGTAGGCACTGTATTGGGAGGATCGTCGTTAATGCGTCCCTTCAATGGAGTGAACTACTTTTTGTCAATGAGATCGCAGCACGAATTGTGGCTGGAGTACAAGAAAGAGGAATTGACTCGGTACTTCAAGAAATCAGTGACCCACAAGTATGGGAAGACTTCGAGAATCAACTCTTGCTGTAGCAAAGATTTGACCGAGCTTCATCAACTCTTGTATTTTGAGAACAAGCGCATAATCTCTTCAGAGGTACTAGAGCCACTTCGAGATATTGGATTGGCGGTCTGGTTTCTCGACGGCGGCGGGAAGACAGGGCGAGGCAGAAGAAATGCCTACTTGAACATGACGAAATTCGGCTTAGAAGGCACCGCAATCACCAAAACATACTTCGATTCTCTCGGCCTTTCCTGCGAAATTCACGAGAACAATGGAAGAATCAGATTGTTGTTCTCGGTACATGGAACAGAGCGATTCTTGAAGACGATCGCCCATTGCTTCCCAGAATTCATGTTTCATCGTCTTAAATGAAGAAACCCAAGGCCAAACCTTGGGTTTCTATCAGATCAGATCAAATTGAATCGTCAACGACAGGCTCGACGACCTCGACTGGCATTTCGACAACTGGTTCTGTGACAACCGGTTCCTCAACGACAGGCTCGACGACCACTGGCTCTTCAACGACGACCACTGGCTCTTCAACGACGACCACTGGCTCTTCAACGACGACCACTGGCTCTTCAACGACGACCACTGGCTCTTCAACGACGACCACTGG
>JACCDT010231308.1_pt1 | contig 15411 bp, 14 predicted proteins | sample 7446291 | NCBI WGS metagenome assembly JACCDT01 (sample SAMN15323446, study PRJNA562643) | freshwater metagenome | isolation source: river surface water | place: USA:Blue River Watershed | collected 2017-08-17
GGGATTATCCTTGGGTGCACCCACTATGCACTCCTGGCTCCCGGCCTTGCAGATCACTATGGCGATACGCTCCGTATTTTTTCTCAAGCAGATATCATTCCGCGAAAACTAGCAGAGTATCTTGATTCACACAATGAAATAAAAAACACACTGAGTCAAGGTGGGGGACGCAACGTGTACGTCACTAAGCATAGCCCGATCTACGATGCATTTATTGAGCAACTCCTCCAGGGAAAAATGATTTAAGCAAAGGTGTCAGGGCAGGTACTACTGCAAACCATTACTTACTCAACGGGTGGAATTTCTTGTGCGTGTCTTCTGCATACTTATCACTCGCATGTACATACCGCGTCGTGGTATCAAGTGATTCGTGACCAAGGAGAATTTGGATAGCCGCTGGATTTGCCCCTTGCTCAGCTAGGTAGGTGGCAAAGCCGTGCCGCAAACTGTGAGCACTGGTTGGTACATTTATACCGAGCAAGTCGCGGTACCACTTGATTTTCATCTGCAAATAGTTGGGTGAGATAAACTTATTTTTTTCACCTACATTTGAACCACGCTTAGCGATAAATAGGTAGGGTAGATCATCAGTGCGTACCTTGAGGTACTCATCGAGGTGGTGCTTGGCTCTGTCGGTAAGATAAATAAAGCGCTGCTTACGTCCCTTACCCTGAATGAAAATCTTGCCTGACTTATCGAGCTGGTTGCGTCGAAGGCTAATAAGTTCTGAGATACGCATACCACTGGCAAATAGTGTCTCGAGGGCTGCCCGGTTACGAAGCTGTACAAACGTATTCTTTTCAAATTTCATTGGGGCTTCAATGAGGGTAATGAGCTCATCGAGCTCAGCTACTTGGCCATGCTTTTTTTCGGCGCGTACCATTTTAATAGCGCTCGGTACAACAGGCACTTTGTAGTCCAGGTCAGCCAAGTATGACAAGTAGCGGCGCATAGACGAGAGCATGCGATTGACTGAACCACTCTTCAGGTACTGTTCAGAGTCAGAGCCTTGTGCTGTTTTTCGATCACGTGAATTGAGGTACGCCTTGAATTGGTCAATGGTTCGTTTGGTGATGCTGTCAAAGGGGAGGGAGGATAACTCCTCTTGGAGAAAGAGGTCAAAAGTGAGTAAGTCACGCTCATAGCTTTTCCGCGTTTTCTCTGAGTAGTTGTTGGCTTGAATATGCAGCAAAAAATCATCAACGTGCGGCAGGATAGAGTATACCGAGCGTCGAGCCTTACTTGGCTTTTTTGTTTTTGGTTCCCCTGGGGTAGGTGATGATTTTGGCATACTTTAATTGTAACGCAGTTGTGCGGGCTAAATAGGGCGTAATCTTCAAATAGTATAAACTGAGTATAATATCTCTAATACTCAGTTATACTATACAAAATACCATACAATCCTGTGTATATAGAGGCCACACTGTGCATAAAACGCCTCTGAGGCCGTTTTAGGCCTACGTCTAGTACCTTATAGCTATACTGGATTTCATAATCCTAGTTTATCCCTGGCTACGTTCACATTTTCGCTTCCGTGAACTTTTTTGATTTTATATTTTTTATATTTAATATTCTAAGCCTCTAGAATGCCCTAGGACGATTTTAATTTTTTACACAGGTACTAGGAGTCGGCTCGAGGATCATGTTGAGCTCATCTGGGTACCGTAGCCTACCCTGTCCTCACACTCCCCTTGCCTTAAATATTGTGCGACCCTTTGTATAATATGGAAAATTAAATATTTAAAATAAGAAAGGGTGTAGGGGCACATCGTTTGAAAGCTCCTTTACTTGGTCGAACTTGGTAGGTAGTGTCACCCATCCCAATAGCCAAGGAGTATGTCGTGTTGAATCTCTTTTAAATATCTAATATTAAATTTTTTATATTCCCGTCTATTCTCCAAAGGCGTAGCGCTCGCCGTCCCAGGTAAGGTTCACAGTACTATTGAGTGCGAGGTCGTACATACCGTTTGTTTTGGTGCCAAGGACCACGAGGTCGTTTGCTGCGTACCCGAAGGTAACGAGCTCTGTAGCGCTCCCCGTGCGTACGCATAGTTCGTGGATGCAGCCATTGGTGCCGCATGATGCTGCGTCGGTAAGTTTAATGATGCGGTCATCAGTGCCATCATCATTGAGATCAGTTTTGGTAATAGTGCTTTCCCCACGTGCTGCATTTGGATGGAGCGCAGTCACCTGGCTGAAGCAGGCGCTGCCGGTGCTATCACCAGCACCTATGACACTCGCTACGTTTGCTCCCATAGGCGTAAACGAGAACGCAGCTATGGCTATAAGCGACAGAACGGCACCAGCGAGTACGGTACGCATACAAAGCTAAGGGTTACATGATTAGTACCTACAGTATACCACTGACGCTAGGTATCTCTAAGTACCCTCAATTCGCACTTGGTACACAAAACCACCCGTAGAGGTGGTGTTGTGTAATACAGGTCGTTCCGGTGATTACAGTGGTGGCAAGTAGTCCATTGGGTTGACGTAGGCTTCAACCGCAGCAAATGGTGAGAGGGCCGCGCCACAGCTCGTAACGCTCTTGTACTGGTTGAATTGTTGCACCTTAACGCCGTCACTCACGTATACCGTGTAGTGGAGGTGTGGACCAGTTGAGTAGCCGGTATTGCCGGTGTAGCCCACTATATCGCCAGTTTGTACGACTTGTCCTGGAACTACTGAAGCCTGGCTTAAGTGTGCAAACATTGAAGAGAGTCCGTTCGGGTGATCAATAAGAATCCACTTACCCCACGAGTAGCAACCTGGAACTGCATCGGTATTACCAACGTTGCGAACGGTACCAGTAAGCGGTGCGTAGATTTTTGTGCCGGTTGGTGTACCCATGTCAACGCCGTTGTGCGCACTACCGTTATAAGCGCCAGAGAGGGCAAACTTGGTGTAGCCGAAGTACTGCGTGATGTACGGCTTATCAAGTGGCCAGCGGAAGACGGCGGTTCCCTTCGTTGGAATTGTATTTGGGTCAAGGATAAATTTAATCTGTGACTCAATGTTGCTTACCTCAGCGAGGAGTGTATCGCGAGCGGCTTTCTTCTCAGCCAGAATTGCCTGGTAACTCTTCTCTTCGTTGCGAGTTTGCTTCAGTAAGTCCTCCTTAGTTGACTTGTTACCAACGAGAATATTTTGTTGGTCGTCGTACTGCTTCTTGAGTGACTCAAGCAGCTTACGCTCTTCTGCGCTCAATGTACGCTTTGAATCAAGGCTATCGCGGAGCGACTTCAGTGCCGCTGCTCTCGACGCAATACTCGACTTTACGGTTTGGAGTGACTCAATTTCATTCCAGAACTCGGCGAGGTTGTCCTGACGCAAAAATACCTCTACGAGTGATTCGTCATCGAGTGCCTGCATCTCGCGAAGGATGCCACCAATAGCTTCCCGGCTGGTTTCGATGCGACGTTCAGTGTCACTAATCTCCAGTGTGAGCTTGTTAATCGTGAGGTCGGCGGCGGTAATTTGATTCTGCGTGTAGCTGATATCAGCCTGCACTTTTTTTCGCTCAAGCTCGAGCTGATTGATGGCGCTCTGGAGTGTACTCTTCTCTGCACCAACTTCACGCAGGGCGGCTTCAAACTGCTTAATTTCGGTATCGATGGCCGTGAGGCGAGCATTACGTTCATTAATCTGTGCCTGCAGTCGCTCAACTTCTGTTTGTTGCGCATCAACAAAGAACCCTCCACCAAATAGACCGGGAATCATCAGAACGCCAACAAAAAAGGCAACAAAATAACGGGCTCGCATATCGCTTACCCGTTATTTTACCATATATCCCCCGCTATTCGGCCGATAATTGTGCAATAGCAGCGGCGAGTCGAACCAAGGTTGCGTCCTTGCCGATGATGTAGGCGACAGTAAATGGATCGGGTGACCGTTCACGCCCCGTTAGGCTAACGCGCAGTGGCCATAGGAGCTCTCCCCTGCCTACGGTCTCAGCATACTCCCAAATAGCCTCCTTTACGGTGTCTGGTGAGGAGAAATCGGCTGTAGATAAGAGTCGGTGTGCCTCTTCCAGTCGCGGAAGTGCGTCTTTTGGTGTCGCATCTTTCTTCCACTGAATGAGGCTCGGTGTGACCGCGGGTGTCGCGAAGGCAAAATCGAACTCCCCCGCTTCTAGGTGCTCCTGTAGCTCGCTGGCGACAGAAATCCGCTCACGGAGGGTTGGTGTGAGGCGCTCAAGGAGGTTGGTGTCTGTCGAAAGTGCGGTTCCTTCAGGAGAAACTAGGTACGGCATGATGTAGGCGGTAAACGCTGTGTCACTGAGCTTGTTGAGGTACTCACGGTTCATCCAGAGTAGCTTCTCTTCATTGAAGGCTCCCCCACCCCGCTGAATTTTCTCGAGGCTAAAGTTTTGAATGAGTTCCTCCATTGAAAACAGTTCCTGCTCGGTACCTGGGTTCCAGCCAATGAGTGCGAGGAAGTTGCGTAGCGCTTCTGGTAAGAAGCCATCAGCGCGGTAGTCGAGGATGTCTTTCGAGCCATCTCGCTTCCCGAGCTTCTTGGTGCGGTCAGGACGAAGGATTGGTGGCAGCGAGACGAATACTGGGTACGGAATCTCGAGAGCATCGTAAATGGAAAGGAATTTAGGCATACTCGAGATAAACTCATCGCCCCGCATAATGTGCGTTACACCCATTTCGAGGTCATCGATAATGTGGGCAAAGTTGTACGTTGGGTAGCCGTCAGCCTTGATGATGATGAGGTCATCAACCATCTCCTCTCCAGCTTCGAGGTCGCCACGTACGGCATCGTGCCACTGGTAGCGCTTGATGTGCGGTGCCTTGAGGCGAAGCGGCTTCGTGCCGTCCCAAGTTTCAAACGTCTCGGGGCGGTGGTTGCGGTATAGAAATGGCCGCTTCTCTTCGGTTGCTTTGAGACGAAAGGCCTCAACTTCTTCTTCGGTGTATGGGTCCGGGTACGCCAAGCCTTTCTCGATAAGCTCAAGTGCGTACTTTTTGTAGAGCGGTAAACGCTCAGACTGAATGCATGAACCAAAGTGGCCAGGCTTGTCAGGACCAAAGTCCCAGTCCATCGAAAACCAACGGAGTGATTCAATGATGTGCTCAATTGAGCCGTCTACTTGTCGAGACTTATCGGTATCTTCAATACGAAGAATAAAAGTGCCTTTTTGCTGGCGCGCAAATAAATAGGCAAAAAGAGCGGTACGGACACCGCCGATATGCATAAAACCAGTTGGCGACGGTGCAAAGCGAGTGACAACGTTAGACATGTTCATCAGCTATTTCGAGTAATGTGCGTCCAATGACTTCAGCGGCATCGTGGCGAGCAAAGGCCTTGGCGGCCGCGCTCATGCTGCTGTAGAGGGCTTGGTCTGTCATAATACGGCTAATTTCGGCCATAAGCAAGCCGTCAGTCAGGTTACCTTCTTCAATAACGGTAGCAGCCCCCGTGCGCGCGTAGGCGTAGGCGTTGGTCCGCTGGTCGTGACTGACGTCTTCCGGAATTGGGATAATTATCGACGGTTTACCGTTGTGCGCTATTTCGTAAATGCTGCCGCTGCCGGCGCGTGAAATGATAATGCTTGCCCCGCTCAGTGCATGGTGCATCTCGGCGCCGGTGAAGGTTCCTTTTGCGTAGTAGTTGCTTAGGAGCGTACGGTCACCAATCAGTTCAACCGCAGTCTTTCGCACGTGCTCCTCATTTAGTGGACCTGTCTGGTGGAGTACGGTGTACTGTGGAAGGAGTTCATCGAGGGTCTCAAGAACGAGATTGTTAATCCGCTGGGCCCCGAGTGATCCCCCGGTAATAAAGACGAGTGGTCGGTCACTTCGCAAGCCAAGCATACCCAACGGGTTTGCATCTTGAACCATGAACGCTTTACGAATCGGAATCCCGACCTGTGCTACTTTCCCGGCAGGAAAATACTCCGCTACCTCGTCGTACGCAATCGCAATGTACCGAGCAAACCGCGCAGCCAGCTTGTTGGCAGAGCCAGGCTTACTATCTGACTCGTGAATAATGATAGGAATACGGAGGATGTAGGCAGCCAAGACCACCGGTACGCTTGTGTAGCCTCCTTTACTAAAGACCGCATCTGGGTAAATTTGGTAGAGTTTTTTAATCGCTACCATGAGCCCGTAGAGAGTTTTGAACGGATCGAGGAAATTGAGTGGCGAAAAATACTTTCGTCGTTTTCCAGCGGGAATACGTACAAAAGTGATGTCGTTCTGAGCGAGTTCTGTTTCGTTGTACGGCTCAGGACCAAAGTAGTAGAGCGAGATACTTCGACCAGCGAGTCGTGCATCGTTTACCCGTTCGGCGACCGCCATGAGTGGATAGAAATGACCACCGGTACCCCCGCCGACTAAGACAATTCGTTGTTTGCCGCCTTGTTGCATAGCTCTAATACTAGCACGTGCTAAATCACTTTCTTTTGGTATTTCGACACGTTGAGTACAATCCCGACCGCCGTTAAGGTTGCTAAGAGCGCGGTACCACCGTGACTAATAAACGGCAATGGCAGTCCCATGAGTGGTGCTACCGAGAGCATCGCAGCAATATTTAAAAAGGCCTGGGTGACGATGAGCGTCATGAAGCCAATAACCAAGAGCATGCCAAACATATCCTTTGCGTGGGTGGCAATTTTAAAGCCGCGGAAGGCAAAGGCGGCAAATAAGCTGATGAGAACAACGCTGCCAACAAAGCCAAACTCCTCGGCAAACACTGCGAAGATAGAGTCGCCGATTGGTTCGGGTAGGTACTCAAACTTCTGAATACTCTGGCCAAAGCCGTGTCCAAGAAAGCCGCCTGACCCAACTGCAATGAGCGATTGCTGAATCTGGTACCCACTTCCCTGTGGATCATCTTCTGGGTTGAGGAAGGTGGTAAATCGCTCCATCAGGTACGGTCGCACAAACGCGAGTGCAGCGATGAGTACTACTGCCGTAACCGTCATGATGAGTACGTCGCGCCACCGTCCGCCGGCCGTAATAAACATCGCGAGTCCAGCGGTAGCAATAAGGAAGAAAGTGTCGGTGTCTGGCTGTGCGAGAAGAATAATGCCGACAAAGCCAATAACCGCCGCAAACGGGAGGAGTCCGGTCTTGATTGTGTGTATCTCATTTTTAAGGCCCGACAACAGTGTGGCCATGTAAATCACAAAGCCAATCTTGAGTAGTTCAGCGGGCTGAAAACTGAATCCAAAAATGGACACCCAGCGTTGCGCACCACCGTGCTCCATTCCGAGTCCAGGTATAAACACCAAGAGCGTCGTTGCGCAGGTGGCAATAAAAATATAAAACGCGTACGTTCGCCAGTTGCGGTAGTACACCTGACTCATGAGAAACAGGCTGAGTCCTCCACCAATGATACCGAAGACAATCTGGCTAAAAGCTACCGAAGTGAATGATGCTCCGTCGCGAGCTAAGAGCCCAAGTGATGCTGAGGTGAAAATAAAAAAACCAACCACCACGAGTGTGATGACGATAGCGAGGAGGGTTCGATCGGCGTGTTGATTAATCATGGTTACACTATCGCCGCCAAGGCAATGCCAAAGATGGCGCAGATAATACTGATAATCCAGTAGCGCATCGTGACCTTGTACGAAGGCCACCCAATTGCTTCAAAGTGGTGGTGTAAGGGAGCGATTCTGAAAAACTTCTTACCAGTCGCCTTTCGGTAGCCCACTTGGACAACGTTTGAGAAGACTGTCGCAACCAGTGGCAGTCCAATCACAAAGAGGAGTGCAATACCGTGACCGTCACCAAGGTTGTCTGTCATGAAGACGACCACCGCGAGCGTGAGGGTGAGCGACATGCTCCCCGTCTCCGTCATCCAGAAGCGTGCTGGCGGGATATTGAACCACAAGAAGGCAAGGATAGCTCCAGCAATAGTGGCGCAGAGTGCTGCCAGGTCGAATTGCGACTGTAAAAAGGCCACACCGGCGTACGATATAAAGACCGAGGCAAACACCCCTCCTGAGAGACCGTCGATGCCGTCAATCACACCCGATGCGTAGAGGCAGTTGGTGAGGATGACAAAGAAAGGAATAATCAACCAACCAACCGCCAGTTCCCCTGCAAACGGTAGGCCAATACTGTTGACACCAAGCTTAGTGAAGAACCACCACCCTACGAGCGCAGCCAGGATGGAGATAGCCACAATACGGGTACGCAAGCGGACCCCTTCCTTGCCGTGAGTTACGTCGTAGAAATCGTTAAGGAATCCAAAGGCTGCACCGAGCGCGAGGACTGCGAGTGGTATCCAGGTTTGTGAACGGCTGAAGTAGTCGAGATCAGCAAAGATGCTTTCGGTAAACACGGCTCCTAAGATAGCAATAACGCCAACTGTCAAAAAAACACTCCCCCAAATAACAATGCCACCCATGCGCGGTGTCTTGGTTTCGGTGTCAGCTTTGAGGCGATTGAACTCGACTGCCTCCGTACCATGGAGGGTTGTTTTACCACCGGTTTTCTTCCAGGCTTTGTACTTAAAAAGGTAGTGCGTCACCAGGGGTGTAATGCAAATTCCAATCACGAAGGCGAGGACTGCAGGAATTAAAATTTTGAGGATTGCGGTTTCCATAGAGGTTATTCAGATTCACGGGCAATAGCGGTTTGGGCAGCTGCGGCAAGGTTTACAACGTCGGTGAAGCGGTCACGCCGGCCTGAGCCGAGAGCTACGACGACTACTGGCCGATCAAGGCCGGCATTAAACGCAACGGTTAGGTTTCCTCCGGCCAGCGTCGTGTAGCCGGTTTTAGAGCCAATGAGACCAGGAATTTCATCGAGGTAGTAGTTTGTGTTTTGGCTATCGTGCGTAAAGCCATCCTCACTCACTACGTCAGTCTGGTCTTCTGCTGTCATGGCAAGGAGGTCGGGAACGTTGGTAACAATGTAGGTCATTAGTGTTGCAACATCCTTAGCGCTACTGTCTGCCCCGCTCTCTGAGACTGAAATATCGAGACCGGTTGTATTTCGAAACTGTGTGTCAGTCAGGCCGAGTTCTTCCGCGCGAATATTCATCGCTGTCACAAAAGCAGAAACACTGTTCTCGCTGGAAAGGAGTGAGCCGGCTGCGGCAGCCAGTGCGTACGCGCCGTCGTTTGAGGACGACATCAACACCAGGTCAGTAAGTGACTGACGGGAAAAACTCTCGTTGGCCAACAGACCGCTGTTGCCGTACTGACGCAGTGAGGCGTCGTTAATGCTCACACTGTCATTTTCTGAAATAAGTTCGTGCGCTACCAGCGCAGTCATGAGCTTCGTGATAGACGCAATCGGGAGTGGGGTGTCGGCATTTTTTTCGTAGAGTACCTGCTTGGTTTTGATGTCGTAGACGAAGGCGGCTTCAGCTGTAAGTTCAATTTCCGCAAACGTCACGGGGTCGATTTCTGCCTGACTCCCCGCTACCGCTGCTGTGTCAGTGGTGCTCTCGGCAGCGGTTAATTCACTGCTGTCTCCTGACGGTGCTACGAGTCGACTGATGACGGTAGTTGCGGCCCCCGCGAAGATGAGGAGTAGAATGGCCGCGAGTACGAGAAGCTGCTGAGGTACGGGCATACGAAAAGGATTGCGCGCTGGGGCTGGCGCTTCGTGGGGATTCCATTCGTTTGTGTCGGGGTCAGGATACATAGGAGTTACATAGGAGTGGCGTCTTGGTCGGCTTCAAACCGTTCAAGTTGATCAAGTACTGTGGCGTAGTTAGGCAATTCTGTTTTGTGTGCGATACCGAGGTGTGCCAAGAGGGTTGGTGTAATCGTAAAAGTGTGTCCCCTGCCCTCGGTGTTGCGCTCAATCAGTCCACGAATCATCAGGTTGCGGAGAATAAAGCCTGAATTTACGCCACGGATGCGGTCAATTTCTGCTCGTGCAATAGGACCACGATACAGAACAATGGCAAGCGTCTCTGCTCCGGCCTTACCGATATCGCGCTTTAATTCGTCTTTGCGCATTCCTTCAATGAGCGCATCAAGTGCTGGAGCAGTAGCAAGCTGTACCTCACTTTCGGTGCGGAGTACAGCGATGCCATGCCCCTGCAGTGAAACTGCCAACTCCCCCACTGCTTCACTGATGGCTTCTGGCGACACGTCAAACATACTTGCGAGTTGGGCAAGTTTTATTGGTGCTGCTCTGAAAAAAAGCACGCCCTCAATTTGAGCACTAAGCTTCATACCAGCAGTTTAGCATATTTTTAGCGATAAAAACGGCTGAAACACAAGGTGTTTTGTTGACAACCGCGATAGCCTCGAAGTATTGACAATACACTAATAGTATGATAACGTAGTAGAAGGTTCACGAGTCCCGGCCCTCGCGTATGCGGGCGTCGGTTCAAATATGGTGGACCTGCGCGGCCGCGTGTGCCGCCGTTGCGAACCCTGGTGTCGTTGCCAACCTCGCGAGATGCAGGTATTGGCATTGCAGACTGCTCGAATCGCTCGAAAGGGCCTTGCAGATGCGTTACCCGGGAGTTCGGGGCGCGAGGATTCAAATCCTCGCGCCCACCTCACCTCGAAACTAGCTGTTACCAGCACGATGCTGTGCAGCCAATGAAAGGAGGACGTATGACCAAGTTCGCTCTGACCGAGTAATGTGACCTGGCCGGCGTCGAGCTCGATCAACCTGGGAGGATGACATGATCTTTTTGATGAACAGTAAGGCGGTTGGGCACTGAAGCCCCACCCACCTTCAGCATCGCGGAAGCTAGGAACTCCGTAACAAATAAGCCTAGAGAGGTCTGATACACCTTGCCGAAAACGTATCATCGGGCGTTTCAAAGCTACCAAGCTCTGAAACGCCCTTTCCTTTTGCCTAATTTCTTCCACGCTATTTTTTTACCCAGCGAAGCCCTGGGGAAAGGTTCGATCATTTTGCCCTTTGCACTTTTCCTTTTACAATCTTACTACATGTACCGCGGTACGCCTGTCTGTTCACGCGTAATCTCTATTTCATCAAAACGACCAGCTTGAGCAACTAAAATACTCCCCTGCTTCACACTCTCAAGCACAGCCAAAAAGCCTACAATAACGGTCCCGCGCTCAGCGCTATCTTCCAAGAGCTCACTAAACTTAAGTCGTACGGCATTCTCGATGCGCTTGTGGAGGCGGTCAATCATTTCCTCGAGCGATACCACTTTTCGTACTTGCACGCGTGGCTTAACCTCCTTCTTCGGAAGATTGACCAGTACTTCCCCGATTGCTCGCTCCAGGGCTTCAACCGTTGTGTATGAGTCGGTAACAAAGAGTGGTGTCTTGTCAGGAACGAACAAACGCTCATGTGAGACGGCCTTGCCAAATCGTTCGAGAATGAGCGTTGAACTATCGCGGTAGAGGGCGTAGCGCATAAGGCGAGCTTCGAGGTCATCGACCGTTTGTTCTTCCTCAGGGGTGAGGTCGAGGACCGGTAAGAGCGACTTCGATTTAATGAGGAGTAGTGTTGCCGCAATCTGCACAAACTGGGCAGTATTCGGGAGTGAAAGTTCTTGCATCAAGGATACCTGCGCCATGTACTCGTCAGTTACCGCAGCGAGGCTGATGTCGTTAATGAGGAGCTTTCGCTTTTCCACGAGCTCCAACAAAAGATCCAGCGGCCCTTCAAAGGCATCTGTCTTGATGGCGAACATTGCAGTAGTCACGGTCTCATCCATGGAAGAAATTGTAGCACGCTCTGCAACCCACCGTTGCAACCATCTACAGCCACCAAGCAAAATACAGGGGTTTAACCCCTGTATTTTTATGATCCTTAGCTCTGTGGGTGAAAATCGCGCGTTGCTTCCATGAGGACCGTGTCAACGCGCTTTATGAGTGGAAATGGGTCTATGTACGGGGCGCGGTGCGCTTGGTAAACCTCGGCGGTCCAGCCGAGGTCAAACTTTGGCCTCAGGTCAGGCTCTTTCTTCGAGAGAAAGTAGAGTTGAAACAATGGTTCAATTTTATCAATCGCTTTAACGAAGCGAGCTTCGGCTGTTGCTTGTGCGTTGAATTCTGCAAACAGCTGCTCAAGTGCTGCCGTGAGGTGCGGAGCAGCGTTTGCTATGAGAGCAACTTCTGCTTCCAGTTCGGCCTGCTTATGCGCTTCGGTTTTGGTTCTGGTAGTCATATCGGTCACCACCGCTTCAGCAATATCGTGCCAGGTGGCCATTGATGTCACCTTTTCTCGATTAAGTATGTCTGGCGTTGCAACGAGTGGAAAGAACCAATCAATGAGAATGTGCATGCCGTAGATGTGTTCTGCAACGGACTCAGTTTCATCGACGCCGCCGCGAACGTGTGCCCAGCGAATGGTGTGCTTGAGTTGATAGTAGAGGGCAATTTTATCGAGCTCGGCAAGAACAAATGCATCGTCAGTCAGAATTTTTTCTTGTATTTCAGAAATAGTCATACACATTTCTGGCTCAAAATACAGGGGTTAAACCCCTGTATTTTGAGCCATTAAACTAATATTGTTCGGCGAAACGGACGAGTAAACGGACTGGTTCACCAGTGGCGCCTTTAGCGAGCTTATCACTCGCAATTGCATCCATACGAGGCGCCATGTCGATGTGTGCCCAGGGTACGTTCTTTGGTGCGAAGTTATGGAGAAATGCTCCACCCTCAATCGTGCCACCAAAGCGGGAGAAGTTGGTGGCGATGTTACTGATGTCAGCCCGATTACTCTTAATGCTGCTCTGGTACTCGTCCCAGAGTGGGAGTGGCCAGAGGAGGTCACCGCTCTCCTCACCTAAGGCGCGGAGCTTTGTCTCGAGCGCATCGTCCTTTGTCATGAAAGCACTCGCCTGCTGCCCCAAGGCTGAGAGTGCGGCGCCGGTAAGGGTTGCGACATCGAGAATTGTGCCTGGGTTGAAACGCTCTGAGTACGTGAGAGTATCTGCGAGGACCAGGCGCCCCTCAGCGTCGGTGTGAAGGATTTCCACCGTCTTGCCGTTCATAGCAGTCACGATATCGCCCGCGCGCATTGCTTCACTAGAGACAGCGTTCTCAGCGGCAGGAACGATACCTATCACGTTCTTCTTGAGGCCGAGCTTTGCTATCGCGCTCATGGCGCCAATCACGGCTGCTCCTCCTGACATATCGAGGTGCATATCGTGCATCGAGCCGGATGGCTTTACGTTGAGTCCACCTGTGTCATAGGTAATCCCCTTCCCAATCAATACCAAAGGCTTAGCACCTTTTGCGTTTTGCATTTTTCCTTTTGCACTTCTATCTCCCCAGTATTCGATAACGATGAGCTTTGTTTCAATCTTGGTACCACCGCCGACAGCGAGGAGGAGGTTCATCTTGAGCTTCTTGAGCTCGGCTTCATTAAGGACCTTAATTGTCGCCTTGGTCCCCTTGATGGCCTCCTTTGCAGCTGCACCGAGCGCCGTTGGTGTCATATCGCTGGCTGACTTATTGGCGATGTCGCGCGTCGTGTTCGCAGCCTGTCCAACGATGAGTCCGGTTCTAAAGGCCGTCTCTCCTTCTTTCGTGGTAATGCCACAAACAACAATCTCCGTGAGTGACTTACTCTCGTCGCGCTTCGTTTTGTAGTGGGTGAACTCGTAGCTTGCAAGCGTGAGGTTTTCAGCGAGGGTGCGGTAGAACCAGGCGTTTCCGAGGGCTTGAAGCTTTGGGTAAGTTGCGTTATCAAGCTGCAGCGCAATCTGCTCAAGCTGGTGACCCTTGGCAGCTTGTACGATACTGCGCGCAAGGGTACGGAACTGCCGAGGGGTGAGTTCGTCTAGCTTCCCTGCTCCCATCCGGTACTCTAAGTGACCTTCAGTTGTTTCCACTAGTCGGTGCCATGAGTTCTTATCTTCGGTCACTACAATACGGGTATACTTGCTTGGCTGTTCAGTGAGTGCCTTCTTCGCGATGGTAATTTTGGTTGTCATGACTGCAATTATACCAGAAATACAACAACGGCCGGAACACGTAGCGTTCCGGCCGTTATTTGGGGCTATGTAGGTGTACTACTCAGCCTTCGCTTCCCCACCTCCCTCTGAGAGCAAGGTGTCGATGCGGTTGATGTCACGTGGGAATGGAGTCGCCTCCTTCACGTTTGGTAGGTTGAGCATACGGGCGGTAATGCGCTCGAGGCCAGTTGAACATCCACCGTGTGGAGCAACACCGTACTTGTGGTGCATGAGGTAGAAACCAAACTTGCTTGGGTCGAGGCCACGGCGCTCCATCTTGGCAACCATAGTTTCGTGGTCATGGTAGCGCTGCGCACCACTGTTGATCTCAAGTCCACGGAAGAGGAGGTCGAAGCTGCGGCATAGATCTTCCTCGCCTGGCTTCTCAAGTGAATAGAAAGCCCGCTTGTGCGTTGGGTACTCGGTGATAAAGACAAAGTCACTGCCGTACTCCTTGAGCGCGTACTGGCAGATAAGTCGTTCATGCTCAGGCTCAAGGTCTGGTTCACCTAGACTCGTTGTACCAAACTCGCGATCGATGATGGTCTGCGCTTCTTTAAGGGTAAAGACAGGAAATGCACCTTCTGGAATGGCGGCTGGTGTGGTGTTGAAGCGAGCAAAGACGTCTGCGTGTTTGGTCGCAACCGCTGTGGCCACATCACGAATCACTGCCTCGAGCATGTTCATGACATCGGTGTGATCTTTGATGAAGCCCATCTCAAAGTCCATCTGCGTAATCTCGGCCAAGTGTCGCGTGGTAGCTGACTTCTCGGCGCGGAAGATTTTAGCAATCGTAAACACGCGCTCAAAAGCACCGGTCATGATTTCTTTATAGAGTTGTGGACTGGTCGCTAGGTTTGCCGTACGTCCATTGAAGTACTCTACCTTGAATACCTCAGCACCACCTTCTGCGTCACTCCCTACCAAGGCTGGTGACTGAAACTCCAAGAAGTCGCGGTTCATGAGTGCGTTACGGTAGGCTTGTACAATCGTTGCCGCTACCCGGAAGATATCCTGTGAACGCTGCATCTTGAGTGTGAGAGGGCGGTTGTCGAGGATAGTTTCAAGTGATAGCTCGCCGTCAAAATCAAACGGCATCGGCGCAGCTTTGTTGAGGATGGTGATTCCCGTAATCTCGAGCTCAATGTCGCCATTGGGTACGTTCGCGTTCACCATCTTCTCTGGTCGTTGGTTCACGATACCAGTTACTGCAACTGCACATTCTTGACTGAGTTCTTTGGCGACTTCAAGTACTTCAGGCTTGCCGAAGACTACACCCTGGATGATGCTACTGCGGTCACGGAAGTCGAAGAAGGCCATCTTCCCCTGGAAGCGGGCGACATTCACGACGCCGTTAATGAGTACTTCACTGCCGATGTGGTCACGTAAGTCTTTAATGAGTGTTCGTTCCATAATATTTTTTTTGATTCGTAGGGACAAAAATAGCCCCTAGAAACACATAGATTACCTAGTATGTTTATAGGGGCGATTCCAAGCTGTGCTTAGTCGCGGTGCCACCCTACTTCCCTCTTTCACCGACCCGGA
>JACCDT011503230.1_pt1 | contig 15400 bp, 19 predicted proteins | sample 7446291 | NCBI WGS metagenome assembly JACCDT01 (sample SAMN15323446, study PRJNA562643) | freshwater metagenome | isolation source: river surface water | place: USA:Blue River Watershed | collected 2017-08-17
AGCTACAATAACAATACCTGCAAGAATAGCGATAGCTGCAACCACGAGAAGGATTTCAATAAGTGTGAACCCTTTCTGATTGCGAAGTAACGTTTTCATACCTTGGTATTAAATAATAACTATCGAGTTACAGAGATCGTTGCTCCACTTTCAGGGAATTGAGCACTTACAGTAACACGACCATTAACATTCTTAGAGATAACATATCCTGCTCCATTTGCATTAGTCTTCTGTGGCTCATCAGGAACAGCAGTAAGGTACTTTCCGTTAACAGTAAGTACTGAGAGATCAACAAGACCAGTACATGATGATGTTGCTACTGATGAAGAACAGATTTCTGTTGATGTTGCTGTAATTCCTGCTGGAAGAACACCGTTATTATCAACAGCGTATTGTGTCACCGCATTAAGAATAGTGTTAACAGCTGAGTTTCTTGAAGCGTTACGTGTATCTCCTAGCTGCTTAGCTGGGTTGATAGCTACAATAACAATACCTGCAAGAATAGCGATAGCTGCAACCACGAGAAGGATTTCAATAAGTGTGAACCCTTTCTGATTGCGAAGAATTTTTTTCATAAAATGTAAATAATACGTTTGTGTCGTACTTGAAACTAATTAAACTTACTAAATAATAAAAACACGTTAGGTTAAGTTTGTTGTGCTACCAAAGATAGGTAGCCGAATAACCTTTACCAACCTACCTTTTTAGTATATCAGACAATTTTTTGTTTAGAAGTCAGAAACCTCCTCCCATGAGGATAAACTAATTCCTGGGCTTGTTGTTGCTATAATAACCCTTATTTTTGAGGTTATTGTCCCCAAAATACCTGTTGACTGTATTGTAATATTTTGACCATTAACTGACGTAGTTGTATACAAACATGTTCCAGAAGCGATGGTTAGATTTCCGGATCCTGTTGTACTCCCTGTTTCAAGAATTTTTTGCAAAGCCTCTTCTGCACACGATGAAGCAAGAGCTCGAGCACTTCCTGATTGCTGAAGTGCAAAATCAGTTTTTGATGCTGTGATACCAGAAGCAATCACTGAAATCATAATCGCAGCACCAATTGAAGCAATAAGGAGTACTGAAATAAGTGCGATATACCCTTCTCTTATTTTTTTTGAAAATACAAATATGTTCATAATAATAATTTAACGCAAAGTAGCGCTTCCTGTAAATGTTTTCGTATATGAGTACTCACCTCTTCCGCTTGTATTTATATAATCAAGAACAAAAGACATGCGTATTATTTTTTCTGTTGAACTTGCTGAAGAGACATTTTGAAATAATAAACCTGAAACAGCAACCCGGTGATTAGTCAGCGCAATTGAAGCGTTAGAACCTTCTTTGATAAAGAGTGTGCCGCTCGCAGTATTAAAAATAGTTGGATTAAGGAGTGCGTCCCCTGTTATGACCACAAGTGACGAGGAAGATGTTCCCATGGAAGGACTTGTGATACTTCTTCCGTTTCGAATAGTCTGAGTCATCATGTGCATTACTTGAGCTCCTTGCTGATTAACCTCAGCAATTGATTGGCTCCGTACACGAGAATCGAGGAGAGATGCCATAAATGTCGAAAGAGATAGCAAAATAACTGAACATAATGAAACGTATAGAACCATTTCAACAAGTGTAAACCCGCGAGTTAAAGATGTATGTTTCATAGATTTATTGTTGCCAAAATGCAAATGAAAATGGAGAAGAAATAATTTGCGGAAGATTCGTCTGCAGAGCACTTCCTCCATCTGAGTTAGTCCATGTAAATGTTGATGTGCCAGTAAGCATGAGACGTTTAGCAAACAAATCACTATTGTTATCTGAAGTAAGATACATAAGCTGCGACTGATCACGAGGATTCATATGAATATCCATATACCCTCGAGGTGAAGCAATCCCTGTAGCCGGAACGAAGTCTGGTTGCCTTGTGAAAGCACCTCCATTTCCTGTGTACCAGTTGATGTTAGTTGAGTTAAGATCAGAATACACCACAATTGATCTTGTTGTGCTTCCAAGTGTGAGCCAGCCAGTTGAAACAAGCTTTGAAGCAGTGTATGGTACAGTACACGATGTGTCAGCATTTGCAGTGTTTGACCAAGCAGATCCATTCCAATACCCAAGCTGAAGATCTCCTCCTGAATTTCCAATTGAAGCGAATACTATTTCATCGGTATTTTGATTTGCGGCAATATCAAGAGATGTTGCATCGTCAACAAATGTTGGAGGAGTAGTGACCGCACCCCATGTACACATAGCAATTCCACCATTACACATACGGTATCGTGCACCATTAACTCCGTTTGAACCGTTTGCATTTGCCCAGACAAGCATAAGATCCCCTGAGAGAGATTCGTACTCGATATCCATATTTTCAATATCGTGAGAAGCAGAGATTCTCTCAAGATTATTATCTGTTACTGCCGATGGTTCATTAACCCATGCACTCCCGTTCCAAATTTTTGCAGAAATATCTTCACTTGTATCAACCCATGTTGCTGCAAGAAGATTAGACCCCACGCGTCTATCCTGAGCTAATTTAACATACATAATATCATTCGATGTTCGAAGTGGTGCAAGAATAGTTTCATTTGACCACCCTGTTCCACAGATAGATCCTCCTGTTTTTGTTCTATATCCAAGATCCCCAAACACATGCGCCCCTTTACTGTATACAACCATCGCATCTCCTGAAGTTTTTTCAAAAGCGATATCAAAGCGATGACGATTACCAATACCACCAGAAGCTGCCTGATATTCCTGTGTCCACGCTGTACCGTTGAAACACATGATTGTAAGTGTTCCGGAAGAATCATAGTACCCAGCGAGTGCTATATGCTGTGTTGGAGATGTTCGAATCAACCATGTTGGGCCAACTGTTGCGCTAAACGTCCCAGTTTGAGCACCAAACACATTAGAGACGTGATCGAATGTACGATACTTAGGAATTGAAGTTCCATCTCCATAAATAAGAAGACCAGCAAGGGATTGACTTCCTCCACCTCCTCCACCAGAATTTTCTTCATTTGTTAATGTACATATTTTGTTATCACCAGAGTTAAGCGTAATCGTACCGTTAGTAAAACAGTCTCCACTAAATGTCAGCGTATAGTCTGTGCTTGTTGCTTCTGTGATTGTATATGAACCAGAATTAACTGGTGTCTGCGCACCAAGTGTTACTGTTGTAGAACCAACTTTAAATGGAGCAAAATCACTCGGAACTTTTGATCTTCCATGATTAACCACTGTCTTATTAAGAGTGATGTAGGCGAGTTTTTCTTCATTAGTAATTGTACATAACTTAGCAGTACCAGAAGCAAGTGTAATTTGACCGCTTGCGTTACAGTCCCCTGTGAATGTCTGTGTATAGTTTGAATCTGTAGTTTCTGAAACCGTGTACGTCCCTGGTGGAAATACAGTTGACGATGCGAGTGTTACGGTAGTTGTTCCAACTTTATATGGAGCAAAATCAGACGCTGTTTTATTTAATCCGTGATTAATAACCACCTTATTAACTGTTAATCCAACACCTAAATTAAGAATGGTTTTCCAATTTGTAAATCTTCCTGAAACACTAACACTCCCTGTGCGATTTGCTGTCTGAGGCCACGTGACGGTGACTACGGCGTTTTTTCTATTAGCATCAATTGTGCTTATAGTAACTTGTCTTGTAAAAATACCTGACACGTCTTGAGATCCTGAAAGAATCCATGTACTACTTGAGTACACGAGACCATATGTCCCAACAGCAAGATTTGAGAAAGAAACATTTCTCAGACTACGGAGTGCTTCTTGCCCTTCCTCTGCATACATAATTGCACGTGCCCTATCCCCTGCAGAGGCTGATGACTGAATTCCATAATAAAAAACTCCGGCGAATGCTGTTAAAAATAAAATAAAGAGTGAACTCGAGAGTATAATTTCAACAAGTAAAAAACCACGCTTAGTAGTCGACCATCCCTTTTGCATTGATTGTAACAGATCGCGATTCATTTGCTTGTGAGGTTAATGTAAATGTTCCTGTTATAGACGGTATGCCTATTACTTTTGAAAAGACGACTTCATTCATACCTGTCGGAACTATTGATGTTGGTATTGAAGTGTTCTCATCAAATGAAGAATCACGAAGAACATAACTTGCTCCTTTGAATACAAGTATACTCCCTACTCCTACTCTAACCCCCCATGTCATATCCCCATCTCCCGCTTGAGAAAGCGATTGTGCGCGTCTTACATTTTGTACAAGTGTTGTAACGGCGATATCGAGCTCATCACGAATTGTAAATGTACGATACGCAGGGATTACCATTCCACCAATAATACCCAAAAGCGTAACAGAGAGTAACATCTCTGGTAATGTAAATCCTTTTCGTATAGTCTTAAAAAACTTCATAGTAACTATATATTATTCAATCCTCCTACAAGACTATAAATAGGTAAAATAACCGCGAACGCAACCGTAACCACACCTGCCCATACGATCACAAGGAGAATCGGCTCCATAATAATAGTGAGATTCTTTGTTGTTGTATCTGATTTTGCTTCAAGCATCTGACCAACTTTGACAAGTGTTTTATTTAGATTGCCTGATTTTTCACCAGATATAATTAATTGCTGAATTGGAGGAGGAATTAAGTTGTCGATACCTTTATACGCAGCAAAACTTTTTTGAAATGAATTTCCCATATCAATTGACTCACGCAGCGCTAGATAAAATGTTTTGTATCTAATTACTTCTGATGCCCCCGCAAGAGAATCAATTGCTTTTGTTACTGGAAGACCAGCATCTAAGAGAGTCCCCAGGAGATACCCGAACCGCGCCACCTCAACTTCCATGAGAAGTGTTTTGATACCTGGTATTGAAAAAATAATTGCTTCACCAATAAACTTTGTTTTCTTATACCCAAAGACAATGTATGCAATAGTTCCAATAACAACAAGTGCAATTGGTACAGCAACAAGACCGTGTTTACTAAGAAAAATTCCAAACGCAAGAAGCACTTTTGTAATAAGTGGAAGCGCCAATTTCAGGTCTGTAAAAATTTTCGCAAGCTTAGGAAGAATAAACCACGAAATACCAATACCTACAACAGCCGTGAGTGTAAGCACAAAAATCGGATACATGAGCGCTGACTTAACTTTACCTTTGAACTCACGATCTTTTTCTTCTTCAAGTGCAACTACTTTTAAATTCTCTGCAAAATTTCCTGACTCTTCACCAAGACGAAGCAGAGAAATAGTGTACCCTTTAAAAAACCCAGTTCTGTCGAATGATTTCCACACTGGAGAACCAGCCTCTATTTCAGAAACCATACGCTCAAGAATGAGTTTCATTCCTGGAGTTTTCGTTTCTTTAACAATTGAACTAATTGCTCCGACGATCGACATCCCAGACAATACCAGCATACTTAGATTTTCAATAAACTGATCTCTGTCTTTTGAAAGACCAAATGTCGAAAGCTTCTTTTGATTCTCGATATGTTTTTGTGGGATTGGTGTTGCTTTTACAGGCTCGGAGATAATTGTTTTTTCTTGTACAACTTTTTTTGAAGGAACAGCTTCTTGTGCAACTTTCTTTTCAATTTCTTGTGAAGAAGAACTACTCTCATCTTGTGAGTTCTTTTTTTCTACTTCTTTTTCTTTCGTTACTTTCTTTTCTTTATTCTTAGGTACAGCTGATATTCCGGAAATCTTTTTTTTAATGCTTAGTGTCGGCATGAAATTATTTTGCTTTCTTCTTAGATTCCTTTGGTGCCTTCGTTGTCTTTTTTTCAGGGACTAGATCAGTTATCTTATCTGGAGGAGGAGCAATACGAACAAGTTCTTCAATTGATGTAACCCCATTTTTTACTTTTTCTAAACCATCTTCAAAAACAGACGTAGCCCCCTCCTTACGAGCAAGGTCCCATATCTCTTGTGCAGAAGGTCTCTTCACGATGAGCTCTTGAAGCGTTGGTGTAATCTTGATTACTTCATAGATAGATGTACGCCCTTTGTACCCAGTAAAACCACATACTTCGCATTTCTTTCCTTCATACAACGTTATATTTTTTGCAGGGAAATATTTGATAACGCCTTTTAGTTGAGGTGTATCGAAATCAGCTGATGTCTTAATCACACTCACTTTGCAGTGATCACAAATCTTACGCACAAGTCGCTGCGCAATAATAAGATTCATTGTTGAAGAAAGGAGGAATGGTTCTGTTCCCATATCTAAAAGACGAGGAATGGCAGTTGCTGCGTCGTTAGCATGGAATGTTGAAAGAAGAAGGTGGCCGGTAAGTGCTGCGTTTACAGAAATTTCTACTGTTTCAAGATCTCGAATTTCCCCTACAAGAATAATATCTGGGTCCTGACGCACGATAGCACGAAGACCTCGCACAAATGTGAGGCCAGTTATTTGATTCACCTGAATCTGGTTAAGACCTTGCACTTTGTATTCAACTGGGTCTTCGATTGTTGTAATATTCGTGTCTGGGGTATTCAACATCTTAAGAAGTGAATAGAGTGTTGTTGTCTTACCTGATCCAGTTGGACCAACAACAAGAATCATCCCGAATGGCTTATCAGCCGCTTCACGAAGAAGTTCTTGATTTCTTGCCGTAAGACCAAGATCGTTAAACGTGAGCCCTTGTACGTATGACCCTAGAATACGAAGACAGACTTTCTCCCCTTCAACAATCGGAATAATAGAAGTACGCATATCAACTGAGATTCCATTCTTACTGTCATAGTGAAGTGACCCATCTTGTGCTGCGTAATGTTCGTCGATACGAAGCGCGCTTTTTACTTTGATTCTGTTAAGTACATTTTCGTAATACTCTTTTGGCAAGCGTCCTGCTTCGTGGAGTACTCCGTCAACACGGAAACGTATCACGATGTCTCGTGCTTGTGGTTCAAAGTGCACGTCAGATGCCTTGTATGTTATTGCGTCATCAAAAATTTCTTCCAAAATTTCAGGAGCAACTCTATCTGATTCTGCTATAATTTTTGAAAATCGAGTATCAAGTGGCTTCTCATAAAAAACAAAGAAGCTTGTAATATCTTCTGGTAGAGAATACGTAATTGCAATCTTCTTTCCGGAAAAGAGTGGTTGTAATTCTTTAACAAGACCTTCTTGAAGTGGGTTATCAGAGGTAATGATTACTTCTTTTTCATCTTCATCACTGAAGAGTACGACTCGAAGTTTCTTTGCAACATCTTCTGGAATCTTTCGTACTTGATCTGCGCTAATTGCTGCTGAGTTAAGGTCAGCGTATGGAACCTTGAGACTTTCTGCAGTTGCCTGTCCTACAATATCACTGTTAACAACACCTTCACGCAAAAGAGCATCAATAAAAGAAATACTACTTTTCTTTGCAATTTCTTCTGCTTTTTGAGCATCCTCTTCGCTGATATAATTTCCTGCGATAAGAATCTCTTGTATGTTTTTGTTGTCAATGATCATAGTTGGTAGTGAAGAAAATTATCAGGAACCGTGGATTTTATTTTTTACACTTTCAACAATCTCTGAAATAGGAGAATTTGATTTTACAAAATAAGAGGCAGCACCAAGATCAAAGACTCGCTTCTTGTCTTCTTCTTGATTAAGGTTGGTGATAACAATGACAGGGATTTTCATTTTCTTTTCTTGTATGGTCTCTAATATTTTAAAACCATCAATCCCTGGGATAATAAGGTCAGTGAGAACCATGTCGAACTTTTCTTTTGAGAGGTACTCAAGACCCTCTTCACCGCTTCCTGTAGCAATAACATCAAAACCTTCATGTGAAAGTTTGAGTGAGAGTGCATGAGCAAGAGGTTTTTCATCTTCTATAATTAAAATTTTCTTTTTTTCCGTTTCTTTCATTGTATGTATTTCGCGCTATAAACTATATACCAAGTGTATAACACTTTGTATAGAAAAACTATAGCAAGTAACATACTTTACCAGAAATACCCCCTGCATTTAACGTACTGTACACATAAAAATCACCACAGTCATTACGGCAATACTTGCAAGATAATACCCTGATCCGACAAGAAATATAATCTGTGATTGTGTGTCGTAGTATTTTTCACGAGGAGCATAGATCATATCAATAAAACGAGTTGTTACGATTAACCCAAACGCTAGAAGTAACGAGAGAGCTATAGCAACCGTAAGTGACGTAATTGAAAGAAGTTCTAACATAATCGCAATAACTGAAGCAATCGCTCCGTGAGCAATAAAAGAATATATTTGTATTAGTGCCGACTCATATATAGTTCGTTTTGGAAGTTTTCCTTCAGCAATCCCTTGCCCTTTCATCCACATCTTACGAAAAAGAAATGGTGAATACCAGAGAAACCCTACAGAAAAACCAGCGATAGTAGCAATGATAATTGTAAGTGGTGTAAAAAATGGAATCATATACGTGTAGTATATCTCTACAGGCAGTAATTCTGTTGTGAATACAATATGGATAATTATAACAGTGCCAGATGCCGTAGGCATCTGGCACTGTATTACAGTTACTGACTACAAACTACTAACTGCAATTACTTTACATAAAAGAAAACCTCAACCTTTGCATTACAGAAACCAAAGATACCGACGTCAAGACGTTCTTTCATATTTGCACGAAGTTTTGTTGCGTACACTTCTGGAGTTCCTTGTGTCGTGTGTACTTCAAATGCACGTCCGTTTAAAAGTCCTTCCGGCATTCCTTCTGGGGTGTACTGATATGCAAAACCATAACTGAGCACATTCTGTGCCCACTTATCAAACTCGTAACTAAGCCCCCACCAATATGTAGGCGCAACCAAAATAAGCTTCTCATCTGTCTTAATAATTTCTTTCCACTCTTCCGCAGTCTTATCTGTAACATGAAATACTGTGTGGATATTCCCAACATTAAGTGTTTCGATAACTTCTTTACCTTTCTTACTTTCAATTTCTTTTGGATGAAAATTAATGATCATATTATTTGTTGATTATGAATATATATTCAGTATACACAAATACTTTACAAAGTAAAGTATTGTAAAAAATCACATATATGGTAGAGTTTTCGTATGCCTTCAGATACAGCACACAATCAGACAAACTGCCCTATACAAAAGCTTACAGAAATTCTTTCTGATGCTTGGACGGTACTTATTGTTCGCGATATTATCGCCTTTCCAAAACGCTTCTGTGAACTTGAACGCTCACTTGTAGGAATTAGTACTCGAACACTCACCCTTAAACTGCAAAAACTTCTTGAGGAAGAAATCATAGAGCACACTGATCATTACTACAGTATTACAAAAAAAGGCAAACTTCTTAGCCCTGTTATTAGAGAAATGCGAAAAGTTGGAGAAAAACTTAAGTAAAATACAAGAATAATGAAAAAAAGTGGCGCCTACGGCGCCACTCTTTTTCTTCATTCTGTATACCTAAAAAAGTTACCAAGAATACCCTTTTCTGTTAATGATAATAACGCTCATCCCAAGAGCAATAAATATACCTCCTCCAAGCACTCCCCCAACCGCCTCATGACCTTGAAGTGACGCCAAAACCCCAAGTAACGTGATGGCAGAACCTCCTAGAATGAGAAGTAATCCTATAAGTTTAAAAATAAGCTTCATATACACCTATAGTAACTTTTTAGGCACCTTGTGGCAATACAGTACTTCTTGATATCTAAAGTGCTATACTCTATGTATGTCCATTTTGTGTCTTTTTTGTCACAATTACACTTAATTATCCGTTACTTATCAATGGAAGAAGAAATTAAACAATTAATTATACAGGCAAAATCAGGTGATACTGAGGCCTTTGGTGTCGTCTACAACAAGTATTTAACTCCGATTTATCGGTACATCTATTTACGAGTAAGGGACAAAGATCTAGCTGATGACTTAACTCAAGACGTTTTCATTAAGGTATTCAACTCCTTGGGGACGTTTACGATTCGAAGCGGTTCCCCTTTGTCATATTTTTATACGGTTGCAAGAAATGTCTTAATCGATAATTACCGTAAAAAGAAAAATGTCCTCATAAGCGAAGAAGAATTAGAGGGAAGAATGATTGACGAAGATACCCCTGAAAAACAATCTATTCTTAAAGATACAGTCAACACTCTTTCAAAAGCACTAGAAACTCTTTCCGAAAACGAATCCGAAGCAATTACACTTAAATTCATCGAAAACTATTCTAATAAAGAAATTGGTGAAATTATGGGTAAAAGTGAAGAAGCGGTTAGACAGTTACAGTCACGAGGAATGAAAGCCTTGCGCCTCATCCTCAAAAAAGAAGACCTATAATACCCCAACAACCATGAAAGCACATACCCCACACACCCACACTCCTGAAACCTTTGATGCTGAGGACTCTTTCTTTGTGCATGAGAAAAAAGCACTCCACGAAATCAAGCCTAGCAAAGCTCTCCTTACAAGTATTTTAAACAAACTTGATGAAGAAAAAGCTACTCAAAAAAATTACAATCCATACCTTTCACATAGAGTACATACTTCTCATTCATATACAGGTGCAGCAATACTCTCCCCTTACATGCGGTATATCAAAATGGTATCGAGTGCAGCATTCGCATCTGCTCTTGTATTCATATTTATTCTCAAAGGCAATACAACTCCTGCTGAGAACCCGACACCTCTTGCAGTGAACACAGCACCGAATGCAAAGATCGCAAGTATCATTAACGAAGAACCTATTGATGTTGATACCATACTTGCAGAACTTGATAGTGCAGCAACAGTAGTGGAAGAACCAACTCTTGATGACAGTGATATCCTGAACGACTTAAGTAATACAAATACCTATGAAATACAATAAACAATACATAAGTGCTCTTATTATGATAAGCTTGATTACTCCAAGTATGGTTTTTGCTGCTGGAACAAGCACAATGAGTACTCCTAATTTTTGTTCTACACTAACCACGTTTACAGCAGATGCAGAAACAAAAAAAGGTGTACAGCTTAAAGATAAGTTTGCAAAACTCGACAAGCGTCAAGCAGAGCTTCTCCTTAAGCGAACAGAAAATGACAGAACTCTTACAGGATTAGAAACCGAAGCATCTGAGAAACAAAATCTTACCTATACAAAACTTCTTTCACAAGCAAAAACTGATACAGAAAAGGCTGCAGTTAACCAATTTATTGCTGGAGCAAAGAAAGCCTTTACCGCACGACAAGCAGCACTCACTACTGCTCGAAATACTTACCGTACAGCATTTGATCAACGTATATCAGCAAGAAAAGTAATGCTTGAAGCAGCACTAGCAACCGAAAAAACATCTATTGATAGAGCAGTAACAACAGCCAAAAGTGACTGTGCTCGTGGAGTTTCAAGTACAGCAGTACGAGCAACCTACAAAAATGCTATCACAAAAGCTCACGATACTTTTAAACTCTCTGTTAAAGGACTAGGAAATCTCAATGATTCAGTCGCAACACTTACACAAAACAGAAAGACTAGTATAGCTACTGCGGAAAGTACATTTAAGAAAGAAATGGAAAATCTTAAGATTACACTTAAGACTCAACTTGGAAAGAAGTAAACAAAAAAAATAAAAGCACTATCGCAAGATAGTGCTTTTATTTTTAGCGCTTCTAGTTATGCGTCATGATGTAAAACCCAAGCATGCTAGCAATAATGAGCCATACGATAAGCGTCGAAAATGTAAGCGTAATAGATTTTCCTGTTCGTGCTACATCTAAAAATTTCCCATGCATTGTATCTAATTGGTAAGCATAATACATACTTGCAACAGTAAGAATCAGCATCGTAAGTGTCGGCAAAAAGTAAAGCGCTGGAATCCCAGTCCCAAATGATAACCACTGGAACAGTGCATAATTAATCCAAGAAATAATTTGCAAACTAATAAGCTTAGTTCTTATAGGTGAGTTCGGAGAATTAAGTGTCCATATGTTTCCAGTAAGCACAAGAATATTATTCAATGTCCACGCTGCTCCGAACACCCACGTAGCTGGTGCCCAGCTAGGTAGAGCGAGTATATTATATATCTCCTTAATATCAACAAAGAGCGTAAGGCTATACCCTGCGATAAGGTTAATAATAATATAGAAAATAACTGCCTGGTAGTAGTGATACTTTTTGGTAAGCATACATTCAGTGTATCACTGATGGTTATCTTCGTATCATAAACAATACATATGCTCTTCCTCTTTTATAAAAATACTACTCAATACTATGTAAGGTTTAGACCCCTCTTCACGTCATAGGTAGTAGGTCAATACACCGAAAAAAACTTACAAAATAATAATAATACACATTATGAAAAACCTTACCATGTTTGACTGGATTGCTCTTATAGTACTTACGATTGGAGGGATAAATTGGGGTCTTATTGGGTTCTTTAACTTCGACCTTGTTAGTTCACTCTTTGGAGTAATGACCATGTTCACAAGAATCATATATGGATTTGTTGGTGTATCTGCTATCTATAGCATATTTATTTTATCCACAAAAAGTAACTAAATTTCTTCATTACTCTATATACCTATTAATGTGTACTTAATACAAAAAATTACTATGAAAAATATTATCGATACAATAACAAATACGCAGGATTTCTCTACACTTCTTACTGCAATAAAAGCATCTGGGCTTTCTAACACATTATCAGGTAATGGCCCCTTCACTATCTTTGCTCCAAGTAATGAAGCCTTTGCAAAAATTCCAGCTGATACTTTAAAAGCTATTCTTGAAGACAAAGCAAAGCTTACTTCAATACTCAAGTATCATGTAGTCTCAGGCATGGTTATGGCAAAAGATGTTATGACAATGACTGAAGCAACAACTCTTGAAGGTTCTAAAATCACTATCAAAGTAAAAAATGATGTCGTCATTAATAACTCTAAGGTTATCAAAACAGATATCGAGTGCTCAAATGGGGTCATTCATATGATTGATAGAGTGCTGATGCCGTAGATAACAAATGCATTACTTTATCCCCCTTCTCATCGAAGGAAGTTCTTCTATTACGAAATTACCAGATTACAAAAAGCGACATCGTGTGATGTCGCTTTTTGTAATTCTGTGAGCATTCAACAGATAGAACCTAATAGGTTCATCATCCTGTAAGGTTTGTTTGTTAGTTTTTAGTATATCATTTCGATTCTTATCGTGAGTCTATCTAATTTTAAAAAAGTGATATAATTAAGACATGAAAAAACTAGTAATTGCTTTAGTAACACTTGGTGCAATTTATGGTATTTATTCTTACCTTAGTAAACCTTGGCAATTAAGTCTTTACGGCAATGGAGTGACTTTGATGAGATTAAATTATAACTCCAAAAAATCTTGTTTATCTGCAGGTAATTCTTATTACAGAGACGGCTCTACTCAATACAAAAGATTTGATTGTGGTTATAAATGTGATGGAGATAAAAATGATTTAACTGCAAGTCAGGTGTGTTCTCCAATTTGTGATAATTATGGATGTAAGTAATAACTATTCTTAAAAAACTTTTTTGTATAATGGCGCCAGCCACCGTTTATTTACAAAATGAGATAATGGTGCCAGCCACCGTTTATTTACAAAATGTGTGTTGTTATAAATAATACAAATACTAAGGTCACTTCGCTCCTGTGGAAGAGTCGGTCACAAATCTGCCTCGCGTTGCTCGAAGCAGATTCGCGACCCCTATTCGACTCTCCACGTACATGACACAGGTCATGTACTGTGGGGTCACAGAAATATAAAAGCGCTGTCACATGACAGCGCTTTTATATTTCTGTGAGCGTTCAGCAGATAGAACCAAACTATTCCTTGCCCCACAAGGTCTGTTTAGTTAATTTAAATAAAGTAAAACGACCCTTCTCGTGCGATGGTGTTTTCGATCAAAAAGTGACAAAAGTGACAGTACTTTATACTGTCACTTTTGTGTACATGAATATATTAGGTCGTATTCCTTGCCAAGTATTCTTTCGCATTAATCAACTTACTTCCAAGCGACCCAACTTAAAAAATCCTTTAGGTTTGGGATTTTTTAGATTTAACAACTCTATATAGTTTTGCATACAAAAAGTTAAATTACTTAGGTTGATAAAATTTAGCTAGGTCGATTATTAGGGGTAGCTTTAGAAAAGTAACAATAAGCAAAACATTTTTCTGTAAAAAGAAATTTGTAATTTATGACAAAACTTTATAAATAACTTTTTAAAGAAAAATTATGCAAAAACTATATTGGAATACCATCCAAAAAACGGTAAACGAACTTATACCTCAAAAGATCAATCCGAGGACAATATCAGATAAACAACTATCTGATCTAAAGAGAAGTCTTGAGAAGTATAACTTAGTAGAAATACCTGCTGTCGACTTAGACGGCACCATACTCGCGGGACACCAAAGAATTAAAGTATTAAAGATACTTGGTCGTGGTGATGAATTAATAGACTGCCGAGTGCCAAATAGAAAGCTCACAGATAAGGAATCAAAGGAATACCTTATAGCTTCAAACAAGCTTGGTGGTGATTTTGATTATGAGTTGCTGAAGTCATTTGATTTTGAAATACTCGAATTCGCAGGATTCACCCCAATCGAATTAGGTGAACTCTGGGATAAAGAGAAAGAAGTAGTCGATGATGGATTCGATGAAAATAAAGAACTCAAGAAGATTAAGAAACCCATCACAAAATTAGGTGATGTAATTTACCTAGGCCAAAACAAGATTATCTGTGGAGATAGCACCAAACAAGAAACATTAGATAAACTATTCGGCAAAGAGAGAGCGAGCATGATCTACTCGGATCCTGTCTATAACCTCAACATAAATTATGATGGCGGAATTGGAGGAGAAAAATCATACGGAGGAGATGTAAATGATACTCGTACTTTTGAAGAATATAAGAAGTTCTTAAAAGATAGTATGGAGTGTGCACTCTCTGTGTCACACGATGACCTGCATATATTTTATTATTGCGATCAGATTTATATAGGAGTAATTCAGGAATTATACAGGTCGTTAGGTATTGAAAATAAACGAGTAGCAATTTGGCTCAAGAATTCGCAAAATCCAGTGCCTAAGGTATTTTGCAATAAGGCATATGAACCTGCGGTATACGGTATACGCAATAGACCTTACTTAGCAGAATCTATAACTGACTTAAATGAGATTATGAATAAAGAGTTTGGTACTGGTAATGAACTCATGTCTCAAGTAGATAACTTTATAGAGATATGGACAGCTAAGCGCCTTTCTGCAAAAGATTATGAACACGCGACCAGTAAACCAAACACCTTACATGAGAAAGCTATTAAACGCTGTACAAAGCCCAATGACATTATCTTAGATAGTTTTCTAGGTTCTGGTAGCACTCTGATCGCAGGAGAAGCTCTTGGTCGAAGAGTATATGGTTGTGAACTCGAACCACAATTTTGTGACCTAATTGTACGGAGATATGAGAAGTTAA
>JACCDT010001751.1_pt1 | contig 15395 bp, 19 predicted proteins | sample 7446291 | NCBI WGS metagenome assembly JACCDT01 (sample SAMN15323446, study PRJNA562643) | freshwater metagenome | isolation source: river surface water | place: USA:Blue River Watershed | collected 2017-08-17
GCCGTTTGGGCTCCAGCTCCAGGCCTACCAGGAACAGCATCAGCACCACGCCGAACTCGGCAAAGTGCAGGATGTCCTCCACATTGGTCACCAGGCCCAGGCCCCAGGGGCCGATGGCAATGCCCGCAGCCAGGTAGCCAATGATGGAGCCCAAGCCCAGGGCCTTGGAAAGCGGCACGGCGATCACTGCCGCGCTCAAATAGATAAAGCTGTTGATCAACCAGGTGGGTGCGTGTTCCATCAGGCTCTTGCCTCCCCGGTGTGATGGGTGGGCCGGTCGTTGTCGGGCACCACGCAGGCGGGGCAGCTTTCCATGTCGTCCAGCTCGGGCCACTGCGGGTAGCTGGCCAGGCGCTCGGCAAACATGGCCACGTGCGCGTCTACCTCGCTGCTGTCGACCCGGTGTGCGCCGTGCAGTACCAAAGGTGGAAGAAAACGCATGCCACACAGGGCAGCGGTCTGTTCGTAGGGTGGCAGGAAGGCGTCGAAAAAATAGCGGTTGTAGCCTTGGGGGTGGTACGAATCCTCAGGCCCGCCGGTGGTGGCAACCAGCCACAGGTCTTTGCCCTGCAGCGCCTTGCCACCGCCGTAGGCCCAGCCGTGGGTCAGTACCTCGTCCAGCCAGAGCTTGAGCAGGGCGGGCATGGAGTACCACTGCACCGGGTGCAACAGCACCACCAGCTGCGCCGCTTGTAGCCGGGCCTGTTCCGTTGGCACGGCGATGCTGTAGTCAGGGTACTGTGCATAGAGGTCGCACACGGTGGCTGTGTCAGTGCTGCGCGCCGCCTGCAGCAGGCGGCGGTTGACGCGGGATTCGCGCCAATTGGGGTGGGCAGCGACCACGTAGACGGGGCTGGCGGCTGGGCTGGGCGGAGCTTGGTGTTCGGTGTCCATGCCGATAACATAGCGCAGTTCCACCCTCCAAGGAGTCGTGTATGCCCGTGGTTGTTGTCGCCAATCCCAAAGGCGGTGTCGGAAAGTCCACCCTCTCCACCCAGATCGCGGGCTACTTTGCTTCGCAGGGGCATGCCGTCATGCTGGGCGACGCCGACCGGCAACAATCCTCCAGGCTCTGGCTGAGCTTGCGCCCCGCCGCGGCGCGCCCCATCACGGGCTGGGACCTCGGCGATGAGCAAATCGCCAAACCGCCCAAGGGAACCACCCATGTGGTGCTGGACACCCCGGCCGGTTTGCATGGCAAGCGCCTGAAGGAGGTGCTGAAGCTCGCCGACAAGGTGGTGGTGCCGCTGCAGCCCAGTGTGTTCGATATTTTTGCCACGCGCGCTTTTCTGGACGAACTGGCCATTAGCGCCCAGGCCGCCAAGACCCAAATCGGCATCGTGGGCATGCGCGTGGACGAACGTACCCGGGCGGCAGACCAATTGCACACCTTTGTTGACAGCCTGGGCCTGCCGGTACTGGGTTTTGTGCGCGATACGCAAAACTACATCCAGCTTTCCGCCCGGGGCCTTACGGTGTTTGACGTGGTGCCGGGCCGGGTGGAGCGTGATCTGGTGCAGTGGCAGCCCATCTGCCAGTGGCTGGACGCGAAGTAAGCGCCACGCCTGCTTGTCACCCGGCGGACATGCCGGTGCGTTGCTGCTGACTACAGTGGGCAGCATGAAAACCTTTGCCACCCTTGCCGAACTCTCCGCCCTGGTGGGCCAACATGTGGCCACCAGCGCGTGGATTACCGTGACCCAGGACCACATCAACCTGTTTGCCCAAGCTACGGGTGATCACCAGTGGATCCATGTGGACGTGGAGCGTGCCAAGTCCGGTCCGTTTGGTGCGCCCATCGCACACGGCTTTCTTACTCTCTCGCTGATTCCCCGTTTCTTTGAAAGTGCGCTCACCGTGACTGCGGTCCGCATGGGCGTGAACTATGGCCTCAACAAGGTGCGCTTTATCGCTCCGGTTCCCGTCAACAGCCGCCTGCGCGCGCAGCTGAAGCTGCTGGCCAGTGACCTCATCGACAACGGTGGCGTACAGCAGACCTGGGAGGTGAGCGTAGAGCGCGAGGGCGCGGCCAAGCCGGTTTGCGTGGCTGAATCGCTGGTGCGCCAGTACCCCTAGGCTGATGGATCGGCGAAATTCTGCTGCCGCCAGGCTTCGAACACGGTAACCGCCACTGCGTTGGACAGGTTCAAGCTGCGCTGCCCCGCCAGCATGGGCAAGCGCAGGCTGCGTTCTCCGTCGAAGTGGGCACGCACCGTGTCGGAAATTCCCTTGGTTTCCGACCCAAACACCAGCCAGTCACCGGGCTGAAACGCCACCGCATAGGGGCTGCGCGTGCCACGTGTGGTCAGCGTGAACATGCGGTCGATGGCAGGCTGCTCGGTGTCCAGAAAGGCTTGCCAATCCGCGTGGCGCTTGAGCGCAGCGTACTCGTGGTAATCCAGCCCGGCCCGGCGCATGTGCTTGTCGTCCATCGAAAAACCCAGCGGTTCCACCAGGTGCAGGGTGCAGCCCGTGTTGGCCGCCAGGCGGATGACGTTGCCCGTGTTGGGGGGGATTTCAGGCTCGACGAGGACGATATGGAACATGGCCCATATTGTCGCGCGGCCGCGAGGCCACTCATTCCGTTCGCGCAAACACCAGCACCGTGATGTGCGCCACACCCGCATGCCGCAAGGCGGTGCAGGCCGCGTGCAACGAGGCGCCACTGGTCATCACATCGTCCACCAGCACTACGCGCCTGTCTCGCAACTCCGCCACGCGCAGCGGTTCCACGGCAAAAGCGCCTTGCACGCTGCGCAGGCGTTCGTGACGTGGCAGGCTGCTTTGGGGTGGTGTGTCACGCACACGGAGCAGCAACTCCGCATTCACTTTTCCGGGTGCCAGGTGGCGCGCCAGTTCCAGTGCCTGGTTGAAGCCGCGGGTTCTCAGGCGCTCGGCCGACAGGGGTAGTGGAAGCACCAAATGCGCCGCTTCCAGCGCGGGCTCCACCCAGGGCGCGCTGCGCATAAGGGTGGCCAGGGTACGGGCCCAGGTCGGGTGTTGCTGGAATTTGAACTCCACCACCAAGCCAGACCACGGGTAGGCGTAAGGCACGGCGGCTAGCGCCGCGTCCCACAGTGGGGGCGCCGTGATGCAGGCGCCGCAGCGTGGCATGCCCGCAGGCAAGGGCAGGGCACAGGTAGCGCAGCGGTGCAAAGGTTGCGCAAATTGGGCCACACAGTTTTCACACACGGCGTGGGCCGGCCAGGCATGGCACACGGCGCACCGGCTGGGCACGTGCTGTGATACCCCCTGAAGCAGCTGGCGGAACATGCAGGCAATATACTCGCCGACGCTTTACGCACCCACTCCATGAGCACCCAGCGCCCTCCCACGATCGACCCTGTTGCCGCTACCCGCTGGGCTACATTGGCGTCGCAAGCGACGGAGTCGCCTTGGTTGCACGAAGAGGTGGCGCGCCGCATGGAGGAACGCCTGCAGTGGATCGTGCAAAAACCCCGGCAGTGGGTGCACTGGGGCGCCCTGCGGGGTGGGCTGCAGGCCCATGGTCTGCTGAGCAAGCGCTACCCGGAATCCGATTGTTTTGTGCTTGAAAGCACCGCAGATCGTGCGCGAGTAGCTCGCAATTTGATAGCTAAACCCTGGTGGAGTCCCCGTGGCTGGACAGGTCCGGCGGTGAAGTTTGAGGCCCCTGCGCAGCCGGTGCAGATGCTCTGGGCGAATATGGCCTTGCACACTGCGGCCGACCCCGAGGCGCTGATCGCCGAATGGCACCGTCTGATTGCTGTTGATGGGTTTGCCATGTTTTCGTGCTTGGGCCCGGACACACTGCGTGAGTTGCGCGCTGTCTATGCGCGCTTGGGTTGGCCGGTGGCGGGCCATGAGTTCACCGATATGCACGACTGGGGCGACATGCTGGTCCACGCGGGGTTTGCCGAACCCGTCATGGACATGGAGCGCATCACTCTGACCTATTCCACCCCCCAAAGTTTGCTGGCAGAGTTGCGTGGTCTGGGGCGCAACCTGCACCCCCAGCGTTTTGCGGGCTTGCGTTCACGTGCCTGGCTGGCGCGCCTGCATGCCGCCCTGGCGCAGGGGCTTGCTTCACCGGCGGGGGATGGGCGCCTGCAGGTGACCTTTGAGGTTGTCTACGGCCATGCCTTCAAGCCAGCGCCGCGCCTGAATGTGCAGGCCGAAACCACGGTGTCGCTGGAGCAAATGCGAGCAGTTCTCAAGCAGGGACCGACAGGCGCCAAAAGCGGCGCCTAAGCATTTACCCGAGGCTGGCGGTCTGCCTTTTTGAGACGTATCAATAGATTGTCTCGACTACAATGTTAGGAATAAGAGGTAATGGCATTTCCCCCTGCAGTCTCGTCCCGGCTCCGTAAAGGCCGGGCCTATTCGGGCAAGACGCATGACGAATTTGGTTTTTCGCTTTGCGACGGTACAAGGGCGGCATGTTCAGTGGTCATTGCGGCGTAATTGTTCGGTTACTCCGTGGCAACTGGTCTGGCTGTATGTGTCACTGTGTGTGGTGTCGCTTGGAATTGGAATGTTTTTCTGGTTTCAGGGCGCTACGTTGGTGATTCCCTTTGCATCACTCGAGCTGGCCGCAGTGGGATTGGCGTTTTTGGTTTATGCCCGGCATGCTGCTGACGGCGAGCGTATTTCCCTGCGTGGGGGGCGCCTTGTTGTCGAATTGGAGTGTGCTGGCAAGCTGGAGCGCGCCGAGTTTTCAAGTGAATGGGTGAGGGTGGAGCCGCGTGCCGGTGAAGGTTCGTTAATCGAACTCTCGGGAAGTGGTCGATCCATCCGGGTTGGTCGGTTCGTCAGGCCAGAGTTGCGTCCGCTACTCGCCAAAGAGATCCGACTTGCGCTGCGTGCTGCCTGACTGGCGGAGCGCGGTGCCTGCGCATTTGGTTGTTTTGGGGCTTAGAAAAGTGAACACGATGAAGAGCATATTGAACAAACTGGCTACCCCCTTGTTGGCGGTGGGCGCATGGATTGGCACTGCGGCGTTGAGCTTGGCACACGCTGTCAATGACTTGCCTGGCGGGCCCGCAGTCAACCAACTGAACCTGGCACCAGCGGTGACCAAAATTGCCCAAGAGCAGCAGTGGTTGCATTGGTTCATGCTCATCGTGTGTTCGGTAATTTTCGTCGCCGTGTTCTCCGTGATGTTTTATTCCATCTGGAAACACCGCAAATCGCAGGGCTATAAGGCTGCCACCTTCCATGAGTCGGTGACGGTGGAAGTCATCTGGACCATTGTTCCCTTTGTCATTGTGATCTTGATGGCTTTGCCTGCCACTAAAGTGGTTGTTGCCATGAAGGACACAACCAACGCCGATCTGACCATCAAGGCCACCGGCATGCAATGGAAGTGGGGCTATGACTACCTCAAGGGTGAAGGTGAGGGCATTGGGTTTGTTTCCACATTGGACAGCGACCAGCGTGCCATGTCTGACGCTGGCGGTCCCAAAAAGGGTGAGTCCATCGACAACTACCTCCTCAAGGTAGACAACCCTCTGGTGGTGCCTGTGGACAAGAAGGTCCGCATTATTACCACGGCCAATGATGTGATCCACGCCTTTATGGTGCCTGCCTTCGGCATCAAGCAAGACGCAATCCCTGGTTTTGTGCGTGACACCTGGTTCCGTGCGGAGAAGGTGGGCGACTACTACGGCCAATGCGCTGAATTGTGCGGCAAGGAGCATGCTTACATGCCCATCCATGTGAAGGTGCTGTCTGCAGAAGATTACTCGGCATGGGTGGCTGCTGAACAAAAGAAGATGGCGGCCAAGCTGGACGACCCGAGCAAGGTGTGGACTTTGGATGACATCTCCAAGCGCGGCGAAAAGGTCTATGCACAAAACTGTGCGGCTTGCCACCAAGCCAACGGCAAGGGCGCTGGCGCTATCAAGCCGGTAGACGGTTCCGCCGTGGTGCTGGATGCTGACAAGAGCAAGCAGATTCTGGTGCTTCTGAATGGTCAAAACAACGGCGCCATGCCCGCATGGAAGTCTTTGAGCGATACCGACATTGCTGCCGTGATCACGTATACCAAGAACAACTGGTCCAACAAGACGGGTCAACTGGTGCAACCGGCCGACGTGCTGGCGCTGCGCAAGTAATACACCCTCTACAGAACGCTAAGAATTGAGAAGGACATCAGAATGAGCGCCGTACTAGACCATCACGACCACGCCCATGACGACCACCACCACGCCCCCACAGGCTGGCAGCGCTGGGTGTTTGCGACCAACCATAAAGACATTGGTACCCTGTACCTGTTGTTCTCCTTCACCATGCTGATCATCGGTGGCATCTTGGCGCTGTTGATTCGCGCCGAGTTGTTCCAACCTGGTTTGCAATTGGTGAACCCTGCGTTGTTCAATTCGCTGACCACCATGCACGGTCTGATCATGGTGTTCGGCGCCATCATGCCTGGCTTCGTCGGCTTTGCGAACTGGATGATTCCTTTGCAAATTGGTGCAAGTGACATGGCTTTTGCCCGCATGAACAACTTGAGCTTTTGGCTGATGATTCCTGCCGCGCTGATGTTGGTTGCCTCGTTCTTTATGCCTGGTGGGGCACCCGCCGCTGGCTGGACGCTCTATGCGCCCCTGACCCTGCAAATGGGACCCTCCATGGACGCTGGTATTTTTGCCATGCACATCCTGGGCGCATCCTCCATCATGGGCTCGATCAACATCATCGTGACCATCCTCAACATGCGTGCCCCCGGCATGACACTGATGAAGATGCCCATGTTCTGCTGGACTTGGTTGATCACCGCCTACCTGTTGATCGCTGTGATGCCCGTGTTGGCTGGCGCCATCACCATGACGCTGACGGATCGCCACTTTGGCACCAGCTTCTTCAACCCCGCTGGTGGCGGTGACCCCGTGATGTACCAGCACATCTTCTGGTTCTTCGGCCACCCCGAGGTGTACATCATGATCTTGCCGGCGTTTGGCATCGTGAGCCAAATCGTTCCCGCTTTTGCCCGCAAGAAACTGTTCGGTTACGCCTCCATGGTGTACGCCACTTCGTCCATCGCCATCCTGTCCTTCATCGTGTGGGCGCACCACATGTTCACCACCGGCATGCCGGTGACGGGCCAACTGTTCTTCATGTACGCGACCATGCTGATTGCCGTACCTACGGCCGTGAAGATCTTCAACTGGATCGCCACCATGTGGCAAGGCTCCATGACGTTCGAGACCCCCATGCTGTTTGCGGTTGGCTTTATCTTCGTGTTCACCATGGGTGGTTTCACTGGGCTGATTCTGGCCATGGCACCTATCGACATCCAGTTGCAAGACACCTACTACGTTGTGGCCCACTTCCACTACGTGCTCGTTGCTGGCTCTTTGTATGCCATGTTTGCAGGTTTCTACTACTGGGCTCCCAAGTGGACCGGCATGATGATCAGCGAAACCCGCGGCAAGATCCACTTCTGGTGGTCGCTCATCGCGTTCAACATCACATTCTTCCCCATGCACTTCTTGGGTCTGGCTGGCATGCCCCGCCGTTACGCTGACTATCCCATGCAGTTTGCAGATTTCAATGCCGTCGCTACGGTAGGTGCATTTGCTTTCGGCTTGGCGCAGGTCTACTTCTTTGTGTGGGTGGTGTTGCCCGCCATGATGGGCAAAGGCGAAAAAGCCCCCCAGAAGCCTTGGGAAGCTGCTGAAGGCTTGGAGTGGGAAGTGCCCTCGCCCGCGCCTTTCCATACCTTCGAAAACCCACCCAAGTTGGACGCTACAGCGACCAAGGTGATCGGCTAATGGCTACGCCGGAGCAGAAGAAAGCCAATACGCGCTTGGGCCTGATTCTGGCCTCGGTGGCAGCCATCTTTTTCATCGGCTTCATGGCACGTTTGGTTCTGCTGGGTAAATGAGCATGGGACTCAAGCGCGAAAATTCCCGCATGTTGGGCAAGCTGGCGGTCATTACCGTTGGCATGTTCGCATTCGGCTACGCGCTGGTCCCTATCTACAAAACCATTTGTGAAATGACAGGCATCAACATTCTGGCTTTGGGTGAGCAAGTGCTGACCGGTCAGAAGGGGCAGGCTGGCAACACCCAAGTGGATACCAGCCGCACCATCACGGTGGAATTTGATGCCAATGCGCGCGGACCGTGGGAGTTCAAGCCTGCACAGCGTTCTTTGCAAGTGCATCCAGGTGAGTTGATGACGGTGGTGTACGAGTTTCAGAACGTACAAAACCGGCGTATGTCGGCGCAAGCCATCCCAAGCTATGCCCCCATGCAGGCGTCTGCACACTTCAACAAGTTGGAGTGCTTTTGCTTTAACCAGTACACGCTGGAGCCTGGTGAAAAGAAATCATGGCCCGTGGTGTTTGTGATTGATCCCAAGCTCTCCAAGGACGTGACCACCATCACGCTCTCGTACACATTTTTTGAAGTGGGTGGCAAAACGCCTGCAGCACCGGTGGCCAGTGTGAAGCCTGTAGCCGCAGAAAGTGCAGGTTCCTGATGCCACCCAACGCGACTGGATCTGGCGGCGACAAGGCGTCGTTCCTGCGCAGCATCAAGTTGGTGGCTTGGTCATTTTTGGGTATTCGCAGCAACAAGGGTTACCGCGATGACCTGTCCAAGGTCAACCCCCTGCACGTGGTGCTGGTGGGTCTGATCGGTGCCTTGGTGCTGGTCGTTGGTTTGATCAGTTTGGTGAAGTGGGTCGTTGCCCCTTAGGGTGGTGACGCATTTCTGAGATTTGGATTAGAGAAGGAATGGAGCAAAAATGAGTTCAACAACACATGGTGGAACGCCGTACTACTTTGTACCCGGCCCTTCGCGCCACCCCGTGATGGCGGCAGCCGGCCTGTTCTTCGTGATATTGGGTGCAGGCCAGTGGATCAATGGCGCAGACTGGGGTAAATATTCCTTGGCACTGGGCATGGTCTGGTGGCTGGCGGTGTTGTACCAGTGGTTCAGCGATGCGATTACCGAGAGCGAAGGTGGTCAGTACGGTCGCAAGATCGACATCTCCTACCGCTGGAGCATGAGCTGGTTCATTTTCTCGGAAGTGATGTTCTTCGGCGCCTTCTTTACCGCATTGTGGTGGGCCCGCTCGCACTCGGTGCCTGCCTTGGGAAGCCTGGAAAATGCCTTGCTTTGGCCTGACTTCAAAGCCGTGTGGCCCAGCGTGGCTGCCGGTGTAACGGCTTCTCCCGCCGGTATCGTGGAACCTTTTACCACCATGGGTCCCTTCTGGTTGCCAACCATCAACACGGCCTTGTTGTTGACTTCCGGTGTCACGCTGACGATTGCCCACCACGCATTGGTCGATGGCAACCGGCGCAAAACCATTGCTTTCATGTGGGCCACCGTGCTGCTGGGTGTGACCTTCCTGTTTGTGCAAGGGTATGAGTATTACCACGCCTACACCGCCTACAACCTCAAGCTCAGTTCGGGTGTGTTTGGCTCCACTTTCTATATGCTGACCGGCTTCCACGGCTTCCACGTGTTGGTCGGCATGTTGATGCTCTTGTTCATCACCCTGCGCCTGCAAAAAGGCCACTTCACTTCCGAGCGACACTTCGGCTTCGAAGGTGCAGCCTGGTACTGGCACTTTGTGGACGTAGTCTGGTTGGGCTTGTACGTGTTGGTGTACTGGCTGTAAGCTGTTGCGCCACAACCGAAAGGCACCGCTTGCGGTGCCTTTTTTAATGGAGCGCTTGACCTCTTACCATTGTGCTGTGGCTTAACTGCCTTGCGGGATTCCCGTGGGGTGGATGTAGCCCAGTTTCCAAGCCAACAAGATGCACACAAACAGCAAGATGGAAAAGCCCACCCGCAAAGCCAGTGCCCTGGCCATGCCGCGGGATTTGTTGCCCTGCGTCTGTCCGCCACGCAGCATGAAGAACAGGGCAGCGCCCAGACTGGCCAATATGGCGAGGAATGCGAGTGCGACAAGTAGGCTCATGCGGGAGATTATGGCGTGAGCCTGCGTCGCGTGGTGGTGGCCGTGGCGGCCGTAGCCGCGGTCGTCGTAACCCTGTCGCTGGGGCGCTGGCAGCTGGATCGTGCCGCACAGAAAGAAGCGCTGGCCCAGTCGATTCAGACCCAAGGGCGCAAGCTTGCACTGACTGCAACTGAAATTATGCAGGCGAGCCCGCGCGATGCGCTGGTACACCGCACCGTTCGCCTGCAGGGGCGTTGGCTATCCGATCGCACGATTTATTTGGACAACCGGCAAATGCAGGGCCGGGTGGGGTTTTTTGTACTGACACCGTTGCAACTGGCCGACAGCCCAGCAGTGGTCTTGGTGCAGCGGGGTTGGGCTCCACGGAATTTTGAAAACCGCAGCGCCTTGCCCGCAGTACAAACCCCCAGCGAGTCCGTGGTGGTGGAGGGGCGTATGGCCCCGCCACCGTCCAAGCTTTACGAGCCCGGCCCCTCAAGCACTGGCGCAATCCGGCAAAATCTCGACCTGACCCAGTTCCGCGAGGAAACGGGTCTGCCGCTTTTGACAGACCTGAGCGTGGTGCAGACTGGTGCTGCCAGTGACGGCCTGCTGCGAGAGTGGCCTGAAATCAACCTGGGCGTTGATAAACATTACGGTTATGCGGCGCAGTGGTTTGCCCTTGCGGCCTTGATCGTTGTGCTTTACGCGTGGTTTCAGCTCCGCCCGCTTTTATTTGTTTCCAAGGATTCCCATGTCTCGCGCCAACCCGAATGATGACCACCCCCTCGGCTTGACCGTGCACTCCATGCCGGTGCCGGACCAGGGGCTGGCCCAGGCCGGCGCGCGTACCTGTCTGTGCCGCTGGAAGATGCTGATGGTCATGCTGGTGTGCGCGGCACCCGTCATCGCTTCGTATTTCACCTACTACGTGGTACGACCCGAAGGGCGGCGCAACTTTGGTACGCTGGTGGAGCCGCAGCGCCCGCTGCCCGATGTGGTGGGCACCACGCTGGATGGCAAGCCTGTGAACTTGCGCAGCCTCAAGGGCCAGTGGTTGTTCATGAGTGTGGCGGGGGCTGACTGTGATGCCGAGTGTGGCCAGCGCCTTTACCTGCAGCGCCAGCTGCGTGAAAGCCTGGGCAAAGAAAAAGACCGCCTGGACTGGGTCTGGTTGATCCAAGACAACCAGTCGGTTGCAGAGGCTTTGCTGCCCGCGCTCAAGGATGCCACGGTCATCCGTGTGCCGGGCGCCGATCTGTCCGCATGGCTGGTAGCCCAAGAAGGCTCGGCCTTGTCGGACCACCTGTATGTCGTAGACCCGATTGGCAACCTGATGCTGCGGTTCCCGCCCAAGCTGGACCCCGAGGGGGCGCTCAATGCCAAGCGCGACCTGGACCGCCTGATGCGCGCGGCCGCCTTCTGGGACAAAGCCGGGCGCTAAGCGCCGCATACACGATGTCGCCAGCCTTGTACGACCTGTCTCCTGTGTTGCGCCTGCTCTTGGTGGGCGGGGTGTTGACTGCTGTGCCATTGCTCTGGGTGCTGTTGCGCCACCGGCGTACCAGTCCCATGGGGCGTTACCAGGCACTCACTGTCGTGACCCTGTTCCTGACCTTCGATCTGGTGCTGTTCGGCGCCTTCACGCGTCTCACCGACAGCGGTTTGGGCTGCCCTGACTGGCCCGGCTGCTACGGCAGTGCCAGCCCCTTGGGGGCCAAAGAGGCGATTGCCACGGCGCAAGCGGCCATGCCTACCGGCCCGGTGACCCATAGCAAAGCCTGGGTGGAGATGGTGCACCGCTACCTGGCCACCGGTGTGGGCGGATTGATTCTGGTGCTGGCGGTGTCGGCCTGGCTGGGTCGCAAAACCTACTTGCAACAATCCGGACTGGGCCCTTGGTTGCCCACCTTCACTCTGGTATGGGTGTGTGTGCAGGGGGCGTTTGGCGCACTCACGGTGACCATGAAGCTGTTTCCGGCCATTGTGAGCCTGCACTTGCTGGGTGCCTATCTGCTGCTGGCACTGTTGACGGTGCAGGTGGTACGCAATGGCGGCATGGCGGCGGCGGTGCCGTCCTGGGTCAAACCTTGGGCGGTGGCTGCCTTGGCCATGCTGGTGCTGCAAGCCGCATCGGGCGCCTGGGTCAGCACCAATTACGCCGTACTCGCCTGTACCGAATTCCCCATGTGCCAAGGCAGCTGGTGGCCCGCCATGGACTTTGGCGGTGCGCTGGAACTCTGGCGTCCGCTGGGCGTGGGCCACGACGGTGAGCACATCAGCTTCCAAGTGTTGACTGCGATTCACTTTACCCACCGCCTGTTGGCTGCGCTCACTGTGGTGGTGTTGGCCAGTCTGGCTTGGCGCTTGCGCGGTCTTGCCGCCTTGCGCCAACCTGCGCGCTGGCTAGGGGCTTTGTTGCTCTTGCAGGTGGTTACGGGCTTGAGCAATGTGGTGCTGGATTGGCCGCTGCTGGCGGCCGTTTTGCACACGGGGGGCGCAGGGGCTTTGTTGGTGACCCTGGTGTGGATACTGGCCCTGACAGCCCAGCCCTCCTTGAACGGAAAAAAAGAATGACTGCGAACGCTTCCACGGCTGCGCCCTCGGTGCTGCGCCAATTTCATGCGCTGACCAAACCCCGGGTGATTCAGCTGATCGTCTTCTGTGCCCTCATCGGCATGGTCCTGGCCGTACCCGGTGTGCCCACCTTCCCGCAAATTGGCCTGGCCGCGATTGCCTGTGTTGGTATCTACCTGGTGGCTGGTGCGGCCGCCGCGTTCAACTGCATTGTCGAAAAAGGCATTGACGCCAAGATGAAGCGCACCGCCTGGCGCCCCACTGCGCGTGGGGAACTCAGCGATGTGCAGACCCTCATCTTCTCGGCCCTGCTGTGCAGCGTGGGTTCGGTCATTCTCTATGTCTGGGTCAACCCACTCACCATGTGGCTCACCTTTGCCACCTTTGTGGGTTACGCCGTCATCTACACCGTGATCCTCAAACCACTGACACCCCAGAACATCGTCATCGGCGGTGCCTCGGGCGCCATGCCGCCGGTGCTGGGGTGGGCCGCCATGACGGGTGACGTGGGTCCCGAAGCGCTGATTCTGTTCCTCATCATCTTCTTGTGGACGCCGCCGCACTTTTGGGCGCTGGCCCTCTACCGGGTGGAGGACTACCGCAAGTCCGGCCTGCCCATGCTGCCGGTCACCCACGGCAGCGAGTTCACGCGCCTGCAAATCCTGCTCTACACCTTCATCCTGGCAGCGGCCTGCGTGTTTCCCTTCGTCTATGGCATGAGTTCCTGGCTGTACCTCGTGGTGGCGCTGGTCTTGAGCGCTGGCTTCTGCTGGTATGCCCTGCGCCTGCTGCGCAACTACTCGGACGACCTCGCCCGGGCCACTTTCCGCTTCTCCCTCATCCACCTCAGCGTGCTGTTTGCCGCACTGCTGGTGGACCACTACCTTCTGTGAGACCTGCCATGAACAAACGTTTTGCTCTTAAATCCATAGCTGTTGGCGCAGTCGCGATGGGCTCTGTGGCCTTTTTGACGGCATGTTCCGAGCAGAAGCCCTCGTTTGCCTCGGTGGACGTGACCGGTGCCAACTACGCCAAGGACTTTGAGCTGACCGACCACAACGGCCAGGTGCGCCACCTGACCGACTTCAAGGGCAAGGTGGTGGTGATGTTCTTTGGCTTCACCCAGTGCCCGGATGTGTGCCCGACCTCCATGGCCGAGCTCGCCGAGGTCAAGCAGTTGCTGGGCAAAGACGGCGATCGCCTGCAAGGGCTGTTTGTGACGGTGGACCCCGAGCGGGACACTGCCGAGGTGCTGAAGGCCTATATGGGCAACTTCGACCCCACCTTCCTAGCCTTGTACACCACGCCCGAGAAGCTGGCCGCGCTGGCCAAGGACTACAAGGTGTATTACAAAAAGGTGGAGGGCAAGACCCCCACCAGCTACACCATGGACCACTCCGCGGGCAGTTATATCTACGACCCGCAAGGCAATCTGCGCTTGTTCACGCGCTACGGCAGTGGCGCCAAGGTGCTGGCGTCCGACATCGCCCAGCTGCTCAAAAGCAGCTCCTGATCAATCGATCTTGATGTTCTGGCTGGCGATGATGCCGCCCAGCAACGCGGTGTCGGACTGCACGCGCAGGCGCAGACCCTCCGCCGTGGTGCCTACCACCGTCCAGCCCTGCTGAAACATCTTTTGGCGCATCTCGGAGCTGCGCGCAATCTCACTGAACAGCGTGGCCAGCTTGGCCGCTGCCGCCGGGGGCAGGCTGTTGGGCGCGGCCACCGCGTTCCAGATCTCCAAGTTGAAGTCTTTCACACCGGCTTCGGACAGGCTGGGAATCTCGGGCGCCAGCGGGCTGCGCACGCTGGCAGTCACGCCAATCGCCTTGAGCTTGCCGGCCTTGATTTGTGCGTTTGCCAGCGCCGGGGGCAGCAGGCTCAGGTGCAGGTCACCGGCAATCATGGCGGTGGCTACCTGCGGGTAGCCGGGGTAGGGCACATGCACCGGGGCAATCTTGGCCTGTGACTTCAGCAGCTCCATGCCCAGGTGGCCCACGGTGCCCATGCCGGGCGTGCCGTAGTTCCAGCGGTCACCGGCTGCACGCGCGGCCTGCAAAAACTCGGCGGCATTGTTGCCCGGGGCATTGACCGGCGCCGTCAGCACCAGGGGCGACACACCCAGCAGGCTCAGCGGCTGCAGGTCCTTGAGCGGGTCGTAGCTCAGTTTGGGGTTGAGCAGCTTGGCAATCGTCATGTTGCCGTTGATCATCAGACCGATGGTGTGGTTGTCCGTGGCCTTGGCCACTGCGTCCGCGGCAATATTGCCAGCCGCGCCCACCTTGTTTTCCACAATCACCGGCTGGCCCAGGGCCTTGGACAGGGGCTCGGCAAAGGCACGCGCCGTCAGGTCGGGCGAGGATCCGCCGGGAAAACCCACGATGATGCGCAGCGGTTTGCTGGGCCAGGCCTCGGTTTTTGGTGCTTTTTGGGCCACAGCCCCGGTGGATAGTGCGCAAGCAGCTATAGAAAGCGTAGCAAGGATGAGCGCGCGGCGTTGCATGGTGTGGGTGTCTCCAGAATGAAAAATGCCCCTGCGACCGGGGCCAGCAGGGGCATTGTCGCGCAAGCGCCGCAGCGCTTGGCGCGGGATCAGGCGTAGGCCGCCAGCGCGGTCTTCATCTTCTTCATGGCGGCCACTTCGATCTGGCGGATGCGCTCGGCGCTCACGCCGTATTCGGCGGCCAGGTCATGCAGGGTCATGCCGCCGCTGTTGTCGTCGTTCACCTTGAGCCAGCGCTCTTCCACGATACGGCGGCTGCGCTCGTCCAAGCTGGCCAGGGCGGTGGCAATGCCGTCGGTGGCCAGCACGTCGCGCTGGCGCGCCTCGATCATGGCCACGGGCTCGTGGGCGGTGTCGGTCAGGTAGGCGATGGGGCCAAACGCGTCTTCGCCGTCGTCACCCGGGGTGGGGTCCAGCA
>JACCDT010307441.1_pt1 | contig 15374 bp, 12 predicted proteins | sample 7446291 | NCBI WGS metagenome assembly JACCDT01 (sample SAMN15323446, study PRJNA562643) | freshwater metagenome | isolation source: river surface water | place: USA:Blue River Watershed | collected 2017-08-17
ACGCCTAACTCCGTACGCGTCGCGCTCACCCGCGCCCGCCAGACTCTCCGCGCCTGCGTCGATCGCTCGCTCGGCACTTCCGAACTTTCATGAAGCCTGAACGCCTTGACGCCCTCTTCGACGCCTGGTCTGAATCACGACTGACTCCCGCCGAAGCGACCGAACTCAGCGCCCACCTCCGCGCCGACCCCGAGGCCCGCGCCCGCTTCCGCGAGGCCGCCGCCTTTCACGGCCATCTCCACGCGGCGCTCGACGGACTCAACCTCGACCAAGCCACCGCCCCGGCCAAGACCTTGGATTTTCCGCAGCGTAGCCGCGCCCTCGGGTTCGTCGCCATGCTGCTCGGCTTCGCCCTGACGGTCGCCTCGTTCGGTTGGGCCCTTGCCTCGCGCTCGGATCGAACCGTGAGCCGCTCCTTGGACATCCAGGACGGCGGCTTCGACGGCGTCGCCGGAAAGATCGCCGCCGGATTCCCGGCCAGTGCCTTCACTTGGGGCGGCGACCCGAGCGAAGTCGTCCGCGTAGGCGACCATGCCACGGCGCTGCGCTTCCTGGAAGCCGCCGGTGAACTGACCGCACCGAACAGCCCCCGCCAGTCTTGCGACGTCTTCCAGATCATCGACCTCCGCTCCGTGCGCGACCAGCTGCTGACTTCCGGCGAAGCCTTCGTCGAACTCTCCGTGAGCCTCCGCGACGATAGGCCGGCCGGCTCCGAAACCATCCGCTTCATTTCCAAAGTCTATGTCTTCGAAGGCTCGCCCGCGGACATCATCGGTCATTGGCCGCCGGTCGCGGACCAGACCCTCGGCAGCGGCGCCCAATTCCACGTCAGCCGCGGGGGTGCCGACGGCGCCTGGCGCCCGCTGACCACCCGTTGCGTCGTCCCGCCGACCGCTGGCTTCCTGGTCGTGCAGCTCGGCGTCGGTAGCGCCGGTGCGCCCGGCAGCACCTCGCCTAAGCTGGGTCGTCAATTCGCCGACGACGTCCGCCTGACCCTCCGCACCCGCCCCGGCAAAGCCGAATTGGCCTCTCGCTGAACCCATCATGACGCTCGCCGCCCGTCTTATCCCTTCCTTGAAGGCGCTCATCGCCAGTTGGCTCTGCTGCAACCTGGCCTTCTGGGTCGGCGTGATTCCTTTGTGCATCACCTATGAGCGTTCGTTCAGCCAAGATATGCGAAATCTCGACGTCCTGCTCGTCATCGGCTTCGTCACCGCCTGTTATCTCTCGCTCTGCTGGCTCTTCCTCGCGCTGCCCTGCGAACTCTTGCGGACCAAAGGTCTGGGCTCCATGACCCCTCGCCGCGGCGCCTTGATCGGCGTGCTGCCTTCGCTCCCGTTCGTCGTCGCGATCATCACCGCATCAGCCTGGCGCGCGACGGAGGAGATCGCCACCAACCCTGCGGTCACGCTTGAATCCTTCCTCGGTACCCTGCCGCATGTCATGGGCATGCTGGCGACCGGGTTGAGTTTCGGCTGGCTCCGTCAGAAGTGGTCGCCGTCCGGTCCCGCCGCTTCGGGCAGCGGACACGCCGCCGCCAGCCTCCTAGTCATAGCCTGCTTCTGCGCGCCCTCGGCCCAGGCAGCCGAACCTGCGGCCAACCGACCCAACATCCTCTTCATCGTCGCGGACGACCTGGCCACGCGACTTGGCTGCTATGGCGACAAGGCGGCGATCACGCCGAACCTCGACCGACTCGCCCAGGAAGGCGTCGTCTTCGAGCACGCCTACGCGCAAGGGGTCGTCTGCACCCCCAGCCGCACTTGCTTCATGCTCGGCTTGAACAACCGGCACGCCAACCCGAACCATTTCATAAAATATCCGGCCACGATGACGATGGGTCGCTGGTTCCGCGAGCATGGCTACCAGACCTGCGCCATCGGCAAACTCGACCACGACGACCCCAAGGACAGCTTTGTCGACCCCAAGGCTTGGGACGTCCGGGTGAAGCGCGAGGACATGCCGCCCAAGACGAAGCCCGCCCAACTCAAGACGTTCGACGAGGACCTTGGCCAGAAGCGGGCACGCATCGGTTTCTATGGCACGAACGAGTCCGTCGACGCCATCGCCGACGCGACCCGCGCGGAACGGCTGCTGAAATTCTTCAAAGAAGAACGCGACCCGAAGAAACCCTTCCTCGCCTGCATCGGCTTCCACGCCCCGCACGTGGCCTGGGAGGCGACCCGCGCCGCCCGCGAGGCACATGACCCCCGGAAGTTCGTCCTCGAACCGACGCCGGCCGATGCGACCCCGCTGCCCAAGGGGTCCCTGCTCCATGATCCGGGCATGGAGCTCAGCGAAGGCCGCCAGCGTGAAGGCATGCATGCTTACTACGCGGCGGTCACGACGCTTGACGGCATCATCGGCGACCTCCTGAACCGGCTGAAGGCCGACGGCCATCTCGACAACACCTTGATCGTTTTCACGAGCGACCATGGCTACCACCTCGGCTGGCGCGGACAGTGGTGCAAGCATAGCCTCGACGAACAGGTCACCCGCGTCCCGCTCATCGTGAAGATGCCTGGCGGCGACCCGGCCCGCGCGCAGGGCATCGTCGAACTCATCGACCTCTTCCCCTCGTTCACCGACTTCACCGGACTCCCCGCCTCCCCGGGCCTGGACGGCAGAAGCTTCCTGCCTTTGGTGCGCGACGCGAAGACCCCGGGTAAGACCGCCGCCTTCTGCCGCGGCGCCAACGGCCGCACCGTCCGCACCTTGCGCTATCGCCTGACCGAACGGACCGACGGATCGGTGGAACTCTACGACCACGCTAGCGATCCCTTCGAATACCACAGCCTCGCCGCCCTCCCCGAACACGCCGCCACGGTCAAACGCCTCCGCGGTCTCCTGCTCGCGGAGATGGGCCCACTCCCTCCCTTGAAGAAATGAAAGTTCCGATCGCCAAAAATCCCTTCTCTGCGTTCCTCATGCGGGCGGGCTGGTACTGCTCACTGCTCGCCCTTTCCCTTGCGATCACCGCGAACATCTGTCAGATCTGGCTGCTGGGACAAGAACCCACCCTGCTTGGATCGGTGCCCTTCTCTTTAGGACAATGCGTCTTGCTCGCTGAATTAAAGCGTCCGCAGCAGCAATACCGCCGGCCTCGCCTGGCCGTCGCCTCCTGCCTGATGATCGGAGGCGGCGCCTTGTTTTTGATTCAAATTCTCATCCCTCTCTCATGAACCACTCCCGCACCACCCTCGCCGGACTACTGCTTATCACGAACCTCTCGGCCCTCGAATACGCGCGTAAGCCGGCGGACCCCCAGCCGAGCGGTTGGCCGTTGACCGCCGAAGAGCGCGCCTACGTCACCGGCAAAGCCGAGTTCGACCGCCGCCCCGGCCGTGAAAGCAACCAACACCTCCCCCAACTCTGGCCGGTCGTACCCACCGCCGGGTTCTTCGGCGGGGACTCCTGGCTGAAGATTCACGAGGGGCTCGTGAAGACCGTCCAAGCCAACCCCGGCCCTGTCGATGTGCTGCTGGTCGGCGACAGCATCACGATCCAGTGGGGCGCTTCCTGGGCGAAGCAGTTCCCCGACCGTAAGGCGGTGAACATCGGCATCGGCGGCGACAAGACCCAGAATGTGCTCTGGCGCCTCGACCATGGCGGCGTCGCCGGACTCCAGCCGAAGACCATCGTGCTGATGATCGGCAACAATAACATGTTCTTCACGCCCGAGACCGGCGTCGCCGCCGCGGCGAAAGGCGTCGAGACGTGCGCCCGCAATCTGCGTGAGAAGTTCCCCGACGCAGACCTCATCGTCGCGAAGATCCTCCCCTGCCACGCTCCCAAGAACCGTTTCTACGAAGACATCCTGCTGACCAACGCCGAGATCGACAAACTGAACCTCGGGGCTGACCCGAAGATCCGCATCCTCGACCTGACGTCGGATTTCCTGAATCCGGACGGCACGATCAAGCAAGCCCTCTACACGCCGGACAATATCCACCTCTCCCCCGAGGGCTATGCGGCCTACGCGGCCCGCCTGAAGCCCCTGCTGGAAGCTACGTCCAAGCGCTAAGTAATGAAGCACCTACCCACCCTCCTCCTTGGCGCCGCCCTGCTCGCCACCCTCAGCTTCGGGCCGCATCCGAAGCAGACGGGTATCACGTTCCCGACAAGTTCCTTCCACGCGGAGGCGCCGATTGCCACCTATAAGATCAGCCAAGGAGACCGGCTTATCATTCATCTGGGTGGCTCGTTGCTCCTCTGCGACGGCCCTGCCTGCCCGATACCCGTAAAGCCGGACCCAGCGTCGGCAAAGGCAAGGCACCTCGTCGCGGAACTAGGCGCCATCGAGTACAAGCTTCCGCTCACCGCATGGCTGCCTTTCTATCAATTTGGCATGATTCAAGCCAAAGTGCCCGTCGTATTCACGCGAGACGGGAAGAAGGCGGGCTCGTGGCCGAACGGGGACGATATTCCGGCCGATACTTTGACCGTGGATGTCGAAGTCAGCCGCGTCGGCTTGATTCCCCTGGGGCCATTCGACGCCCGCGTGGAATACGTCGTCCTGCAGGAAGCCAAGGCCGGCATCATCCATCGAATCAACGAAGCCAATCAGGAGCACGCCCTGAGAGCGATGCGCGACCGAACCTCGAAATGAAGCGGCTCCTTTCCATCGTCACCCTGTTTGCGGTAGCCTTAGCGACGGCGACGGCGGCGGAGCCGCGGGCGTTCCTGGAGAAGCATTGCTTCGAATGCCATGACCCGGAGACGAAGAAAGGCGGCCTGGACCTGACCTCGCTGGGTACGGAGAAGACGAACCCGGCGAAGTGGACGCAACTCCATGACGCGGTGGCGGCCGGCGAGATGCCCCCCGCCAAACGCAAAGAGCGGCCCACGGCCGAAGAGGCCTCAGCCTTCCTGAAGGACCTCGACGCCACGCTGACGAAGCTCTCCGCCGAAGCCCGCCCGACCCGCATCCAACTCCGCCGACTGACTCGGGTAGAATTCGAGAACACCCTGCAAGACCTCCTCGCCCTACCGCGCCTCGATATCCAAGGACTGCTGCCCTCCGACGGACGGGTGGCCGGCTACGACAAGATCGCCGGCGGCCTCGACCTCTCCCCCGGACATCTCGCCGCCTATGCCGAGGCGGTCGAGAAGGCTCTCGATCTCGCCATCGCCACCCAAAGCACCGCACCGCGGGTCTATCAGAAGCGCGTCTACCCGGCCGGGCTCTTCAAGTTCGGCGGCAACCTCGCCCACGGTCAGTTCGTCCTGCTAAAAGACAAGCAACCTGATCCTGCCCTGCCCGTCCGCGGCGGCCATGAGGACAAGCAAGGCCATGTCGGCTTTGAAGGTCCCGACCTCAAAGAGCGCGGAGCCTTGGTCAAGAGCGAGGCCGTAGCCAAGAGTCAGAGCGCGGTCGGCCTGCTCAACCCGAACCTCGCAGGCTACGAAGCCGCGATGAACGTCGCCCCGATCTACGCCGGCATGTATCGCCTACGACTCTCCGTCTGGGGTTTCCACTGGGCCAACGGCCGGCCGAATCCTTGCGCGACCCCGCAGGCCGCGGTACTCCGCGCGCACGAGGAGGGAAAGCAACAGGAAGGCGGCCGCCTGCTCTCCGCCTTCACGGCGCCGTCGATGGAGTCCAAGGTCGGCGAGATCACGACCTGGCTCGACGCGCATGAATCCATCGTCTTCGACCCGGTCTCGGTCCCTTGGAACGGACTGCGCATCGGCCAGGTCGCCGGCCGCGCCGCCAAGCATGTCGGCCCGGGAGTGGCGCTCGACTGGTTCGAGATCGAAGGCCCGCTCAACCCGGTCTGGCCGCCCGTCAGCCACAGCCTGCTCTTCGGCTCGCTGCCGATCAAGCCGTGGGCCGGAGGCGACGCCCTGCCCCCGCGTCGCGAGAAGATCCGGAGCCAAGGCGGCTACCTGCCGAGCATGTATTTCGACCTTACGCCGGCGGAACGTGACCCCAAGCTCGAGACAGTGCACTCGGCCGCACCGACCGAGGACGCCGGCCGTTTGCTGGCCGACTTCCTGCCGCGCGCCTTCCGTCGCGACGTAGCCGCCGCGGAGATCGAGCCCTACCTGGAACTCCTCCGCCGACGCCTGGCAGCAAAGGACTGTTTCGAAGACGCCATGCGCCGCGTCTACGTGGCCGCACTGACCTCGCCGGAATTCCTCTTCCTCGCCGGCGATGCCAACCCGGACCCCGCCGAGTTCACCTTGGCCTCGCGACTTTCCTACTGGCTCTGGAACGGCCCGCCTGACGCCCCCCTGCTCGCCGCCGCCCGCGACGGCTCCCTGCGCCGCCCGGAAATCCTCCGAGCCCAGATCGATCGCTTGCTAGCTGATCCCCGTGCGGAGCGCTTCGTCAGCGACTTCACGCGCCAGTGGCTCGACCTGAGCCGGCTCGACGAGACCAATCCTGACCCGCTGCTCTATCCGGAATACCGCTTCCTGCTCGGCGAAGGCGTCGCCGGCGAGCCCGCGGCCTTGTTCACCGTGTTGCTCAAAGAAGACCTCCCGGTGCGGTCGCTCCTGCAGCCGAACTTCGCGATGCTCACGCAACGTCTCGCCGAACATTACGGCATCAGCGGCGTGACGGGGGTCGAACGACGCAAGGTCGCGCTGCCTCCCGGACATCTCCGCGGCGGACTCCTCGGCCATGCGGCCATCCATAAGCTCACAGCCAACGGCACGACCACCTCGCCCGTCAAACGCGGCGTCTGGGTCTCCGACCGCCTGCTCGACGACCCGGCGCCGCCGCCCCCACCCGGCATCTCCGCGGTCGATCCGGACACCCGCGGCACCACCACGGTCCGCGAGCAGCTCGCCAAGCATCGCTCCGACCCCAACTGCGCGGCCTGCCATGCCAAGATCGATCCGCCCGGCTTCGCGCTCGAAGCCTTCGACCCGATCGGCGGGCTTCGCTCCCGTTATCGCTCCAACGGCCAAGGCGACATCCCAGCGGAGAAAGGGCAAGTGCCTTGGCGCGTCGAATACAAGCTTGGTCCGCAGGTCGACGCCTCCGGCGAACTCCGCGACGGACGGTCATTCAACGGACCCGGTGAGCTTGCCGCCCGCCTCGCCGCCGACGACGCCCGCCTCGCCCGGGCCTTCGTCGCCCACCTGACGCGCTACGCCACCGGCGCCGAAGTCTCCTACGCCGACCGCGCCGAGATCCGGCGCATCGTCGAAGAAGCCCGCGGCGAAGGCTATCGCCTGCGCGCCCTCATCCACGGGCTTGCGCGCAGCCGCCTCTTCCTTCCCCCTCAGCGCTAGCCCCATGCCGAAGCATTCGTTCGCCTGCCTCCTGCTCCTCTGCGCTGCTTCACCTTGGGCGGCGATTCCCCGCGCTCCGACTGGCGCACCAGGACCTTACGATGCGAAGGCCTGGCGTGTCGACTGGCCCGGTTGTCCTTGGGAAAATGGCGTCAGCGAAGGCCGTCTCAGCGTGGCATCACGGACCGCCGGTAATCGCTGGCGGGTAGATTACGCCCCGGGCCGCATCGGCCCGTCCGAAGGCGGCGCGGCCTGGAATCAGTCCTTCGAAGGGCGTGACGAAGTCATCCTCTCTTACGTGGTCCGCTTCTCGTCTGACTTCGACTGGCGCCGAGGCGGCAAGCTCCCCGGCCTCGGTGGCGGCCCGGGTAAGACGACCGGCGGCAGACGCGCCGACGGCATCAACGGTTTCTCCGTGCGACCGATGTGGCGAGCCGACGGACGCATGGAGGCCTACGCTTACCATGCCGGCCAGACCAAGGATTATGGTGACAGTTTCAGCCTGCCCAAGACCTTCCAGCTCCCGCGCGATCAGGACGTACATATCCGCCTGCGCGTGCGCCTGAATCATCCCGACCGCGCCGACGGCCTGCTCGAACTCAAAGTCTCTTACGGCCAGACGACGGCCGAAGTCACCGCGCAGACGCTGAGCTGGCGGAAGGTGTCCGCCCTCCGAGCCGACAAACTGCTCTTCGAGACCTTCCACGGCGGCAGTGATCTCTCCTGGGCGCCGGAACGCGCCTGCCATGCCGAATTCGGCGACCTCCGCCTCGAATAAGCCCTTATGATGAACCGACGTGACTTCCTCCTCGCCGCCGGCGCCTGCCTGGCGTTGCCGGCGTTGGCCAAGGCCGCTGAGAAGACCCCGCCCAAGCGGATGGTCGCGATCCACGTGCCGCTCGGGATGATGCCGCAATATTTCTTCCCCGCCGACGGCGCCACCTCCAGCCCCTACCTCGATCTCCTCTCCGCGCACCGCTCGCGCTTCACGACATTTACCGGCCTCTCGCACCCTGGCGTGGACGGCAACCACCATGCCGGACAGTGCTTCCTCACGGCCGCTCCGCACCCGGGCCAGCCGACCTTCCGCAACACCCAGTCGCTCGATCAGTTCGTCGCGGAGAAGATCGGCGAAGACACCCGCTTCGGGTCGCTCGCCGTGTCGGTCCGCAAGGGCGAACATTACGCCGACTCCATCGCCGTCTCCCGCTCCGGCGTGATCCTGCCTGCGGAGACCAGCGCCGAACGGCTCTACCGGAAACTCTTCGTCGCCGGCACGCCCGAGGAGAAGGCCGCCACGATGCGCCGCATCCAGGCCGGCGGCAGCGTGCTCGACCTCATCCTCGACAAAGCCAAGCGACTGGAAAAGAGCTCCGACCCTCAGGATCGGGCCCGCCTGGACCAATACTTCCAGAGCGTCCGCGAACTCGAAGGCCGCCTGCAACGCAGCATCGCCTGGGAGCACCGGCCCAAGCCGAAGGTCGATTACCCGATGCCGAAGGACATCGCCGACGCCAACGAAGTCGTCGCGCGCTCCCGGCTGATGTTCGACCTCGTCCGCCTGGCGCTCCAGACGGACAGCACCCGCGTCGTCACCCTCACCCTCAGCACCTTCTCCGTGGTTCCCCACGTCCCGGGCGTGAAGAACGAGACCCACGGACTCACTCACCACGGCAACGAGCCCGACAAGATCGCCGAGCTCCGTCGCATCGAGGAAGCGCAGCTCAAGGTCTTCGGCGAACTGCTCGCCGCCCTCGGCGAGACCCGCGAGACCGGCGGCAGCCTGCTCGACCGCACGCAAGTACTCTACGGCAGCTGCCTCGGGAACGCCAATTCGCACAGCAACCAGAACCTGCCAATCATCCTGGCCGGCGGCGGTTTCCGTCACGGCGGACACCTGACCTTCGACCGGACGAACAACACCCCGCTCGCCAACCTCTTCGGCAGCATGCTCCAGGACCTCGGCGTCGAGACCGACCGGTTCGCGACGGGCACGGGCACCCTGCGCGGCTTGCGATCCTGAGGAACGGGATTGCAGGCCGGAGGGATTCGGCTGACATCGGGCTATCCCCATGCGCTCCCTGCTGCTCGCTCTGCTCGGCCTCACCGCCTCCCTCCCCGCCCAGGATATCGTCATCTACGGCGGCACCTCCGGCGGCATCACCGCGGCCATCCAGGCGGCCCGCGAAGGCCGCACGGCGGTGCTCATCGAGCCCACGAAGTTCCTCGGCGGACTGACCACCGGCGGCCTCGGCGCCACCGACATCGGCAACAAACGCGCGATCGGCGGCCTCTCCCGGGAATTCTACACGGGTATCGGCACGCATTACGCCGATTCTTCGAAGTGGGTCCACCAGACCCGGGCCGACTATTTCTCGCGCCGTCCCCACGGCAACGCCGCCGACGAAGGCACGATGTGGACCTTCGAGCCGCACGTGGCTTCGGCTGTCTATGACCGGATGCTCAAGGCCGCCGGCGACAAGGTGACCGTCGTCTTCGGCGAACGCCTCGACCTGAAGAAGGGCGTGGTCAAGGACGGCACGCGCATCGTCAAGATCGTCATGGAGAGCGGACGCGAATTCACGGGCAAGATGTTCATCGACGCGACCTACGAAGGCGACCTGATGGCCAAGGCGGGCGTCAGCTACCATGTCGGCCGCGAAGCCAACGCCACCTACGGCGAGACGCTCAACGGCGTGCAGGTCGGCCACGCGCGTTCCCACCAGTTCAAGGTCCAGGTCGACCCTTACGTGAAGAAGGGCGACCCCTCCAGCGGCCTGCTGCCTGGCATCGAAAAGGAAATCCCCGGGCCTGACGGCTCCGGCGACCGCAAGGTGCAGGCCTATAATTTCCGCATGTGCACGACGGACGTCCCGGAGAACCGCCGCGACTGGGAGAAGCCGGCCAACTACGACGAGCGCTGGTATGAGCTCGCGCTCCGCAACGTCGAAGCCGGAGAGGACCGTAACTCCTGGGCCCCGACGCCGATGCCGAACCGGAAGACGGATACGAACAACAATTTCGCCATCAGCACCGACTTCATCGGCCAGAACTGGGATTACGCCGAGGCCGACTACGCCACCCGCGCCAAGATCTGGCAGGCCCACGAAGACTGGCAGAAGGGCCTGATGTGGACCTACGCTCACCACCCGCGCGTGCCGGAAAAGATGCGCCTGGCCTTCCAGAAGCTCGGCCTCGCGAAGGATGAGTTCAAGGACAACGGCAACTGGCCCCGCCAGCTCTATGTCCGCGAAGCCCGCCGCATGGTCTCCGACTACGTGATGTCCGAGAAGAACTGTCGCCGGACGGAGGTCATCGACGACTCCGTCGGCATGGGCGCCTACAACATGGACTCGCACCACATCCAGCGGTTCGTGACCAAGGAGGGCTTCGTGCGCAACGAAGGCGACGTCCAGGTCGGCAGCAAGCCGTACCCCGTCAGTTACCGCAGCATCCGTCCGAAGGCCTCGGAATGCACCAACCTCCTCGTGCCCGTCTGCCTCAGCGCGAGCCACATCGCGTACGGCTCGATCCGCATGGAGCCGGTCTTCATGGTGATGGGCCAGTCCGCCGCCACCGCCGCCGGCCTCGCCATCGAGCGCGGCACCACCGTACAGGCCGTCGACTACGGCGAGCTCAAGGAACGCCTTCTCGCCGCCGGCCAGGTCCTCGACTTCGTCCCAGCCGCCGCATCTGGCGGCGCCCATGGCGTCGACAAGGCGAAGCTCCCGGGTATCGTCGTCGATGACACCGCCGCCGCGCTCAAAGGCTTCGAATCCACGGGCCACACCAGCCCGCGCTACGTCGGCGACGGCTATCGCCATGATGGCAACGCCGAGAAAGGCGCGATGACGGCCCGCTACGTCCCCACCCTGCCCGCCGCCGGCGCCTACCGCGTCGCGATCTCCTACAGCATCAACGGCAACCGCGCGACGAACGTCCCGGTGACGATCCGTCACGCCAAGGGCGAGACCAAGGTCCTCGTGAACCAGAAGCTCAAGCCCGCCCTCGACGGCCTCTTCCACGTCGTCGGCAACTTCGAATTCAGCGCCGGCCAGGCCGGCTGGGTCGAGATCGGCAACGCCGGCACCGACGGCCACGTGATCGTCGACGCCGTGCAGTGGCTGCCCGCCAAGTAGACGCCCGGGCATCGCCCCAACTTTTCCGCAGCGGCGGGGTTAAATTCTTACCCCGATGCGAAACCTCGTTCTGACCTTCTGTCTGCTGCTGGGAGCTGTCGGACAGGCCGCCGAACCCACGCCTCAAGTCCGCCTGCCGGACACCGGCATCACGCTGCGCTACACGAAGACCTTCGGCGAGGACGCGGATTACGCCGGCTCCGCTCCCTCCTTCAAGGACAACGGCGACGGCACCGTCACCGACCTCCTGACCGGTCTTGTCTGGCAGAAGGCCGACGGGGGCGAGATGACCTGGGAGAAGGCTAAAGATTACGCGAAGTCGCTGAGGCTGGCCGGCAGGCAGGACTGGCGACTGCCCACCAGCCTGGAGCTCTTCGCCCTCACCAACCAAGGCATGCACGGCCCCGCGATGGACACCTCCGTGTTCACCCGCTCCGAAGCCCGCTATTGGTGGACGAACTCTCCGCGCGCCGATGACGTGTCCAGGGTTTGGCTCGTGAACAGCGGCGGTGGCATCGGCGCGCATGCTAAGACCGAGACCGTCAGCGCGGGCGGCGAGCGCCCCGTCCATGTCCGTTGCGTCGCCGGCATCTCGGTCACGGGAACGGGTCCGTCGCTTACCGACAATGGCGACGGCACCGTGACCGACCGTCGTACCGGCCTGACCTGGCAGAAGATCGGCCCGAGCAAGGCGCTGACCTGGGAAGAAGCCTTGAACGCCTGCGCATCCTTGAAGCCCGCCGCGCGCGGGGCGTGGCGGCTGCCGAACATCAAGGAACTGCGTTCCCTGAGCGACGACGCCAAGATCCGCCCTTCGCTGGATCGGAAGTTCTTTCCGGAAGCTAAGGTCGCCAACTACTGGTCCTCGACGACGCAGAGCAACCGACCCTCCCGGGCCTGGGTCGTCGAATTCGAGACGGGGCTGGTCACGTACGCCGAGAAGACGGAAAGTCAGCAAGTGCTGGCGGTCTGCGGCGGCGTGGCCGTGGCCGGGTCGCGCGAGAAACCGGAACCGGACCCGAAGGTGCTGGCCGACTCGGGAAAACCGGGGAAAGACAAAGCGAAGAAGCCCAAGAAGTAGGCCCCCGCGGGGTTTCGGCTTAACCTTTGGAGACAGGCGGTGTTCCATCGGCCTACCCCATGAACTTCCGACCCTTCCTGACCGTATTCGTCTGCCTCTGCGCCTGCCTCGCCACGGCGCAGACGACGAAGCAGCCGGACATCGTCTTCTTCCTGATCGACGACCTCGGCTTCGCGGACTGCGGCTTCAACGGCGGCAAGGAGATCAAGACCCCGAACATCGACCGGCTCGCCCAGAGCGGCGCGATCATCGAGAACCATTATGTTCAGCCGGTCTGCTCGCCGACCCGCTCCACGCTCATGACCGGACGCTACCCGACGCACACCGGCGTCTACACGATCGTCTCGCCCGGGGCCGGCTGGGGCCTGCCGCTCACCGAACGCACGCTGGCCGACGCCCTGCGCTCGGCCGGCTATCGCACCGCGCTCACGGGCAAATGGCATCTCGGCGAATTCGAGAAAGCCTACCAGCCCAATGCCCGCGGCTTCGACCACCAGTATGGCCACTTCTTCGGGATGCTCGACTACTTCACCCATGAACGGATGAACAAGCTCGACTGGTATCGCAACGGCGAGCCGCTGAAGGAAGAAGGCTACACGACGCATCTGATCGCCAAGGAGGCCTGCAAGGTCGTGGCCTCGGCCGACCAAGCCAAACCTCTCTTCCTCTACGTGCCCTTCAACGGCGTCCATAGCCCCTTCCAGGTCCCGGACAGCTACCTCAAGCCCTATGCTCACCTGAAGGGTAATCGCCAGAAGCTCGCGGGCATGCTCGCCGCGGTCGATGAAGCCATCGGCCAGATCGAAGCGGCGCTCAAGCAGGCCGGACGGCTGGAGAACACGCTCATCGTCTTCTCCAGTGACAACGGCGGCCCGCCGCCGGGCGACAACACCCCGCTCCGTGACTTCAAAGGCTCGATCTTCGAGGGCGGCGTCAGGGCCGCGGCCTTCGCCACGTGGCCGGGCCGCATTCCGGCCGGACAGCGTATCCGCCAACCGATGCACATGGTCGACTGGTATCCGACCCTGATCAAGCAGGCCGGCGGCTCCCTCGAACAGAAGCTGCCGGTCGACGGCCTGGACGTCTGGCCGATGCTGACGAAGCAGGCCGCTTCGCCCCACGACGCCATCCTTTCGGTGTCGACCCAAGGCCCCTCCCGCGCGGCGGTCCGGATGGGCGACTGGAAACTGATCGTCGACGGCGGCGCCGCCGACGTCGCGCCGCCCGGCAAGAAGAAAGGCAAGAAGGCCGCCGGCAAATACGAATCCTTGGCTCTGTATGACCTGTCCGCCGACCCCTCCGAAGCCAAGAACCTCGCCGAAGCCCAGCCCGAACGCGTCAAGGCCATGCGCGCTCGGCTCGCCGAACTGCTGAAGGATGCCGTGGCCTCGGGCGTACGCTGAACCATGCGCTTCCTCTGCCTGCTCGCCTCCGCCCTGCTCATGGGCGCGACGGAACCGACGAAGCCCAACATCATCTTCGTGCTCATCGACGACATGGGCTGGGGCGACTTCTCCTGCTTCGGCAATACGGAGGCGAAGACGCCGAACATCGACCGGCTGGCCGCCGAAGGCCTCCGCTTCTCCCAGTTCTACGTCAACTCGCCCATCTGCTCCCCTTCGCGGTGCGCCTTCGTGACCGGCCAATACCCCCAGCGCTGGCGGATCAACTCCTTCCTGGATAACCGCGCCGAGAACACCCGCCGCGGCAACGCGCAGTGGCTCGACCCGCAGGCTCCGACGCTCGCCCGCACCCTGCGGTCCGCCGGCTACGCCACCGGACACTTCGGCAAATGGCACCTCGGCGGCCAGCGCGACGTCGACGACGCCCCCGCGATCGCGGCCTACGGTTACGATGCGTCGCTGACCAACTTCGAGGGCATGGGACCGAAGCTCCTCCCGCTCACGCTCAAGCCCGGCGACAAGGAGCCGAAGAAGATCTGGGCCGATGCCGAGCGTCTCGGCGGCCCGGTGACCTGGATGAACCGCACCGAGATCACGACCGGCTACGCCGACGCCGCCCTGAGGTTCATCGACGCGGCGGCGGCGAAACCTCAGCCCTTCTACGTCGACCTCTGGCCGGACGACGTCCACAGCCCCTATTTCCCGCCGCTCGAGAAATGGTCGCCGGAGAAACGTCGCATCTACCTCTCCGTCCTCGAGGAGATGGACCGTCAGCTCGGCCGGTTGTGCGAGCGCGTGCGCGGCGACGCCACCTTGCGCGACAACACGGTCATCGTGATCTGCTCCGACAACGGACCCGAACCGGGCGCCGGCAGCGCCGGCCCCTTCCGCGGCAAGAAGTCCCAGCTCTTCGAGGGCGGCCTCCGCTCCTCGCTCGTCGTCTGGGCGCCCGGCCTCATGGAAAAATCCAGGATCGGTACGCTCGATGCGACCTCGGTCTTCGCGGCGATGGACCTCGCCCCCACGCTGGCCCGGCTCGCGGGAGCGAAGGCGCCCGCAGGACTCGACGGCGCCGACCTTTCGGGGACGTTGCTCGGGCACACGCCGGCCTCCCACCCCGGTCCGATCTTCTGGCGGCGTCCGCCGGAACGGAAAGTCTGGCTCCCCGCCCTGGCCGTCCCGCAACCCGACCTCGCCATCCGTGACGGTGACTGGAAGCTGCTCTGCGAGTATGACGGCTCGAAGCCGCTGTTGTACGACCTCGCGCGGGATCAGGGTGAGACGACCGACCTCGCGGCCCGTGAACCGGCGGTCGTCGCGCGCCTCACGGCCGCGGTGCTCGCCTGGCACCGTTCCTTGCCGGCCGACAACGGCCCGCTGCTCGGCGCGGAAGCCGGCAAAGCCGGAGCGAAGAAGAAAAAGAAGTGAGCGCCTACTTGGCGGACTTCGGCTGTTCGCGGGCGAGGGCGTCGAGGTGCGCGAAATCGGGCGCAGGCATGTCCATCC
>JACCDT011376243.1_pt1 | contig 15372 bp, 17 predicted proteins | sample 7446291 | NCBI WGS metagenome assembly JACCDT01 (sample SAMN15323446, study PRJNA562643) | freshwater metagenome | isolation source: river surface water | place: USA:Blue River Watershed | collected 2017-08-17
ATAGTCTATCAATGAATCCAGAAGCAATCCGCATACTGGAAGCCAATCCAGATAAGATAAAATGGGACTGGCTGTCCAAGAACCCCAATGCCATCCATCTGCTGGAAACCAACCAAAATAATATACGGTGGGACTGGTTATCAGAGAATCACAATGCCATCCCTCTGTTAGAGGCTAACCAACATTTGATACATTGGGACTGGCTGTCCAAGAACTCCAATGCCATTCATCTGCTGGAGGCTAATCCAGATAAGATACGTTGGGACTGGTTATCACTGAACCCAAATGCCATCCATCTGCTGGAGAAGAATATAGAACGTATCAACTGGGGATATCTATCAATGAATCCCAATGCCATACATCTGCTGGAGGCTAATCCGGAGAAGATAGAATGGTCATGGCTGTCCAAGAACCCCAATGCAATACATCTGCTGGAGAAGAATATAGACCTTATCAATTGGTGGTGGCTGTCGCAGAACCCCAATGCCATAAATCTAATTGAGAAATATCAAGATAGTATGTCCTGGATGGATATATCCAGCCATCCAGATATCTTCACATATGATTATGAACTTATAAAGAATACCAATAAGGAGAAGAATGGATGCATAGTGGAGTGGTTCTGCCATCCAAGATTTGTGGAGAGATACATAGATGAACATGGAATGGAGGCGCTGGATGAGTTCTAAATTAATGGTTCGTCATATGTTTATATACCATGTTCCTCAAGCTGCACGACTGGATTGATAAAAGTAAGTTGGATTGGGATATGATATCCAGGAATCCAAATGCCATACATCTACTGGAAAATAATGTGGATTGTATCAATTGGGTGTGGCTATCAAGGAATCCAAATGCCATCCATATACTGGAAGCCAATCCAGATAAGATAAATTGTAGATGTCTATCAGAGAACCCTAATGCTATACATCTGCTGGAGGCTTATCCAGATAAGATAAATTGGTGCTGGCTATCATCTAATCCTAATGCTATACATCTGCTGGAGAATAATGTAGAACGTATCGATTGGATGTGGCTATCAATGAATCCTAATCCCAACGCCATGCATCTACTGGAAGCCAGCCCAGATAAGATACTTTGGGACTGCTTATCAGCGAATACAGCGGCTATACATCTGCTGGAGGCTTATCCAGATAAGATAGACTGGGAGTGGTTATCATTGAATACTAATCCCAACGCCATGCATCTACTGGAAGCCAACCCAGATAAGATACGTTGGGACCGGTTATCAGCGAATACAGCAGCTATACATCTGCTGGAGAATAATGTAGAACATATCGATTGGGAACCTCTATCCAGCAATCCAAATGCCATACATCTCCTGGAGAAGAATGTAGAACATATCGATTGGGAGTTTCTATCTGGTAATCCAAATGCCATCCATATACTGGAAGCCAATCCAGATAAGATACGTTGGGACCGGTTATCCAGCAATCCAAATGCGTTGCATTTACTGAAAGCCAATCAGGATAAGATAGACGGGTATTGGATTTCTACCAATCCAGCCATCCTCACGTATGACTATGAACTCATAAGAAAGACCAACTCAGTGAAAAATAGCTGTGTGGCCGAATGGTTCTGCCATCCAAGATTCGTAGAGAGATACATCAATGAACATGGGGTGGAGGCGCTGGATGAATTCTAAATTGATGGTCATCATATGTTTATACACCATGTTCCTCAAGCTGCGTGATTGGATTGATAAAAGTAAGTTGGATTGGGATTTATTGGCATCCAATCCCAATGCCATAGATTTGCTGGAAGCTAACCCAGACAAGATAGTATGGTGGCTTCTATCATTGAACCAAAATGCGATACATATATTGGAAGCTAACCAAGATAGGATATGCTGGCGATTGTTATCCGAGAATCCAAATGCCATACATCTGCTGGAGAATAATGTAGAGCATATTGATTGGTGGCGTCTATCTGTGAATCCCAATGCCATACATCTGCTGGAGAATAATATGGAGCGTATCGATTGGCGAAGTCTATCAACGAATCCAAATGCCATACATCTGCTGGAAGCTAATCAAGATAAGATAGATTGGGAGATGCTATCGGCGAATCCTAATGCCATACATCTGCTGGAAGCTAATCCAAATAAAATAGATTGGGACCACTTATCAAGGAATCCCAATGCCATACATCTGCTGGAAAATAATATAGACAAGATAGATTGGCTATATCTATCGATGAACCCCAATGCCATACATCTGTTAGAAAATAATGTAGAACGTATTGATTGGTATTGGCTATCAGTAAATCCAAATGCAATACATATGCTCGAACAAAATCCATGCAATACATATTGGCGTCAGCTATCATCTAACCCAGCCATATGCACGTATGACTATGAACTCATACGGAAGACCAACATGGATATCAATGAGGAGATACATCAGTATGTGTATCATCCCAGGTTCGTGGAGAGATACATTCAAACATATGGAATGGAGGCGCTGGATGAGTTCTAAATTGATGGTTCGTCATATATTTATATACCATGTTCCTCAAGCTGCGCGATTGGATTCCGGTGGATAATCTCGATTGGGGGTATCTATCGAAATATCCTATTGCCATACATCTGCTGGAGAATAATGTAAATTGTATCGATTGGGAGATGCTATCCTTGAATCCAGATGCCATCGATTGGCTGGAAGCCAACCCAGACAAGATATATTGGTGTCAGCTATCAGTAAATCCAAATGCCATACATCTACTGGAAGCTAATCCAGACAAGGTACATTGGCATGTACTATCAGCGAACCCCAATGCCATATATATGCTGGAGGATAATGTAGAATGTATCAATTGGTACTATCTATCCAGCAATCCCAATGCCATACCTCTACTGGAAAATAATATTGAATGTATCAATTGGAGTGCTCTATCTTCTAATCCAAATGCAATCCATCTATTGAAAGCCAATCCAGACAAGATAAATTGGAAGCGGTTATCCAGCAATCCAAATGCCATACACATGCTGGAGAATAATATAGAATATATTGATTGGAGGTACCTATCAATAAACCCAAATGCCATACACCTGCTGGAGGCCAATCCGGATAAGATAGATTGGTATTGGTTATCCGAAAATCCCAATGCCATGCATATGCTGGAAAATAATATAGAATGTATTAATTGGAGTGCTCTATCTAATAATCCAGCCATCTTCACGTATGACTACGAACTCATCAAGAAGACCAACTCAATGAAAAATAGCTGTGTGGCCGAGTGGTTCAACCACCCAAGATTCATCCAGAAGTACATAGATGAGTATGGAATGGAGGCATTGGACGATTTGTAAAATTGAAGAGCCATCATTAATAAATATAGACCATAGTCAACCACAATGTTCCTCAAGCTACGCGATTGGATCCCATTGGAGAGGCTCAATTGGAATGAACTTTCGATGAACCCCAATGCCATACATCTGCTGGAGAATAATGTAGAATATATCTATTGGGATGAACTTTCGATGAACCCCAATGCCATACATCTACTGGAGAATAATATCGAACATATCAATTGGGAATGGCTATCGATGAATCCTAATTCCATGCTTCTACTGAAGAATAATGTAGAATGTATCAATTGGGGCTTTCTATCAGAGTATTCCAATGACATACATATGCTGGAGGCTAACCAAGATAAGATAGATTGGAATCATCTATCATTGAACCCAAATGCGATACATCTGCTGGAGAATAATCAAGATAAGATAGATTGGTCTTGGTTATCGGAGAATCCCAATGCCATACATCTGCTGGAAGCCAATCAAGATAAAATAGATTGGCGGAGTCTATCCGAGAATCCCAATGCCATACATCTGCTGGAAGCCAATCCAGACAAGATACGTTGGATATATCTATCCAAGAATCCAAATGCCCTGCATCTGCTGGAAGCTAATCCAGACGAGATATATTGGTCCTGTCTATCAGAGAACCCTAATGCCATGCATCTACTGGAAGCCAATCCGGATAAGGTAGATTGGCAATATCTATCCAAGAATCCAGCCATCTTCGAGTATGACTACGAACTCATACGGAAGACCAACATGGATATCAATGAGGAGATACATCAGTATGTATATCAGCCCAAGTTCATCCAGAAGTACATAGATGAGTATGGAATGGAGGCACTGGATGAGTACCTGGCGTAGGCTTCTTTTTTTGAGTTAGCCGTTATATTTATATAGTATGAAGTTCCTCAAGCTGCGTGATTGGATTCCATTAGAGAAGCTCAACTGGAAATATTTGTCATCCAACCCCAATGCCATCTATCTACTTGAAGCTAACCCTGATAAAATAAACTGGCAGTGGCTATCCATGAATCCAAACGCCATGCATCTACTGGAAGCCAATCCAAGAAAGATAGATTGGGTGTATCTATCACTAAATCCTAATGCCATCCATCTGCTGGAAGCCAATCCAAGAAAGATAGATTGGATACACATATCAATGAACCCAAATGCCATTCATATCCTTGAAGCTAACCAAGATAAGATATATTGGCAGTATCTATCATTGAACCCCAATGCCATACATCTGCTGGAAGCCAATCCAGACAAGATAAATTGGCAGTGGCTATCCACTAATCCCAACGCAATCAATCTCATAAAGGCCAATAAAAATGGAATATATTGGGATGGACTATCTACTAATCCTAATGCTATCCGTCTTCTAAAGGCCAATCCAGGAAGGATACGTTGGGATTGTCTATCAATAAATCCAAACGCCATACCTCTACTGGAGGCTAATCCTGACAAAATAAATTGGTATTGGCTATCACTGAATCCCAATGCCATACACATATTTGAAGCCAATCAAAACAAGATAAGTTGGATGCCATCAAGGCGTTATAGAGATCTGCATTTCTTTGAAGTCAATCCCGGTATTCCGCACATATTAGGACTTCGATTTCACACAAACACCTATAACTGGTTAGCAAGAAACCCAGGCATATTCACGTATGACTACGAATTTATACACGAAATCAATAAGGATAAGAACAGGTGTGTTGTGGAATGGTTCGCCCAGAAATATATCAATGAACATGAGCATCATTGAAGAATATAATCATCACGTACGACTATGAACTCATAAGGAAGACTAACTCAATGAAAAATAGCTGTGTGGTTGAGTGGTTCAACCATCCAAGATTCATAGAGAGATACATCAATGAATACGGTGTTGAGGCGCTGGACGATTTTTAAAATTGAAGAGCCATCATATATTTTATATAGCACCATGTTTCTCAAGCTGCGCGACTGTATTGATGAGGGGAAGTTAGATTGGAGAACTCTCTCATGTAATCCAAATGCCATACATCTACTGGAGAATAATGTAGAACGTATCAATTGGATGTATCTATCATTGAATCCTAATGCCATAGATTTACTGGAAGCCAATCCAGATAAGATAGATTGGTACAGTCTATCAGAGAATCCCAATGCCATCCGCATACTGGAAGCCAATCCAGACAAGATACGTTGGAACTGTCTATCAGGGAATCCCAATGCCATTCATTTGCTGGAAGCTAATCCAGACAAGATACATTGGGACTGGCTATCAGGGAATCCCAATGCTATCCCTTTGTTAGAGGCCAACCAACATATGATACATTGGGACTGGTTATCAATAAACCCCAATGCCATCCATTTGCTGGAAGCTAATCCAGACAAGATACATTGGACCTGGTTATCACTAAACCCCAATGCCATACATATGCTGGAAGCTAATACAGATAAAATAAAATGGGCATTTCTATCAGAGAATCCAAATGCCATCCATCTGCTGGAGAATAATACAGAATGTATCGATTGGAACTGCCTATCCAGGAATCCAAATGCAATACATCTGTTGGAGGTTAATATAGATCGTATCAATTGGTGGGGGCTGTCGCAGAACCCCAATGCCATAAATCTATTTGAGAAATATCAAGATAAGATAGACTGGCTTGATATATCCAGCCATCCAGCCATCTTCACGTATGACTACGAACTCATAAGAAAGACCAACTCAATGATAAACGAGGAAATACACCAATATGTATATCATCCGAGATTCATTCAGAAGTACATAGATAAGTATGGAATGGAGGCGCTGGATGAGTATATGCCGTAGATTCTTTTTTAATCAACCATTGTACATATATAAATGACAGGCATGCTACTCAGTTGGATAGAATTAAACAAGTTGGACTGGAAGTCCATATCCGCGAATCCAAACTCCATGGATTTGCTGGAGGAGCATCCGGAGAAGATAAACTGGTATTGGCTATCTGGCAATCCATCAGCTATAAAAATACTGAAGGCCAATAAGGATAGGATAGATTGGTACCGTCTATCGATGAATTCCAATGCAGCACATCTACTGGAAGCAAATCTTGATAAGATACACTGGAGCACCCTGTGTGGTAATCCAGGAGCTATACACATATTGGAAGCACACCAGGATAAAATAAACTGGACTGCCATCTCTGGAAATCCAAATGCTATAGGTTTGATTGAACCCAACTTGGACAAGATATCTTGGAGACTGCTATCCCAAAACCCAAATGCAGTTCATATCCTGGAGAGACATCCAGAGAAGATATTTTGGAGAGGCTTGTGTGCCAATCCCAATGCTATACATCTACTGAAGGATAACTTAGATAAGATAGATTGGAATGTACTGTCTTGCAATCCAGCAGCCATGGAGATACTGAAGGCCCATCCAGATAAAATAAACTGGACATATCTATCATTGAATACATCCGCCATAGATATGCTGGAGAAGCATCCAGAGAATATAAACTGGTACCATCTATCCATGAACCCAATGGCGATACACATACTGAGAGACAATCAGGCTAAGATAGAATGGGAGGAGTTCTCTTCACTGAGAAGCATCTTCCAAAATTGAAGAGGTGTCAATGAAGAATATAAACCATGGTGCTCAAACTTCGTGATTGGATTCCCATCGAGAAGCTCAGCTGGAAGTATCTGTCTGCGAATCCCAACGCGATAGAACTGCTGGAAGCTAATCCTGATAAGATAGATTGGCAGGAGCTATCAAGGAACCCTAATGCCATACATTTACTGGAAGCCAATCCAGAGAAGATTGATTGGAGATATCTATCAATTAATAAGAATGCCATACATCTGCTGGAAGCTAATTCAGACAAGATACATTGGGATATGCTATCTCGTAATCCTAATGCTGTACATCTATTAGAAGCTAATAGACATAAGATAAATTGGATGGAACTATCCAAGAATCCAAAAGCTATACATCTATTAGAAGCTAATCCGGAGATGATAGATTGGAAGTGTTTATCATTAAATTCAAGTGCGATGCATCTATTGAGAACTTATCAAAAACAAATGTCTTGGGGATATTTATCAAGAAATCCAAGTGCCATATCTATGCTTGTACTTAATCACCCAAAAATAGATTGGATGTGGTTATCTGCCAATGAAAATGCAATGTATTTACTTGAGACTAACCGGGACAAGATAGATTGGGAATGGTTATCTATAAATCCAAGTATCTTCATTGAGACTCATATTGAAGAACCAATAGAAGAATCTATGGATAAATTGATTGAAGACCCAATAGAAGACCCCAAAATTGAAGAGCCATCAAGTAAGGATATACAACCTACAACCATGAAGAACCTTGGATTCGAATGCAACCAACTCAGCATTGATTACTATCATATCAAGGATAGCAATAGCAAATATATTACTGAGAAGACTACTAAGAGAATCATTGAGCATATCAATGTAATCATTGCTCATATTAATTCAAAGAAGGCATGCACTGGCGGTACATTACTACAGAAATACATGGATGCTCAGTTATGTATCCTAAACAAGTATCTTAATATTCTGAAGTCATGTGAGTTTGATACCAATGTACTCACTGAGAATTTGGATATCATGAAGACTGCTGTAATGACACAGATATTAGATATCCCACTATCAGCGTTCAATATCCAGCTGAATGAGAAGCTTGACTACCTCACTCATAAGGAGGAATTGATGGAGATGCTCAAAAATAAAAAAGAGGATGATCATCCAGAGGAAATCCCAGAAGCAGAGGATGAGTCTATCTTAAGGGAACGAATGGAGCTGGTTCTATCATTTGAGCATCCTAATGGATATGTCGATGATGATGGTAGTTATAACTATGAGGAAATAGAATGCAAGCTATCGGATGAACTCAAACAAGCAGCTATGATGTACCGCCTGCGATACAAGGCCAGGAAGCACTTCGAAGACATGAACAAGCAGGAGTACGACTATGCGGGCATGAAGAAAAATAAGCAGCAGCTACACGGAGAGCTGAAGGCAGCTATGCGATTGTTGAAGAAGTACATGGATGTACCTATTGCCTTGGAGCACAAGGAGTAAGCCTGTGGATTTATTTTTTATGAATCAATGATTCATTATATATGCTGTATACTTATCCTTTGCTATAAAATTACAATAGTGCTGAATACATGATATTTCATGATCACTATAATCATCCTCGTAGTTATTGGCCTTGATAGCAAATATATCAATCTGTCTATTAAGATGGAGTTGATTCAAACAATTGCATACATATCTCTCATATATGTATTCCTTATACTCATACTTATATCTACGCTCACAGAATTCCATCAGATGATTGTGTAATTCATATGGATATCTTTGTAAGAAGTATGTATCATACATGCATTTTCTAAGATTCGAATCTTTAACATCTCTAAATCCACATTTGAATGTACGATTAATGAGATTAGCTAACATACAAGCCTCTGGAGATTCATTATAAATGTAATCATCATAATCCTTATATCGAATTACATTCGCATCATTGCTAATATGGTCATCCATGGGAAGTTCGCATGTAAATGGCCCAGGTTCTACATTGCTGATTTTATAGTAGGTACATTCCATGCATGGAACATTCACCTTCATGGATGCTATATTAGCTTATCCTTATATTATGATTATATGTATCCTTATAAAATTGAAGAGGTGTCAATGAAGAATATACATCAGCAACCACAATGTTCCTCAAGATTCGTGATTGGGTTCCTAAAAAGCTAATTGATATACATCTACTGACTGCCAATCCAATGGTTGTATATTTCATGGAAGAAGATGCTTTGGTGAAGATATATGATAATGGATGGATGTCTGAAAATCCAAATGCTATTCATATATTGGAAAAGCATCCCGAGAAGATTAACTGGTATGGTCTGTCCGACAATCCAAATGCCATATCAATCTTGGAAGCCAATCCAGACAAGATAAAATGGGATATTCTGTCCGACAATCCAAATGCCATATCAATCTTGGAAGCCAATCCAGACAAGATAAAATGGGATAGTCTATCTGGAAATCCTGGAGCAATACATCTACTGGAAGCCAATCCTGATAAAATAAATTGGGGTTATCTATCTGGCAATCCAGCAGCAATACATCTACTGGAAGCCAATCCAGACAAGATAGATTGGAATGAATTATCTATGAATCCAGCAGCTATACATCTGCTGGAAGCCAATCCTGATAAGATACACTGGGGTTATCTATCCATGAATCCAGCAGCTATACATCTGCTGGAAGCTAATCCAGATAAGGCAAATTGGTTAAGTGTATTTGGGATGCCAGAAGCAATGCATGTGATTGAATCTAAGATTGCTGAGTATGATGAGTATCGCAAGACTCATCCTGCCTATGATCCTGATGATGAATATTATTATGACGAGGCTGATGGGTTTGATATTAATTGGTACGATCTGTCTGGCAATCCAGCCGCAATACATATACTTGAAACTCATCAGGATGACGTGAATTTAGATGCATTTACACGAAACCCAGCCATCTTCACGTACGACTACGAACTCATAAGGAATACCAACAAAGAGAAGAATGCTTGTGTTGCTCAGTGGTTCTGCCGTCCAAAGTTCATCCAGAAGTACATAGAGGAGTATGGCATGGAGGCGCTGGATGAGTACATGACGTAGGCTTCTTTTTGCAAAATTGCAGAGCCGTCATTCAAGAATATACATCATGTTCCTCAAGATTCGTGATTGGGTTCCTAAGGGGTTGATTCATGTTCATCTACTGACTGCAAATCCGATGGTTGTGCATTTCATAGATGAAGACACGTTGGTAAAGATATATGATGATGGATGGATGTCTCAGAATACAAATCCAGACATTATTGATATATTGGCAAGGCATCCTGATAATATTGAGTGGCGTGGCCTATCTCACAATCTAAATGCTATATCCATACTGGAAGCTCATCCAGACAAGATTGAATGGGATAACTTGTCCGACAATCCAAACGCCATACATATACTGGAGGCCAATCCAGACAAGATAGATTGGTGGCACCTATCTGGTAATCCAGCGGCTATACATCTGCTGGAAGCCAATCCAGACAAGATAAATTGGAAACGACTATCATCGAATCCTGGAGCCATTCATCTACTGGAAGCCAATCCAGACAAGATAAATTGGAATGAATTATCAAGAAACGCTGGAGCTATACATCTGCTGGAAGCCAATCCAGATAAGATAGACTGGTATGAATTATCTTATAACCACAATGCAATTCATATGCTGAAAGCCAATCCGGATAAGATAAACTGGTTTGGTGTATGCAATATGTCAAACGCAATGCATATGATTGAAGCCAAGGTAGCCGAATATGATGAGTATCGTAAGACTCATCCTGCTTATGATTCTGATGGATATGAGGATAATGCTGATGACTTTGACATTGATTGGGACCAATTGGCTCTTAATCCAGATGCGATACATCTACTGGAATCTCATCGAGATGAAATAGATTGGGATAAGCTGGCACGAAACCCAGCCATCTTCACATATAATTACAAACGTATCAAGAAGATCAACAAGGAGAAGAATGCCTGCGTTGCTCAGTGGTTCAGCCATCCAAGGTTCATTCAGAAGTACATAGATGAGTATGGAGTGGAGGCTCTGGATGATTACTCATATGAGATGTAGATTCTTTTTTAAGCCACCAACCATATAATATAAAGGATGCCGTTTATCGTTGTGGACGTAGAGACGACAGGCTTGCCTCAAAGCTTCAATATGACTGCTACTTCAACCAATATTAAAAATTGGGACTCTTGTCGGCTCGTTCAGATTGCCTGGATGGTGTACTCAGATGATAACCAACTTATAAGTAAGGATTGCAAGATAGTCAAACCAGAAGGATTTGAAATCCCAGAGAGTGCCACATCCATTCACAAGATTTCCACAGAGATGGCTCTTGAGTGCGGAGAACCGATTGCAGATGTTATGAGCAGCTTCCTTGCCGCCACCAAGGATGTAGATACAGTGGTTGCACACAACATCTCGTTCGATGATAACGTAATCCTGTCTGAGATGATTCGTCTTGGGCTGGATACGGATGAATGGAATGATTTGAATAGGCACTGTACTATGAAGAGCAACACCAAGCCATTCCAACGATGGCCTAAGCTGTGTAATTTATATAAGAAGTTAATAGGCCCGATTGGTGGGAATATAGACCTCCACAGTGCGAATGGGGATTGCCAGCTGTGTGCTGAAATCTACATCTACACAAAAAATAATTAGAGCTGGCTCTTGATGTACTCATCCTTGGTGATGAACTGGTACTTGTTCTTGTGCAAGGATATCAGCTTGGTGTACTTGCGGAACCTTATTTTTGTGTTGTCTATCTTGCACTCAGTCTGTTTATCAGTTGGCCATACCTCATAGACCTGCAATGACTCATTCCCAACTTGCACATATCTACGTTCTGTCTTAATCTTGTTGAATGCATGATATCGTATTCTCTCCGGTGGTGGGCATCCAAGCCCCATTCCAAAGTAGTACCGCATGAAACAGCATGGCTTCAGGAAGAACGACCCCGAGTCAGACTCGAAGCAGTATTTGAGTGTTCCCTTCATCATGTACAGGTTTCCAGGCAGCAGGTGCGTAGTAATTTTATTTTGGCAATGGATGCAATGTGGGATGCTCATGGTTGCTATATCTTGGTTATACGGCTGTCAATTTTAATGATGGACATAAAATTGACTCCATCCAATCAGATAATATACATCATGTTCCTTAAACTGCACGACTGGATTGATGAGAGAAAGATAGAATGGGATTGGTTATCCGCGAATCCCAATGCTATACATCGACTGGAAGCCAACCCATGGATGATAGATTGGGCAATGCTATCCATGAATCCAAATGCCATACATCTACTGGAACCAAATCCAGACAAGATAGATTGGGTGAATCTTGCAAGAAATCCTAATGCTATTCATCTACTGGAAGCTAATCCAGATAAGATACATTGGGATATACTATCGCGGAATCCCAATGCCATACATCTACTGGAAGCAAATCCAGATAGGATATATTGGACAGGGTTATCAACTAATCCAAATGCATTGCATCTACTGGAAGCCAATCCAGATAAGATAGATTGGAGATATCTATCCAAGAATCTAAATGCTATACATCTACTGGAAGCTAATCAAGATAAGATAGATTGGTGGTGGCTATCAGCTAATCCAAATGCCATCCATATACTGGAAGCTAATCCAGACAAGATACATTGGTATCATCTATCCATGAATCCCAATGCTATACATATACTCAAGGCTAATCCACATATGATAGATTGGAGTATATTATCCATGAATCCAGGCATCTTCACTTATGACTACGAACTTATAAGGAAGACTAACTTTGAGAAGAACAGCTGTGTGGCCGAATGGTTCAATCATCCGAGGTTCATACAGAAGTATGTCCAAACATATGGCGTTGAAGCTCTTGATGACTACATGGCGTAGGCTATTTTTGTAAAATTGACTCCATCCAACCAGATAATATACAATGACAGCAACTACCCAGCAGCAACGTCTTGAGCATCTGTCCCGCGAGTTTGATAGCTGGAAGCGCTACATAGAGGTTATCAACAGACTGATGCATCAACCAAAGTTCAACAACAGAAAGATATGTGATAGGGAGCTTCTGGATGTCATATACGCCCGGCTGTACCAGTATGCCAGCAACATGGGTGATGAGCAGATGGCCCATCACATGCTGCTCATAGCGGACCGTCTATGCGGCAGACATATGGGATATAAGGCATCTATCGATGACATCTATGAGCAGCCTGTGTATAGGATGGTGGTTGATAGATACCACAAGATAATGAGAGGGCTGTAGGCTTGTTTTTTATATGAGCTGAGCATAAAATAGAAGGAGTTCAACTGGTAAGTATCAATGGAGTGGATTAATAAGAAAATGATGACCTGGGGTGGTCCAGTTAATCTACTCATATTGGCGAGTAGTTCATTGGGAGCCTTCTTCGGTAAAATATACGAGAATCGCAAGGTGTGGCTCATTGTTATGCTTGGTATGTTTGCGGCATTCATGGGATTACTCAGGATGCGGATAGATAAGCTTGTCTCAGATGATAAAAGTAAGATGGAAACTGATTTACGAGCAACAATCGATAGATTGACTGATCTAAATGAAGAACTGATTCATAGAAATAAGGAACTGATGTCAGAAGTTCGGTCATTGAAAGATGAAGTTAAATCATTGAGAGATGAGGTTAATACATTGCAGACAACAATTGATAATCAATCTTCAAAAATTGATTCAATGCAAACAACCATCGATAATCAATCTTCAAAAATCGATTCAATGGAATCCAATGTTGGTAATGTACAGGAATCAACCAATGATACGCGTGATGTACTAACCACAAAAATGGAAACATTAAAATCCAATGTTGATGATGTTAGGGAATCAACCAATGAGACGCGTGATGATGTCAAATCTTTAAAAACTGGTATGCGGCAGATGCAGGACGCAATCATGGAAATGCAGCCATCGGATTACCAGTATCAAGAAATCGTTGATGCCGAAATAGAAACGTTTATGGGCCATTAAGAAGCCCTTCTTTTTTTATAACTGAACTCAAAATAGAGATGGTTTGATGGATATGTATCAGCCATGGAGAGACATATATCGCTCATTACCCAAACCTTCGATACATGGACCAATGCATTGATTCTGAACGCATCGATAGATATCCTTAACAGATTTGTAGATATGGTAGGTCTGGCAATCGATATGTGTATTGACCGTATGCGTCAGGATGGAAGGGATATCTCAGATGTTGAAAGTCGGAGATTTGAACTGCTGGAACTCATGCGGGACATAGAAGGATGTACTCATCCCAACATCACATGCTATATCGCATATGCTCAGATTACAGATGCGGTCAATATATTGATTGAGACCATCAGACAATCTCCAGAAGAATGTTCTATCTGCATGGATATCATGCATGGCATCATTGCCGAGACGGATTGTCAGCATAGATTTCATAGGGAGTGTCTTGGTAGATGGTTGGAATCTCACAACACATGTCCCATATGCAGACGATATCTTTGAACTCAAAATAGATATGGGTGCATTAATAAGTATCACCATGGAGGCCTATCTGAAACGTATCGGCAAAGCCATAGACAAACTGATAGTCATTGTATATGCTACTCAACATGTCCGTCATGAACAATTCTGGCATATGCTATGCAATCAGGCCGATCGTATAAATATACGTATAGATGAATGCTTGCAATATGTGTATGAGCAGGGAATTGATGTGTCCATCACAGAGTCAATTGTGGAGCACTTGACACAGAGCATGGATGAGTGCATCACATACACATATGCCGATACTGATGCAGTTGAGGATGTTGGGGCATTCGAGGATGTCAGTGTGTTCATAATGCGGATAGTGGGGTACTATATGCAGCTGTGCTATGTCATCAGAGCCTTGTGATTCTTTTTTATGGATGGGTATATAAAATTGATGACCATACGAAATGATATACCAATCAACCATGCTATCGATGATTGCTCTATATCGTGATATCAAATCCACATTTCGATTAATATCTGGTACTCTGAAATATGGAATGAAGGCTGATGTACAAGATATAATGGAACTACATATTGCCCATATTGTAATGATACACAGAGAGATACGGATGAAGATTAAGAATATAGATACGGCATTCAATCGCCTCTATAGAGCATTGAAGAAAGTATCTCTTGATGGCGGAAACGCATATGCTACTGGGAGTTTCCAAAGGATGTATGATAGGTTCGAACTGTACATGTTTGAGCTAAACAAATGTCTCAATGAGGATGATGTAGACAGGTTTGAGTTGATTCACAATGAAGACTGCTCTATCTGTATGGAGACAATGGAACTGGATGATATGTCCTGTATCAATGGCCATGTGTTCCATAAGAAGTGCATAGTTGAATGG
>JACCDT011149946.1_pt1 | contig 15360 bp, 19 predicted proteins | sample 7446291 | NCBI WGS metagenome assembly JACCDT01 (sample SAMN15323446, study PRJNA562643) | freshwater metagenome | isolation source: river surface water | place: USA:Blue River Watershed | collected 2017-08-17
ATCGGGCCGGCCAGCCAGGCGGCCGGGGCGGGCTGTCCATCGGGTGCGGCGTCAGCGGCCAGGGGCGCGCCGGCCGGCGTCATGCCGGGCAAGACACCCGGCGGCAAGCCGTTGGGAACCGCGCCCGCGACCAGCGCGCCGCCTGGCGGTGTGGCAAGGGCACCGCCAGGCGATACCAGGCCAGGGGCCAGCGCCGCAGGGGCCAGGGGCTGCAGCGCGGCGGCCTGCGCCGGGTCGGCGAACAGCCAGGCCACCACCTCCTCGTCCAGGCCCTGGGCCTTGGCGAACTCCGCCAGGCTGTCGGCATCCACAGGCTCCGAGGCCGCAGTCAGGACTTCGAGGGTGGGGCCCAGGGCCAGGGTCTTCAGCGGAATTCCGGCAGCGGCAATGTTTTGCCCCGTCACGGCCCCGGGTTCCATCAGCTGCCCAAGTCGGATGGCAAAGCTGGCCTCGCCAGGCTGGCCCGCTGCGCCGGCCGCCGCCGGGTCGGCGGGTACGGGCAGCCCGGTGGGCGTGTCGAGGGAAATCGATGGCATGAGCATGTGGTGGCAGTCCCTGCAGTGCGTATGTGGAGGCGGCCCTGGCGCCGCGATGCCCCCATGGTTTGCAAGAACCGTGACCGGAAAGAACTTGCCGCTCCAGGCCCTCGGCGGGACCGCGTGCCGGGGGACCCGGGGTGTCGGATGCCGGTGGCATGTGCCTTGCATGAACGAGGGTTCAACACGCGCCCAACGCCATGAGCCTCGCCTCACTGTCAACGATCCGACAGGGCCTGTCACGATTCGACAGGTCGGGCCTCGCCATTCCCGGCGTGGTGATGTTGATCATGGCGATGCTGGTGCTGCCGCTGCCGCCCGTGCTGCTGGACGTGCTGTTCACGTTCAACATCCTGGTGGGCCTGGTGGTGATCATGATCGCCATCAACACCCGCAAGCCGCTGGAGTTCTCCTCCTTCCCCTCGGTGCTGCTGTTCGCGACCATGCTGCGCCTGGCGCTGAACGTGGCCTCGACCCGCGTGATCCTGGTCCACGGCCATGAGGGCCACGAGGCCGCAGGGCAGGTCATCGCCGCCTTCGGCGAGTTCGTGATCGGCGGCAACTACCTGGTGGGCTTCATCATCTTCGTGATCCTGATGATCGTGAACTTCGTGGTGGTGACGAAGGGCGCGGGCCGGGTGTCGGAGGTGAACGCGCGCTTCACCCTGGACGCCATGCCGGGCAAGCAGATGTCGATCGACGCCGACCTGAACGCCGGCGTGATCGACCAGGAAACCGCCAAGCGCCGCCGCGCCGAGCTCGCGCAGGAATCCGACTTCTTCGGCTCCATGGACGGCGCCTCCAAGTTCGTCAGCGGCGACGCCATGGCCGGCCTGCTGATCCTGCTGATCAACCTGGTGGGCGGCCTGGCCATCGGCCTGGGCCAGCACGGCATGCCGCTGGGCGAGGTGACCCGCATCTACGTGCTCCTGACCATCGGCGACGGTCTGGTCGCCCAGATCCCGGCGCTGTTCCTGTCCCTGGCCACCGCCATCATCGTCACGCGGGTGACGACCGAGGAGTCGATGACCGAGCAGGCGGCTTCGCAACTGGCCGACCCGTCGGCGCTGTTCATCGGCGCCGGCATCCTGGGCATCATGGGCCTGATCCCGGGCATGCCGCACGCGGTCTTCCTGCTGCTGGCTGCCGCTGCCGCGGCCGTGGGGCTGGTATTGGTGGAGCGCAACGCGCGCGAAAAGGAGGCGCTGCCCGCGGCGCCCGCCGCGCCCGAGGGCCCGAAGGAGCTGGACTGGGATGACGTGGAGTCCGTGGACGTCATCGGCCTGGAGATCGGCTACGGCCTGATTCCCCTGGTCAACCCCGATGCCGGCGGACAGCTGATGACGCGGGTCAAGGGCGTGCGCAAGAAGCTGTCCTCCGAGCTGGGCTTCCTGGTGTCGCCCGTGCGCATCCGCGACGTGCTGAGCCTGGAACCCGACAGCTACCACATTGTGCTCAATGGCGTGGTGCGCGCGCGCGGCTCGGTCAAGCCCGGGCGCGAACTGGCGATCAACCCGGGCTCCGTGTACGGCAAGCTCGAGGGCAAGGCGACGCGCGAGCCGGCCTTCGGCCTGGAGGCGGTATGGATCGATCCGTCGCAACGCGACATCGCCCGCACCCTGGGCTACACGGTGGTGGATGCTGCCACCGCCATCGCAACGCACATGAACAAGGTCCTGCGTGACAACGCGCAGGAGTTGCTGTCGCACGACGAGACGCAAAAGCTCCTGGACAAGCTCGCCGCGCGCTTTCCCAAGCTGGTCGAGGAACTGGTGCCGGGCAAGATGCCGCTGGGCGTGGTCACCCGCACCCTGCAGAACCTGCTGGCCGAGGGTGTGCCGATCCGCGACATGCGCACCATCGCCGAGGCGTTGCTGGAGGCCGCCCCGCGCTCGCAGGACCCGGACATCCTCACCACCCTGGTCCGCCCGAAGCTGGGCCGGATGATCGTGCAGTCCCTCCTGGACAAGGGCGAGACCTTGCAGGTGATGACCCTGGCGCCGCAGGTCGAGCAGCTCCTGCACAACGTGCTGCAGCAAAGCCCGCAAGGCGTGGCGCCCGTGCTCGAGCCAGGCATGGCCGAGAGCCTGTTCGGCGCCATGCGGGACAGCGCGCGCAAGGTGGAAAGCAGCGGCATCGCCGCGGTGCTCGTGGTCTCGCCGTCCATCCGCGGGTGGCTGTCGCAGGCCGTACGCCACCGCATCCCCGACCTCACCGTGCTCTCGTACAGCGAGATCCCGGACGACCAGGCCGTCAAGGTGGTGTTCACCGTCGACGCCGAATTCAGGAACAACCGCCAGACCGTGACCTAAGCCATGGAACTCAAACGCATTCTCGCCAAAGACAGCCGATCCGCCATGGACATCGCCATGGCGCGCTACGGGAAGGACGTGCTGGTCGTCTCCAGCCAGAACGTGGGCGGCCAGGTCGAACTGGTCGTCGCCCTGGACGTGCAGGCCGAGCCGCCGCCGGCGCCGGTGCGTGACGGCAAGGCCTTCACCCAGGCCTTCCGCCGCGCGCTCGGCCCCATGCCGGCGCCCGATGCGCCGGCCGGTGCCGATGCGCCTTCCGGCGTGGCGTCCGCCGTGCCGTCCCCCATGCTGCAGGCCGATGTCCACGCCCCGCGTTCCACGCAGCCCGCCCCGGCGCCTGCCGCGGCCAACGACGACGAACGCGGCCGCCAGGTCGTGGACCTGGTGCGCCGGGAGATCGCCGCGCTGCGCCAGGAGTTCGCCACCAGCCGCAAGGTGCAGGCCTGGCAGGAGGGCCAGCGCTGGCCGGCCGGCGTGGCCGAGGTGATCGAGGCGCTGGAGGATGCCGGCATGCCGGCGAGCCTGCGCGCACTGATGATGGATGCCGCACGGGGCGCGCTGGATCCCCGCAGCGCACTGTTCGCGATGCGCAAGCTGATGGACGATTCGATGCAGGCGGTCCCGCGCGGCACGATCGAGCGCGGCGCCCACGCGATCTTCGGCCCCACCGGCGCAGGCAAGACCCACATGGTGATCCGCATCGCCCGTGCCGCCGCCCTGCGCGTGGGCGCGGACAAGGTGGCCATCGTGTCCTTCAATGACCCGCGCTGCGGCGCCTGGAGCCAGACCCGCGTACTCGCCACGCAGGCAGGCGTGGCCTGCCACCGCGCGGGCGACCTCGACACCCTGCGGGTGCTGCTGGACGAGCTTGCCGGCCATGCGCTGGTGCTGGTCGACACCAGCGGCGTGGACTGCGTGGCCCAGGCCGAGCGGCTTCGGGCCACGGGCCTGAAGGTCAGCCAGCACCTGCTGGTCCCGGCGGACGCGTCCATCGGCGGCGTGAGGCGCATGCTTGCACCCGAGTGCGCCTGGGCCAGCGTGATGATCGGCAAGCTCGACGAGAGCGTCAGCCCCTGGCCCCTGCTGCAGGCACTGAGCGATCGCCGCCTGCCGGTGACGGCCGTGGCCACTTCTGGCGACGCGCAGGCACCCGCCCGCGCATTCGACGCGCCGCGCATGCTGGACCTGGCCTTCGACCGCCTGCGCGCGCAGGTGCCGGCCCAACCGTCCCCGGGCGCCGTCGACGATGGCGTGCCAGCCTGGACCCTCGAGCCCGTCGTCGGCGCGTCGGCGCGCTTGGCGGCCTGACCCCTACTTACCGCGTAAGGCTCCCATGTCCATCACCCCCATGCGCACCCCCCATGTGATCGGCGTCGCCAGCGGCAAGGGCGGCGTCGGAAAGACGACCGTCGCCGTGAACCTGGCGGCGGCCCTCGGCCAGCGCGGCCACCGCGTGCTGCTGCTCGACGCCGACCTCGGCATGGCCAACGCCCAGGTGGCGCTGGGCGTGCGCACCCAGTGGAACATCAGCCACCTGCTGTCGGGACACAAGCGGTTGGACGAGATCATCGTCTACGCCGCGCCCGGCGTACACCTGGTGCCCGGGGCCTCCGGCCTGCGGGACATGGCGGCGCTGAACATGGCGCAGGTGGCCAGCATCATCCATGCGTTCGACGGGCTGCACGAATCGGTCGACTACCTGATCGTCGACGTGGCCGCGGGCATCTCGCCCTCGGTGCTGACGTTCATGGCGGCCTGCCAGCGTCGCCTGGTGGTGCTGCAGGACCAGCCGGCCGCCCTGGCCGATGCGTACGGCCTGGTCAAGGTGATGATCCAGGACCAGGGACTGGGCGAGATCTACATGGTCGCCAACGGCATGGAGACCGAGGCCCAGGGCCAGCAGCTGTCCTACTTCGTCAACGACGTGACGATGCGTTTCCTGGGCCGCACGGTCAAGCACCTGGGCACCATCGGCGCCGACGAGCTCGTGCAGCAGGCACAGCGAAAGTACCGCAGCGTGGTGGACTTCGCTCCTGGCAGCCGCTCCGCCGCCGATTTCCGGCGCCTGGCGATGTCCCTGGAGAAGCTGCTGCCGATCGCCGAGCCCGAGGGCCACCTGCAGTTCTTCATGGAGCGCATGCTGCACGCGCAGCGCGCGCGCCACTGAGGCGCGTGTCGAGGAACACCCGATGGACGCTGCGATGGATTTGTATGAAGGCGCGCAGGAGCGGCAGGAGCAGCTCGTGCTGTCCCACATGGTCATGGTCAAGCGCGTCGCGATCCACCTCAAGGGACGGATCCCCCCGCTGCTGGACCTGGACGAGTTGATCCAGGTCGGAATGCTGGGCCTGATCGAGGCGGCGCGCGGCTATGACGTGCGCCGCGGCATTCCCTTCGAGCATTTCGCGCTCAGTCGCGTGCGTGGCGCGATGCTGGACGAGGTGCGCCGCGTGTCGGACCTCACCCGGTCCTCCATGGCATTCAACAAGAGCGAGAACGCCGCCAATCACAAGCTCGTTGCCGAACTGGGCCGCCTGCCCACGCAGGCGGAGCTGGCTCAGTCCATGGGCAAGGACATCCAGGACTTCCACCGCGAGCAGGGGCAGGCCTGGCGCAGCGAGACCTGCTCCATCGAGGAGGCCACCGAGGAAGTCATGAGCATCGCCGGCGATGCCGTGCTGCAGCCGGAGGTCCAGGTGGAACGCGCGCAGATGATGGAGGCGCTCGCGCAGTCCATCCAGGCATTGCCGGAACGCGAGCAATTGATCATTTCGCTGTACTACGTCGAGGAACTCAACCTCAAGGAGATCGGTGAGATACTTGGTGTGAGCGAATCGAGAATCAGCCAGATTCTCAGTGCAATCGCCAAAAAGTTGCGTGCGCACCTGCAGGCGGCCTGATCGCCACCGGTGCCACCATCGAACGGACTTCCGCAGCCACAGGGTCTCAGACATGTTCAACATCTTCAGGAAGCCGGAGGAGGACGAGCGCACCCGCGCTGTCGCCGCCTATGAAAAGACGGTTTCCCTGACCACCGACAACCACGACGCGCACAGCATGCGGCTTCGCATGGGCATGCTGTGCCGGGCCCACCTGGACAAGACGTTCGTCGCGGGCGCGCAGCAGACCGAGGCCCACGAACTGGCCTGCGCTGTCGCCATCTCGCAAGGCAAGTCCAAGCCCGAGCCGCCGCAGGCGCCACTGTTCCAATCGGTGAAGTCCACCGCCGGCGATGTGCTGGTGTACCTTCCCCGCGAATTCGCCGACGAGGCCTTCGCCATCGGCATGCTGTACCAGCGCACGGAGCTGAGCGCCGACCAGGCGATCGCCGCGGCGCAACGCCTGGCCGACCGCATTTCCCTCGACGCCCTCAAGCTCACCCGGCCTTTCGTCGCCTTGCAGTTCCTGCGCGACGAACTGGCGGCGCAGGACGACGAGGCCGACGCGGGCGGCGACGCCCCGCGGCAGGGAGCCTGATGCCCATGCTGACCACCGCGCTCCTGGCTTTGATGGGATTGGCCATCGTGGTGCTGGTGGTCCTCGTGATCTACCTGGCGGACCGCTTCACCGGGCTGGAGCGCGAGACCCAGGCGATGAAGCTTGCGCTCCAGCAGGCCCAGCCGCCCAAGGCGCCGCCCGGGCCCTATGCAGGGCTGTCGGGCAAGGCCCTGTGGGAGGCCATGACCGGCGAGGCGGCGCAGCCGCTGGATGAGGCCACGCTGGATAGCGTCCGCAAGCGTTACCGCCTGCTCCTGGCTGAACACATCGCGTTCGTTTTCAACGAGGGCGTGTCCGACCAGAAAAAGGGCTTCGACGCCGTGCCCCAGCCTACGCGCATCGTGCGCACACCCAAGATGCAGGTCGAGTCCTGGCTGCCGCCGGAGGCGGTGGAGGAGTTGTATCGCTGTGGCCAGGCGGTCGGCCGGGGCGACCCCGCGGAACTCGCCGCGTTGCGCCAGCGCCTGGACCAGGCCAGCGCCACGCTGCATGGCCTGTGCGGCCTGGACGTGCTGCAGCCCGCCTCCAACCTGCTGATGCCGGAGCCCGTGGCCGAGGCCCCGGCGGCCGAACCGGTTCCCGCCCCCTAAAGTCCGCGCCAGTCGATCCGATTCCCCAGGGGAGCAAATGCAACCCGACGGAGAGTCAGCGACATGCGACTGCACAAATATGGTTTCGACGGCTACGGCGCCGTCCAGGTGGCCACCGATGTGGCAACGGCCGACAACGTCAAGCTGATCCTGATGCTGTTCGACGGCCTGCTGGAAAGCCTGGCCGTGGCGACCGGCCATATCCAGTACGGCAACATCGCCGAGAAGGGCAAGGCCATCGCCCGCGCCAGCCGCATCGTGCTGGGCCTGCAGGGCGCCCTGGACTTCGAGCGGGGGGGTGAATTGGCCGTCCACCTCGACGAGTTGTACGGTTACGTCAACCGCCGCCTGATCCACGCCAACGCCCACAACGACCTGGAAGCGATCAACGAGGTGCGCAGCCTGGTCGCCGAGATCCGCGACGCCTGGTGCACGCTCCCGGGCATGATGCCCGCGCGATCCGCCGCGCCGGCGTTCAACTGAGCGCCCTGCCGGAGAACGCCATGATGACCCGTCACCTCGCCGTCCTGGTGCTGCCGCTGCTGGCCGGCTGCATGGCCCACAGCGCGCCCCAGCAGGCGATGCCTGCGCCAGCACCGGTGGCGGCCGCCGCCGCGCCGGCGCCCGAGGGGCCGGCCACCGCCAGCATGATCGCCCCCATGGTGGAAAAGCGCGAGACGCTGCTGGCCACCGGCTACGCGGTGATCAGCGTACAGAACCACAAGCTGCCCGCGCAGCAGCGGCTGATGGCCATCCGGGCCTCGAAGCTCGACGCCTACCGTGCGCTGACCGAGCAGGTCTACGGCCAGCACCTGGATGCGACCACCACGGTCTCCGAGATGGTGGTGATGAGCGATACCTTCCGCACGCGCGTGGAAGGCGTGGTGTACGGCGCCGTGCTCGTGAGCATCACGCCGGTGGGAGAGGATACCTACGAGACCACGCTGTCGCTGGATCGCCAGGTGGTCAACGACCTGCGCGCCCTGTACCTCGGCCAGCTGGCCGCGAGGCGCAAATGAGGCGGGCCTGGCTGGCCGCGGCCTGCCTGCTTGCCACGTTCGTGGCGCAGGCGGACGCGCCCGCCGGTGCATCCACGGCTGCGGACCCCGAGCGGCAGCTGCAGGCGATCCGCCAGGCGCTGCTGGACACCACGGTGGCCGCGCCCGTGCGGGTGCAGTCCTTCGCGTGGATCGACACCGAAGGCCGCCTGCACGAGAGCACCCAGTTCACCAGTGACGCCCGGGTGCGTGGCGTGCGCGTCCCGTCCTACTTGGACGACCCCGCTGCCGCCGTTCCTGCGGCGCGGATGGAGGTGTCGCCGCAGGTGCTGCCGCCTGGCACGGGCCCGCGCGCCGGAACGGATCCGCAGCAGTGCCTGGCCCACCAGCACCGCTGGCGCCAGGGGTTGCATGTCGAGGTCGGCCTCGCACCCGACCTGGACGTCCTTCATCCCGGCTCGGCCCAGCGCCTGGCGGCCGGCGTGGCCCAGGCCTTGGTGCGGGCGGCGCAGGAGTCGCAGCGCTGGGTCGCACAGCGCCGGCCGTACCAGCCCGTCTCCGCCTACGAGCGGGCGCTGTTGTGGCGGGAGGCCGACCGCACGGAATGGCTGCTGCGTGTCCAGCTCGGTGGGCTGGAAGGGCAGGGCGTGGAGGCGCGCTTCGATCTGGCCAGCGTGCAGCAGCCCGCCGCCGCGCGCCGCTACCGCCTGCGCCTGCCCGCCGGCGAGTTGCGCGCTGCCGACCTGTCGCTGCTCATGGCGCAGGCCGTGCAGGCGCTGGACCAGCAGGTGGCGTGCGAGCCGGTGTACTTCAGCGTCGAATCGTCCGGGCCGGCACTCATGCTGCGCGGCGGTGTTGCCCACGGTGTGAAGGCCGGCGACCGGCTGCTGCTGGTGGAGCGCCAGTTCCTGCCGTCCCGGCTGCTGGAGCCCGGCGCCCTGCGCTCGGTCGCGATCGTCCAGGTCGATGCCGCGGGTCCGGACGGATCCCCCTTGCGCTGGCTGGCCGGCCCGCGTCCCGAAAAGGCGGGCGACTGGGTCGCCCTGCCGCTGTAGCCCGATGTCCCGATCGCCCCGAGGAGTGCGCACCCCATGACCGCCCCCCTGAGACTTGTGCGCCCCGCCGCAGCCGGTGCGTTGGCGCTGGCCCTGCTGGGTGCCTGTTCGGCCTGGGCTGCGGGGGGTGGCCATGACAGCCATGCGCCGCCCGCGCCCCTGCCGGCCCCGGCGCCTGCCACGGCATCGGCCGCCCCGGTGGCAATGCCGGCAGCCCAGGCCGTGGCGCTGCCCAAGGTGGCAGCGCCCACCCGCCAGGCCCTGGAGACCTTGCTCGGTTCGCTGCCCGAGGGCGCAGACGCCGGCGGCGCGCCGCGCGCGCGGGCCGTGGCCGGCCGCAACGAAACCGTCGATGCCGCCGTGCGCCGCACCTTGGGTGACCTGCCTTTCAAGGAGTCTTTCCTGCGTGGCGTGTTCCTGGAGCTCAATGCCGCTGCCGTGCAGCCGGGGACGATGCGGCTGGTGGCGGGCGCCCCCCTCCAATTGCCCAACGTGGCGGACCTGCGCGCCCACCTCCAGCGGGTGCTGGGCACCCCCCCGGGTGCCCACGCAGCGGTGCCGGCGCACGCAGGCGCGCAGGCCCATGCCGCCCCTGCGCCGGGGACACCGGCCATGGCCGAGCGGCGGGCCTGGGTCCGCTTTCCCTGAGCCTGCGGGGCGCGCATGCTCCCTGTCACCGACGCCACGCAGCTGGCGACTCGCCCGCCGGTCATCCACCTCGAGGGGCGGCTGCCCGTGCTGGAGGCGCCTGCGGCCAAGGCGCTGGGCCTGAACGATGGCCAGGTCGTGCGGCCGCTGGTGGAAGTGACGGACGGCCAGGTGCGCCTGATGCTCCAGGGCCAGGCGATCGATGTACCGCCGCAACTGCGCCAGGTCGCCGGCGAACGGCCTTGGTGGCAGGTGCGTGCCGACGCCCGTGGCCAGGTGACGCTGGTGCCGATCGCCGGACGGCCGGATCCCGCCGCACCGCCAGCCCCCCCCCCGGGCGGCGGCGAGGGCGTCACCGTCCAGGCCGGGCGCCTGGAGCAGCTCGCCCTGCGACCGCCGTCGACGCAGGCCCTCACCGCGCTGATGCAGCCCGGGGCCCTCGCGGCACTGTTCCAGTCCGCGCCGCAAGCCGAGGTGGGGGGATGGGTTGGCCAGCTGCTGCGTCAGTTCCCTTCGACCGGCCAGCTCTCGCCGGACCTGTTGCGCCGCCTGCTTCGCACTGGGGGCTGGACGCAGGAGGCCGCGCTCGCGGCCGGGCGCAGTGACGGCCCCACCACCAAGTCCCTGCTGCAGTTGATCCTGAATAGCTGGACGCAGGCACCCGCCGCCACGCGTGAACAGGTGCAGCAGGCGGTGGACGATATCGAGTCCCAGCAACTTCGGGTGGCGATCGACCAGCAGGCCGGGCGCGAGGTCTCGCTGGCCATGGTGATCCCCTTTGCCGATGCCGAGCCCGTGGAGGTGCGCTGGTCGCGCGCCGAGGCGGGCGAGGGCGGTGCCGGGGGACGGGACAGCCGCAGGCCCTGGCGGGTGGACCTGCACACCCGCAGCAGCGAGTTCGGCGAGATCTGGCTGCGCACCCGCATTGCGGGGGAGGAGGTGGACCTGTCGATGTGGGCCGAGCGGGCCGACTTCGCCTCCCAGGCCCGGGCAGCAGGTCCCGGGCTGGCCGCCTGGCTGAATGAGTCCGGCCTGCGCCTGACCGGGCTACGGGTGGTGCAGGGCCGTCCGCCGGCGGTCGATGACGCCGTCCCGCCGCCTGCGGGCGAGGCCGGGCGTCTCGTGGATTTGAAGGCATGAGCGGCCGCCGACCCCCCTTGCGGGAAGCCGTCGCCCTGGCGTACGGCTACCGCCAGACACCCGCGGTCACCGCGCGCGGGCACGAGGAGGTGGCCGAAGAAATCGTCGCGCAGGCGCGCCGGCAGGGCGTGCACGTGTTCCATGACCCGGCCCTGCTCGCCCTGCTGGCGCGCGTGGATATCGACGAGGCCATTCCTCCCGAGGCCTATACCGCTGTGGCGGTGGTGCTGTCCTGGGTGTACTGGCTCAAGGACATGCGGCCGGGCGACGAGAAGCGGGAACACCGCGTCTAGGCGCACGTCCAGTCGTACGCACGGGCACCCATGGACGCTTCAGGGAAGGGAAGGGGCTCAGGCTTCGAGCCAGGCGCGGGCGCCGCCGCGGCGGGCCATCTGGCCCAGGCGGTCGTACAGGTCGACCGAGGCGGTGGGATCGGCCGCCTGCAAGGAGCGCAGGGCATTGCGCACCACTTCCAGCTGGCGCGCGACGAGATGCTCGTTGCGCATCAGCGGCTCCCGGCATCGGGCGAGGGATTCGACCACGTCCCCCCATTGCGGCGGCTTGGGATCCAGGAGGGCCACCTGGCGGGCGGTGCGCTCGAGTGACTCGAGCAGGGCGATCTTGCGGTCCTGGAGGGATTCGAGGGTGTCGAAGGACTGCGTGCGCAGCGCCTCGAACTCCTGCGCCAGCACCTCGCCCAGGGCCATGACGTCCGCCTGCGCGGCGTCGAAGTCCGGCAACGCAGGGACGGCGGGCTGGGCAGGCACGAGGCGCGACGGCTGCATCACTCGCTGATCATCTGCTCGAGGGCGACGAAGCTCTCGGCCATGCGGCGGGCATCCAGCGGGTATTGGCCGTTCTGGACAGCCTGCTTGATGGCCTCCACCTTGGCACGGTCGAATTCCGGCTCGCGGGTGGCCTGGCGTGCGACCTCACTGAGTTGCAGCTGGTCGGCCTGGGCCACGGAGGCGGCCTTGGCCGGCACGTCCTCGGACAGCGTATCGCTGGGGGCCGTCCGCTCGGCGGTGGTCTTTCGCTCCACCGCCGTGGGGGACGCCATCCGGGTCCATTGGGTGATCGGGTTGGTCATGTGGGTTCTTTCCCCGGGGAACAGGCATCCGACCCCGGCTTGTCTGATGGATCGACGGCACGCCAGAAAACTTGAGGGGTGATCACGATAATTTCTCCGCGGCCGCTTTTCACAGGCCCTGGGCCGCGTTCTGGCCGTTCACCACGGCGGTCATGACCCGGCCGGATTCCCGGTTCTTCAGGCGGATCGTGTCGCCCATTCGCCCGTCGTCCATGGCCTCGAGGCGGGCGACGATGGACAGGCCGGGGGCTGGGGTCATGGTGACCACCACGGTCTGGCCGCGCCGGACCAGTTGGGGGCCCGCCGCCGCCGGGGCCGCTGTGGCGGCCGACTGGGGCTGGGAGGGCGCTGCGACGGCTGGCTGCTGCTGCGGTTGGGCCTGGGCCTGGGCCAGGACCTGCGGTGGCAGGACCACCTTGAGGTAGACGTTCCACACCGGGTCGGCGCAGCGCGCGCGCAGGGTCGACGGGTCGGGGAACGGCTGGTCGAACTGCCAGCCGCTGCCGCAGGGGCGCACCTGCACCCGCGCGTCCAGGGGCTGCACGCCCACCGCGGACGCCGGAACCTGGTGGCGCCCTGACAGCCAGGCCTGCGCCCCGGCGACCAGGCTGGCGCCAGGCTGGGCCTGGGCGAAGGCGCCGCCCGCCAGGACCAGTGCCAGCGCGGGCAGCCACCGCGCCGCGCGGGGGGCTGGGCGAAGGCACGACATTTGCAGCTTCATGGCAGTGTGGGTTTTCCGACGCTTGGCGTCCGATGACCCGGATCTGCAAGAAAGAGGCCAACTCCAACCGAGGTGCTGACCATGGAACTGCCGCTGAAGAACCTGCCTGGAATGCCGGCCGCGCCGGCCGTGACCGTGCGCCGCGGCGAGACGCTGGTCGGCCTGGTCAAGTCGCATTACAAGGCCCAGGGCGTCAGCGTGGACGACCGGCAGGCGTTCCTGATGGCGCTGCGTGTGGCCAAGGCCAACGGTATTGCCGACGCCAACAGCGTGAAGGCGGGGCAGTCGGTCCGGCTGGACACCCTGCCGCAGGCGGCTGACCTTGCCGGGGGGGCGCCGGGCGCGGCCTCGCCCTCGACGGCCGATGTGTTGGCCAGCCGACAGTCCGCCGCCAACCCGGTGTTCGAGCGCACCCTGGCGCGGGCCGTGGAGCGCGGCTTCGTGCCGCCCGAGGAGGCGGATGCCGTGCGTGACCGCGTGGGACGCATGGCCAGCGACTATGGCTTCGATCCCGATGACTTCGCCCGCGTCACCCTGATCGAGAGCGACGGCCTCAACCCCACGGCCAGCAACGGCCGTTGCCACGGCATCATCCAGTTCTGCGGCGGACCGGGCCGCGGCGCGGCCAGCGTGGGCTTCGCCACCCGGGCCCGCGACATCGGCAAGATGAGCGTCCTGCAGCAGCTGGACCTGGTGGACCGCTACTTCCAGGACGTGGGCCTGCCGCGCGGTGGCAAGGTCAGCCTCGACGACCTGTACCTCACGGTGCTCACGCCGGCCGCGCGCTCGCAGCGCGCCGCCACCGCGCCGCTGCCGATCGCGGGGGTGCAGGCGCGCATCCTCTACGAAAGCAATGAGCGAGGCGGCATGGCCATCACGCGCCGCTCACTCACCGAAGGGTTGCTGCGCAACGCGCAACAGGCGATCGGCGGCAACGACTCGCCGTCGCAGCGGCAACTGCTTGCCGCTAACAGCATCGACAAGCGCTGATCACCGTGTGAGCTGTCGCCATTCCTGCGTGGCACAGGTCTTGCACGAATCGACCGGTTGCCGGATTTCTTGAGGCCTTCGTGTCGGGAATCCGGCGTGTGTGCCACCCGCCGTCGATCAACGCCAAAGGAGCGGACATGAAATTGCTGGAAGGTGCCCTGGGCATCAGCGAGCAGGCCCTGTCGGTCAGGACCCGGCGGATGGAGGTGCTCGCCCGGAACATCGCCAACGCCGACACGCCCAACTTCAAGGCGCAGGACATCGACTTCAAGGCGGTGCTCGCCGACGTCGGTTCCCGCGACACCTCGATGGCCGCCACGCGCGCATCGCATTTCAGCGACGGCGAGGCGCCCGGGCAGGACGGCATGCGCTATCGCATCCCGTTCAACACCGCCATGGACGGCAACACGGTGGAAATCAGCGTGGAACAGGCGAACTACGGCAAGGCGGCCGCCGAGTACCAGGCCACGCTGAGCTTCCTGGAAAGCCGCATCAGCGGCATCCGCAAGGCCCTCAAGGGTGAGTGAAGAACATGGCACTGGACAACATCATCGGCATCGCGGGCACGGCCCTGAACGCGCAGCTCACGCGCCTGAACACCACGGCCTCGAACCTGGCCAACGCAGGCACGGTCTCCGGCACCGAGGCCGAGACCTTCCGGGCCAAGCGCCCGGTCTTCAAGGCCCTGCTGGACGAGCAATCCACCCATGGCGGCGCCCCCCATGCCGGCGGCGTCAAGGTGGACCGCATCGTCGAGGACCCGGCAGCGCCACGCCTCGTCTACCAGCCGGGCAACCCGCAGGCCAATAAGGACGGTTATGTCTACCAGTCCAACGTCAGCGAGGTCAGCGAAATGGTCGAAATGATGTCCGCGGCGCGTTCCTACCAGAACAACGTGGAGGTGATCAACACGGCGCGCCAGCTGATGTCGCGCACCCTGGACCTGACCAAGGCCTGAGGCAGGAGCACGCATGACCGCCGCAGCTTCCGCCACGGCCGCCCAGCTCCTGGGCGTCACCAGCTACGAGGACAAGAAGGCCGCGACCGTGGGCAAAGGCCGCTCGGAAATGGGCAAGCAGGACTTCCTGACCCTGTTCACCGCGCAGCTGCAGAACCAGAACCCGCTGGACCCGGTCAAGAACGAGGCCTTCGTCGCGCAGCTTGCCCAGTTCTCGCAGCTGGAGTCGCTGACCAACATGCAGACCTCGCTGGACGCGCTGTCCACCACGATGAAGTCCTCGCGCGTGATGGACAGCGCCGCCCTGATCGGCCGCAGCGTGGCCGTGTCCAATGGCCCTGCCACGCTGGGTGCCAGCGGCAGCGTGGCCGCCAGCATCGACCTGCCCAATGGTGCCTCGGGTGTCACGGTGCAGGTGCGCGATGCCAAGGGCCAGCTGGTGCAGACCCTGGTGGCTGGCGTCCAGCCCATGGGCACCCTCAACTTCGCCTGGGACGGCACCACCAGCACCGGCGCCCGGGCCCCGGCTGGCAGCTACACGCTGAGCGCCAACGGCGTCGTCAACGGATCGAACCAGACGATGGACGTGCAGACCCTCAACACCATCACGGCCGTCACCCATGACGCCACCTCCGGCGAGATCACGCTGCAGACCGCCGGCGGCGGCTCGGTCGCCCTGTCGGCCGTCAAGCGCCTTGCCCAGTAACCCCGAACCGATTCCCCTCCAGGAGCCAACCGCATGTCGTTCTATACCTCGCTGACCGGCCTGAACTCCGCGACCGCGCAGCTCGCGGTGACGTCCAACAACATCGCCAACGTGGGCA
>JACCDT010227821.1_pt1 | contig 15350 bp, 16 predicted proteins | sample 7446291 | NCBI WGS metagenome assembly JACCDT01 (sample SAMN15323446, study PRJNA562643) | freshwater metagenome | isolation source: river surface water | place: USA:Blue River Watershed | collected 2017-08-17
CGGCCTGACGATGTGCGGGCCTATGGCATGGACCATCTGACAGCGGATGTCGGCGCCTTAATTGACGCCGCTGCCGCTGAGGCCCCCGTGGAGGAAGTGATGATCCTCGCGCATGATTGGGGGGCGATTATTGGCTGGGCCTTTGCCATTTTGAATGAAAAGGCGGCCAAGCCCTACCCGCTGACGCGGCTGGTGATTATGAATGTGCCGCACCCCAAAGTTATGCAGCGCGAATTGCGCCGGTGGGAGCAGTTGAAGAAAAGCTGGTATGTTTTCTTTTTCCAGCTGCCACGCCTGCCTGAACATTATATGGCCGCCAATGATGCCGCGGGCGTGCGCCGAGCCTTTTACGGCATGGCTGTCGACAAAAGCCGTTTTGGAAAAGACGTGCTGGATGTCTATGCCGCGGCCGCGCAAGCGCCGGGCGCTATGACGGCAATGGTCAATTATTATCGCGCGCTTCTGCGCTATCGCGATGCCATTGATTTGGGCGATGCGCGGATCACCATTCCCACGCTGATGGTGTGGGGAGAAGAAGACGCAGCCCTTGGCCTGGGCTGCACGGTTGGCACAGAGCAATGGGTGCCGCAGTTGCACCTCCATCGCTTGCCCATGGTTTCCCACTGGGTGCAGCAAGAGGCGCCGGAAAAGGTGAACGCTATTTTGGCGGATTGGCTGGGCCGCGCCTAAAGCCCCTTTGCCCTTTGGCTCTGGCACTGCTAGGGCGCGGCCATGTCCACGCCTTTAGACCTTATCCGCAATTTTTCGATCATTGCCCATATTGACCATGGCAAGTCCACGCTGGCCGACCGGCTGATCCAGCGCACGGGCGGCCTCAGCGAGCGCGAGATGACCGCGCAGGTGCTCGATAATATGGATATCGAGAAGGAACGCGGCATCACCATCAAAGCGCAGACTGTGCGTTTGGATTACACCGCGAAGGACGGGAAAACCTATACGCTCAACCTGATGGACACGCCGGGCCATGTGGACTTCGCCTATGAAGTTTCGCGCAGCTTGGCTGCCTGTGAGGGGGCGTTGCTAGTGGTCGATGCTGCTCAAGGCGTAGAAGCGCAGACGCTTGCAAACGTCTATCAATCGATTGAGCATGACCATGAGATTGTGCCCGTTATCAACAAGATCGACCTGCCCGCAGCGGAAGTGGAAAAGGTAAAAGCCGAAATTGAAGAGATTATCGGTCTGCCTGCTGAGGATGCGGTGTTGACCAGTGCCAAATCGGGCATTGGTATTGATGATGTTCTGGAATCCATTGTCACGCGCATTCCGCCGCCCAAGGGGGATCCCAATGCGCCGTTGAAGGCGATGCTCGTTGATAGCTGGTATGATCCCTATCTGGGCGTCGTCATCTTGGTGCGCATCATGGATGGTGTGCTGAAAAAGGGCCAGCAGATTAAGTTCATGCAGGCGGGCACCACGCATTTGGGGGATCGTGTTGGCTGTATGCGGCCCAAGATTGAAAATCTGCCCGAACTGGGGCCGGGCGAAATTGGCTTTATTACGGCGCAAATCAAAGACGTCAGCCAAGCGCGCGTCGGTGACACTGTGACCGACGCCAAAAAGCCAGCCGAAGAGGCGCTTGCGGGCTTTAAGGAAGTGCAGCCCGTGGTATTCTGCGGCCTCTTCCCCGTCGATGCGGCGGATTTTGAAAAGCTGCGCGAAAGCATTTCCAAATTGCGCTTGAATGATGCGAGCTTCAGCTTCGAAATGGAGACCTCTGCCGCACTTGGCTTTGGCTTCCGTTGCGGCTTTTTGGGGCTGCTGCACCTTGAAATTATTCAAGAGCGCCTGACCCGCGAATATGATCTCGACTTGATTACAACCGCCCCGTCGGTTGTCTATCAATTGCAGCTCACCAAGGCAGCGGGCGAGGCGGAAGGTCGCGCAATTGAGCTGCATAACCCTGCGGATATGCCCGATCCCAACCGTATCGCCGAAATTCAAGAGCCGTGGATTGAAGCGACGATTTATGTCCCCGATGAATATCTGGGCAGCATTCTGAAGCTGTGTCAGGACCGGCGCGGCATTCAGAAAAACCTGACCTATGTCGGCGGCCGCGCGCAGGTGACGTATGAATTGCCGCTCAATGAAGTCGTCTTCGATTTCTACGATCGATTGAAGAGCATTTCACGCGGCTATGCGAGCTTTGATTATCACCAAATCGGTCATCGCCCGGGCGATCTGGTGAAGATGAGCATCCTCGTCAACAATGAGCCGGTCGATGCGCTCTCGATGATTGTCCACCGCGCCTCCGCCGAAGTGCGTGGCCGCGGCATGTGTGAGCGATTGAAAGACCTCATTCCGCGCCATTTGTTCAAAATCCCGATCCAAGCGGCGATTGGCGGCAAGGTAATTGCCCGCGAAACCATTGCCGCGCTGCGCAAGGATGTGACGGCCAAATGCTATGGCGGCGATGCCAGCCGCAAACGCAAGCTGCTTGATAAGCAAAAAGAGGGCAAAAAGCGGATGCGCGAATATGGCTCGGTCAGCATTCCGCAAGAGGCCTTTATTGCGGCACTGCGCATGGGGGATGAAGGCTAAGCCTGACCACCGAGTCGCATCGCCGTTCGCCGCTTATGCGTGGTATTCAACGCCGCATCTGACCATATTTTTGCAGACTATGTATCGGCCTGGCGTCCGCCTGCCGTGTGTCGTGCGCTTGTCGAGAGGCGGGGGCAACCCCATGCCACGCCTCATCAGCAGGGCCGGGCAACTGCCCAAGCTGCCGTCGGAAACTTGGTTAACATAATCTTTGCCTTGCAAAGGGCAGTTTGCTGATCGCGCGGTTAACGCCACCCAAAGGGAGTGCGGCCCCCAAATAAGCGCCCTTTTCAGTCGATATTTCTTAACGCGACGCCTTGACTCCTTTGTATGAAGACGACATTGAGAAAGGGCTTGTTGTGAAGACCTGCTCTCAAACGCTCCTGCAACGGGGTTTGGTGTAGCAGTAAATTTGGGGAAGGAGGGCTATGCTTCTCCTTCCTCCTTTTTTGTCGGCGCGCGCTGTTATTTTCGGTGTTTGACCCAAATCAAAGACGATACGGGGTCGTTTGCGCAGATCATCCTCCACGCAAAAGGAGGAAGCCACCATGTCACCTTATTTGATGCAAGCCCCCGTTCTCGGTGCGTTGACGGCAGCGGCGATGTTCGCCGCCATTCTGCTGTTTTGTTCGATCACGGATGCCCGCCAAGGTAAGTCTGAATAATGAGCCATACGCCCCATGAGCTGCGGGATGAATTTCCCGATGCACAAGACATCCTTCATCATTTGAAAACCACCAATGCGCATTTTGCTGTGCTCGCCGAACGCTATCATGTGGTGAATCGCGAAATTCACCGGATTGAGGCGGAAGTGGAGCCAAGTTCTGATGCCCGTGCGGAAGATCTGAAAAAGCAGCGTTTGTTGTTGATGGACGAAATTTCCCAATGGGTGGAAACGGCAAACGCTGCCTAACCCAGCCAATTTCCTTTCCTCCGGTCGCGAGCAGTTGATTGACCTCCCCCCCCCAACCGCGACCGGGGGCCCCAAATTGCCAATATGCGGGCCTAAGCAAAATCCGATTGGGGCGTATTCGCCTCTTCATCTTCCGTCTCGCGCACCCAATGCCGGGCTTCTTCTAAATCGGCGAGCGGGAAATATTTGAGGGTCGCGGGATATATGGGCGCAAAAAACTTGGTTAGCGGCGCTACCCAAGGCGAGTCGGAGACCAAAGCGGCCCGACGGAGGAAATTGTGATGGGTAAGGTGGAAGCTTAGGTCTTTCCACCAGACGCTGGGATCAATCCATCCAATGTCTCGAATGACCTGCACCACATTGAGTTTTTTGTGGCGTGCCAACAGCCGATCAATGGCTGTCACCACATTTGTATAATCCACATCATGAATGGGGCCTGCGACGGTGATTTCCAAAAAGCCGTCTTCTTCATCTACCCGAACGTCCAGCATTTCTCCGGCTCCTTCAGTTACTTGCGGTGGCGCCAGTATAGCGTTTGGCTCAGGGCGCGCATTGATGTGCATCAAGTCTTGAAAATAATAAGCACTGCTATATTATGCGTGGCTATGACTGAACCTGATAACCTTGGGGCGTTAATCGCCGATGTCTCGCATTTGCTGCGTCGCGCCTTTGACGAGCGCGCTCGGGATATTGGCGTGTCGCGCCCCCAATGGCGGGTGCTGACAATGCTGCGTCGCCATGAAGGCATTAATCAGGGCGGGCTTGCTGAACTGATTGAGGTGGAGCCGATTACCTTGTGTCGCATGGTGGATCGGCTGCAAGAGGCAGACCTTGTCGAGCGCCGGGCGGACCCAGCTGATCGTCGCGCTTGGCGGCTGTTTTTGACAGCGCGGGCGAGCGCCTTGTTAGATGAAATGCGGCCTCTTGCGCTTGGTTTGTTTGACGAGGCGATGATGGGCCTTTCAGCAGATGAGCGGGATGGGCTTATCCATGCACTGGCGCGTGTGCGCACAAATTTGTCGCGGCGGACGCCGCAGGAGATAATGGCTCATGGCTGATCGTGACCCGCAAATTTCCGCTGGCCAAGGCACAGCGCATTCCGTGGAGCGGCCGGGCGCGCAACGCCCTTGGCTGCGCCCCGTGCTCATGGTTTCGGTTCCGCTTGCCCTCTTGGCTGCAGGCGGCGCTTATTATCTTGCCAATGATCATTATGTCTCAACCGACAATGCCTATGTCCAGCAGGACAAAGTGTCAGTTGCAGCCGAAGTCAGCGGCAAGATTGTGGAAGTCTTGGTGCGCGAAAACCAGCCCGTAAAGGCAGGCCAAATATTGTTCCGCATTGATCCGGCTCCCTATCGTATTGCAGCAGCGCAGGCAGATGCCACTATTGCGCAAGCGCAGGTGCGTGTGACAACGCTGGAAGCTGATTTTCAAAGTCGCGGTGTGGGCATTGATAAGGCGCGGGAAGCTGTTGCCTTTTACACCAAAGAATATCAGCGCCAGTCCGCTTTGATGCAAACTGGCTTTACCACCAAGGCACGGCTGCAAGAGGCCGAACACGCGCTGTCGGAAGCGCGCAGCCAATTGGCAGCAGCCGAGGCTGAGGTGCAAAAGGCACGCGCTGCTCTGGCCACGGGTGCTGCCGCGCCCGGTGTCAATCCGCAAGTGCTGGCGGGCCAAGTGCAAAAGCAAAAGGCCCTGCTTGATCTGTCTCGCACCGTCGTCCGCGCGCCTGTGGATGGGGTGGTGAGCCAAGCAGAACGATTGCAGGTTGGCCAGACGATGGTGTCGGGGCTGCCCGCGCTCACCATTGTTGCGCGGTCTGGCACATGGGTTGAGGCGAATTTTAAAGAAACGGACCTGAACCATATGAAGGTCGGCCAATCGGCCGTCCTGTCTTTTGATGCGTATCCGTCGCTCAAGCTCAAAGGCCATGTGGCAAGCATTGGTGCGGGGACGGGGTCAGAATTCTCGGTGCTGCCGGCGCAAAATGCCAATGGCAATTGGGTGAAAGTCACGCAGCGCGTGCCCGTGCGGATTGCGCTTGATGGGCAGCCCGCCCGCCCGCTCATTGCCGGTCTGTCCACGCATGTCCGCATCGACACAGCCAGCAAATAACATGGCTGCCTCGGCAGCGCCTGTGATGGGCAAGCCCCTGCTGGCGGTTCAGCATAAGGGGCTGCTGACGCTTGCCATCATGGGCGCGGCAATGATCCAGATTCTGGATTCAACGATCGCCAATGTCGCCATCCCGCATATGCAGACCAGCCTTGGGGCCACCCAGGACACAGTGACCTGGGTGTTAACCAGCTATATTGTCGCAGGTGCAGTTGTGATGCCCATTACGGGCTGGCTGGCAGACCGCATTGGCTCGCGCCAATTGTTCATTGGGGCCGTGATTGGCTTTATTATCACCTCCATGCTGTGCGGCATTGCCGTCAACCTGACGGAGATGGTGATTTTTCGGGTTTTGCAGGGGGTATGCGCTGCCTTTATTGCCCCTTTGTCGCAATCCATCTTGCTGGATATCAACCCACCTGAACGCGCGGCAAAGGCCATGGCTATGTGGGGCATGGGGATTATGGTGGCCCCCATTTTTGGGCCAATGATTGGCGGCTGGTTGACGCAAAGCTATGATTGGCGATGGTGCTTTTATATCAATCTGCCCATTGGCATTCCAGCGGTTCTGATCCTTTTGTGGCTGCTTCCAGGCCGACCGATCAACAAACGATATTTTGACGGGTTGGGCTTTGCCGCGCTGGCGCTGGGCGTGGCCACGCTGCAATTGCTGCTTGATCGTGGCCAGCATGAAGATTGGCTGCAAAGCTGGGAAATCCGAATTGAAGCGATCATCGCCATTTCGGCCATCTGGATCTTTTTTGTCCATCAAGCGACCACCAAAAAACCCATGTTCGACAAAGAGCTGGTCACTGATCGCAACTTTACCACGGCCTTGCTGTTCATGGTGCTGATTGGCGTGATGATGTTTGGTGTCTTCGCGCTATTGCCCCCCATGTTGCAAAGCCTGTTTGGCTATACTGTGGTGGATACGGGCATGCTGCTCGCGCCGCGAGGCATTGGGATTTTGATTTCCATGATGATCGCAACGCGCCTTGCGGGCAAAGTGGATCCACGCAAAATTGTGGGCACAGGCTTTGTAATAACCATCATTTCGCTCTGGCAGATGACCCAATGGGGCCTGATGATGGACTGGACCTATGTCTTCTGGACGGGGCTGTTGCAGGGCTTTGGCATGGGCTTTGTGTTCATCCCGATGAACCAGCTGGCCTTTGCAACCTTGCCCATGCGGCACCGCACAGATGGATCAAGCTTGCTCTATCTGGTGCGCAGCATTGGCAGCAGTGTTGGCATTTCCATCATGTCGACCATGTTCGCGCGCAATATGCAGACCAGCCATTCAGATTTGGCGAGCCATGTGACTTCATCCTCCATGGCTATGATCGACCCGGCAACGGCAGACCGCTATCAAGTGTTGGGGGAATCCGCGCTGCGCATGGTGGATTTAGAAATAAATCGTCAGGCGGCAATGATTGCCTATCTTGATGATTTCCACCTGATGATGTGGGGCCTAATTATATTCATGCCCCTTATCCTCTTGATGAAGCCACCCAAAGCTGGGCCTGGCCAAATGGTCCACCCTGTCGGCGAATAGCTACATCTCACCGCGTTCGCGGCGCAGCTTATACCAGCGCGCCACATTGGCATTATGCTCCGCCAGCGTTTGGGCAAACACATGGCCGCCCGTGCCATCGGCGACAAAGAATAAATCCTTGGTCGAAGCAGGGTTTAGTACTGCCTCAATTGAGGCACGGCCCGGGTTGGTAATTGGTCCAATCGGCAGCCCAGCCATCGCATACGTATTATAGCCATTCTTAGCGCGAAGTTCTGATTTCAGGATGCGCCGCCCCAAAGGCTTGCCCTTCGTCACGGGGTAAATAACAGTTGGGTCAGCTTGCAGCCGCATGCCAATGCGCAGCCGGTTCGTATAGAGCCCGGCAATCAGGCGGCGCTCCTCGGCCTTGCCAGTTTCCTTCTCCACAATAGCGGCAAGAATAACTGCCTCTTGTGGCGTTTTCACAAAAGTGGCGGGTGATCTTTTGGCCCAAAGCTCTTCGAGGGTGGCGTTCATCGCCGCTTGCATCCGGGCGACCACTGCGGCCCGGCTTTCGCCAACGCCTACTTCATAGGTGTCTGGCAGAATAGAGCCTTAAGCTGGCACGGGGATGTCCCCTTCCAGCCCCGGCGTGGCCATTAACCGCTCATAGACAAGAATAGAGGCCATGCCCTCGGGGATAGTCACAAAGCGACGCAGCACCTTGCCGCCCTGAAGAATATCCAGAAGGGTGCGTTCGCTGGCGCGTTTGGGCAGCACAAAATGCCCTGCCTTAACTGGAGCCGCGCCCCCTAGAATTTGCGCCCTGAGCTTGAACAAAGTTGCACTGCGGATGGCCCCTGCCGTTTCCAGCTGTGCCGCAACACTGCTAAGGCTGGCGCCGCGGGGCACAACAAAGTCTTGATCACGCGGCCCCGGCCCCGGCAAAGACCAGCTGCCAAGTAACCAAAGCAAGGCCGCAATGGCGGCAACCAGCGCAAACAGGCCGCCGCGACGACGCATGGCTTAAACCGCCTTCATGACCAAGCTGGCATTGGTCCCACCAAAGCCAAAGCTGTTGTTAAGCACGGCTTTCACCGAACGCTTCTTCGCAACATGGGGAACCAGATCAACGCCTTCGGTGCCTTCATCTGGATTATCGAGATTAAGCGTTGGCGGCACAATTTGGTCGCGAATGGCAAGAATGCAGAAAATCGCTTCCACAGCCCCTGCGCCGCCCAGCAAATGGCCAATGGCAGATTTGGTGCTGCTCATTGAGGCACCGCCCAGATCATCGCCCAGCACGCGCTTGACTGCGCCCAACTCAATCGTGTCGGCCATGGTCGAGGTGCCATGGGCATTCACATAGTCAATATCGCCCGCAGAAAGCCCAGCCTTGCGCAGCGCCATGCGCATCGCAAGTTCCGCACCCTTGCCTTCGGGGTGCGGCGCTGTGACGTGATAGGCATCGCCCGACAGGCCATATCCCACAACTTCAGCATAAATCTTGGCGCCGCGCGCCTTGGCGTGCTCATATTCTTCGAGAACAACGACGCCTGCGCCTTCGCCCATCACAAAGCCATCACGGTCTTTGTCATAAGGGCGGCTGGCCTGTTCAGGCCGATCATTAAAGCTGCAGTTCAGAGCCCGTGCCTGCGCAAAACCGGCAACGCCCAAGGGGTTGATTGTGCTTTCGGCGCCGCCAGCGAGCATGATGTCAGCATCGCCATCTTTAATCATCCGCGCAGCATCGCCAATGGAGTGCGCGCCCGTGGAGCAAGCCGTGACAACGGCATGGTTGGGGCCCATCAGGCCATATTTGATCGAAACTTGGCCTGAAATCAGGTTGATCAAGCGGCCATGCACAAAGTGCGGCGAGACACGGCCCGGCCCTTTTTCATGCAGGACGATGGATTCGCTCTCAATCCCCGGCAGCCCCCCAATGCACGATCCAATCGAGCAACCAGTGCGCATTTTCAGATCATCATCCATGTCCGCAAGGCCAGCATCTTCCAAAGCCTGACCAGCGGCATCAATGCCATAGACAATGAACGGATCCACTTGACGTTGGATTTTGTGATCCACGCGCTTGTCGGGGTCAAAACCCCAAACATGGTCTTTGGGCTTTACCTCGCACGCAATGTGGCACTTTTGGTCAGTCGCATCGAACCGAGTGATTTTGCCTGCGCCAGACTTGCTGGCAAGCAAATTGGTCCAAGTCGTCTCAACATCACCACCCAGCGGGGTCACAAGGCCCAAGCCAGTCACAACTACGCGGCGCATATGCGTCTCCAGTGCTCCAGAATCAAAAACGGCTTCCGACGTCGCCGGAAACCGTCTTCGATAACTACGATTCGTTCAAGGCAGCGTGGCCCTGAAATCAGCCTTTGTGGCTGTCGATATAGGAAATCGCGTCCTTGACGGTCGAAATCTTCTCGGCTGCAGCGTCCGGAATTTCGACGCCGAATTCTTCTTCGAACGCCATGACCAGCTCGACGATGTCGAGGCTGTCCGCACCCAGATCGTCGATGAAGCTGGCATCATTCGTCACCTTGTCGGCCTCGACGCCGAGGTGCTCGACGACGATCTTCTTAACGCGGTCGGCGGTGTCGCTCATGGATAACCCTTCTCGTTCATGTGTGAGCAATATTCGAATTAAAGCCCTAATAGGCCCTTATGGGCGATGCAAGCCTTATGGTGGGGGCAGGGCGTATTCCCTGTTGATGAAGCACAGTGCCACCCCCTGCCAAATGGCTCAGATCATGGCCATTCCGCCATTTACGTGCAGCGTCTGGCCGGTCACATAACCCGCTTCACGGCTGGCCAGATAAACGGCCGCTGCCGCAATATCAGCACCTGCGCCCATATGGCCGGCGGGGATACGGGCATTCAGGGCCTCTTTTTGCGCCTCAGGCAGAACATCGGTCATCGCAGACGAGATAAAGCCCGGGGCAATGCAGTTAACAGTCACACCGCGGCTGGCCAGTTCCTGCGCCAAGCTTTTCGACATGCCAATAATGCCTGCCTTAGAGGCGGCATAATTGGCTTGGCCAGGATTGCCTGTCACGCCCACCACGCTGGTGACTGAAATGATGCGCCCAAAGCGCGCCTTCATCATTGGTTTGGCGGCTGCGCGGCATAGGCGGAAGGCAGCTTCCAAATTGATGCGGATCACATCCGCCCAATCTTCATCCTTCATCCGCAGGATCAGGCCATCGCGGGTGACGCCGGCATTGTTGACGAGAATATCAATCTGGCCGCCCAGTGCCTCTAGCGCCGCTGGGATCAGCGCCTCAACTGCCTCTGCATCGCCCAGATTGCAGGGCAGAATAACTGTATCCCCCCCAATTTCTGCAGCAACAGCCTTCAACGCCTCTTCGCGCGTGCCAGACAGTGCAACTTTCGCGCCTTGCGCTACCAGCGCCTTGGCAATGGCAGAGCCAATGCCGCCCGAAGCGCCCGTGACCAGCGCAGTCATTCCTGTGAGGTTAAACATAAAAATCTCCCATGCGGGCCGTTTTACAGGCTTTTGATCAGCGTTTCGATGTCGTCCATCGTGATGATGCTGTTGGCCGTGGCATCCGGGGCAGAGCGTTTGACCATAGGGGCCAATACCTTGCCGCCAAATTCGACATAATCCGTGACGCCAGCTGCAAACATGGCAATCACAGTTTCGCGCCAACGGACGCGTCCGGTGACTTGCTCCACCAACAGGCGCTTGATGGTGTCGGCATCGGCAACGGGCGCGGCGGTTACATTCGCGTAGACCGGGACGAGCGGGGCGGTGAGGGCAGCACCCTCCAGCGCCTCAGCCATGGCATCTGCAGCGGGCTGCATCAGCGGGCAATGGAAGGGCGCAGAAACGGGCAACAAGACGCCGCGTTTAATGCCATGGTCTTTGACCAGCTCTACAGCCCGCTCAATCGCGGCTTTATGGCCAGAAATGACAACCTGGCTGGGGTCATTATCATTGGCAACAGTGCAGACATCGCCTTGGGCGGCCGCATCGGCCAAGGCTTGTGCTTTATCAATATCTGCGCCCAACAACGCCGCCATGGCGCCCGTCCCAACTGGGGTGGCGGCCTGCATGGCTTGGCCACGCAGCTTCAACAGCCTCGCCGTGGTTGCCAAATCGAGCGCCCCTGCCGCGCACAAAGCGCTGTATTCGCCAAGGCTATGGCCAGCCACAAAATCCGCCTTTTCGGATAGGCGAATACCGCCTTCCTTTTCAGCAACGCGCAATGTGGCAATGGCATTGGCCATAATCGCGGGTTGGGCATTTTCAGTCAGCGTGAGCTGATCTTCCGGCCCTTGCGTCATCAGGCGGAACAAATCTTGCCCCAAAGCCTCGTTCACTTCCTCAAAGACTTCACGGGCAACTGCACTGGCCTCGGCCAAAGCTTGGCCCATGCCAACCGACTGGCTGCCCTGACCCGGAAAAATAAATGCGCGCATCCATCACCCCACTTGCTGCGACTGGTAGGGGGCGGTTAGGGGATGCTGGGCTGCCTGTCGAGATTCCGTATGCGTCAACCATGGTTGCGGGCGGGCGCGCAATTTGAAACTGAAAACCTGCCTTTTTCGTTTCGCGCCCTTGAACCATTGGCATTCGCCAGCTAAGGGGCGCGCCTGCCTTCATCGGGAACCGTCCCGAGTCACGCGTCGGGGAGTAGCTCAGCCTGGTAGAGCACTGTCTTCGGGAGGCAGGGGCCGGAGGTTCGAATCCTCTCTCCCCGACCATTTTTCTGAAATAACCCTCGTCCTCGCCAGTCAGGCGCGTGCTAGACCGTTGCTGGCTCCCGCCTATTGACATGTCGTGACGGGTCTCAATGCGTTGAGACGGGTTGAGCAATCAAACAATGGCCAGTTTTGCCGAATTGAATGGCAGATCAATTTGGCAGCCGTTTCGACGCGGACAGCCTATGAATGCATCAATAAGCCTGCAGAAATGGATCTTGTCGAAAAAGCAAGAAGCGCAAGGAACGGGCGGTCAAAATATGTTAGGCTGTTGCCTGACTTGATGTGCGAAAAGATTTGCGCCCGCTGTTCTTAACGGCAGGCCTATAGGACTTAATTTGCGGCAGATAGACGCTTTGTAATTCGCACCGGCTAAATGGATCGGCCTTGCGCTGAGGCGTTGTCGTCCATATCGGCTCAACATTGCATCGGTATATGGGAGCATTTCATGATTGAAGCAGAATGGTGGGATTATGACGATATGGATGAGCTGGCCGATGCAGTTGCCGGCGATGTCGGCTTCATCATTGAAAGTGCTTTGGACGCGCGCGGCCAGGCGCTGATCGCGCTGCCGGGCGGAAAAACCCCGCTGCCCATTTACGAAAAGCTGGCTGCTTTGCCCCTCAAGTGGAAGCATGTGACGATCATTCCAACTGATGATCGTCTGGTGGCCGTTGATAATCCTTTGTCCAATGCCGCCATGCTGGCCCGCGCGTTTATGCCCAAGGGCGCGCGCGTCCTGCCAATCGCGACCGAGAATACTGACCATAAGGCTGCGGGTAACGCGGCCGACGCGCGCCTCCAAGATTTGCACTGGCCGCCTGATCTGGTTTGGCTGGGCGTGGGCGGTGACGGCCATACAGCGTCTATCTTCACGGGACCAGATTTGGACGATGCACTTAATGCGCCCAAGGCGCGTCGCGCGGTGGGTGTCCTGCCCAATCCTCTGCCCCCCGAAGCACCTGTCGCGCGCGTCACGCTGACGCGGCATAGCATTTTATCGGCCCGCACGCTCATGATTGTGCTGACTGGCAATGATAAAAAGGCGCTGCTCGAACAGGCGATTAAAGATGGCCCATTGTCTCCGCTGCCCGTAGGTCGGGTCCTGGCCGAGGCTGAGCAGCCAATTGACATTCACTGGGCTGCCTAACGCAGCCCAGTGACGCCTATTTTGTGCCGCCTGCGCCGAGGCTGGGGTCAAAATATGGCATGACCATTCGGCCATCGGGCGCAGCTGTGAACGTCGTCTGCGTGGGATAGGCAAAGGCAATGCCTTTTTGCCCAAAGACTTCGAGGATGCGGGTGTTGATTTGGTGTTTCCGGTCCAGCGCTTCTCCCGCATCGTCGCCCTCGATTTCATAGATCAGCAGAAAATCGAGGCTGGAGGGGGAGAAATTGTCGAGCCCACAGCGTCCAAATTGGCAGCCATCAACGCTTTCGACAATGTCTTTCAGCATGTCTGGCAGCGCCCGGCAAACATCTGGCGTTGTCTGGTAAACCAGCGCCAAAACTTGGAAATAGCGGCGCGTGTGTTGCTGCGTCAGGTTGCGCAATTCTTTGTTGAGCAAATTGGCGTTGGAAATAACAATCTCCTCGCCAGAAATGGCACGAATCCGAGTGGATTTCAGGCCGATCGACTCAACTGTGCCCTGTGTTTGATCAAAACGAACCATATCCCCTTTTAAAAAGGGCTTGTCGAACAGGACGGATAAGGCCGCAAATAAATCAGAAAAAATACCTTGAGCCGCAAGGCCAATTGCGATGCCGCCTACGCCCAAGCCGGCAATCAAAGCGGTAACATTCACGCCCAGATTTGAGAGGATGAGGATGGCTGCCAGCAGAAACAGCCCAACTGTTACCAGTACGCGGATCAACCCAATGGCGCTTTGCAAATTGCCTGTCGAATCTGTTTCTCCAGCCCGGTAATCAACAAGCCCAAGAATCAGCGTGCGCGCCCAGATGGCCGCTTGCAGCACCGTCGCAACGACAAAGCCGATATGAATTGGATACGCAATTTCTGCTGGGGCATGAGCAATGGCCGCAATAATGCGGACTGCAATGGCGATCATGAACCAGAGGCGTGTTTTTCCCAATGCTTGGCCAATGATCCGCGGCCAGTGCGATGCCCCCAAATGCGTCCGGCAGACATAAGTGCCAAAGCTGCGTAGGCCCCAGAGAACAGCAATGATGACAAGCCCGGCCGCAATGCCCAGCATGATTTGTGTGGTGTGGCTTCCCAGCCAATCGATGCCAATTGTTAGTGTGTCCCGAAGATCATTAATCGGCGCGAAGGCTGTGCTATTCATCGTCTCAGCCTAGCGCTTCCATCAAATGTTGCAACGCGCGTGTCCGCAAGACGGTTTTCAGCATGGGCAAAAAGGTCGCGCACGTTGTGCCACTTTGTTTAACTGCGTGGAACTGGGTTTCGCTGATCGACGCATGCAAAAGATGCCGAAAGCTGCTCCAAACTGGCATATGCCTCCCTCTTCCCCAATGGCCCGCGCGGGCGGCCGCCCGCATTAAGGCATTGTCCATCCTCGCCATCTGGCAGGCTGTGCGAATCAGGACTATGGCAGAGCGCATTGGATGCTGCCGTGGATCAGCTTTCTGACGAGAATCTGCCCGGCCTATTTGACGCAAGCGCCATCTTGCGTGGCAATCAGGCCTTTTCCCTTGCTTTTTGGGGAATCGGTGGCTAGGGGCGCATCTCTCGTGCACGGCGCTTTGAGCGACGCTGCTTCGTTTTTGGCTTCAGCCCGCCAATTTTGGCGGTGCAAATTCGACTTTGGAGTGTGGCTTTTTTATGCAGATTATCGTTCGCGACAATAATGTGGACCAAGCGCTTCGGGCTCTTAAGAAGAAGCTGCAGCGCGAAGGCGTCTATCGCGAAATGAAGCTGCGTCGCCACTATGAAAAGCCGTCTGAAAAGCGCGCCCGTGAAAAGGCTGCTGCTGTGCGTCGCGCCCGCAAGATGGAGCGCAAGCGCATGGAGCGTGACGGCATCCGCTAAGCCACACGGCGATTGCCAAATTACAAAAAAGGCGTTGGGAATTCCCAGCGCCTTTTTCTTTGGTCTTGGCGCGCGCGCGCGGATGCGCCATAGGCCTTCGCCAGATTGATTGACCAATAGGGGCCATCCATGTCGAACACTGCTGTTCCCATTCATCCAATTTCCAAGGGCTCGCTTGTAAAGCTCTGGGGCGGGGTCGCGCTGGTCGCGGCAATTGCAGGTGGCCTAGCCTGGGCCGGCACTGCCAAGGCCGTTGGCCAAAGCTGCTCGGCACGGCTGATGCTGCCCACTGGCAATGGCGTGGCGGCAGCTGAGACAACTGGCTCTGGGCTGGTGTTCCAGACACGCAAGGCTGGCAACGGCCCCAGCCCGACAGATCAGGATATTGCGCTGATTAGCTATAAGGGCACCTTGGCCGATGGCACCGAATTTGATGCCAATCAGCAAGTGCCTATGCCAGTTGCGGGCAGCATTCCCGGTTTTTCAGAGGCTTTGAAAATGATGGCACGGGGCGGGTC
>JACCDT010026416.1_pt1 | contig 15346 bp, 15 predicted proteins | sample 7446291 | NCBI WGS metagenome assembly JACCDT01 (sample SAMN15323446, study PRJNA562643) | freshwater metagenome | isolation source: river surface water | place: USA:Blue River Watershed | collected 2017-08-17
AGCTCCCGCCACGCTAACCCCCTTCATGGTCAAGATTCATCCCTTTGAAGCTCTCGTGGTGACGCCCAGCCAAGCCTCCCGCGTAAGCTGCGTGCCCTACGACATCGTTTCCCGCCAAGAGTCCCGCCAGCTGGCCCAAGACAATCCCGACACCTTGCTCCGGGTCGACCGGGCCGATCTGGAATTTCCTGACTCCGTCCCCTTCACCGCACCGGAGGTCTACCAAAAGGCGGCACGAAACCTTGCCCGCCTGGTGGACCAAAAGCTCCTCATTCCCGAAAAAGAGCCTTCGATCTATCTCGTCCGAATGGTGGACGGAAAACATCGTCAACGCGGGTTGGCCGCCCTTGCCGATTTTGGCGACTACGCCAGCGGACAACTCCGGAAACACGAGTTCACCCGCCCTGACAAGGAAGACGACCGGGTCACTTTGATCCGTCATCTGGGGGCCCTGACCGGACCCGTGTTGGCCGCGTACCCGGACCTCAAGGAACTCACCGCGGAAATGGATCGGATTGAATCCTCCGGCGCCCCCGTCGCCGAGGTCACGGACGAACGAGGGGTCCGCCACGCCTTTTGGCGAGTGCCCAACCCCGCCAAGATCGTGCAGCTGTTTACCCAGATTCCCCGCTCCTATATCGCCGATGGACACCACCGGGCTGCCGCCGCCTCGCGCTTGGCTACCGCCCATCCTGGACCCAAATGAATCCTCACGGTCTTCTTTCCCGCCTCCGAGCTGCGGGTTCTCCCCTATCATCGGCTGATTTTGAAACTGGATCCGCTCACCCCAGAAACGCTGTTGGCCGCCGCCAAGAAGGCATTCGACGTCACCGAACTGTCCTCCGCGCCTCCCGACCAAACCGGAAAAATCGGACTTTTCGTGAAGGGTCACTGGTATCAGTTGGCCTGGAAGGCGGATCCAAAGGCCGATCCCGTGGCGAAACTGGATGCCTCTGCGCTTCAGGACCGCCTGTTGGGACCGACTCTCGGGGTGAAGGACCCGCGTACGGACGCCCGGTTGGACTTTGTCGGCGGCATTCACGGGACCGCAGCCTTGGAGAAAAAGGTCCGCTCGGGTCAGGCCGCGGCTGCCTTCAGCCTTCCCGCGGTGTCACTTTCCCAGATCTTTTCCGTGGCCGATGCCGATCAGATCATGCCGCCCAAAAGCACCTGGTTTGAACCCAAGCTCAGGTCCGGCTTTTTCGTCCACCGCTTTGGTTCGCCGCAGCTGTAACCGTCTCGCAAAAAATCTCCATTCCCCGCGCCAAATCCTCGGGCGTCGCCCGGGCACAGTTTAGCCGGAAGCAGGCTTCCTTGGGGGTCTGGGTAAAAAAGATTCCTCCACCCACCACCGCGACACCCCGCTCCAGACATTTCTGCCGAACTTCCTCAATCATTCCCGCCCGGCCACCCCTCACCCAGAGCATGTAGCCGCCCTTCGGATCGTCCGCCCGGATGCCCTCCGGCAACCCACGCCGTAGGATTCCCAAGGCCAACTCCCTGCGTTTCTCGTACACGGTCTTGAGCATTTCCAGGTGACCCCGGAGACGCCCCGACCGTAGGAAAGCGGCCGTCAGATACTCCGGCGGCACCGCGCCGTGGATCGACTGCCGACACTGACGATCCGCCGCCGCTTCCATCCATGCGCCCGGGAGGCTAAAGCCAATTCTCAAGCCGGGGGCGACTGTCTTGGAGAAACTGGTCGCGAGGAGAACCGTCGAGCCGTCATCAAAGGCCCGCAAGGGCTTGGGGCGGTTCTGCCCCAGCAGATCGCCGTAAATATCGTCTTCGAGGATCGGCACCTTGGCTTTGCGGCAGATCTCCACCAGCTGCGCCCGCCACTCCTCCGGCAGGGTCGCCCCGCTGGGATTGGAAAGACTTGAAGTCACCACCACCAATTTTGGCTTGGGCCTGGCGCGGATCGCTTTTTCCCACCGCTTTGGATCAGGCTCCTGCCCGACCGCCGTGGGCACAGGACGGAACTTCACCCCCGCGGCTCCGAGGAGCTCCAACAACCCATAGTAAGCCGGCGCCTCACACACCACCGTGTCCCCTTTTCGCAATACCGTCCCAATCACAGAAGCCAGAGCTCCGGAACATCCCACCGTCACCAGCACCTGGTCAGGAGAGGCCTTTACCCCCCGCACGGCCAAATATTCGCAGATCGCTTCCCGCAAAGGAGCCGCCCCTTCTGGCCGATGATAGCTGAACATCGCGCGGGCCTGACTGGCCACCTCCTGCTCCAGGGCGGTTTTCAGGGCTTCCAACGGCAAGAAATCCGGCGATGGGATGCCGGCCGCAAGGTTAATGACCCGGGGATCCTCGGTTTGACGCATCAAATCCAGCAGGCGAACGGGGGAATTCGACATGGAATTGGTTTACCGATCCCCCGTCCCTTCCGCCAGACCGTTGACTCTCCCTTCTTCCACCTTAGGTTTTAGTTTCATGTCGGAGCCCGTCGCCCAATCCCCTTTAGCCGACTGCCATCTGGCCGCCGGGGCCCGCATGATCCCCTTCGCCGGCTGGAATCTTCCCGTACAATTTTCCGGCCTCCTGCAGGAACATCAGGCAACCCGCCAAGCCGCCGGCCTTTTTGACATCTCTCACATGGGCCAGATTCGCGCCACGGGCCCCGGAATCCTCGCCTGTCTCGAAGGCCTACTCGCGAACGACCCCGCCAAATTAACCGAGGGGGAGGGTCACTACTCCTTCCTGCCCAACGAACGCGGCGGCGTGATTGACGACCTTTTTATCTATCGGATGGGTCCCGCGGACTTCTTTCTTGTCGTGAACGCCTCACGCCACCGGGAAGTGCAGGATTTACTGAAACAGAAGGAAAGTCCCCAGGCGCGCTTTACCGGTTCTCCGGGATCGACGGTGGGCATGGCCCTCCAAGGGCCTAAGGCTCCTGCCATCCTTGCCAAACTCATGCCATCCGGAACCGCCCTGCCGGAGCGCAACCGAATCATTCGCACCAAGCTGGAGGGCAGTGACACCTTGGTGGCCAGGACGGGTTACACCGGGGAGGATGGATTTGAGATTTTTACCGACCTGAAAATCGGACCCAAAATCTGGACCCGACTGCTCGAAGTCGGCAAGCCCGATGGCCTTCTGCCTTGCGGACTGGGCGCACGGGACAGCCTCCGCCTCGAAGCCGGCCTTCCGCTCAACGGCCAGGATCTTTCCTACGAGATCACCCCCGTGGAGGCAGGGATGGGATTTTTTGTCGATATCCAACGCCCCCGCTCCTTTCCCGGTCGCTCCACCCTGGAAAATCAGAAGAAGAACGGACCGCCCCGCGTTACTATCGGCCTGGCCAGCGAACCAGGTCAGGCTCCACCCCGCCACGGCTATCCGGTCTTTCACGATGGAAAAAAAATCGGCGAGATTACCAGCGGTTTACCCTCCCCCACGCTTGGATACGGCATCGCCCTGGCCTTGGTGGGATCCCCCGCCCCGGCTTTGGGACAACTTTTGGAATTTGAAGTGCGCGGGCGGCGGGTCCCTGCCAAGGTCTCCAAAAGAAAATTCCTGCAAAACCGATGAATACTCCCGAGGATCTTCGCTACGCCAAAACCCACGAGTGGGTCCGGCTGGAAAAAGACCATGGCACGGTGGGCATCACCGACCACGCCCAGACAGAACTGAGCGACGTCGTTTTTGTCGATCTCCCAAAACCCGGCCGAAAAGTGAATGCGGGGGATGTCATCGCCACGGTCGAGAGCGTCAAGGCCGCCTCCGATATTTACGCCCCCATCGCGGGCGAGGTCACCGAGACCAACACCGCCCTCTCTGCGGATCCCGGCCTGATCAACCGCGAGCCCTATGCCCAAGGATGGCTTTCCGGCTAAAGCCCGCCTCCGCCGCGACCGACCACCTCCTTTCTGCCAGCCAGTACGCCGCCACGCTGAAGAAGTAGTCCCTTGAGCCTTTCTCTGGGTCCGCTCGCACCCCACGGCGACGGCTTTGCCACCTGGCACGCTTACGACCCCGCCTGCAAAGCAGAACTCTGGTCGACCTGCTTTCACGGATCCGAGGGAACGATTCTTTTTGATCCAATCCATTGGCCCGAGCCATCGCCCCAACCCCCCGCCCCGGTCTTGGTCGTCAAAACCAACGGTAACCATGACCGGGCCTGCGCAGATCTGGCCAAAGAATGGCAGGCCATCCTCACGGATCACCCACCTGGCTTTACTTCCATCCCCCTTCCCGGCGCCGGCGAAGCAGAAACGGCCTACTTTCACAGCCCCAGCGGGTCGTTGGTGCTGGGCGATGCCCTCATCAACCTGGCTCCCCATGGACTCATGCTTCTTCCGGACAAGTACTGCAGCGACCCTGCTCTTTTGCCAAAAAGCCTGGGCAGCCTTTTGCACCTGCCCATCCGGAGAATCTTTTTTGCCCACGGCGACCCCATCCTGCAGAGTGGTCGGGAAAGGATTCAGACACTCCTGCCATGAAGATCATCCCTATCGCCCTGCTTTTGATTCTGAGCGCCACCTTGGCACCTGCCGCCAAAGACAAGGAAAAGGAGAAAGCCACCAACAATCTCCCGCGGGTCAATACCCTGCTTCCCCAACTCCTCCCCCGTAACCCCAGCGCCAAACCAGCCCCGGCTGCTGTTCAAAAGCAGTTGGATTTATTTTTCAACGGCATTCAAGCCGGGAAGATCGATGACAGCTTCAGGAGCCTGGTCGCTAATAACCCTTCTCTTTCCGATCCCGCCGCCGTGCCGGAGTTCGTGGAAAACATCCGCAAGGGCCTGGAGGTGTTCGGTCCTCTCCAAGGGGTGGAACTTTATGACCAGCGCCCCGTAGGCACCCGGGTGATCTATCTCACCTACTTAAGCTTCCACACGAAGAAACCCCTCCGCTGGCAGTTCGTTTACTACATGCCCGTCGGGGCGGACTGGAAGCTACTCAACCTCCGGTTCGACGACACCGTCGACCAGAGTTTGATCCCGGATTAGGCGAGTCCGACCTTTCCGCGGCCGCCGCGGTTATCCAGGAAGTCGACCATTGCCGCCACAGCGCCACGGTCCAAGGACGCCCCGGCCTCGCTCATAATCGTCCGTAAAGCCTGATCGATAGACTGGGGCGCACCTTCCTGGCCTTGGATCAGATCGACCAACCTCTTGGCGGCCGCCACGACTTTCGCCGAAGGCAAAATGGCATCCCCCGCCAGTCGGTTCGGGAAACCGCTGCCGTCCGCCCGCTCTTGGGACTGCCGGATGGTCTCCGCCACCGGCCCCTGAAACTCCAGATTGGCGACCAGATCCGCACTTCGCAGGATGGCTTCACGCATCCGGCGCTTTTCATCGTCGTTGCGGGATCCCCCTTTGCCCACCACCTCATTAGGTAGGGCCATGGTTCCAAGATTCATAAGTTCCCCGGCCAACTCTGCGGTTTCGACATCGATCAGGGTTAATCCCATTTCTTCAGCCGCCCCACGGGCGATCCGGCCGATCAGCTTCGCGTTGGTTCGCGCCGCCTGGGCCTGCCGGCTGTCCACCTCACCCACAAAAGCGTCGATCAAACCGCGGAACATCTTCTCACGCTTTTCACGCTCCACGATGAACTCCGTGATGTCCTGCTCAATCAGGAGAACGCCCGGGGGATGGTCGCGATCCGCCCGCAACGGAATGTGATCGGTCTTGGTGTACTTCTTCTTTCCACCCTCCTCGAACTCAAACCGGCCCTTCTGCGGTTGCCACTTGCCTTCCGTCCGGTCCGCCGGCCAACCGGGATAAAGGTCGTCGATCACCTGCTTGTTGATCTTCTGGTACGCCGCCGCCCGCACCGGGCCAATCACCGCCGGCATCGTCTTGCCGGCCACTTCCTCGGTGGTGATTCCCGCCGCCTCCGCCAGGGTCCGGTTGGCGAAGCTGTACTTACCCCCGCCGTCCACCGCCGCAATCGCCGTGGGCTGGTTATCCGTGATCACCCGTAGGAATTTGGAGAATCCAGTGAAACGTTCGGCTGCAATCTTGAGGCGCTGGGCCTCCGCCGAGGCCCGGATTTCCGCGCCGTGCTTCCACGCCACCCCCATCGAAACCGAAGCCAAGCCGAGTACCAGCGTGAATCCGATCAGCATCATCGTCTGCCGCTTCTTGGCCGGCCCCAGAGCTTCTTCTTCCGCTGCGGTCCGGACCACCACCCAAGGCGTGCCGCCAATTTTCCGGCCCAGCACCAGACTGGGCACATTGGCGTAACTGGGGCGGATTCCGAAGGCTCCGGGCTGCTTGAGCGCGAAGGAGGCCGCCGAGTTTTCGGGGTCGTTCGGCGAATCGTTGGTCATCGGCTTGGTCCCATTGGGCAGCGGCTCCCGGCGGGGCGTGAGGAACTGCACTGTGTTACCCGAGGTGCCGGGCTTCTCCTGCACCAGGTAGTTCTCCCCGCTCTTCAGCGTCTCTCCCGGTTGCGCCATCAAGGGGAAGAGCTCCTTGGCCACTTGCTTCAGGCCCACCACATAGGCGATCGGCTTGGCGTTGTCCGAGGCATCCACCGGGTAAATAGGCACGATGAATCCAAGGCTGGGCTGGCCTTCCCCATCCAGCCGCATGTTCCAAAGGCCACGCTGCCGGGCCGCGTTTTCCTTCAAGACATCGATAAAGCCGTCTTCTTTCAGCGCGGGCAGAAATTCGCTGGCCACGAGGATTTGACCACTGGGTGCAACCACGGCGATTCCGGCAATCCCTTCCCGCACCACATTGGCGTTGATTTCCAAAGCCGGGGGCGGAGTCACGAAGCTGTTGGCCTCGGCCATTTTCTTCAGGTAGTTCCGCAGGAAATTTTCCGCCCCTTCCCGCTGGTCGGCCGCCGCCGCCTCGTCCAGCAGGGTGTCGATGTAGATTTTTTGGGACTCGTTGGAGGCGATGGCGCGCAGAACGTCAAACTGGGAGCCGAGCCACGTCTCCACCGCCGCTCCGCGGGTCTCCGCCACCAACCCCATTTGGGTCTGCCAATCCCGCAGCGTTCTTTTCTTCTCTGCCTGCACGAAAGACAGGATCCCCAAAACACCCCCCACGGTGAAAATCGCCAAAAAGGCGGCTGCCAAAATGGTGGTCAGATTCCAAGGGCGCTTGACCGGGGCCTCCGCAATCTTGGGGGCGGCAATTTTGAGCTTTGAGGGGTCTTGGGGAGCGGGGGTATTGGATTCAGCCACAGGGAGTTCCTTTCCGTTGGAACCACAAGGATTTTCCGATTCGGCTCCGCGCTCAAGGTTTTCCTAGGCGAACTTTTGGTGTAACTTGATCTTCTATGAACGTCCCTCGACTCCTCTTGGCCATCTGGCTGACTCTAGGCCTTGGCGGCGCCTGGGCTTGGGATGGCCAGTACCAGGTGGTGCAACAGCAGCCGATCCAGAAGTTCCCGAAATGGACCGGGATTTTGTCGGAAGTCCAGGACGAGTTGGCCAAAAAGGCCGATATCAACGCCCCTTACGCCGGGGGCTGGGAGGAGTTCGTCCAAAAAAATCAGTCCGCCGACAAGCTGGAGATGATCAAAAAGGTCAACGAAACCTTTAACTCCATGCGTTATGTACCCGACCAGAAAAACTGGGGCGTGCCGGATCTTTGGAACACCCCGGTCCAGTTCACCCAATCCCCTGATTATGTCGTACCGGGCCGTGTCAGCGGGGACTGCGAGGATCATGCCATCGCCAAATACTACGCGCTCCAAAAACTGGGCTTCACCCAGGATGAACTCCGCATCCTCGTGGTGAAGGACCTCAACCTCGGCGTCGGCCACTGCATCCTGGGGGTGATCACGGCCGGCCAGTGCTTCATTCTCGATAATCAGATCAAGAGCGTCTGGACCGCGGACAAAATCCAGCACTACAAGCCGATCTATGCCATCAATGAAACCGCTTGGTGGCAGTTTGTCCCCGCAGGCCAAGCCGCTCCCGCCGCCGGCGCCGGGAGTGGTGGCGCAGATCAAGGCGACTAAGACTCCTTCGCAGGCTTTTCCCCCGCTTCCGCGGAAGGCAATCTAGACGCCCCATGGCCGAACTCGCACCCGCCTACGATCCGTCCAAGGTCGAAGACCGCCTGTACCGCCAATGGACGGAACGGGGGGATTACCGCGCCGATCCGACTTCGGCCAAGCCCCCTTTTTCAATTGTCATCCCACCTCCCAACGTCACGGGAATCCTCACCCTCGGTCACGTTCTCAACAACACCCTGCAGGACATTCTCGCCCGCCGCGCCCGCCTGATGGGCTTGGAAGTTCTTTGGCTTCCCGGCACGGATCATGCCGGCATCGCCACCCAAACCGTCGTGGAACGCACGCTCAAGAAAGAGGGCAAGATCAAGCACCGCGATGACCTCGGTCGGGATGAATTTCTCAAGCAGGTCTGGCAGTGGAAAGAAAAGCACGGTGGCATCATTATCCAGCAGCTCAAGAAACTCGGCGCCTCCTGTGACTGGTCCCGGGAACGCTTCACCATGGATCCCGCCTATTCCGCCTGCGTCCAGCAGGTCTTTGTCGATCTCCACCAAAAAGGCCTCATCTACCGCGGCCGCCGGATGGTTAACTGGTGCCCCGTTTCCCGCACCGCGCTTTCTGACGAAGAAGTCATCATGAAGGAGCAGAAAGGCCACCTCTACCACTTCCATGTGGCCGTGGCCGGGGAAAAGGATCAGTTCCTCACCATCGCCACCACCCGCCCGGAAACCATTCCTGGTGACACCGCCATCGCCGTGAACCCCAAGGATCCCCGCTACGCCTCCCTCATCGGCAAATTCGCCCTCCGCCCACTGCCCCCGGAGTTGCCTGAATCCCAGCGCCGCATTCCCATCGTTGGCGACGACCATGTCGAGATGGAGTTCGGCACCGGGGTGTTGAAGGTCACCCCGGCGCACGATCCGGCCGACTTTGCCATCGGCCAGCGCCATCAGCTTCCCGCCATCGAGGTCATCGATGAAACCGGTCATATGAACGCGGCCGCCGGCAAACAACTGGCCGGGCTCGACCGCATGAAGGCCCGTGCCGCCGCCGCCGACCAACTCCGTGAACTCGGTCTGCTGGTCAAAGAGGAGCCCTACACCAATCAGGTTGGCTTCAGCGAACGCGCGGACGTTCCCGTCGAGCCGCGCCTTTCGGAACAGTGGTTTCTGAAATATCCCCGCGCGGAAAAATCACGCGAAGTGGTGGCGTCCGGCAAAATGCGCTTTTTCCCGGAACGCTGGACCAAGGTCTACGACCACTGGATGGGCAACCTGCAGGACTGGTGCATCAGTCGCCAGCTCTGGTGGGGACACCGGATCCCCGTCTGGTATCGCGGCGACGAAACCCGCTGCCAGGTGGAGTCTCCGGGAGACGGTTGGACGCAGGATTCCGACGTGCTCGATACCTGGTTCTCCTCGTGGCTCTGGCCCTTCGCCACGATGGGCTGGCCGGCCAAGACGCCCGAGTTGAAAAAATTCTACCCCACCACCGATCTCGTTACCGGGCCCGATATCATCTTCTTCTGGGTCGCCCGCATGATCATGGCCGGGTTCGAATACATGGGGGAGCTCCCCTTCCGCAACGTCTACTTCACCGGGCTGATTCGCGATGCCAAGGGGCGCAAACTCTCCAAGTCGCTCGGCAACTCTCCCGATCCGCTCGACTTGATCGCCAAGTACGGGGCCGACGGCCTGCGCTTTGGCCTCCTCCGCATCGCTCCCCAGGGCTTGGACATCCGCTATGATGAAAAGCAGATCGAGGAGGGCCGGAACTTCGCCAATAAACTTTGGAACGCCTGCCGCTTTCGCCAGCAACAGGGACCCTGCGATCCCGAGGCCGATCCCGCCAAATATCCCCGCACTCCCTTCAGCGACCATCTGCTGGCCGAGTTGGACGCCTTGGAGAATTCGCTGGAAAAGATGTACGCGAACTATGAGTTCAGCCAAATCGCCCAAAGCCTCTACGGCTTTGTCTGGGACGAATTCTGCGCCCGCTTTATCGAAACCGCCAAAGCCGACTTTGCCGACACCGCCTCTCCCACCCGACCCGGCACCCTGGCCACAGCCGACTTCGTGCTTTCCCGCGTCCTCCGCTACCTCCACCCCTTCATGCCCTTCATCACGGAAGAACTCTGGCTCACCCTTGGACTCGGCCGGGACACCATCCAGTTCTCTGGTTGGCCCAAGCCCGGGCAGATCCGTTGGGACTCCGCGAACGGCAAAAAAGCCCAGGCCTGCTATGCCACGGCGGAGGCGGGGCGTCGGCTCCGGGGTGAATTCGGCCTCTCGGGTTCCTCGAAACTTCGTTATCTTCTAACCACTGCAAAGCCTCCGTCCCCCGAAGATCTTCGCACTCTGGCCAAACTCCTTCAGGCCGGTTCCGTGGAGATGGCCACCGCAGCCCCCAAAGCCCCCATGACTCCCACTCCGTGGGGCGATCTTTATCTGCCGCTGGAAGGACTTCTCGATCCGGCCAAAGAAAAAGCCCGGCTGGAGAAGGAGATTGCTGCCGCCGAGACCGCCCGCGCCCGTGAGGCCGCTAAGCTGGCCGACCCCAATATGGCCTCCAAAGCTCCTCCGGAGAAGGTCGAGGAGTGGCGCCGGATCGAACGGGAGGCTGGGGAAAAAATCGGGCGCCTCCAGGAGCAGCTCAAACTTTTCACAACTTAATCGAAGCCAGACTCTTTTCCTCTCGGCAGCCGCCGATCGGCGAGGTTCGATGTTCACTTCATGGAAAAGGGTCACACCATCCCCATTCTCGGTCAGGGCTACGTCCGTTATATTGATCACCTCGGCACCGATCTACGGATCGTGGAAGCCGCCCGCATTTCCTACAAAAGCCCCAGCAAGGGCGAGGATCAGGACAAAAAGCTGCTGCTCTATCTTTATAAACACCGCCACACGAGCCCGTTCGAACAGTGCTCCATCACCTTCAACATTAAGATGCCGATTTTCATCATGCGGCAGTTCGTCCGCCACCGCACCTTCCGCCTAAACGAGTGGAGCGGACGCTATTCCGAGTTGGCCGACGAATTCTACCTCCCTACCCAATGGCGCGCCGCCGATGCCAAGAATAAACAGGGCAGTCAGGTCTCCGCCTCCCTCGATCACGCCGCCCTCACCCAGGAGGTCAAGGCCTGCCACGACTCCGCCTATGCCACCTACCAAAGACTCCTCCAACAAGGCGTGGCCAGGGAACTGGCTCGCATGGTCCTACCGGTGAGCATCTTCACGGAGGTCTATGTGAATTGCGACCTTCATAACCTGGTCCATTTTCTTCAGCTACGGGAGGACGATCACGCCCAGCTGGAGATCCGGGAACTCAGCGCCGCCATGAGGCAGGTCGCTGAAAAACTCTTTCCTTGGACCTTCGAGGCCTACCACAAGTACCGCCTCACCGTTTCCGAGAAGCCCAAAGAGGAGTAGGTTTTCCGTTTGTTTTGCTTTCGGATTTCCGTTCACGTTCACATTCACGATTCCCCCTATCTACTAACTCCTATCTCCTGAAACTTTCCCGCTGACGGTTCCCGCTTCCGGCTTTATATTGGCGGGATGCCTAAATCCCCCAAGAAAACCCCCTCTCCTAAATCCTCCGCCCCCAAACAGAAATGGCTGCCGCTGATCGTGGCGGGTGCCGTTGGTTTCGCTGGTGCTTTTCTCCTGATGAAGGGCTGCCCTTTTACCCAAATGAGCTGCCCGGCATACGCGAAAATCTGTCCCGTAACCTCCACCATGGACCGCTTGGAAAATTGCCTAAACCAGGGAAACCTCGCCTCCGCCAAGATTTGCGCGGAAAAACTGACGGAGCTACTCGAGCCCAATATGCCTGTACTGGCCAAGGCCGCGGAAACCATCGCTAGGGCGAATAGCGTTCCGGAAGCCCGGAAAGCGTTTGCCTCTTTTCAGACGAAGATGAAGTCCGGAAAACCGATGCCGGCTTCTTCGAGGCCGTGATCCGCTGGGCCGCAGCACTGCTTCTGCCTTGGATGCCATTCGCCGCCGTGTCCGCTCCTCTTGAGCTTAAGCTGGGTGATCGGATTCCCTCCCTCACCCTGCCCGACCAAGACGGGAAACCGCTCGATCTTGCCGCCTACGGCTCGGAGGGATATCTCCTCGTCTTCTTTTACCCCAAGGCCAACACCCCCGGATGCACCGCTCAAGCCTGCAGTCTCCGGGACGCGGAGACCCAGTTAAAGGAACGTGGAGTCAAAATTCTCGGCATCAGCGCCGATAAGCCCGACTCCCAGAAGAAGTTCGTAACCGAGCAAAGCCTCCCCTACCCACTGATCGCCGACGCCGAGAGCAAGGCCATTCAGGCCTTTGGCGTGGAGGGCCCCATGTTTGGCTTTGCCCGGCGCTCGGCCTTCCTTTTCCACAACGGCAAACTGGTCTGGCGGGATGCCAAGGCCTCCACCAAGGACCAGGCGGAAATGGTCCTCAAAGCCCTCGACACTCTCTCTCCCTCCAAGAAGTGAAGTCGTTCCGCAAGGAACTGACCTTTCGTACCCCCACCCGCCGGGCCCTGCTCAACATCACCCCGGAGGTGGAATCCGCCCTAGCCGAGTCGGGCATCCGCGAGGGCCTTTGCCTCGTCAACGCGATGCATATCACCGCCTCTGTCTTCATCAACGACGACGAGTCCGGCCTGCATGAGGACTTTGAAAAATGGCTGGAGAAGCTCGCCCCGGAGAAGCCCCACTCCCAGTACCGCCACAACGGGGCGGAAGACAACGCGGATGCCCACCTCAAGCGCACCCTGATGGGCCGGGAGGTGGTGGTGGCGGTAACCGCAGGTCGGCTCGATTTCGGCCCTTGGGAGCGCATCTTTTACGGGGAGTTCGACGGCAAGCGGCCCAAGCGTGCTCTTATCAAGATTCTTGGCGAATAACCCAGCCTTTCCCCCTTTTCCGCATTTCGGGGGGATTCTATAAAGCCTCATGCCGTCAATTTCCGGAAACCAACTTCAGGTCTTTTCCGGTAACGCCAACCGGGAACTGGCGGAGCGGATCGCCGCCAAGATCAAGGTCCCTCTCGGCAAAGCCACCGTCACCTCGTTCCCCGACGGGGAAACCTTCGTCAAATTTGACGACAACATTCGCGGCAACGACGTCTTTATTATCCAACCCACCTGCTCCCCGACCAACCAGAACCTGATGGAACTCTTGATCATGGTGGATGCCGCCCGGCGCGCCTCCGCCTATCGGATCACCGCAGTCCTCCCTTTCTTTGGCTACGCCCGCCAGGACCGCAAGGACCAGCCCAGAGTGCCCATCACGGCCAAACTGGTCGCCAACCTTCTCGTTGCGGCCGGGGTGAATCGTGTTCTCACCGTGGATCTTCACGCCCAACAAATTCAGGGATTCTTCGACATCCCCGTCGACCACCTCTTCACCGCCCCAGTCTTTTACAAGTATCTGGTGGAGAAAAAAATTCCCGATCTTGTTGCGGTGACCCCCGACATCGGCGGAATGAAAATGGCGGCGGCGTACGGGCAGATGCTGGACTGCAACCTGGCCATCGTAAGCAAGAAGCGTCTTAGCGCCACCGACACCGAGGCCACCCACGTGATCGGTGACGTGAAAGGCAAAAATGTTCTTCTCGTCGACGACATCACCGAAACGGCGGGCACCCTCGCCTCCGCCATCGAAATCCTGCGGAAACACGGCGCCAAGGACTTTTATGTGGGAGTACCCCACGCGGTCCTTAGCCCCATCGCAATGGATCGCCTCAAAAAAGCCGGCATCAAGGAGCTCATCACCACGAATACCACCCCCCAAACGGAAATCCCCGGGGTGGCCACCAAGGTCCTCTGCATCGCCCCCCTTCTTGCGGATGCCATCGTTCGGATCCATGCCGGCGAATCCGTCTCCTCCCTTTTCGAGATCCGCGCCGGCGTTAAAACCTGATCGATCACGTCGCCCTCGCTTGGCAGGGATGACTGTCCCGGTCCACCGCGTTTGAGTTTTAAATCGTCAGAGACCCAACCATGGGGTGGACCGATACACTGCCCAACTTAGGGGCAGGCCCCTAATCTACCTGCGGAAACCCCTCTGTTACCCATTTCGCTTTCCGGCGTCCGCTTTTTCGGATTCCAAATTCTTAACCCCTGAATCCCTTTCCTTCACTTCGCCGACTTACTGCCCAAGAATGTAACTAAACATCAACGGAGCCACGATTGTCGCATCGGACTCAATCACAAACTTCGGCGTGCGGGCGCCCAGCTTGCCCCAGGTGATCTTTTCATTTGGCACCGCCCCCGAATAAGACCCGTAACTGGTGGTGGAATCGCTGATCTGGCAGAAGTAGCCCCATAGCGGCACCCCGGTCCGCTTAAGATCCTGGTGCAGCATTGGCACTACGCAGATCGGAAAGTCTCCCGCAATACCTCCGCCAATCTGGAAGAAGCCCAGCGGGGTCTTGGACGTCTTTTCATAAAAATCCGCCAGTGAAATCATGTATTCGACCCCGCTCTTGATCAGCTGCGGGGACTTTACCTGACCGGATATGCAGGCCGCGGCGAACATATTGCCCAGAGTGGAGTCCTCCCATCCGGGAACCACCATCGGTAAGTTCTTCTCCGCCGCCGCCATCATCCAGGAATCTTTGGGATCAATTTGGTAAAACTTTTTATAAAGACCTTCCCGCAGGGCCTCGTAAAAATACTCGTGCGGGAATTTCCGCACGCCCTTTTCCTCGTCCCGCTTCCATAACTCAATGATGACCCCTTCGATCCTCCGCATCGCCTCATGTTCGGGAATGCAGGTGTCGGTCACCCGATTCAGGTGTTCCTTCAGAAGTTTCTCCTCATCCTTCGCTGTCAGATGGCGGTATTCCGGAACCCGGCGGTAATGATCGTGGGCGACCAGATTGTACACATCCTCTTCCAGATTTGCCCCGGTGCAACTGATGGCGTGCACCTTCCCCTTGCGGATCATCTCCGCCAGGGACAAGCCCAACTCCGCTGTGCTCATGGCTCCGGCCAGGGTCACCATCATCCTTCCGCCCTGATCAATAAACTTGCCGTAAGCAATCGCCGCATCCCGCACCACGGCGGCATTAAAGTGTCGATAATGTCGATCGATGAATTTCGAGATCGGACCGTCTGCCATGCAATACCTGTTCAACCCTCTCGTGGAAAGGTTGACAAGACTATTCCGATTTTTTGTTCGTTTTTCTAAGCCGCAGATGGGGATCAAAAAAGTGGTCCATCGCCAAAAACATCGACTTAGCATGCCGCGCGAAGAGAAGACTGAGGAAGGGAGCGGGCATGACGCAGAGCATGAAAAGCAGGATGGGTCGGAGGTCTGTGGTCGCTCGGAGGATAAAATAAACCGACATCGCTCCCAATCCGATTACCCCGTAGTTCACTCCCCAGATCGCCAAAAGGAAGTACCCAGGTTCGCG
>JACCDT011010552.1_pt1 | contig 15339 bp, 17 predicted proteins | sample 7446291 | NCBI WGS metagenome assembly JACCDT01 (sample SAMN15323446, study PRJNA562643) | freshwater metagenome | isolation source: river surface water | place: USA:Blue River Watershed | collected 2017-08-17
GTTTCTCCAAAGAAGTTACCTTGTTCTTTTTGTTGCATGTTCTGTACATCAGATGGTTGGATAAAACCTTTTTTTGCACCAAATACTGTATAGAGACACACTGGGAATAATATAACAAGCACCATGATCTTGTGCACAGTCTTCATATTCTGAAATAGTTTCATATACCTCTCATGCTAACATGCTTACGCTGCTATCTGAATGGTTATGCACAGGTGTGAAAATATTCAATTTTCTACTTGAATATCTACATGAACAAAAGACTATGTTTTGTATTGAATAAATTTTACTTGTGCAATTACGTAATAGGTCTAGAATGAGTATATGAATAAAAAAATAATTCGGTATGGTGTTATATTGGTACTATTTACCATACTGTATTATTTTCTATACTATATTTTTTTACCAAATGAAAAGTTAACCTACGTAGCAACTGTAGTTACTTCGGTTCTTCCAATAAGCACTCCTTTGATGATAGCATCTTCTACAAATCTTTCTCAATATATTGAAGTTATTAGTGGATGTAATCCAGACTTTACTGGCGACTGTGTAAATATGCGCTCAGGCCCAGGAGTGCAATATCCAATTGTCACACATTTACGAACAGGTGTTGTATTAAAAGTTGGTAGTAGTACTACTACACGTGATGGTGTATGGTATTCAATTTTATTTAGCAATGAGTTACTGTATCCAGAGCGAGTAAAGAGTACCTGGTACGTTAAAGCTGACTTCGTGCAACTATTTTCTCATGAAGGGACTCAGACACTAGAAAAAGGTAACGTTTCCACAACAACTAAGCGTATCGTGGTAGATGTTTCTGAGCAAAAGCTGTACGCGTATGATAAAGATAATCTTTTTATGGAAGAGGCAATTTCCACTGGACTAGAATTCACTCCAACACCTCGTGGTACATTTTCTGTTTTTAAAATGACACCAAGTAGATTTATGCAGGGACCGATACCAGGAGTTAGTGATCAGGTTTACGATCTTCCTGGGGTTCCGTGGAATTTATATTTTACCTCCGGTGGAGCTGTTATTCATGGCGCATACTGGCATAGCCATTTTGGAAAACCATGGTCACACGGATGTGTTAACTTGTCACCAGAAAACGCAAAAAAACTATACCAATGGGCAGAACTCGGCACATCAGTTATTGTTAAGAATTAGAAAATATAAAACCTCAAAAAACCTTTATTATATAGTGTTTTTGTGCCAATGTAAGATAGCTTGCTAATAGTGTTCATACCTGTCATTATAAGCAGATGCTTTCTACAATGCCTGTGTATCCCCCTATTGTTACCGTGTCGATATCCGCTTCATCATCTATTCCTTTTGTCCCATTTTATTCTCAGTTTAAAGATATTCATACAACTTCATGGCAAAAAATTGGCTGTGGAATAACTAGCCTCGCTGTGATTATTGATTATTACTCTACAAGCACTATTTCTGTAGATACTCTTTTAAAAAAAGGTATTAAATCTGGTGCTTATAATACGCGGTATGGTTGGGTCCATAAAGATTTAATTTCTCTTGCCCAAGAATATGGTCTACAGGGAAGTAGTTATGATATGACTGCACTTAAAAAAGATATTGCTTTTAAAAAATTAGAGTCAGCATTAGTAAATGGCCCTGTCATTGTATCTATTCATTACAAGTTTGATCCGAAAAGTACAATACCCCACCTTGTTGTACTCGATGGAATTGATAAGAATGGAACTATTTATTACAATGATCCAGCAGCAAAACTTGGTCAGAAACAGATTTCAAGTATTGATTTTCAAAAAGCATGGAAGAAAAAATATATTGTAATCCGACCAGCAAAAATACTTGCGTAAGTTCACCAGCTCTATATGTTATACATATAATATTTTAGAGTGAGACCTATTGCCACTAAAAAATACCGCATTATTGCGGTATTTTTTAGTATGAAGTCTATGACTAACTAGCCGTTAACATGACTTGCAGCATTGCCTTCTGTTCCTGCAGGAACATGACATGCTGGAGACGCTGCTTCGTAAGCTCTCCAAGCCGCATCCTTCTGTGTCTTGAAAGTTGTTTGAGCAACCTTTAGCGCACTATTGTACTTTGTCCACGCAGCCTGACGAGCAGCGATACGTGCTGCACGTGTTGGAAGTGCGTATGCAGCCTTTAGTTCAGGTGTACGTGTTGTAAGCGCAGTCTGTGTTGATGCATTAAGTGCAGTAAACGCAGCTGCGATAGCAGTATCACGAGTATCGAGTGCAGCACTGATACATGGAACATCAATACCGTTAGGAGTTGCATGTGTAGATGTAGGAGGTACTGATGGATCAGATATCTGTGCAAATGTAGCAATAGGAGCTACGAGAGAAAACATAACAAGAGCCGGGATAAATACTTTTTTCATAGTAGTTGATTATTATAGATATTTTAGTAAATAGTTGGCTAGAGTGCCATACCCATAGTATACGCCCCATATGGTCATTTTGTGACAATTTCCTCCCCAGATGTTCTACTTATACTTAGGTAAAAATTGCTTTTTTACCTATACTTATACTATGTTACAAGTAAGCAATATCAGTAAAAACTTTGGTTCAAAAAAGGCAGTTAGTGACGTTAGCTTCGCTATTAATTCTGGCGAAATATTTTCATTAATTGGCCCTAATAGTTCTGGAAAAACAACGATTGTTAAGAGTATTGTTGGATTGCTCGAACCAGCCGAAGGAGTAATCGAAGTGGGTGGTTATAATGTAGTTACAAATCCTGAAAAAGCAAAAGAGCTCATCGGATATATTCCTGACGAACCATCTATATGGCCATATATGACTGGAGAGGAATTTTTGTATTTTGTTCAAGCCCTCTTTGGTGTTGATGAAAAAACTAGGTCTAAAAATATACCAAAACTTCTTGAAACGTTTAGTTTATCGGGAGTTGAAAAACAGTATTTTGAAGAGTATTCAAGAGGAAATAAACAAAAATTCAGCATCACAGCAGCATTGTCCCATCAACCTAAGTTACTTGTCATTGATGAGCCGATTGTTGGCCTTGACCCAACAGGTGCAGAGATCGCAAAAAAAATTTTTGTAGAGTATGCAAAACAAGGAGGAGCAATACTTCTGGTGACTCACACACTCCCAGTCGCGGAAGAAATTTCTCACCGTATTGGTTTTCTTAAAAATGGAACTCTTACACACGTTGGCACACTTACTGAATTACGTGCACAAGCTGGATTACAGGACACTGCAACCCTCGAAGATATCTATAAAAAGTTAGCCTAACCATTATGCTTAAACTTTTCCTGAAGTTTGAATTAGAAAAAATAAATAAATATTTTAGAACAAGAACTCTCGCTAAAGTAATTACGAGTATGTTAGGGTTGGTTATATTTCTATTTATTGCTTTAGGAATCTATACATTTTTTAATTCAGGATTTAGATATATCAATGCGGACACGGCGGATGATGTAAAAAATCTTATCCTTCTTTTTATTTATGAAATCTTTCTTTTGATACTTGCGGGTATTATAGCGTTTAGTGCTCTGGTATCGAGTATCTTCAATTTATTTAAGGGACAGTACAATAATTGGATAATCAGTTCCCCGAAATACAAGCTCTTCCCTACTGTAATATTTACACGAAGCCTCATGACTTCACTGTTACCGTTGTGTATTGTTTTTTTTCCTGTAATGGCTGCATTTGTTAACATTTATCATGTTGAACCTATCGGTATAGTATTTATTCTTATATCAATTTTTTTGTTCTTACTTATTATAAATCTAATCACCTTGCTTTTTATAACGGTAACTGGTTTTGTATACTACAAAGTTACTCAAGTAATACGAACTATTCCTTTTAATTTTAAAGGATTTATCATACTCCTCACTCTTAGTATTACAGCTTTTATTTCATATATTTGGAATAGCATAAAAAATATTGATCTTGTTCATATTTTTAGAGCAGAAGATGTTGATTCTGTGCTTACTCTTTCTGTTATCAGTAATCATTTTGCTTTTCTCCCAACACACCCACTTGCACTTGAAATTATTAGCTGGCAGAACAAGGATTCGATAGAAGCTCTTGCAAATGTCGGCATACTGTTTCTTCTTGTGCTTATAGCAGGAGTTGCTTGGTACGCACTCTCTCCACTATTTTACCCTCTATGGTTACGTTTTCAGGAAGGATCCTCTCATGGGCAAGATTCTTCTGCTCAATCACATACTCTAGTCTATACTTTTACAGGTCAAAAAACGTCGGTGTTATTTAAAAAAGAAGCCTTGATACTTTTTAGAAACTGGAAAGGTCTTTTGTGGTTTTTATTTTTATCATGTATCTGGCTTGCGCAAATTGGTGCAAATACTATTATTGGACACAATATACAAAAATACCAACCAGATATCAGTCAAAAAATAATACTACTTCAGGTTCTGCAGTATATTATTGCGATCTACTTTATTAGCTCATTTGCTCTTCGCTTTGTGTTCCCTTCTTTTAGTGTTGAAAAGAAAACTTCTTGGATACTTGGCACAGCACCAATCAATACAGTTAAAATTTTCTTTGGAAAGTATTTGTTTTATACACTTTTTCTTGTATCACTCGGAATTACTATGAGCTATATTAATATTGTAGTTCTCAATATCCCTATCATTAACGCAGTATATTCACTGGCACTATTTACTTCGACAATTATTCTAATTGTTACCTGTAGCCTTTCTCTTGGTGCATTATTTCCTAACATGGAGAGTGATGACCCTGAGGTTATTAGTACAAGCATGCCAGGGCTCCTTTTCACTGCATTTTCTCTCATATATGGAGCATGCAGTGACTGGGTTTTATACAGAGCGCTTGAAAGCGGAAACTTCTTTGAAGTAATTATTTTTATTATTATAACAATAGTTATTGTTATAGGAACACTCTATAATGTGCCACGTTTTATGAAGCGTACATCTTTTTAAAATATACAGAATGAACTTACTAGTACAAGTCTGCTAGATAACTCCTTTTGTTGACAGGACACCTTCTAAGCAGTAGAGTGAGCTTACTTGTGGTTCATTAAATTTCAACATACAGGAGTTGCTATGTCTGATTCAGTTAAAGGATACATAGCAATTCTTGTAATTGCTATGGTTTTTTTGGCTTTTTGGGTATTCAAATACTTCAAATATAAAAAGCAGAGAATCCCCGTCCCACTCACTATGGACTTGCATACATATAACCCTACAACAGGAATATGGGCTGTCCAAACAATTTTCAGTAGTGATAGTGGTAAGACTTGGTCATTAGTAGCTGTTATAGGCGAAAAGAAACACTTTCGTGATGTCAAAGATGTTTACCCAATGATTACCAATGAAGCAATTAACATGATTGCAAGATTACCTGAACGAATGGGTGTACCGCTTACGGAGCTCGAGAAGGCTCAGCTTATGATGCTCGGTATAAAAGTGCTAGAAACGCCAGGTCGAGCTTCCATACAAGTACATAAACAGCAGTTAGACTGAAGGCACCTCAAGATTTTTTAGGAGGTGCTTTTTTATTGCGCCATATTAAACTATTTAGACAAAGTTTTTATATGAAAATGCATACTTGCATACTGCGTGCTAATTTTGGTATTATCAGTGAAGCAGCGTTCTTTCGTTTTATGTTCTTGTAAAAAGAACTAAGCACACTTCATTCTCCGAATGGACGCAGGAGCAACTACTATTGCTCACTGCGTTTTCTGTTTTTATAACCATATACTTAAAACGTAGAAAGGTCATCCCATGAATCAAACAGTTCGCCCTATTCCAAAGATTGTTGCTGGAGCAAAAGCAGGTAGCCGGTTTACTGTACTGACGGCACTGGATGAAAACTGGCTGTCACTTACTGTAAGAATTCTTGTTGGGAAACTAAAAACAAGTGTGACTCATGACCCACAACTACCGCAACACATCGTCATCTCCGGCTATCGCAGCAAAGATGAAATCAAGGAGGCACTTAAAGCAGCCGGTACATCTAAGTGGTTTACCTTAGAGCAGATCCTTGTTGCTGAAAACGGTAATCATGAACGCGTTTTTTTGGAATGATTCCATACCTATACGTTCCACACCACCCAGGCACAGTATTGTTGTCTGGGTTTGTTTTTTAAATGTAAATATTTCTGACCTATTTACTTTTATATTTGTAAGTACAGGGTATACTCTACTGTATCTATGAAAGTCGCTAAGCAATATTCATTCCTCACATTCTTATGCATACTCCTATTTGGAAGTTACTTGTACTTTCGATCAGTTCATATGAACTATATGACAATTCTTTCATTTGATGACTGTATCAAAGCTGGTTTTCCATCATTAAAAACATACCCAGAAACATGTAGAATCCCTGGAAAACTCTTTACCAATGAATCTCAAAAACAGAGCGACTACACCCCTCCCACCTCATCTTCTACCGAAACACTTGCTTCAAGTTATAAAAATCTTAGCTATTTTGTTGATGGGCAAAAACTAAAGATGGCTGAAGGTATAGGAATATTTGCAGCTTCTACCTCAAAACAAATAACTTTTAGAGCTACTGATGCCATTTCTTTTTTCAAAAAAGCAACAAACACAGAGTACGGTTTTTTCCTTGCCACAAGAGAAGATACACTAACCAAACAACAGAGTTATTATCTTGGGAGCGCAACAAGCCTTTATTTTTCTTTTACAGGTCTCAACTTTCTTTTTTTAGATACCTCAGTAAGTTCTGTTATGTTTGAGTATGATGATGATATACTTACCGTAACATATTCTAATCAAGAAGGTCTTCAGAAGAAAAAGAATTTTACTATTGAAAATAACCTTTTAAAGGAAAAATAATCATTTTATGAAAGTTAGCCCACGTACTGTATTTCATATATCTATAGGTATTCTATTTGTTATATTCGGCATCTTAGGACTTATACTCCCGATCATTAACGGAACAGTGCTTTTAATCATTGGCCTTATTATTATTTCTTTTGAAAATCCTTACGTAGAAAAGAAACTTTTTACAATTACACAAAAAAATAAAATTATACACTCTCTATATTTAAAGTTAGAGAAAGTAATTAGAAAAATTTTTAAAGTTTAAATTTCTACTCAAAATTATCTTCATGACCGGAATCAGAACTAGGCTCTAAAGGAGAAGGTTCACTACCTCTAATTCGGGTAAAGGTTGGATTATTGTCCATACCTGGAAGTAGAGGTTTTTTTGTAGAAAAGTTTGAGAGTTTGAGGCTACTAATTTTATTAATAATAAGCGAAGACGGATATGTAGTGGTAGCATTATCTGGTTTTCTTTCTATAAGTAGAACCATAGAGCCATTCTTACCAATACCCCACGTTCCACGTCCGAGAAAAATATCTTGCCCGTCAATTGTGGCAGTAATATCAAGAGTTGTATCTTCTTGAAGAGATATGTAGATAGTATCTCGACACCCTGAATCTGTATCACATTCGTACATTCCAGAAAATACTTCAAGAGCAGAAACTCCTACGGCTTTTGTATCTTGAGAAAAATTTTTAACAATGAGGTCTGGCACCCCCGCTTTACGGAAGTAGTATCCAGCTCCTCCAATAAGAAATGCTGTGACGACGTAGATTAAAATTCGGTAGAACATAAAAAGAGTAGTATTTACTACAGTATATAGGCACCGCATATCATTTACCAAGTGGAAAAGATATTCATACAACACGCAAACAAAGCAAAGCTCTCATAATCTGTACGAGATCATTTTTTTGTGTTATATTGATATCTACATATGGCCCATCTTTTTGGCCCTTTATTTTTTATCAAGTTTATAAGTTTTTATTTATTCTATGGCAGTTGAAAAGCAAATTCCTACCGGTGGCGAAGCGGTTCTTAGATTTGAAGATGTCACCTTTAATCATGGTGAAAATAAGCCTATTCTTTTCGAATCAAATTTTGTTGTACGTAAAGGCACTAAACTCACACTTATGGGCCAAAATGGTGCAGGTAAATCTACTCTCTTTTCAATGATTATGGGAGAACTTACTCCAGAGGAAGGACGCATCATCATAGGACAAGGGTTACGGGTTGCAATCGCTAAACAGTTTATTCCACATACTAAATGGCATCTCACTGTTCGTGAATTTCTTGAGTCAGCATTTACAGAAAAAATATATGATATCGATAAACGTGCAGTTTCTATTTTTGAAACTGTGGCACTAAATGTAAGTCTCGATAAAGAGATCAAAGATCTTTCAGGTGGACAAAAAGGTCGCATCCTTATTGCTCAAGCTCTTATTCAGGATCCAGATATTCTTCTTCTTGATGAACCGACAAACAATCTAGACAAAGCAGGAATTCAACTTCTTACTGACTTCATGAAGTCTTATACCAAAACAGTTATTGTTATTTCTCACGATGCAGATTTTCTCAACTCGTTCACTCATGGAGTTTTGTATATCAATACTCAAGAATACAAAGTAGAGCAATATGTAGGTAACTACTTTAAAGTGGTTGAGGAGATCAAACGTGCTGTAGAGCGTGCTGAGCGTGCTAACTCACAACTTGAAAAGGAGATTCAGAACAATAAAGACAAAGTAAACTTCTTTGCACTCAAAGGAGGTAAGATGCGTAAACTTGCTGCTAAATTAAAAGATGAGATTGAAGATCTGGAGGATAGTAAAGTTGATGTACGAAAAGAAGATAGAACTATCAAACCGTTTACTATTCCTTGCCAAGAAGATATCGGGAGCGTCATTGTAAAGTTTGATTCTGTTGAAGTACTTCATGATGGAATACCTACTAAGCGCACTGTTTCAGTAGAGCTTCGCAAAGGTGACAAGCTACATATTATTGGCCCAAACGGTATTGGTAAGACAACTCTTCTTGAAAAAATTGCAAAACGTACTGAAAAAGGAGTGATGATTCAGGATGGGATTACTGTTGGCTATTATAGACAAGATTTCTCTACGCTTGATTTTGACAAGTCTGCATACCAAGAACTTGCAAAGGTTCTTAAAAAACTTGATGATCAGTTACTACGTAAAGTTGCCGCAAGTATGCTTCTCGGAGCATCTCAGCTTGCGGCAAAAATCGGACTTCTTTCTGAAGGACAGAAAGGCTTGCTCATGTTCGCATATCTTCGTCTTCAACAACCAGGTCTTCTTATTTTAGATGAGCCTACAAACCATATTAATTTCCGTCACCTTCCTGTTATTGCAGAAGCTCTTAAAGCCTACACAGGTCCGATGATTATCGTTTCTCATGTCCATGAGTTCGTAAAAGAGATTGGAGTCACAGAAACATTAGATCTTGGAAAACTCTAATAAACCTTTTCAAATAAGGTTTTTACCGCTATTTACCTGTTGTATATGTGGATAATTCTGGACTTATTTTGTGCTATATGGTATAATAGTTCTATATAAGCAACTCTCACGTTTTACACTGTTTCTACACTTGTATTACTGACAGCTCGGGGCTTATTGTTAACAATTAGTTTCTAAAATCAATGAATTCAAAACTTTACATAGGTGGTATTCCTTACTCTTCTACTAACGATGATCTTAAGGCACATTTCAGTGCAGCGGGAAACGTTGTTTCAGCGCAGATCATTATCGATAAAATGACAAATCGTTCAAAAGGCTTCGGCTTTGTGGAAATGTCATCAGATGAAGAAGCTCAGAAGGCCATCGCAATGTTCCATGACCAGGAATTCCAAGGTCGTCGTCTTACGGTAAACGTAGCACGTCCACTCGCTCCTCGCGAAGACCGTCCTCGTCGCGCATTCTAATTAGAATATACTTAAGCTATTCTACATTAGTAAGCAACAAAAAATCCCTTTTTATAAGGGATTTTTTGTTGCTTACTATATTTATTATTAACGTAAATATCAAGCAAAAACTTGCATTATTGTTCAAAGTATGTCATTATATAGATAAGACATCGAAATCCTCTGCATGAGCTACTGCAGTTGCCGTCCCATTTTGGGTTAAAGCAGTTAGGTGTCCCGACCTTACCTGTACTTGCTGTTGAGCGTGCGACGCTTCAGAGGTATCGGGTAAGGTCATTTTTTTATATCAAAAATTAATGACTCTGTTTAGGTAATACAACAAGAAGTCACTAAGTGCATATTTCTACTTCTACCTTGAAGAAGAGCTAGGGGGAACTATTTTTTATTACTTTTTCGCGTATAGAAAAAACTCTTGATTTCCATCCCTACCAGAAATAATACATGGCAGTATCTTTATAATTTTGAAACCATTTTCGAAAAATTTATTTTTATATATATCAAGTATTTCTTCTGTTAATTTAGCATCTTTAACAATCCCTTTTTTTGTATTACCTCTACCGACCTCAAACTGAGGTTTAATTAAAAGATAATACTCTGAAGTTGCACTCCCAAAGGAAAGAATCTTCTCGAATACTTTTTCAAGAGGAATAAAAGATAAATCTGCAACAATAATATTAAATATAAGATCCGTAGAAAAGTCTCTAATATCTGTATTTTCAAAGAGAGTGATGTTTGGATTATTACGTAGAGATGTGTGGAGCTGAGCTGTCCCAACATCTACTGCAATCACTGAGGCAATTCCATATGTAAGCAAACAATCTGTGAACCCACCTGTAGAAGAACCTATATCAAGTGCTATTTTGTCATTAAGTACTCTTCTAATAGACTGCTCGTCCTTATGTATATCAAATAGTATTCCTTCCAGCTTGAGCCCGCCCCGAGAAACAAACTTACGCTTCTGAGTAACTGTAATAGCGTCTGTTTCTGATATTTGTTTTGTTTGTTTAGTGGTTACTTGACCATTAACCAAAACACCACCAGAAATAATAATCTCTTGAGCTTCAGTTCTACTTTTAGAAAGACCTTTAGATACCAGTGCCTGGTCTAATCTCATATAACCTAGAATGAAAAACTATTTACCGACCCAACCCTTCTCTTCAAGGGCTGCACGTGCTGCAGCTGTCTCTGCTTCTTGCTTGCTTCTTCCTTTTCCTTCAGCAATTTGATCCTCTCCAAAAAAAATACCGACAGAAAAAAGTTTATCATGATCTGGTCCCTCTTCGGAGAGAACTCTATAGTTTGGTGTAAGAGCGTACACTTCTTGAGATTTTTCTTGTACAAAACTTTTAGCATCTTTATAAAGACCTTTACGGATGATTTCTTCAGTTTTTAGAAGTAGTGTTTCTGTAATAAATTTTTTTGTTATAAGGTAACCCTGATCAAGATATAACGCCCCAACAAACGCTTCGTATGCATCAGCTAAAATTGAAGAGCGTGCGCGATGAACATCTTTCGCCTCTCCCTTAGAAAGCTTCATCATATCATTAAATCCAAGACCTTGAGCAACTTCACCTAGAGTCACCGCATTAACGAGTGCCGATCTATATGCAGTGAGATCTCCCTCATTCTGATGAGGAAATGTAGTATATAAGTACTCTGTTGCAATAAGCTCAAGAACTGCATCTCCTAAAAACTCTAGACGCTCGTTATGAACTAAACCTGTTCTAGGGTTTTCATTAATAAAACTACGATGAATAAAAGCTTGTTCAAGAAGCTTGTCATTATTACAATAAATATTATTTTTTTGTTTAAATTCTTCTATTGTCATGTCTGTCTGTATTTAGAGTACTCAACTAAGATCTTATGAGAGAAGTTTTTTCTCTGAAAATTCTTTTGAACCTTTTTCTATTATTGATTTAATATCATCATACATACGGAGCGACGCAATATCTGTATATAAAAACCAACGAGCTTCATCCAAACCTCCTTTTTTTTCAAGAGAAAGTGGTGTGTATTCTGAGGTTGCTAGATAGTAGCTAACATGTTTAACAACTTTGCCTTGATCTGGCTTGTTTGCTATATATTCATTTTCACCAAGAATTGAATCTATAACAACATCAATACCAACTTCTTTTTTGATTGCTGCTATCACTTCTTCTTCGGTTGCAACACTACCATGAATATGACCTTTTGGTAGAGTCCAATACCCGAAGACATCATGAACAAGCGCTATTGATAGTTTGTGTTCATTTTTTGAGAATACCACAGCTCCAGCGAGCAGTTCTCGTTTTGTTGATTCAAAATGTTCTCTCTTTGTTTTTGTTGTTTGAGCTTTGTCTGGTTCACCCATTTCTTTATAAATTGCACCAAGTACTCCATTAACAAATTTACCAGAAGTATCTCCTGCAAAAGATTTTGCAAGTTCAATAGCCTCATCAATGGCAACTTTTGGAGGAACCTGAGTTCTATCACCAAAAAGAAGTTCAGAAAGCCCAATACGGAGAATGTTACGGTCAATAACCCCTATTTTTTCAAGAGGCCAATCAGGTGCAGCACGAGTAATAATATCATCGATTGTGATTCTGCGAGAAAGAGCATTATTAACAATACCTTTAGTAAAAGAAGTGTCTTTTATTCCCTCTCCGAACTCAGTCGTATTTCTTGTAATAATAGAATCAACAAAATCTTGTGCTATCCCAAGCTCACCACGCATATCAAGTTCAAAAAGCGTTTGTAATGCAATGGTTCTAGCGATGTGCCGTGTACTCATATTTTTAAAAGAACGTTTTTTGAAATTAAGGAGCAGTGATTATAGATATAAACGGAAACTTTTAAACAGTTTTTGCCTTAGATTTAACAGTTGTAACTTTTTTACCTCTGTAAAAACCGCAAGCATCACAAACATGATGGGGAGTTTTTAATGCTTTACAGTTCTTGCATTCTACAAGATTAGCTGCTTTAAGCGCGTGGTGACTTCGGCGATTAGCCGTGTGCGCACGTGTATGTCTCATTCGTACTACCATAGTTTTTTAATTATACACCACTTTTATAATTTAAGCAATCCACACCCCTACTTTAAATGAATAAGTCCCTCTAAAAAACAAACAGGACGCGAACTTTGAAAGTCTGCGCACTGTTTGTTTAAAGATACATTTTATGGTGTAGGAGTCTCTTCTGCTGGTGGAACTGGAGGGATTTCATCTACTGGAGGGTTCTCAGGTGGAATTTCAGAAGGAGGAGGAACTTCCTCTACTGGAGGTATTTGTTCCTCAATTGGTGGTGGAATTTCTTCAGTTGTGGTTGCCTGTTCATCGGTAGGTGGTGTAGTTGTTGCAGTCTCTTCACTTCCTCCTCCTGTAGTTGTTTCTGTTGAACTTGATGTTTCTGTTGTTGTACTACTGTTCGAAAGGACAGGTAGTGTTGAAGTCCCAAGTACAATTCCCTGTTGACCTGAAATCTGAAGAACATTAGTAAGTGTTGTCTTATCAATACATACATCTTCAAGACAAAGCATTGTAGCAACAACACGACCATCTTCATCAATAGACCATGTGCCGTTCGCAGACGCAAGAGACTTAATGTTATTAATCGCTACACCATTTGCGTTAAGGTCAATATTACCAGTAGTAAGCATACCTGTTGTTGTTGCAGTCTTACCTTCAAGATCAAGCTTTTGTGCACCACTATCCACAAGCATAAGTACTTTTTCACGACCTTCTTCGTAGTCAGAGAGAGCACGTCCGATTGCACGACCTTCTCCAGTAAGCTTCATAGCGTGTCCAGCCATTGTAAGAGATACAGTAAGATAATCACCTCGCTTAATTTCTCCATTTTCAGTAGTTACTTTAACTGGTACACGACCTGAGAAAGCAACAGGAACACCATTCTGAACTGATTTTCCAAGGGTGACCCCAGGATTTGTTGAAATAACTCCAACAGCTTCCTGTGCTTCACGAGCCTTACGAACAGTACTCATTACATACATTTCATCTGTTGAACTACTACTTCCTGTGTTCCATTCAGTTGTTGTGGTACTAAATGCAACAACTGTACCAGCATCCATCGCTTCAACCGCCTCAAAGTTCTCAGCCAAATCTGCAGCAGAGTCAATATCGAATCCAGTTGCACGTACACGACCTGAAACACGGAGGACTTCATCCCCAAGTGGTGTTGCATCATTGCCTATACCAACAACACCGAGAGATGAGATAGTAAGTGCATTTGCTGGAGCATCTGCAATTGTGATTACATTGGTAATATCACTAATCTGTGACTGAAGACTTGCTGTAGAAGATGATATGAGGGCAAAAACATCATTAAATGTTGAAGATGCATCAGTATAATTACCTGTAACAGTGTTCGATAAACCAGTTATTAGTGAAGAAAGATTATTGTAATTGTTACTTACTGTTGTATTGAGTGCAACAAGTGATGACGAAGCTTCAAGATAATTACTTGTAACAGTTGAAGAAAGTGCGAGTAGTGTTGAAGATGACTGTGAGTAATTATTTTCTACTGTTGAAGTTAGGTTCGCGAGTGTTGTAGATGCTTCTTTTGTTCCGAGCACAAGCTCTTTAACTGCTTGAACAGCGTAGAGGCTCATTCCTGAGTAATTTACCTGCTTGTACCCTTCACTATTAGTACTTACAAGCTCTGGGAAGAGTGTTTCGACATTTTGAGCAACATAACCAATATTATTCATTTCAGTATTGTTATCATACAAATCGCGAGCAGTATTATTCCAGTTGAAGTTAATAACTCTAAGGGACTCGAATTTATTTGAGAGATTTCCAAGATCCATAATATTTGTCTTTAAATTCTCATCTGAAGAACAAGTTCCGGCGATTTGCCCACCACCAAAACTGTTAATACATCCTGCTTGTGCAGTTGAAGTTCCAACACGGATGTTACCATTTACAGTAAGAAGAGCAGAAGATGACGCAGAAACTGTTGATGTTCCGATTCCGACACGTCCCGCTGCATTAATGATAAACAATGTAGATCCTGTTGATGAAGCAATCGAAATGAGATCGTTATTACCAGCAATTCCTGTAATCGAAAGTGAAGCAGCAGGGCTTGTGGTTCCAAGTCCAAATTTTCCAGTAGCAGCAAGTGTGAGGAAGTTAGTTCCAGATGATGAAGCAACTGCGAAGAGATTATTGTTACCAGCTGTTCCTGTGATTGAGAGTGAAGCTGAAGGGGTGGTAGATCCAAGACTAATTCTTCCATTAGCTCCTATTGTAAAGAAGTTAGTTCCGGAAGATGATGCAACTGAGAGGAGGTTATTGTTACCAGCTGTTCCTGTGATTGAGAGTGAAGCTGAAGGGGTAGATGTAGCTCCAATGCCTACTCGTCCATTAGAACCAAATAGGAACATCTGTGCTCCGGTTGAAGATGCAATAAAGAATGGGTTAGAACCTGCACGTCCAGTAATTGCGAGTGTTGCAATTGGTGTAGAAGAACCGATACCTACACGTCCGTTTGATCCAATCTTAAAGTATGACGATGTAGCTCCTACAGCTGATGTAGTAGATGAGACATCGAAGAGATCTCCAATTGATCCTGCTGCTTGCATGATAGAGAAACGAGCTGAAGGAGTAGTTGTACCTA
>JACCDT011646517.1_pt1 | contig 15334 bp, 23 predicted proteins | sample 7446291 | NCBI WGS metagenome assembly JACCDT01 (sample SAMN15323446, study PRJNA562643) | freshwater metagenome | isolation source: river surface water | place: USA:Blue River Watershed | collected 2017-08-17
CATCAAACCATTGGACCTGCGCGAGATGAGCGGTGGATGACCTTCGTCACCACCGATCCCGCCTGCCGCCAGGCACTCAAGCTCGATACCCACCCGTAACCATCCAACCATTTACTCACGAGGTAACCATGACGCTCAAGGTCTGGACGATCGAAATTCGCGTCGACTTCGACTCCAAAGAGAAGCAGGAGATCATGCTGAAGGACGTGATGATGCACGCCAAAGCGCTGATCAGCACGGCGAACCTGATCGCCGACAAGCGCAAGCCCGACATCGCTGTTCACTCCAACGACATGTTCGCCGGCCGCGAGGCGGTGATGATGGTTGAGGACGAGGAGCCGCTATGAGCGAGTTTCGCGTTGCTCCGATGGGCTTCGATAACGAACAATTTCTGTTGCTCGGCTCCGGGAATGGTTATGTGATCTATACCTGCAGTCCGTGTCCTGGCGCGCGGATCGCCCTCTGGATGATCAATGACAACCAAGTCACATTCAACCTGTATCGCGCCGACAGAACTAGCTACGGGATGCTGACACACAAGGAAGATCGCGCCATCGCCAGCCAAGGCCCGGTCACCTGTGAGAACGACCCACTGATCATCCAGGCCAACATCTGTCACCTGGTCAACCTGTACAGCATTACCCACGGAGGTTACGAATGAAGCAGCCTGAACAATGCGCACTCACGCCCGCCCAGGAGAAGCTCTGGAGCGATACCCGCGTCGCTCTCTTGTGGCACTGCCCGGCGTTCTCGCACATCCTCTACACCATGCTCGACAACGCCGGCTCGAAGCATGTGGCGATGTTCACCAAGGACGTACCGATCGCGGCGACCGACGGCTCCAACCTGCTGCTGAACCCGGACACGTTCTTCAAGTATAATTTGAACGAACGCATCTTCATCTGCGCCCACGAGATCATGCACTGCATCTGGAACCACTGCGGTCTGATGCACAGCTTCCTGCGGCGCGGCAAGGTCAGCTTCCCCGACGGCACCGAGTTGCCTTACGACCAAGAGATTATGAACGTCGCGACCGATCTGGTCATTAACGACGCTCTGATCGAGGGCAAGGTCGGCACCTACAACAAGGACTGGCTGCACGACAAGAACTACGCGACCTCAGCCGACTCGGCGATCGACGCCTACCGCAAGGTGTTCAAGCAGAAGCAGAAGCAGGGCGGCGGTAAGGGCGGCAACGGGCCGGGCGGCAAGGGCTTCGACGAGCACCTGGCGCCGGGTACCTCGCAGGGTAAGGACCCGACGACGACCGCCGGTCAGCGCAACGAGGTGGAGTGGCAGACGCAGATCGCTGCTGCAGCTGCTTCGGCACGCGCCCAGGGTAAGATGCCTGCCGGCCTCGATCGCCTGTTCGGCGAGATCCTCAATCCGGCTGTCGACTGGAAGGACAAGATCGCTGCGCTGTTCGCCCGCAAGGTCGGCAGCGGCTCCTACAACTGGAAGCGGGCTGACCGCCGCCTGATCGTGCGCGACATCTATGCGCCCGGTCGCAGCGGCTTCGGCGCGGGCACCGTGGTGATCGGCGTGGATACGTCGGGCTCTATCGGCGCCAAGGAGCTGGACATGTTCTTCGCCGAGATGGCGGGCATTCTGGAGGACGTGAAGCCCCAGCGGCTGGTCATCATGTGGTGCGACGCGCACGTCCATCGCGTGGACGAGGCCGAGGAGCCGGGCGACCTCAACGTCATTCGCGCCAAGGGCGCGCCCGGTGGTGGCGGCACCGCCTTCGAGCCGGTGTTCAAGGAAGTCGAGAACATGGGGCTCACGCCCGATGCGTTGGTGTACCTGACCGACGGCTACGGCTCGTTCCCCGATCCGAAGAACGTCCCGTACACCGTCATCTGGGGCAACATATCGCCGCCCGGCGCCGTGAAGTATCCGTTCGGCGACGTCGTCGATGTGCCGAAGCAGGCTTAACCTCAGGAGGTAACAATGGGCTGCGACATTCACTTGGTGCTCGAGACGAAGTGGCGGGAGCAGTGGGTCGGCGTGCCGATGCAGCGCTACCCCGGCACGCGCAACTACAAGCGCTTCGGGTTACTTGCCGGCGTGCGGGCAGACGGCCCGGACCCGCGCGGTGTTCCGGATGATGCTTCTGCGCTTGCCCAGATGGAGATCGCGTACTGGGCTGATTACGGCGGGCATTCGCACTCTTGGTGCACCCTAAAGGAGTTCGTCGAGGCGTGCCTAGCCAGTGAGTCCGACCCGGAGAAGATGTTGGATCCGAACGACCCCCGCACCCAGGATCCATACTACCACTACTTCGGCCTCGAAGTTCTGGACGGCGTTGATGACGCAATCGACGACTATCGCGTCGTCTTCTGGTTCGACAATTAACCTCAGGAGGTAACGATGGCGAGGTTCTACGGCTCCATCCAGGGTGCTCGAGGCGAAGCGACTCGCCTCGGCCACACCAACAGCGGCATACGAGCATCCGCTCAGAGTTACACCGGAAGCGTGATTGCTCAGATGTTCGTCGGCGATAACGACGAGGACTGGTGCAGCATCCACGTTCGCCAGGGAAGCGAGCGCTACGGCGGCGGCCTCTGCCTCTATCGCGGGCCAGTGAAGCAGCTACTCGAACAGTCCGGCCGCAAGACGCTTCTTACCGCACTCGCCGCCGAGTGCCTGACAGCGGAGTGAATGATGGGGTCTCAAATCCTGCCTGCGCCGGCTCCGTTCCTGAACACGCCGAAGAAGAAAAAGCGCAAGCCGATCGACTACGGCAAGCTGGTCCTCAAGAACGGACGCCTCACCCAGTCATACTGGATGTTGAAGGAAGCGTTCACGCAGGATCTGCAGCGTCGTTGGGTGGGAACGCGCAAGAACGGATCGACGGACTGGCGCTGGTCTATCCGCCTCACAGCCCTCTGTAAGGCCGGCTACCTCCAGCAGGTAAAAGGACCGCGCGGCGGCGAGGTATGGCGCACGACCCCCGACGGCGCGTTCGCCATGCTGATCGCTGAAGGACAACACGAAGCCAAGAAGGGCGCGCACTCATGATACCCCCCACCCTACGCGACCTGTTGCGACCACGCGAGGAAGCTCATTTTTTCGATACCGCCTTCATCCGGTTGAAGGGCGGTAAGAGCGTCTACGTCGAAAAGCGCGTACGAAATGCTCGACCTGAAACCGTCTCTCACATCGGAAAGTTCTACGTGTGCTTGAACAAGGTACACACCGATCGCGGGATCGCGGCTACGGACGATCGACAGGAACACAGAGGTTTGGACGAGTTCGAAGCGCAGGCGGTGCTGGATCACTACGTTGAGACCTACGACTTACTCGGCGAGGTAACACCATGAAACCACCACACCAACGAACCATCCTGTCGATCATCCCCATCTCGATCTACTGCGCCGCGCTGGGCTGGAAGTTCTTTGCTGGTCTTGTTGGGCTCGGGCTCCTCCAGTTCATCCTAGCCAAGCTAGTCGTGAAGATAGTCCCGCTCACGAAGGCGGAGAAGGAGTCGTGAAGCCTCGAGAAACAACATGAGCGAACCCATCGATCTGGAAACCCTCTCCGCAACGGAAGCTGTAGCAATGGCGACGCTACTCGGCTGCGAGTTTTGGATGTATGCATACGTCGCCGACAAACCTGTCTGGCATGTGACGAGTGACCTGCACACTTTGCACCCAATTGAGCATAGACAATCCGATAGGACTGGGTTTCCTGGTTACAGATCGAAAAACCGTCTCGCCCGTGCATACCTCCGATGGCTCCTTGTGGAGCAGCATGATGAGCGCTGAGAACCGCCTTCACTTCTTCAGGATGTGCGCGTGGGGGATGTTCGATCCCGACGCGCTGCAAGATCGCCGTGAACGGAAGGTGCGCGTGCGCCAGATCCGTCATGTCTTCCAAGAATGTGGCTTCCATCTGCAGATCAACAGGTACAACTACGCCGTCTACAAGGGAGATCCGCAGTACAGCCAGACCGCTCGGTTATTGAAGGTTGACAAGAGCCTGCCGTCTCTCTGCGAAGAGTTGCTCCCCATCGTCGACGCCAAATTCCCACCCAACCCACAGTGACTTTGAGAGGTAACGATGCTTTCTGCACCGATCTACAAACGCGACACTGCCGGCAAGATCCGGACCTGGCAGTATGAAGTCCAAGGCGACCAGTATCGCACCATCGCAGGTATCCAAGGCGGCAGCCTTGTGACGTCGGCATGGACGACTTGCTTCGCGAAGAACGCCGGCAAGGCGAACTATCTCACCGCCTACGAGCAGGCGGCTGTCGAGGCCGACGCCGAGGAGCGGAAGAAGCTGAAGCGCGAGTACCGGCGCACGATCGCCGAGCTGGACAGCGTGATGAAGGGGCCGATGCTGGCCGCTACCTTCAAGGGTAACATCAAGTTTCCGGTGTTCAGCCAGCCGAAGCTGGACGGCATTCGCGCACTCATCACCAAGGACGGCGCCTTCACCCGCGAGCTCCAGCCGCACTTCAACTGCGACCACATCATGAAGGCACTGGCTCCGGTGTTCGAGAAGAACCCCGATCTGATCCTCGACGGCGAACTCTACAACCACGTCCTGAAGGACAACTTCAACCGGATTTGTCAGCTGGTCCGGAAGCAGACCGTCACGGACGCGCAGCGGGCCGACATCGAAAGTCTTGTGCAGTTCCACATCTACGACATCGCCGACGACAGCCGCACGTTCGGTCAGCGGTTCCTGGATCTCGCCAGCTCCAGCGATATCGCACACACGCATCTTCGTCTCGTCATAACCAACATCGCCTCCAACCAGGACGAGCTGGACGAGTTGAACGGACACTATACCTCGCAAGGTTACGAGGGTCAGATGATCCGCCTCGACACGCCCTACGAGTTCGACACCCGCTCGAAGGGGCTGCTTAAACGCAAGGAATTCGACACCGTCGAGTACCGGCTCACGAAGATCGAGCAGGGCGAAGGCAACTGGGCCGGCTACGCGAAGCGGATCGAGTTTGACATCGGCGACGGTCGCATGTGCTGCGCCGGCATCAAGGGCGATCAGGAGTTCACCAGGGAGCTGTGGCTCAAGGCCACTAACAGCGGCGCGCTGCCGTTCACGCAGGTCACCGTGCGCCACTTCAAGACGACACCCGATGGCATGCCGCGCTTCCCGGTGGCGATCGACTTTCACAACGGAAGGACCGACTAACCATGAGCGCGTTTTCCAATAGCTACAGGTACATGATCGAGAACAACGTCCGGCAGCTGTACGCTCGCCGGCGTGCGATCGCCACGCTCGAGCTGACGTTCGACGAATACATTGATACGTTCGTCCCAGCGCGGCATCGCCAGCTTGCGCGGGATATGCGCCCCCTTAACGGTCACACGAACATGGTCTCCGGTCAGATAGACCTGACTCAGTTCGGCTACGAGGCGACCGCGAGACTCTACATCAACGGCGCCGACTCAGCCAATCCGCCGCCGCCACTGATCCGCGGCCTTGAGGCGCAACCGGACGCACCGCCGGAGGTGATCCAGCGCATTCACGCCTGGATCGAGAACGGCGCAGACGTGCATCGTGACTTCGCTCGCGTGATCTTGTTGTTCAGGGCGATGAACGAGAAGTTCTCGCGCGCTGCAATGCGGCACTATTGGCCGACGATCATGGCGCTCTGCGACGGCAACGACGGGACCAAGGACTTGATTCCGGAGCTCCAGGCCATGAAGGCGCCGGCCGCGTTGAAGCCGTTACCTCCGGGGTATCTCGATCTCTGCCGGAAGACGGCGGCGACTGTGTCGACGGCGCAGCTGATCCCGACCGACGTGGAGCACAAGGGCGTTGTCGAGGTCGGCATCGGTGTGGACGGACACCAAATTTACAAGGAGCCTGGGCTCGGGACGTTCTACGGCAGCGTCTGACATGAAAAAGCCGGCCAGCGTCTGGACTCGCTGGCCGGCTGAACTCCCACCCACAGGAGCGTACCCGGAGGCACTCGCCCTATATGGGCGGCAGTTATCCACACGTCAACAGGGTTACAACCATAAAAGTCGCGATCCTAGCCAAGCTGATCAATTACCTCGGGAAGTACAAATGAGAACCGTCATCCTCGATTACGAAACTTTTTATGATCGTGATTACTCTTTGCGCAAAATGACGCCGGTTGAGTACATTCTCGACCCCCGCTTCGAGACGATCATGTGCGCCGTCAAGGAAGGCTGGCCATCCAACCAGCCGACCTACTTCGTCGATGGCGCCGACTTCGATCGCTGGGTCAAGGACGCCCGCCTCGACGAGGCGCTGGTGGTCTCCCACAACGCGCTCTTTGATATGTGCGTGCTGGCGTGGCGCTCCGGCGTCGTGCCGAAAATGATGGTCGATACCCTCGGGGTAAGTCGGGCGGTGCTCGGGCATCGCCTGAGGAACCTGTCGCTCTCCAGCGTGGCGCGCCACCTGGAGCTGGGCGTCAAGGGCGACACCATCCACAACGTCATCGGCATGCGGCGGGACGCGATCAAGGCGGCCGGGCTCTGGCAGAGCTACACCCACTACTCGATGAACGACGCGGAACTCTGCGCTGGCATCTACGACAAGCTGGTGCGTTCGGGGAAATTCCCCGTGCGGGAGCTGGCCGTCATGGACATGGTGCTGCGCTGCGCCATCCAGCCGCAATTCCTGCTCGACCAGAACGCGCTGGCGGAGCACTACGCAGAAGTTCAGCAGGCGAAGCAGTCGCTGTTGGCGACCGCGATGCTGCTCGGCGCCGACGGCAAGCCCGACCTGATGTCGAACGAGAAGTTCGCCACCCTCCTCAGGGCGCACGGTTGCGAGCCGCCGACCAAGATCTCGCCGGTGACCGGGCTTGTTGGGTACGCCTTCGCCAAGACCGATCCGGGGTTCATTGAGTTGGAAGAGCACCCCAGTCCCGCGGTCCAGGCCCTGGTGGCGGCGCGCGCGGGGCACAAGAGCACGCTTGAAGAGTCGCGCACCGAAAGGCTTCTCAATATCGCCCGCCTTACCTGGCCGGGTAACCAGCAAGGGCTGATGCCGATCCCGTTGCGCTATGCCGGCGCGCACACCCACCGCCTGTCGGGCGACTGGAAGCTGAACATGCAGAACCTGCCGCGCGGCGGCAACCTCAGGCGCGCACTCATCGCACCACCCGGCCATACCATCCTGACGATCGACGCGTCTCAGATCGAAGCGCGCATCGTGGCATGGCTCTGTGGTCAAACCGATCTCGTGGCGCAGTTCGCCGCCGGCGAGGACGTGTACTCGCTCTTCGCCGCGGAGATCTTCGGCTACCCCGTGAGTAAGGCGCTCAAGAAAGAGCGCTTCGTCGGCAAGACCGGCATCCTCGGTCTTGGGTTCCAGGTTGGCGGGGTCAAGTTCCAGAACACCATCGAGGTGCAGAGCCAGCTCCAGCTGGGCGCCAAGATCGAGATGTCGCTCGAAGAAGCGCAGCGCATCGTCAACGTCTATCGCACCAAAAACGACAAGATCGCCGCGACCTGGGCCAGTCTGAACACCGAGGGCATCCGCGTGCTCGCCGGCAACGGCGGGAGCTACTCTATCGGCCCGTGCACGTTCGAGAAGGGCGCGGTGAACCTCCCGAACGGCCTCAAGCTGCACTACCACGATCTGCACCAGGAGTCGGGCGAGCGCGGCATGCAGTGGGTCTTTACCTACGGGGGTAAGCCCAAGAAGCTCTACGGCGGCAAGCTGCTCGAGAACATCGTCCAGGCGCTGGCACGCATCATCACGATGGACGCCGCGCTGCGCATCCAGAAGCGCCTCAGGCTCGGCATGCAGGTACACGACGAGCTTGTGTACTCGATCCTTAACGAGCTCCTCAAGGAAGCCGAGCAGATTGTGCTCGAAGAAATGCGTCGCCGCCCGACCTGGGCGCCTGACCTCCCGCTTGAGGCGGAAGTTGGCGTCGGCCCGTCGTACGGAGATGCCAAATAGGTGCGAAATGTACGGTCTCGTACATCACAACACATCACAACTCACGGGCGAGGTATCTAAGTAGGTGAGTCAGTCAGTCACGGTAAAAGTCCGGTATTGCCCGCGACTCGGAACTCTGGTGAAACCATGGCGAACTCCGGGCGCACTTGTAATGATACTCTCGTACAACTTTGGCAAAACCTTGGTGAAACCATTGAAATATATACAGAATTTTTATGAGACCGTTATTGACTTCGAGTAATCAGGACTCAATATCCAGTTGTGTAATCGTTGTACCACTCACCAAGTACACCGAACAAAAACCATAAAGAGGCTCGCGCGCTGCAATGCATCACGATACGGCCCCCGGCATCACCGACGATGATGAAAAGATCCTCATGCGAAACCGCATCCGGGATCTCGAACTGGTTCTCGGCCAACACGACAGTGGGCTGATCACCACCTTCAAACTGACTCCTGTCCTGAGTAACTTTCTGGGGTTACTGCTCTCCGTCCCGGTAGTGACACCGGAAATGGTGCGGCAGAGGCTTGAGATTGCTCCGGACGCCAAGGTCGCCAAGCATCGCCTGAAGAAAGCGATGCAGCAATACGACATCAAAATCCATTCCCGACGGAACGTCGGGTACTGGCTCGAGGACGCAGACAAGGCCCGTATCCGGGGCCTTGTCGCAGCTAAACAACGCGAAGGGCGTGAAGCCGGCCTCCCTGGGTCGGCCGTCGAAGAAATTGAACTGGACGAACTGGACGATCTCCCCGAAGCCGAAACTTGAACGTCGCGTCCTGAACTGGAGCGCGTCGTCGCCGCCCGCCCAACTTGGTGGTGACTTCATCCGGTTTACCAACCCTCCTGAGACTTAGCCCGGCGCCTGGACTGCAAAGCCTGTCGCCGGGCTCTTTCCCACCCCGGAGTCAGGATTATGGAATGTTTTTCACCCGCCTGGGACGAGCGTTTCTTGAGCTTGGCCCACCACGTCAGCGGCTGGAGTAAAGACCCCTCTACGAAGGTCGGTGCTGTTATCGTACGACCCGATCGCACCGTGGTTTCTCTTGGTTACAACGGCTTCCCCCGCGGCACCGAGGATTACCACCAGCACCTCAACGATCGCCCGACGAAGCTGAAGCGCACCGTGCATGCCGAGGTCAACGCGATCCTCACCGCTGGCGAGAAGCTGAATGGGTGCGTTCTCTATGTGACGCCCCTGCATCCGTGCGCGACTTGCGCCGGGATCATCATCCAGAGCGGGATCAAGCGCGTTGTTGCGCGCTTCGCCGAGTCCCCGAAGCCTGAGTGGGCGGAGGACTTCAAGGCGGCAGCGCGAATGTTCAAGGAAGCCGGTGTCGATGTTCGCCTTGTTACCGTCGGAGGTAAATGATGGCGATATATAACGAGTGTGTCGGGGCTGCCGTTGCCGAGCTCAGAGCGGTTGGTATTGAGCCGAAGGTCGAGATGGGCGGTAAGCACGTCGCGATTACCTGGAAGGTAAATGGCCAGAACCGCCGCCACACGGCGTCCCTTACACCATCAGACCATCGGAGCGCGGAGAACAACCGCCATCAGGTCCGGAGAATATTGCGCGCGGACGGGTTCCTGGCGCCAGAAGACGATGCGCCGCTCCCCACCCCTCGTGTGTTTCTCCAGGGCGGGCGTGCTCTGTGTTCGAGCCGGGAGATCGCTGAGCACTTCAGTAAGCAGCACAAAAACGTGCTGCGCGATATCGACGCCATTCTCGAAGATGTCGGTCCTGAATTCGGAGGGCTCAACTTTGAGCCCTCCACTTATGTGACTGCTCAGGGCAGAGAACAGCGTAGTTTCAACCTTACTCGGGATGGTTTCGCCCTTTTGGTTATGGGGTTCACTGGCACTGCTGCGATGCAGTGGAAGATAAAGTATATCGACGCATTTAATACGCTCGAGAGCCAGCTCGTTGCGACCCTCGCGTTACCTCCCGCGGTTACTTCGCGCTTCGAGTATCTGGAAGGCGAACTTAAAGCACTCACGGATTTGATGCTCGAGCAACCCACCGCTCCGGTGGGCCACATCTTTGTGGCCGCCCACTTCCGCAAGATCCGCAAGGACAGCAAACGCAAATGAATATCACCACGACCAGCTTTGACGGCACGGCCATCCGCAAGCCATTCGCCTGGAGCTACTCCCGCCTGAAGAACTTCGAGACGTGCCCCAAGCGACACTGGCATGTCGATATCCAGCGGGACTTCAAGGAAGAGGAAGGTGAGAGCCTCCAGTGGGGCAACGCCGTCCACAAGGCGCTGGCGGCGCGCATCGCCAAGGGCGCCGAGCTGCCGTTGGGGATGAAGGACTACGAGAAGTGGGTCCAGCGCATCCTTACCCCGGAGGGTAAGGGCGTGGTGCTCGCCGAGCAGCAGCTGGCGATCGACGAGAACTTCGGGCCGACGAAGTGGTTCGAGAGTGACGCCAAGCGAGCCGGCATGAGCTCGCCCTGGTACCGCGGCATCGGCGACGTCATCAAGATCGTGGGGCCAGTCGCGCTGATCATTGACTGGAAGACCGGGAAGATCCTTGAGGACGCGCCGCAGTTGGCGCTCATGGCCGCGTGCGTGTTCGCGCACCACCCCGAAGTCCAGAAGGTTCGCAGCGAGTTCATTTGGCTCAAGGAAGATGCCACGACCCGCGGCGACTTCGACCGCAACCAGATGGCCAGCGTCTGGAAAAATCTTTGGCCACGCATTGAGGCTCTCAAGCATGCCCACGACACTACGACCTACCCGCCGAAACCCGGCCGTCTCTGCCGTCGCTTCTGCCCGGTCACGGCATGTCCGCACTACGGGGAGAGCAACTGACGAGCGTGTGGGCAACCCGCTGGACAACCGGCAACTGAAGTTATTGTCCGGCGAAGCGGCGTTGCGCACTCACCTCCCCGAAGACGCGGCGGTCTCGGCTGGGCTGCACTATTCGCACTACGACAACGAGTGGCTTGTCGTCGTGAAGATCCACACCGACGCCAGGTCTATCGAGTTGGGGCGTGAGCCTCTCGACGAGTTTCCGAGCGAGTTGATGATCGCACAAGCGATGTTGGTGACGTGATGGCGAGAACGCCCGAGGCCCGAGTCAAGGACGCGGTGCGCAAGGTCCTCAAGCGCTACACCAACTATAACCACTGGCCGGTCCCCTACGGGTACGGCAATTCTACGATCGACGCTTTGGTGTGTGTCGCAGGTTACTTCGTGGGTATCGAGACAAAGGCGCCGGGTGAAGTCCCGACCGCGCGCCAGAAGATGATCCTCGAGGATATCGAGGCAGCGGGCGGCAAGACGTTTGTTATCGACGGCGTCGACAAGACAGGACCTCTGGAAGAGTTTTTGAAGCATGCAACCAGTTCAAGTGAGCCCGAAGCACAAGATGGTGGGGGTACCGTGGGCGGAAAACATCCGCAACCTCTTCCCCGCCGCCAAGGTCATGCCGTTCGGGGGCGCCCCGCACATTCTGCTGCCGCACCGGCCGACCGAGACGTTCCTCTTGCGAAGGCTGGGCTACGACGTGCCCGCCCCCGTTCTCACGCACTACGACTGGTGCGGCGGCACTCCGTTCGCCAGCCAGAAGTCCACCGCCGCCCTTCTTACTCTGGAGCAGCGCGCGTACGTCCTCAACGGCATGGGAACGGGCAAGACCAAGTCCGCGCTGTGGGCCTATGATTACCTCCGGAGTAACGGTGTCTGCGGGAAGATGCTGGTCAGCGCCCCGCTGTCGACGTTGCGGTTCACCTGGGCGCGCGAGATTTTCAACACGCTCCCGCATCGCAAGTGCGCTGTCCTTCATGGCACCAAGAAGCAGCGGCTCGAGCGCCTCAACGACCCCGACGTCGACATCTTCATCATCAACCACGACGGCCACAAGGTAGTCCTCGACGAGCTCCTCGCTCGCCCCGACATCAACGTGCTGTGCCTGGACGAGCTCGCCGTGTTTCGCAACGGCTCGTCGACGCGCGTCAAGGCGATGCTCAAGCTCGCCGCCAAGATGGAATGGGTGTGGGGCATGACAGGCTCGCCGATCCCGACGTCACCGACGGACGCATGGGCACAGGCGCGCATCGTGACCCCCGACCGCGTGCCGAAGTTCTTCGGCCGCTATCGCGAAGACCTGATGACGAAGATCACCGCGTTTAAGTGGTACCCGAAGCCGGACGCTGTGGAGCGTGCGTTCGCGACGCTACAGCCGGCCGTGCGCTTCACGCTGGACGACGTGACTGAGTTGCCCGAGTGCATCGAGCGCACCATCGACGTCGAGATGGGGCCGAAGCAGGCGAAGATCTACGACGCGCTGGCGAAGCAGTGCTACGCGGCCGTGCAGACGCAGGAGATCACCGCGGCCAACGCCGGCGCGGTCATGATGAAGCTGCTGCAAGTGTCCACCGGCTGGGTCTACGACAAGGACCGCAACATCGTCGGATTGGACAACAACAAGCGGATCGAGGCGCTGGTCGATGCGATCAATGCGACCGATCGCAAGGTGCTGGTGTTCGCGCCGTTCAAGCACGCGCTGGCCGGCATCTCGGCTGCACTTACCCTGGAAGGTATCGAGCATGCGACCGTTGATGGCGACACTCCTGAGGGGCAGCGCGCCCAAATCTTCAACATCTTCCAGAACACTGCGAAGTATCGCGTCATACTGGCTCACCCGCAGTGTCTTGCTCACGGCATCACTCTTACCGCGGCCGACACGGTCATATGGTTTGCGCCGGTGACGTCGCTCGAGATCTACGATCAGGCGAACCACCGCATCCGGCGCGTCGGCCAGCAACACAAGCAGCTAGTATTGCATTTGCAGAGCACGCCGGTCGAGCGAAAAATCTACAAGATGCTCCAGACCAAGCAGAAGGTGCAGGACAAGCTGCTGGGGCTTTTCGAAGAACACACTGGACGAACGGCGGAGGCGGCATGACTACCACTGCCTGGGTCAGAGCTAATCCGGAAAAGAAGCGCGCTCAGAACATTCGCCACTACGACAAAATTTTTCTGCGTACCGCCGCAAAATATCTCGGCCAAGCGACCGCCGTGAAACCGAAACTTGCTTTAGAGGAGAACCCCGATGGCTGACATCGCGAAGCGGGTTGAGCAGTACGTCAAGCTGCGCGACCTGATCAAGCAGAAGAACGACGAACATAAAAAGGCGATGGCGCCTTTTAACGAGACGTTGGAGAAGCTCAACAGCGTGCTGTTGGCGCACCTCAACAGCATCAACGGTCAGAGCGTTTCGACCGAACACGGGACCGTCTACCGGACCGAAAAGTCGAGCGCTTCACTGGCTGATGCTCAGGCGTTCATGGATTTCGTGATCGCCAACAACGCCTTTGATCTCATCGACCGCAAGGCGAACGTCACCGCGGTGGAAGAGTTCATCAAAGAGAACAACACGCCGCCACCCGGCGTGAATTACCAGAGTCGATACGTCGCCGGCGTCCGGCGCAGCTAACAAGGAGACTACATGAACGCTCTCGTCCCACAGAATTTCGGTGCGGTTTCGGCGAAGTTTGCCGCGGTGCCCGTGGAGAATGATCTCTCCGCCGGCGTGCAGGCAGGCTTCGGTATCATCGGCTACAAGGGCAAGGTCTGGTCGACGCGCTATCGCGGCGACGAGAAGCAGCTGATGCGCCCGGATGGCGATGGTCCGCGCAACTCCATCGAGGTGGTGATCCTCAAGGCGTCTGGTCACGTCTCGAAGATCTGGTACGAGCACGGCTACGTCGAAGGCTCGACGGCTGCGCCCGACTGCTACTCCACCAACGGCGTCACGCCCGACGTCGGCTCCAAGAAGAAGCAGGCCAACGCCTGCGCCTCGTGCCCGATGAACCAGTGGGGCTCGCGCATTACCCCCGCAGGTAAGCAGGGCAAGGCGTGCAGCGACTCCAAGCGGATGGCTATCGTCCCGCTCGACAACCTCCACAACGAGATCCTGGGCGGCCCCATGCTGCTCCGCGTGCCGGCGGCGTCGCTGCGTGAGCTCGCCAGCTACGGCGAGAAGATGCAGGCGCTGGGCTACCCCTACTACGCGATCGGCACCCGCATCGGGTTCGACGCCGCGGAGGCGTATCCGAAGTTCACCTTCGGGGCGATCCGGCCCCTCAGCGACGCCGAGGCCGACGTTGTGCTCGCCATGCGCAACGAGCGTCAGGTGACCACGATCCTCGCCGAGGGTTCGGAAGTCGCTCAGGCGCCGGCGGTGGCCGCTCCGGCACTGAACCAGGTGTTCGAGCAGCCGCCGGTTACCCCCGTGGCAGCGCCCGTAGTGGCGCCCGCCGCGCCGACTGTTGCGCAGCCGGTTACCCCGCCGGTAACTCCGGCTCCCGTGGCTCCGGCTCCCGTGGCTCCGGCTCCCGTTGCGGCCGCGCCGACCCCCGCCCCGTCCGTGGTGTCGTCTGACTTTGAAGCGTCGCTCGACGCGCAGCTCGACGGGCTGCTGTCTTCGTAAGGCAAGGATGGGGGAGCGCAACTCCCCCACCCCACCCTCAGTGACCTCTAATTCTGGAATTAAGTAGCGATGCTGACTCAGCAGCGTTTGAAAGAACTTCTACACTACGATCCCCAAACGGGAGTGTTTGTGTGGACGAAGGATTTGCCGGCGCGGTCGCGCGCTAAAAGCGGCACCATCGCCGGATGCACCCTGCCGAGGGGTTATAAGCAGATCAAACTGGATGGGGTCCGCTATCTCGGCCACCGACTAGCATGGCTGTACGTCAATGGGTGTTGGCCTACTTACGAAATAGATCACATTGACGGAGACCCCTCCAACAATACGTTTTCCAACTTACGTGAGGCAAGTCGAGCACAGAACCGAGCAAATACACGCCGTAAAAAGAACAGCGTATCGGGCCTCAAAGGCGTTTCTTGGGACATAACTCACCAGAGGTGGGTTGCGAGGATTGGGGTGGGGCGGAGGTACGTGTTCTTGGGAACCTTTAACAATAAAACTGATGCCCACGCGGCCTACGTCGCCGCTGCCCAGAAGCATTATGGTAATTACGCGAGGGCAGCATGAGCACTACCCACATGCGAGAGTTCTTTGCCAAGGTGGTCCCGTGGCCGCGGGAAGGCGAGCCACCCGCCTACGTCAATGTCCACTGGACCATCGACAAGACCAGCGAGAAGACCGGGAAGCACCTCTGGACCGGGCGCGCGGTTCGATCGGTGGATGAGGCGATTCGAACAGTTCAGTGGGCGTTGTCGCTTCCTGATACGCGCGATCTGTATTTTTGCACTTCCACGCAACGTGAGGCGATGCCGAAGAAGTCACGCGCCGGCCGAGAGTACCTTCTGCCGATCCGCGTGCAGTCCAACGCTGTTGCGCTCAAGTCACTGTTCATCGATCTCGACGCCAAGGGCGGCGGCAAGAACTCCTACGACTCTGTACCCGAAGCCGCGGCGGCGCTCAGCGAGTTCA
>JACCDT010096199.1_pt1 | contig 15330 bp, 15 predicted proteins | sample 7446291 | NCBI WGS metagenome assembly JACCDT01 (sample SAMN15323446, study PRJNA562643) | freshwater metagenome | isolation source: river surface water | place: USA:Blue River Watershed | collected 2017-08-17
GACCCTTCCATCACCCCCGTCTCCGGAGGTCGCATCGGTATCGGTGTTGTCTCTCCTTCATACACTCTCCAAGTCGGAAACTCTGGTGTCTCTGGTATCGTCGCACGCTTTGAAAACTCTGCAGGTACCTGTGATATCAACCCAACATCTGCATCTCTCTCTTGTTCATCAGACGAAACACTCAAGAAAGACATCATTGCAGTTGATGATGACATGCTTGAAAAGATCCTCTCTCTCCAGCCTGTTACCTATCACTGGAAGAGTGAAGATGAATCATCAGATACGCATATTGGATTCATCGCACAACAAGTCGAAGAAGTATTTCCTGATCTAGTGACGACTGATCGACAGACTGGACTGAAGTCGTTGAACTATACTGGATTGATACCGTATACAGTGAAGGCGGTGCAGGAGATGGATGTACAGATGCAAACTATCGCTGATATCGATACACCAAATAGTTTGCGTGAAAGTTTAGTTGCATGGCTTGGTAGTGTGACCAACGGTATTGAAAACATTTTTAGTACCAAGATCACAACCAAAGAATTTTGTGTTCAGGACGATGCAGGGGAGACGTGTCTGACACGTACACAGATCAATGAACTGCTTGGTGGACAATCGAATGAAAATTCTAGTACTGATGAACCAGTACCTGATCCAATCGTTGAAACACCAGTAGATGATCAAACACTTCCTGAAGAATTTTCTCCAGAACCAGTAGTAGATGAGCCTGCTCCAGATACAACAACTCCTGCAGAGTAGTTGCTATCTTTGTAATCTAAGCTATAGTAGATCTGTTGTACCGCATGATCGCGCTCTCGCAAGAGGGTGAGGAAAGTCCGAACACACAACAGTTTAGTCTGTGCAGGTAGTGGGTAATACCCATCGTCCGCAAGGACCGAGGTGCGAACAGAAACGATCCTATTTAGTTAGGCTGAAACGGCTAAATCCTTACTCGTGTGCAAGACCGTGCCAGCGAAAGCTGGAGTGTCGCTTGAGGTGACTAGTAATAGTCATCCTAGATAAATGATCATCAAAACAAAATTCGGCTTACGAGTACAACAATATGAAAAAGCGCTCCTCCTGGGGCGCTTTTTCGCGATCGTATAGCACCACACACTTGACTTTTGTCTCGCTTTCGTATATACTCTTGTTGTGAGGTTATATTCCACAAGTTTTTAACAACACAAATGCCGCACAAAACCCCTGCAAAGGGGTTTTGTGTTTTTCAGAGGTATAGTGGTTGTCATTTCGCACTCAATTTGTATAATAAAAGGGTTCGTGATTTGCCATCGGCGGCTGCGCTCACATAGGCATTTGTGGTGGAGTTAGCACCCGCCGTTGCCAGATCGGGAAAAAAGAAACACTTCGGAAGAGGTGTTTTTTTGTTGACTTTTAGCTGAGAAAGCGTAGTCTGGGGGTAAATATATTTTTTCATCTTTAATACATATAGCCATGATTGATAAAAACATTTTGGAACCAATAAGTTTCGGCAAGTTTTCTATTAGGCCACTGGATGGTACACGGACGATAGTGAAAGGTGCCACAGCGTTTGCGCAGCCGACCGTCTTGATGGGGTCAGTAGCAACTGATGGTCTGGGAACAGATTTCGATGAGCTGGACCTTCCTGGATTACCAACTCCCGAGACAATCGTACAGCCGTACAAAATACTCCAGAGAACTATCATTCCACAAAATGCATTTGCCGCATTCAATTTGCCACTGAACGAACTATGTATAACGCAGGACCAGATCGTTGAATACGTGGACAAAAATCCTGACTGTATACCACGGTGCGAACTTGGGCGCCTTGTGTGTTTGTTTCATTGCAAGGGGGAATATCGTATGGCTTTTATACGTAAGCAGTATTTTGGTAATCTTATTGATCCGGAGATATTAAATTCGGAAGCTCATTGGTGGAACGAACATTTACTCTGGCACAGGATTCTTGCTCCAGTCATTAAGTGAAAATGAGTATGATTTCTTTACACGCAGGGTGATGCCTGCGTGTTTTTTTATTTCAAAAAACTTTTTTAATAAAAAATAATTCATAACAAAATATTTTTTTATTTTTCAAAAATATATTTCTAAATTTTTTTACAAAATAAAAAAGTTATCCACAGTTTTTTATAAAAAATAATTGCATGCATGCGTGATGCGCGAGATAATAATAATACATGTGGTGATAACGCGTTCAATCACAATCAGTGGTCGATCATCACAGGAGTTTATCAGATAGTCATTTCAAAAAATTTTATGGCAGCAAAAAAGAAAGCAGCAAAAAAGAAGGTTGCAAAGAAAGCAGTTAAGAAGACTGTAAAGAAAGCAGCAAAGAAAAAGGTTGCAAAAAAGAAGAAGAAGTAATTTCTCTTTCTACTCTTTCCACTTACACAAAAGCCTCCCTCGTGGGGGCTTTTGTGCTGTCTTTTTTAGTCTGGAAAAAAAGGGGCTTTTGTGCTAAAATCACTATCTTATGGCATTTTCATTCAACGCACTATTTGACGGCAATAAGCTTGGAAAATATAAAGCTATTGTTACCAAGATCAACGCACTCGAGGAGCGGATTGCGGCACTTTCTGATGAGCAATTTCCTCTAGAAACTGAAAGTCTCAAAAACCGTTACCAAGAAGGAGAATCTCTTGATGATTTACTCCCGTATGCATTTGCACTCACTCGAGAAGCATCAAAGCGAACACTGGGCAAGCGTCACTATGATGTGCAGCTCATCGGTGCGATGGCGTTGCATGACGGACGTATCGCTGAGATGCGTACCGGTGAAGGAAAGACACTTGTTGCAACTCTTGCGGTATACCTCAACGCACTTTCAGGTCGTGGTGTACATGTTGTCACCGTCAACGACTATCTCGCACGACGTGATGCGACATGGATGGGGGAGATCTATTCATTCCTCGGTCTTTCAATCGGTGTGATCAATGACCAGAACGCATCATTTGTCTATGATCCGACACACGAAGAGCTTGACCAAGAGCGTGATGAAGCAGGATCGTTCAAAGTGGTGAAGCAATTCCTCCGTCCGGTATTGCGCAAGGATGCGTATGCTGCTGACATCACTTATGGTACCAATAGTCAGTATGGCTTCGACTACTTGCGAGATAACCTTGTTGCTGACAAGAGTCAGATTGTGCAGCGCGAGCACGCATTTGCTGTCGTGGACGAGGTGGACTCGATATTGATCGATGAAAGCCGTACCCCGCTCATCATTTCCTCAGCAGTAGCAGAGTCAGAAGACCTCTACAAGACCGTCTCAAAGATCTCAGCTCAGCTCGAAATGGGGACAGACTATACGGTGGATGAAAAGCTCCGTGCAATCCAGCTCACTGACGACGGTATTACCAAAGCAGAAAAGTTGCTCGGTATTACTGATATGTATACCGAAAAAGGGATCAAATATGTTCATTATCTCGAAAATGCCATTCGTGCCCGTGCGCTCTATATAAAGGACAAGGAATATGTCATCAAAGATGGCGAGGTCATCATTGTTGACCCATTTACCGGCCGTATGCAGCCAGGCCGTCGCTGGAGTGAAGGCTTGCACCAGGCGATTGAAGCAAAGGAAGGCGTGAAGATTGCGCAGGAGACTCGTTCAGTCGCATCTATTACCTATCAGCACTATTTCAAGTTCTACGAAAAGCTCTCAGGTATGACAGGAACGGGCAAGACCAGTGAAGAGGAATTTATGAAGGTGTATGGTCTTCCTGTCGTTACCATCCCAACTCATCGAGGAAGTAGTCGTCTTGATCATAAAGATCTTATTTTCATGTCTGAAAATGGCAAGTTCCAAGCCATAGCAAAAAAGGTCAAAGAGCTCAATCAAAAGGGTCAGCCGGTACTCATCGGTACAGTATCTATTGATAAGAACGAACTTTTATCCGCGTATCTCCAAAAGGAGGGTATTCCGCACCAGATGCTCAATGCCAAAAACCATGAATCAGAAGGATCCATCATTGCCCAAGCTGGGAAAAAGGGCGGTGTAGTCATCGCTACCAACATGGCAGGTCGTGGCGTCGACATTATTCTCGGAGGCAACCCTTCAACACCTGAGGAACAGGAAGAGGTCAAATCACTCGGTGGTCTCTATGTTATTGGTACGGAGCGTCATGAAGCACGCCGCATCGACAACCAGCTCCGTGGACGATCAGGCCGACAGGGAGATCCAGGTGAGACGCAGTTTTATGTGTCCCTTGAGGATGATCTCATGCGTATCTTTGGTTCAGAGCGCATCAAAAGTATGATGGGCAAGCTTGGTATGGACGAAGATCAGCCTATTGAAAGCGGTTTCGTCTCTCGTGCTCTTGAATCAGCTCAGAAAAAGATTGAAGGATTCCATTTTGACGCTCGAAAGCAGACTTTGGAATACGATACCGTCCTTGCATACCAACGTGGCATCATTTATCGCCGCCGTCGTGCGATGGTGGAAGGGGATAAGGGTCATATCATCAGTACATTCTACTCATTTGGTGACGGTACACTCGAGGATATTGCAAAAGAAAAAATCGAGCTCATTGGGGAAGATACCTTCTGGGAGCAGGTTCGCCGTATCATTCTCTATACTACCGATACATTGTGGGTTGAGCATATAGATACCATGGAGCATATGCGCCAAGCTGTAGGACTTCGGGCGTATGGGCAGCGAGAACCCCTTGTAGAGTACAAAAAGGAGGCAACAATACTCTTCCGAGAGATGGAAACTCGTCTCAGAGAGCAGGTCGTTGGCATGGTCTCAACCATTTCCGACCCTTCTCGTACCAAGTAGTCAAAACTCCTTTGTAGGGAGTGTTTATAGGACAATTTTCTTGCCAAAGAGTCAACAGTCATGGTCTAAAATACCCTTATTTTATAAGGGTATTTTACGTTTGACACAACTATTTTCCATGGTCTAACTATTGACATTTATTTCGCGTTGTGCTATCATATTGACATATCCATTAGGTTTTATACCCTAATGGAATTTTCCATCTCTGGGTAAAACCGTAGATGAAAAGCGAATAATCCTGCCCATGACGTTCCTCCGGAGCATAACCGGAACCTATGAAACATACACAAAATCTTATACGATCGTTTATCATCGTTCCGCTCGTTGCGACCACGCTTTCGATGAATGCCTTTACGGTATCCATCAATCAGGCGATAACCCCGCTGGTGGCTCAAACCGAACAGGAACACTTGCAACAACAAGAACGAGAACAGAAAGCTGCCAAGATCGACGGCTACTATGCTAAATACAATCTTCCTCTTGAGGGACACGGTATGCAGATGGTACTCGCCGCTGAGGCACATGATCTTGACTGGAGACTTCTCCCTGCGATCGCGATGCGTGAATCAACAGGGTGTAAGAACACTATTCCTGGTAACTACAACTGTTTCGGTTGGGGAAGCGGGAAAATCAAGTTCAAAAGCTATGACGAAGCCATTGAGGCTATCGCATCCCACTTGGGAGGTGATAACCCACGTACCGCCCACTATTATGGTGGAAAGGATACCAAGGGCATCTTGAAGACATATAACTCGGTTATCCCGGCTTATACAAACGAGATCTTTTCGATCATGAATAAGATTGAAGCGATTGTTGTCTAATCTATTCATCAAAAAACCCTTCCTAAATTTAGGAAGGGTTTTTTGCATTAAAAAAAAGCGGCCCGATGTTTTAACATCGGGCCAGCATGAAGAAGTGTTTTTAAATTAGGAATGATGAAAAAGGGAATAGACGCTACCACCCATGATGTCCCAGGCGTGCTTGCCGAGCTTATAGAACTCTTCACGGGCATGTTTAGTTGCCTCGATCTCTTCTTTTTTGGAAAGTTGGGGTGTTGGCAATATGTCTGGTTCAGTGACATGGCAAAGGTGGGCAAGTTGGCATTTCGTGAAGAAATCATGAAACTTTTTAAATGTGGCGTCTTCTGGGAATTCAGATCTATTGCCATCAAATGCGCCTTGTATATAAAACTCGTGACCTTTCTCATGGTTTTTTAACTGGACTATTAAATTATCAACGATAAACAATAGTGTCTGGTAAGCCATGGATAGTCTATTCCTTTCTCCTTTTTTAAAAAACTCCAATCCTTGTTCAAAAAAAACATCTGTTTTATTCATAGAATGTAGTATTAGTTCGATGCTAAGTATACGACTATCGTGCCATAAGTCAAATTTAGGCCAGAATCTTGAGTTCATCGATCAATATACTCTTTCGGTCATTGCGGTCTGCCACAGAGCATTTCATGGCTGCTACGGCACCTTCTACGAGCAGTGGGCCAAGTGTTTTGAACGATTCCGGGAATACTACCGCCTCGGCTATACCTGTTTTGTCCTGGATGGTGAGGAAGGCCATTTTCTTGTTGCTGCCTTTGGTTATGATGACTTTAACGGTATCTATGTGAGCAACGAGAAGCTTCTTGTCAGGCTTATCCCATTTCTTTTTGAAGCCTTGTTCTGGGGCTTTGTCTTTCATAAGGGACGCAATCGTGTTGCCGCTTTTGCTGATCTGCTCCTGATACTGGTCGAGTGGATGACCGGAAATATAGAGACCAAGCAATTCCTTTTCCCACAGCAACTTTGTTGCCATTTCTGCTGCTGGCGTCGGTACGAGTGCAAGAGTACTGGTTGGTTTGCTATCCATACCGTCAAAGAGAGATATAAGAGATGCGTGGTCAGTACGAGTTGTCTCCTTGTGAAAGGCGAGCATTGGCTCGATGTTGACGTAGAGCAAACCTCGTTCACCAAATGCATCAAGTGCCCCACACATGACGAGTGCTTCGACTGATTTTTTATTCAAATTTTTGTGTTGGACTCGCTCGAGGAATTCTTCGATACTTTGATACGGTCCGCCGCGCTTGCGCTCAGCGATGATTGCCTTGCCGATCTCTTCGCCAAAGTTTTTGATACTGTTGAGTCCGAAACGGATCTTGTTTGTCACCGTGCCGTTTTCGACAACAACGGTGAAATCAGAGAAGGATTCGTTGATATCAGGTGGCAGAATATCAAATCCCATGCGACGGGCTTCAGTGATGTATTCACTACATGTCTCGATATCACCGGCTTCTGCAGTCATACAAGCCGTCATATACTCGGCAGGGTAGTTGGCCTTTAGATACGCTGTTTTGTACGCCACCATGCCGTAGCTTGCCGCGTGTGCCTTGTTGAATCCGTAGGCTTGGAATGGTTCAAAGAGTTTCCAGAGTGTATCGGCAAACTCCTGTGTCTGGCCGTTGGCAACAATACCTTTTTGCAGCTTTTCTTTCTGGGCCGCCATTTCAGCCGGGATCTTTTTACCAACTGCTTTACGGAATTTGTCAGCCTCAAGCCAGTCATAGCCTGCAAGTTCGATCGAGCTGAATAGGAGGTCGTCCTGGTAGACGATCAATCCGTATGATTCCTTGAGATAGTTCTCCATACGTGGATCGAGATAAGAAATAAGTTTTGGATTGTTTTTGCGTCTGATGTACTCTGGAATCACCTCCATCGGTCCTGGACGATAGAGTGCAACCATGGCCATGAGGTCTTCAACCTTGGTCGGCTTCAGGTCTTTGAGGTACTGGGTCATACCATCTCCTGCCATTTGAAATACGCCGACTGTCTCACCACGGGAGAGCATGGCAAATACCTTTGCGTCATCAAGGGGAACAGTATCGATATCGATTTTTATTCCACGAATTTTCTCAATGCGTTCAATTGCACCAGAAATAAACTGGAGGTTACGGATTCCAAGCATGTCGAACTTCGGCAGGTTCACAACACCATCTCGTCCACCAGAGAACATGTCGTACTGAGTAATAATTTTACTTTCTCCTTTTGGGTCGTATTGGATGGGGGTGTATTCGGTGATGTCCGGAGTCGGAGAAATGATCACACCTGCAGCATGCACGGAAATGTGTCTCACGTTTCCTTCGATCTTTTTTGCCATGTCGATGATTTCTTTGGTGGATCGATCATTGTCATAGAGCTCTTGGAGTTCTGGAACCATTGCGAGGGCGGATTCAATGGTCATTGGAAATCCTTGACTTCCCATCGGAATGAGTTTTGATATTTTGTCGCCGACGTTATATGGATAGCCAAGTGCGCGTGCGACATCGCGAACTGATCCACGTGCTGCCATCGTTCCAAAGGTACAGATCTGTGCGACTGCTGCCATGCCATATTTCTCGCGCACATACATGATGAGATCGTCGCGGCGGTTGTCGGCAATGTCGAGATCGATATCAGGAATACCGGGACGCAATGGGTTGAGGAATCGTTCAAACGGTAGTTTGTATTTGATCGGATCAACGGTGGTGATCCCAGTCATATACGAAACGAGAGAGCCTGCAGCGGAACCTCGAGTGTTGGTGTAAATTCCCATGTTGCGTGCTGCCTTCACGAGGTCTGCCTCAACGAGGAAGTATGAGGAAAACCCTTTGTTTTTGATGATATCAAGCTCAAAGTTGATACGTGTGGTGACTTCTTCTGTCTCGACATAATTCATTGCAGCTATTCCTTCGTAGACTGCTTTTTTCAATTCGTCATCATAGTTTGATCCATCAGGAATAGGGTAGTGAGGAAATTTCCATGGGGCAAATTCGATATCTATATCTACTGTTTCCGCGAGTTTGAGTGTGTTTTCGATGGCACCTGGTACGTCTTTAAATATTTCTTTCGCTTCATCAGGTCCAATGAATGAGTAGTTGCCGGCCTTCATTGATATCTTACTATTGCCGACTTCGGTACCAGTGTTGATTGCCACGAGTGTGTCATGAGCCTCTGAGTCATCCACATTGAGATAGTGCGAGTCCCATGTTGCCACCAGTGGGAGGTCAACTTCTTGAGCGAGTGAGACAATGTCAGGGATCAATGGAATGTACCAATCAATTTCTTTGTGATACATGACCTCCACATATACATGTTCTTTTCCAAATATGTCGATATAGGTCTCGAGTAGTTTTTTTGCCTCTGCTCGATTACCATTTTTCATATGAGTGATGAAGCGACTGCCAGGGCATCCGGACAGACAAATGATGCCGTCGCTGTGTTCTCGCAACAAATCCATATCCATGCGTGGCTTGTAGTAGTAGCCTTCGAGGTTTGCCTTGGATACCATTTTCATGAGGTTCTTGTAGCCGGCATTATTTTTTGCGAGGAGGGTGAGGTGGTATCGCTTTGAGTCGATTCCGGGTTCCTTGTCAAAACGGGTTCGTTCAGCGATGTAGGCCTCCACTCCGATGATTGGTTTGATCTCGTGTTTCTTGCAGGTGTTGTAGAACTCGATAGCCCCATACATGCTGCCGTGATCGGTGAGCGCGAGTGCGGGCATGTCGAATTCCTTTGCTTTTTTCACTAAATCTGGGATCTTTGACAAACCGTCCAGGAGGGAATAGTGAGAGTGGGTGTGGAGATGGACGAAAGACATGGGAGGATTATACCAGTACGAATGAAGACTGACACCCACTTGACACTATAGATAAAAGGAGTAGGATAGACACCAGAAAGCTCGACAAAAAATATGAGAAATACCCTTTGTGGTGTAGTAAAAAATTCGAAGAATCCCCTTGCATAGGCGTCTGCACGTTGTCGAAAGATAACATAAGGCATAGAAAGCCAGCCAAGGTAAACTGCATAGCCCTACTACCAATCCTCCTTTTTGTGTACCTTTCAACGATCTACTGATCAACTGTCGGAGTTCACAACACTACTTAACGTAACCCAATACTTGAAAAAGCATTAAAGTTGTGAACAAAATTGTACAACAGTACATTTTCCGAAATTACAGTAATCTGCTCCCAATAAACTAGCAGAAGACCCCTAGATCAAAACATTAAAAACCCCTATCTTTTATGGTAGGGGTTTTATTATTTTTGGTATAGTAGGATGGTGAAAAAGCAATGGATTATTGGTATCGACGAAGTTGGCAGAGGGCCATTGGCAGGTCCCGTTACTATCTGTGCCGTTGCTATACCTGGCCCTCTCTACAAGAAATTGAAATGGAATGGTCTTACTGATTCCAAGCAGATGACGGCACTCGCTCGAGAGAGATGGTATGTCCATGCACTCGAGTTACAGAAAAAAGAAACAATACGGTTTGCGCTTTCTTCACGCAGTGCAAACGCTATTGACCAACAAGGTATTGCTGTATGCATCAGGTCATGTATTGAAAGTGTACTCAAAAGGCTCGAGCTCGATCCAAAGCACTGTCGGGTATTGTTGGATGGGGGATTGAAGGCACCGGCTCAGTATCTCTCACAAGAAACAATCATACGAGGGGACTCGAAAGAAAAAGCAATCTCGCTTGCATCGGTCATTGCTAAGGTATCCAGGGATAGGGTGATGAATCGCTACCACAAACAGTATCCTCTCTATGTTTGGGATACCAACAAAGGGTATGGTACAAAAGCTCACCGAAACGCGATAAAAGCCCATAAAACAACGCCTTTACACCGTATATCCTTCCTCTGCCGCATACTTGACAAATAGACATAAAACTGCTATTATATGTAAGGATTCTAAAAACAAATTTTCTTTACTAAAAAAATAAAACAATGAAAAAGTTATCTATTATTGTAGCTACGGCTATGTTGGCTGCTTCTTTTTTCTCTTGCAATCCTATGAGAAATGTTGGTACAGCCATTAGAAAGTTAGCCCCCGCTGATAAGTACACCAATCAACTGGTATCTATATGGACCAGACCGGTAGGAATAGATTCAGCAAAAGAATTAAAAGCAAACAAGACATACACCATAGAAGGCTATAAACCAAATGGAGATGTTGTGCTTGTTGATGTCAAATCAGACATTTTGAAAGAAGTTTTGAAACTTCCATGGGGTAAGTATTCAGTTAAAACGGTTGGAGATCTTATCGATGGATTTGGCTTCACTTGCAATTTTCTTGGTAGAAAAGGTTCCATACTTACAAAAAATGAAATGGAAGCTAAGTACGACATGAACGATAAAAATCAGGTAGCCACTTTGAAACGTGATAAAAATACTGAGAAGTATGAATTGCGTAGCTTCCTGCCTGTTAATGTGAAAGGAAGAATCACAGAAGAAGATGGCGGATTAAAAATTGTTATGCAAACTAATACCTCGACCGCAAGTAATACTGTCCAAACAATTAATGCCGTTCCTGTTGTTACGTCAGACACGGTCAGTAATAAAACAGTACAAGAGCTCATCAATGAAGCTCTGAAAAAGAAACAACAGTAGTAGCAATACTTTTTTCATGTATTGCGAAAGCCCTCTATACTAAATAGAGGGCTTTTATTATTTATGAGATGAAAAAGATGAGGACAATCAGGCCGATGAATATGCGATACCATCCAAATACTGCAAGTGGTTTTTTTGTTAAGAGTCGCATAAAGAATCTGATAGAAAGTAGTGCGGTGATGAATGCAACTACTGTACCCAGAGCGATGAACCCCCACTGGCTACTGGTAATACCAGCCACATGTCTGATCTCCACAACACCGGCGCCGAGGATTGTAGGAATAGCGAGGAGAAATGAGAACGGCACGATAACATTGCGTGGGATGCGCAGCAGTGTGCCACCAATGAGTGTTGCACCTGCACGAGAAATGCCGGGGATGAAACTGAATATCTGCATGAGTCCGATATAAAATGCTTGCTTGTATGAAATAGTTGTTACTGAATCAGCGGTATCTGTTGGTTTAATGAAGAGCAGTGCTACACCTCCTAGAATGAGCGCAAGTGCCATGATGACTGTATTGCCAAGCAGAGGCTTGATGACAGGATAGAGCAAAAGCCCCGCAATACCGGTCGGAATGAATCCTATGATTACTTTTGGGATGAGGGTTCGATTTTTCCAGACCGTGCCCCAGAAATACCAGACAGCTGCAAGGATTGCGCCGCTCTGTATGCAGATAGAGAATGCCTCTAGATACATACCATCAGGGATCCCAAGTGTATGTCCGACAAGGAGCAAATGTGCGGTCGATGATACAGGAATGAATTCGGTCAACCCTTCGACAATGCCGAGAATCAATGTATGAAGTAGCATAGTAGGGAGAGTATACTACTTCTTGCTATACTGTGCCTACATGCATATTGACGCGCTTTCCACCCACCTTATCTATCTCCTCACCTTCTTTATTCTGCTCGGTGAATCAGGGGTATTCTTTTTATTCTTCTTGCCAGGAGACAGCCTGCTCTTTGCGCTCGGATTGCTCGCCAACCAAGGTACGATATCCCTCTGGTATATTATTCCGCTATTGATCGTTGCGGCGATTGCAGGCAACATGCTCGGGTATTGGATGGGAACCAAGATGCGCCAAGGGTTGCTCATGGGCAAAAAGTATCTTCCCAAAGTAAAACCTGAACACATGGAACGGGCGGAGCGTTTTTATACAAAGTATGGTATCTATGCAGTATTCTTTGCACGATTTGTACCAGTTGTCCGGACTATTGTGCCGTTCTTTGCAGGAGTTGTTGCGATGCGGAAACGAGTGTTTTCACTCTGGAGTGTTGTCGGAGGTATCGTATGGATCTCAGTAGTGATTACGGTAGGGTTCTTTTTTGGAAAACAGTTTAACTTTGATCATATTGCACAGCTCGGTGTTGGAGTGATCCTTGTTGCAGTTGTTGCGACACCGGTATTTCTCAAACTCTTGAAACGTTTTGCTTAGTCAAAGATACTAATAAGGTATCCGTCGATATCTCGCTGGTCAGTGTCATAGAGGTAGTCGTTATCGGTATGAAGTTTGGTTGCAAGGTCGATGCCGACATAGCGCCAGTGCCACGGTTCGTAGATATAGTATTTGTTGTTCTTTGGATATGAAAGGACAAAACCGTAACGGTATGCGTTTTCACTGAGCCATTTGAACTCTGGTGTTTTATCAAAACTACTGGAGAGATCGCCAGTCTTTATAGTTGTAAAGTCGACGGTTGTACCGAGTTGGTGCTCGGAGTATCCTTGGTCAGCAGAAAAGCGGTTCGCTGCACTGGTGCCATAGGTGACCTTGTATGCAGCCTTGAGCGATGCTTGTGTTCCAAATGAGCGATATGCGGATGTAATCAAGAGACCGAGTTCTTCATCGTTTGCATCATCGAGCATTTCTTTCATATGAGGCCAGACTTCTGCATGGAGTTGCAGTTTTCTATTTTTGCCGCTGATATATTGCGCAGGAATGTCTGCCAGTGCAGAGGGAATATAATGCTCATTCAAAAAATACACTTTGGAATATTTTTTCAATAATTCTGGATCAAGTTTACTCAATTTTTCAAAGGTATCGACGGCTCCATGAAGTTTGATGGTCTCACGTTGGTACTCAGCTATCTTTTGCTCCTGTGCCTGGAGCGCTTCGGTGAGTTGCTCCTTGTCATGGATTGTTGTTGCGAGATCTTCGTTTGTTGTGTCGAGTTGTTGCTGGAGAGCTGTACGAGTTGCGATGTATTCAGCTTTTGTCTGCGCAAGCGCCTTGCGAAGGGTGATGTAGCGGTAGGTACCGTATCCGAGCGCTGCAAGGAGAAGGATACCCAGCACCCAGATGACTACTTTTGATGAGTGTTCCTTCATATAGGGCGATTGTAACACAAGTATGCAAAAAGCCTCCTTGCGGAGGCCGTATGCAGAAGGTGCCCAGAAACTTTCATAGAGGGTGAGAACTTGTCTTGATATGCATGACAACAGCCGTGAAGCGATTGCCCTCGCTATCTCCTCAAGCCTTCCAGCAAGCGAGTAATAAAGGCAGTACCTTACATATACCGTACCATCTGCAGGCCATAATAGATACTATCTATTATGGGGTTGTGTGTTCAAAGTAAATAGCGTATAGTCAACGCCTAATTATCGAATTAGGAATTATCAGTACTATAGAGACTAATACTATGAACCCAGACGAAACAACAACCCCAACAGCTCCAATCATTGAAGAAGAAGTTGTAAAAACTCCTACAGAAGGCGAAGTTGAAACACCTTCTACTGAAGAAGTTGTAGAAGACGCACCAGCTGTATAATCATTTACTGATTACATAAAAAAGACCCCGTGTTGGGGTCTTTTTTATTTTGATTTTTTCTTGGCGAGCATTACTTTCTTTGTCGCGAGACGCTTTGCCGTCTTGTGCGAGCCTTTCGATTTTACTTTCGGACCAAGACTTGTACTTCGTTTTGCCATGGCAAGACTATACCATATGAAGAGGATATGTGCCACCATCTGCATTGACTTTGTCAACGCAGGACGATACAGTGCTCGAGGTATCTCTATTGTTCACTAAAAAATTAAAAAATGAGAAAGACACTTGCGGTGTTGTCTGAGAACAAGGTTTTCTCAACAGTGCCCAATACCTATAGCTACGGATGGAAATCCAATTTGGAAGACAGAATGGTGCAAAAAGAAGGAGATACGTATTTTTTGGTGAACCCTCCCTTTGGAGATGAATCAAATAAGTTGTACCAGTATGACCCTATAGAATCGTATTTCCGGGAAGAGCGTCTGAAGCGCATGTATAACAGAAGTCTTGATTTGGCTTTTGCAAAGAAAGTTGTCGTAGACGAGCATTTTCCTGCATACAAAGAATTTTGGCTTACAGAAGGCGATGGACTCAATGAAGATTTTGAATCAACTGTTTCTGTGCACGATTTCTATTTAGAAGGCGGTAGAAACTCCTTGGTGCGTCTGATAGCAGACTGCAGATATTCAGAAGCCATACCTGAGTTACGTGAAATCGCTCTTCATGATGATGAACAAAAAATGCGTCAATCAGCGATATTTGCTCTAGGATCGCTTGATCGGCAAAAGGCTGATAAGGTGGTCAACGAGGTTCTTGGACTTGAAACAGATCGGTATCGGATAATGGACATTGTCATGTACCTCCATCAGTATTCCCTGAGCGGTATGTTTGTTTCGAATTTGCGTAAAAAATTTGAAGAACAATATCATGACTACGTAGACAACTGGCTGGCATTGAAATACTTTCACACAGTGACTCAGTCAATCATTATGGTTTGCTCCCGAATTCTCACTGCCGAATCTCTTGCACTTATCGAAGACGGTATTAGGCATCCCTATGCTCACGTTGAAAGTAATGCACGATCTGCATTGGCGATGTGGCTTGAGAGGGTTGCGAAATCAGAAAACGCTGGCCAACAGCTTGTCAAAAAAGCGGTAGAAATTGGAAAAAAGTACGAAGCGTTTTATTCGAAAGATAAACTCTGGAAGTCGCTCAAAAAAAGTTTAATAATCGGTTATGTATAATAACCGATTATTTTTTTTTATGTAGAATAAAAAACAAGTACCCGTATCTTCAATTTAGCGCTATACTTGAAAACACATGAATAACACTGCTACTAAATACCGCAATGGCATTATCCACGGTCTCTACCGTGCAATTCTGA
>JACCDT010531529.1_pt1 | contig 15325 bp, 14 predicted proteins | sample 7446291 | NCBI WGS metagenome assembly JACCDT01 (sample SAMN15323446, study PRJNA562643) | freshwater metagenome | isolation source: river surface water | place: USA:Blue River Watershed | collected 2017-08-17
ATCGCCGTCGGTTCGGTGAACTGGCAGGGCAGGCACCAAGAGGCGGTGAAATCGAGAAAGACCGGCTTCCCTTGGGCACGCAGCGACTCAAGCGCTTCCGGCGAATAGGTCACCCACTCGATACCCTCTTGGGAAGAGGATTGCGTGACGGGTTTGGAGTCGGTGATGTGCTTACGCAAAACAGCCCCACCTGCCCCCAAAATCAGCAGAAGCAGGATGAGCAGAGGCCATTTCACCCGGGAGGAGGACTCAAGGAGAGATCCGTAAATCCAGGCGCAGAAGCCTAGTAGCAGGAACAGGGCGAGCATGGCCAACGCTGCATCGCTCCCACGCTGATTCTGGATCACCCAGAGGAGCCAGAGATTGGTGGCCAGCAGGGGGAATCCCATGAACTGCTTGAGCCTCTCCATCCAGGTTCCCGGCTTCGGGATCCATTTGCGCCAACCGGGCCGAGCCGAGAGCAGGAGATACGGGAGTGACATGCCTAGGGCCACCGAGGTAAACATCGCGAGGATCACCGCCGCGCTCTGGGCGAAGGCGAATCCGAGCGCACTCCCAAGGAAGGGGGCGGTGCATGGAGTGGCCAGAAGCGTGGCAAAGAGCCCTTGGAAGAACGATCCTCCGTAGCCACCCCGCGAAGCCGCATGGTCAAGCGAGGTGGCCGCCGATCCCGGAAGGGTGATCTCAAAGACCCCGAAAAGATTCAGGGCAAAGAGAAAAACAAGGACACTCAGACCGATGACGAACCATGGATTCTGGAACTGGAAGGCTCCCCAAGTCACCTGAGAGCCTCCCGACTTCAGCACGATCACCAGCATCCCAAGTCCGAGGAACCAAGCGAATATCCCGGCGGCAAAAGCGAGCCCATGACGGAAGATGCGTCCGGGAGACTCCCCCGCCTGGGCGATGAAGCTGAAAATCTTCAGCGAGATCACCGGAAGGACGCATGGCATCAGGTTCAGGATCAGACCACCGAGGAATCCGGAGAAGAGCGCGGTGAGCAGGACCCCGAGGGGGATCCCGGAGGAGGGCGTGCGAGCAGCAGGAGCGGTCGCCGATGCTGCAACCCCCTCCCCGATCCACCACGCCTTCCGCGAGGCCTTCTCGACCAGCAGCCCCTTGAACGAAGCGGGGCCATCCCATGGAATTGAGAAGACAATGGCATTACCCGAAGCGATTTGGGTCACATGACCCGCCGTCGTTCCCTCGGCGGGATCGGGATAGAACTCGTAGGCAATGCCCGGGTCTCCGGTAAAGGAGACCAACTTGGTTCCGTTCTTGCCGGAAACGGAAACCGGGAAGGGAGGTTTGCCGGCAAGGGGCCAAATGCCCTGCGGCGGTTTTCTAGGTGGCAAACCGGAGTATACACGCACAGCGTTAGGCCCGTATACGACAGTCAAAACGTCAATCGATCCAGGTACACAGAGTTCCTTGCAGGCAAGCCAAGAGAGCGATGCCTTCAGGTCAAATATCTTATCTTTTGGAAGATCCTTCGGCGGAGTGATCGTTGCCCGCAGAAGCTGCTGCTTCTCGTAGCCGTAGACGATCATGTCACCAGGCTCCGGGAACTGATGAGGTACGGAGAACTCGATCGGTCCCGCGGTCCATCCCTCCGGCAGATGCCAGGTCACTTTCGGAGGCAGGCCCGAGTCACCCGGATACTGCCAGTAGGTGTGCCAACCGGGCTCCAGATCCAGCACCACCGTTACCGTGAACGGCTTGCACGACTCCATGGAAACGGCGGCATCGGATGCCATCCATGCCTTCACTCCCTCACCCGTCGCGGCATGAAGCGATCCGGTCACCATCCCAAGAACCAAAAGGATCATCATCCAATGCCTCTTCATCGTGCTCATGCTTCCTGAGTTCCTGAGTTCCATATTTTTTATTTCTGCTCTTGCTGCTGTTTGCCAAAGACCCGCCGGATCACTTCCTCGATCGGCAGTTCCTGCACCGAAAGATCGATCACCTGTCCCCCGGAAAGCAATGCCGTGCAGGCCTGCGGCACATCAGCACGCGGCACCTCGATTTTGATGGAAAGAGGACTCTGCTCAAAGACAACCCCCGGCGGGATGAAGGATTCGGGAAGTGGCGTGCTGAAATCGGCCCCGATCATCTTGGTCGAGGTGAAACGGACGACGACCTCCTCAAGCGAACCGTCGAAGAAGATCCTCCCGTGGTCGATCAGGATCACCCTCTCGCAGAGTTCCTCGATATCCTGCATGTAGTGGCTGGTCAGGAGCGTAACGACCTTGTGGCGCCGGTTGTACTCGCGGAGAAACTCGCGAACCTTCTTCTGACTGATCACATCGAGCCCGATCGTCGGCTCATCCAGAAAGAGCACCTTCGGCCGGTGCAGCAGGGCGGCGATGAGCTCCATCTTCATTCTCTCCCCGAGGCTGAGCTCGCGGACCATCACCCCCATCTTGTCGCGGACATCGAGAAGCTCGATCAACTCCCCGACCGTTCTCTCGAATTCCCTGCGGTCGATCCCGTAGATGGCACGGTTGAGTTCCAACGACTCCCGTGCGGGAAGATCCCACCAGAGGGCGTTCTTCTGCCCCATGAGAAGCGCAAATTGGTGTTTCAGCGCTGTCGGACGGCGCGAGGGATTGAATCCCAGCACCGTGGCGTTTCCCGAACTCGGCTGCAGCAGTCCCGAGAGCATCTTGAGCACCGTGGTCTTGCCCGCTCCGTTGGGACCGAGAAAGCCGACGAACTCCCCCTCCCCGATCGAGAAACTGACCGAATCGGCGGCCTTGGTCTCCGTATACCGGCGATGAAAGAGTCCCTTGAAGGCACCGATCAATCCCTCCTCCTTCCGATAGGTTTTGAAGACCTTGGTGAGTCCCTCCGTCTGGATGACCGGTTGCTGAGCCATGAAGAAGAGAAAATCAGTTCCCTTTACCGCCGGCGAGAGTGATCTCCGACCTAGGAAACATTCAGCTGACGCACCGCCTCGTAAACCACGATTCCGACGGAAGTCGACAGATTGATGCTGCGGGTTCCATCAGTCATCGGGATCGTGATGCACTCCTCCGGGTGCTTCTCAAGCAGGCTCTTGGGCAATCCCTTCGACTCCCTCCCAAACACGAGAAAATCACCTTCGCGGAAGGGAGCGTCCCAGTAGGAGCGCTCGACCTTGCTACTCAGGAGCCAGAAACGGGCATCGGGATTTCCCGAGAGAAACTCCTCCCATGAACCCCATCTTCTCAGATCGAGACGCTCCCAGTAATCGAGCCCCGATCTCCTGATCTCCTTCTCATCCAGGGAAAATCCAAGCTCCCCCACCAGATGCAACCGGGCACCGGCTGCCACGCAGAGGCGGCCGATGTTTCCGGTATTCTGCGGGATCTCGGGTTCGATCAGGACGACATGAAGCATGGAAGAAAATGAAGGAGGGGAAAGTCGCGGGTGATGGGATGAGATCATCGCCGATCAAACAGCATGAACCAAGTAGGAACCCTTTTGCTCAGAGGGATGGCAAGCAAGCCCATGTCTCAACGTTCACTGATTCGGATAAGCCTTTTCATTAGGCATCGTTTCTTGCCCCTCCCTCACTCCGCTCCAACATTGAGGCATGAAGACGGAGTGCCGCACGGAAGCGCCTCCCTCACTGAGAGGGAATCCGGGAGTGGGTTTGATCCATGACTTTGAGAAGACGTTAAGGATCCCGGTCGGGAGGGAATTCATCACCGGCGACTGGGTCATGCCCGAGGATCCGGTGGGCATTGTTCTCTTTGCCCATGGAAGCGGGAGCAGCAGGCACAGTTCACGCAACAAGGCCGTGGCACGATTCCTCAGGGAACGGGGTATCGGCACTCTCCTGATGGATCTTCTGACTCATGAGGAGGAAAGGATCGACTCCGTCACCGCCCATCTCCGGTTTGACATCCCCCTGCTGGCCACACGCCTTGGCGAGAGCACGCGTTGGCTGCAGTCGCAAACGAGCGGCTGCCGGCTTCCCATCGGCTACTTCGGCGCCAGCACCGGCGCCGGGGCGGCTCTCCTCGCAGCCGCCGAAAGACCGGGCGAAATCGCGGCCATCGTCTCCCGGGGAGGTCGTCCCGACCTTGCCGGAAGGGCCCTTCCCTTTGTCACCTCCCCCACCCTCTTGATCGTCGGCGGGAATGACCGGCAGGTCGAGGAGCTGAACCGCGGAGCACTCGCCCGACTCCGCTGTCCGAAGGAGATCGTGATCGTGCTGGGAGCAACCCACCTCTTCGAGGAGGCTGGATGCATGGATCGGGTTTCGGAATTGGCCGCCGATTGGTTCCTCAGACACTTCAAGGCGGGCCATTCGCCCGAACCGGCAAAAGGAGAGAAACCATGATCACACGATTCCGCAACCGCAGCGAGGCAGGGCGACTGCTCGCCATGAAACTGACGCATCTCGCCGATCACCCCGACCTGCTCGTGCTGGCACTTCCCAGAGGGGGCGTACCGGTGGCCTTCGAGGTGGCCAGGGCGCTCCATGCACCGCTCGACATCCTCGTGGTGAGAAAACTCGGGGTTCCCGGGCATGAAGAACTGGCCATGGGGGCGATCGCCACCGGAGGAGTCAGGCTTCTCAACCAGCAGGTCATTGCCGCCCTGGGCGTCACGCCCGAAGCCGTCATGGAGGTCGATCACCGGGAACAGGCCGAGTTGCAGCGGCGGGAAAAGAGCTATCGCGGCAGTCGGCAGCCCCTTGATGTGGGCGGCAGGACCGTCATTCTTGTCGACGACGGCATCGCCACGGGATCGACCATGCAGGCGGCCATCACCTCGCTGCGGCATCGGGGCATCAGTCGACTCGTCGTGGCGACGCCGGTGGCTCCGGACTCCGTCGTGGCGAACCTTGCACGCCTCGCCGACGAGATCGTCTGCGTGCTCATGCCACGCGATTTCGGGGGGGTCGGCTGGTGGTATGACGATTTCTCCCAGACCAGCGACGGGGAGGTACACCGCCTGTTGGATGATGCCGCGGCGGCACCCTCCCTGCCCGGCCCCTCACCCATGCCGATCACCAAAAAGGAGTCATGAACCATGAATGCCGACGCAGCACTCCTCCGCGACTCGGTGATCCCCCTTGCCGGGGGGCCCGATGACTTTGATCCCATCCTCAGGCTGGCCGAGGGGAAGAGGGTCGTCCTGATCGGCGAAGCCTCCCACGGGACTCATGAGTTCTACCGCATCCGGGGAGAGATCACGAAACGGTTGATCACCGGGCAGGGATTCAACGCAGTCGCGGTCGAGGCAGACTGGCCCGACGCCTACCGCGTGAACCGTTTCGTGCAGGGAGAGGGGGAGGATCCCGACGCGGTGGATGCGCTGGGAGGATTCCGCCGCTTCCCCCAGTGGATGTGGCGGAACACCGATGTCCTCGACTTCATCGGATGGCTTCGCAACCACAATGAATCCATCGCCAATCATGCCAGGAAGGGAATGCCTGAAAAATCCTTCCCCACGGGCTTCTACGGACTCGACCTCTACAGCCTGAATGCCTCCATGGCGGCCGTCGTCTCCTATCTCGACAAGGTCGACCCGGCGGCGGCGGCCCGAGTCGAGGAGAAGTACGGCTGCTTCGACCAGTTCGGAGGAGACACCCAGCGCTACGGCTACCTTGCCGGCGCGGGGATCAGCGACGACTGCCGGAAGGAGGTCATCGCGGCCCTCGTGGAGCTTCATGGAAGACGTGAAAGCCTTCTCGGGAAAGACGGCGTGAAGGCCGCCGATGAGTTCTTCAACGCCGACCAGAACGCACGCCTGATTCAGGACGCCGAACAGTACTACCGCACCATGTTCCGCAGCGACGTCTCCTCATGGAACATCCGCGACCGCCACATGATGCAGACCCTCCTGCTCCTCATGCAGCACCTCCGCCACACCCATCTCCATGCCAAGGTCGTCGTCTGGGCCCACAATTCGCATCTGGGCAACGCCGCCGCCACCTCGATGGGGGCGCGGGGAGAATTCAATATCGGCCAACTCGTGAAGGAGCACTTCGGGGAGGAGGCTCTGTCCATCGGTTTCACCACCCATACGGGTACCGTGACCGCATCCACGGACTGGGACGGACCCGCCGAGCGGAAGCATGTGCGCGAATCGATGGAGGGCAGTTACGAGCGACTCTTTCATGAGAGCGGCATTCCGGCCTTCTGGCTTGATTGCCATGCCTCAAAGGAAATCACCGACCTCCTGGACAAGCCTCTCCTTGAACGGGCCATCGGCGTCATCTACCGCCCCGAAACGGAGCGCCAAAGCCACTACTTTCACTCATCACTTCCCGCGCAGTTCGACGGCATCCTGCACTACGACGAAACCCGCGCGGTGGAACCCCTGGAACGCACCGCACTCTGGGAAAAGGGGGAGGTCGAGGAGACCTATCCCTCCGGATTGTGAACATATCGGAAGTCATCATTTGCTAAGAAAACCCGAAACCAAGCCAAGAAATTCCCTTTACTTACCACATCGACAGTCACTACTTACAGGCTCATGAAGAGCATTGTTCTTGTAGCTGCCTTTGTGATTGCAACTGTTCCTCTGATGGCCCAGCAAGCAAGTGCAGACCGGATCCTGGTCAAGTACAGGAATGATTCGGATGACACTGGTATTAGGAAATCCTTGGATCGAGTCAGACAGAAAGTGAGGGATTCCAAAGGTGTGAAGGAATACAGCCGAATCAGGGAAATTGGTGTCCGATCGGTTGAATGCCCCAAAGGCAAGCGTGACGAGATTATCAAGAGTCTTACCAGTGACCCCACCGTCGAGTATGCCGAACCCGACTACATTGCCACGGTCAACCTAGTTCCCAACGATCCCTACTATGCCACATATCAGTGGCATCTCCCCAAGATTGGAGCGCCCGCGGCTTGGGATACCACCACCGGAAACCCCAGTGTCCGCATTGCGGTGGTTGACTCCGGGGTTGATCCCCTCACCCCCGACCTCTCAGGCCGCCTTCTCTCCAATGGCTATGATTTTGTTAATTTCGACAGTGATCCTCGCGATGACAACGGACACGGGACGGCCGTTGCAGGAACGGCAGCTGCCTCGGGAAACAACGGTCAGGGTGTTGCTGGTATCGCTTGGGGAGTCTCCGTCCTTCCAGTGAAAGTCATGGATTCCAATGGCATGGGTTCCTACTCAGCCATTGCCAGCGGAATCAACTACGCCGCCACAAACGGGGCCAAAGTCATCAACCTCAGTCTCGGAGGCACAAATCACTCCCGTGTCCTAGAGGATGCCGTCAACTTTGCATGGAGCAAAGGTGCGGTTGTAATTGCCGCCGCAGGGAATAACGGAACCACCAACACCGTCTACCCTGCAGCCTATTCAAACTGTATGGCCATCTCCGCCATCAATTCCTCGGACTCCATCACTTCATGGTCCAGTCGCGGCAGCTATGTCGATCTTTGTGCGCCCGGGGAGAACATAGCGACCACAGGATTAAACGGAACCTACGTTTCCCAATCCGGGACCTCGTTTGCCAGTCCGATTGTGGCCGGCGTTGCTGCCTTGGCCATATCACGGAACAATGCACTGAAGAATTCAGACGTTGTTTCGCTAATGATACGGAATGCCGATGACCTTGGAACGCCCGGACCGGATGCCTTTTATGGATATGGAAGGGTCAATGTGTCCAAAGTGATATCCAGCTCGACTCCCGTTGCAGACAGTAGTGCTCCGAGTACTGTCATCACCAGCCCCAGAAACGGCTCATCCATCACGCGAAGCTCTTTAGTGACTATCAGGGTTTCCTCAAGCGACAACATCGCGGTGACTCGAGTGGAAGTCTATCTTAACGGAGTTATACTTGCCGTCTCCAGTTCCCCGACTTTCAGCCTCACTTGGAATACTTTCCGTCTTGGCAAAGGTACCTACAGATTGCAATCCAAAGCCTATGACGCCGCAGGGAATTCAGGATTATCACCTATCATAACGGTTACAAAATAAGGAAATTAAACTCTGGATCTTGATATCAACCTGTCCGTTCAATCCAAGCCCATGGCACCGCCCCGTGGGAGAGGGCCCAGTCATGGAATTTCCGGAGCGACCAACCCTTGCCGTCGATGAAGCGTGATTTGACACGCTCCAACTCCAGGCGCCCGAGAAGATAGCTCATCGGGACGGTCGGCGCCGCGGTGTACCAGTTCACGTCGGCACGTGCCCGTGCCGGGGTGAACCCGACGCCTTTCACCAGCATCCGTGCCGCGGCCTCATGGGAGAGTTTCCCGGAATGGAGGCCGCAATCGATGACGATGCGGTAAGCGCGCCAGAGCGCGTCATGAAGCTGCTGAAGGCGCGCATGGGGACCCCCGACCCATCCCTTTTCGACAGCCAGCTTCTCACACCACATGGTCCACCCCTCGTAGAAAATCGCATGCGAGCAGAGTCTGCGGATGCGGCTCTGATGACGGTTCTGGATGGCAAACTGGAGATGGTGTCCGGGATACCCCTCGTGGGCGCTGGTAAGCTCAAGAGCGAAGTGCTGCTGCTCCTCGCGGAGCTTCTCGGCAGGGTTCGCTTTGGTTGCGCCAAGGTCATTCACCCAGAAAATGCCGCGCTGGCGCTTCTCGAACGCCCCGGGCGAGCTGTAGGCGGCCGTCGGAAAGTGCTCCCTCATGAAAGCGGGCACCGGAGTGACCTTGAGCGTCTCTCCCGGAGGAACAGGGTAGAGGCCGCTTTTGACCACCCTCTTGCGCCATTCGGCCGAGGAGCGCGTGTAGAGGTCGATCAGCGGGGCAGCAGGGATCCAGGCATCGCGCGCCCGTGCCAGGATCTCCGACACGCTTCCCCTACCGTGCTTCCGCGCCTCGTTGGCCAACTCACGGGAGAGTGATCTGATCAGCCTGTGACCTTCGGCCTCGATTTCCCCAAGACTCCAATCCAGCCCGGTCCGCTCGCGCACAAGATACTCGAAGCGCTCTTTGCCGATGGCGAAGGAACCCGTTTTTCCCTGCTTCTTCCTCGTAATGGCGGCGGAATACTGGTCGAACGATTTTCCGGCCGCAACGGCCAGACGACGGGTCCGTGCCGGATCGGGGGAGATTGCCGCCAACGTCTCCCCGATTGTCAGGATGAACTCCCTGGCACCCTTGCAGGAATGCACAGCCAGTTTCGTCCAGAGAGGCACCGGCAGATGGATGGCATCCGCACCATTCGTAAGAAAAGCGGGTATGGCGGCCAAACGTGCCTCGATGGAGGGTCGCGCCCTTTTCAGATGATCGGCGTGGCGGGTCACCAGCTCGAACACCGATCCGACCGCCCCGTCGCAGCATTCCTGCGGATTGTTCCTCCACCTCTCCAGGTCACGGCTGTTCAGCAGCTCGGTGCGGAGCATCGAGAGAAAACAACGGCGATCGAGCCAGTCATCACCCCGGAGCGCTGCCGCGGGAATCGCCTCGGCCTCGGCAAGTAGCTTCTCCAGAAAGCTAATCCTGGCCTTTCTGGTCCCCGCATCGCTTCCGGCAAGGGCCCCCTCGAAACGGGAAAAACCAAGACTGCTCCCCCACTGTGGAAAATCGTCGCAGGTTCGGCGGATGTAGCGTTCCCCGAGAGCCCTGAGCTTAGCCGCTTCGGTACTCACGGCTGCGGAGCAACCTCTTTGGAGAGGGCGGCTGTCATGGCCTCGTCGGCGAGATCCCTCATCCGGACCACGTCACCCTGGGTCGGAATGCGGTCGGGGAGCACGGCGATGGAACGGATGGTCTTCAGTCGGGACGTGATCACGATCACGAGCGGGCGCTTCTTCATGACGGGACTGAGACAGTCCATCCGCGCGATGAAGTAATCCATGACCGCGGGGCGGACGAGAGCGGAGGCCTTCTCCGGGGTGTAATGCTCCGCAGTGACATGGGCCGCGAGTTGAAAACCGCGAAGCCATCCGCCGAGGCTGATCAAATCGGCCATTTCGCCATCCTTGAGCTCGATCATGGAGTCCTCCACGTCCTCCTGGGTGGCATTGAGCTCCATCCGGAGCGCCTGCCAATCACCCCTGTTGCTGTGTTCAAAGAGACTCTTGCTACGTCCCGTCAGGCGCTGACCGGCCGAGAGGGTGGTCGCCTCGCGGATGAGGGCTCTGCCGGTATCGATGATGAGTTGTTTCTGACGGGCGATCGTCGCGACGAAGCCGTTCGCAACAAGGGCACCGAACTGAAGGGCTGTCTGAAAACGGTTGGGAAAGGTTCGTTTCAGATCAAAGGAACGCACCAGGTCGAGCGGCGGCGGTTGGAAAAGCTCCAGATCGCTGAAAACCTTCCCCACAAGCGGGGTCGTCAACTCATTGACCCCCAGTTCCTCGCGAAAATGCTGCGTGGCGCTCTCATCCACCGACTGTACCTCGTGATTGGAGGCACCCCGGATCTGGGCCTGAAGCGGCGATGCGGCCAGCAGGACTGTCAACATGATCCGTCTCACGGTCCGAACCTACCCCCACGGGAGTTCAGTGTCGATTCATCAGAATCTCCCCCGCTGTTGCCGTTTCCCCTCTCCTTGATTAGATAAGGGGGATTCCATGAGCACAGAACTGACAGAAGCCATCCGGCGGATCGGCTCCGATGCCCGCGAGGCGGCCAGAATCCTTGCCGTCACCTCAGCGGAAAAGAAGAATGCGGCGCTCCTGGCCATGGCCGCGCGGATCCTCTCCGAAGCGGACTCCATCCTTGCCGCCAATGCCCTTGATCTTGAGGCAGGCAAAAAGAACGGTCTCTCCGAGGCGATGCTCGATCGCCTCCGCCTCGACGGGAAACGCCTTGCCTCGATGGCCGAGGGCATCAGGACGGCGGCCTCCCTCCCCGACCCCGTCGGAAGGATCCTCAGGGAGTGGACCAAGGAGAACGGTCTCTCCCTGCGCAAGATCAGCGTCCCGATCGGCGTCATCGGCATCATTTACGAGTCACGTCCCAACGTGACGAGTGACGCCGCCGTGCTCTGCATCAAGGCAGGCAACGCCGTCATCCTGCGCGGCGGGAGCGAGGCGATCCATTCCAACAAGGCGATCGCCGCAGCCCTCCGGGCCGGTGCGGCCGAGGCGGGACTCCCGGAAGCTGCCATCCAGTTGATCCCCGTCACCGACCGCGAGGCAGTCCGGATTCTCTGCGAAATGGACACCTTCCTCGACTGCATCGTTCCCCGCGGCGGCAAGGGTCTCATCGAGACCGTCGTGAAGCATGCCCGCATGCCAGTCATCAAGCACTACGACGGAATCTGCTCTGTCTATGTCGACAAGGCGGCCGAGATCCCCATGGCGCGTGACATCATCCTCAATGCCAAGTGCCAGCGGCCCGGTGTCTGCAACGCCGCAGAGACCCTGCTGCTCCATCGCGACATCGCGGCCCCATTCCTGGCTGATGGCGGAAAGGCCCTGGCCGATGCGGGGGTCGAACTCCGGTGCGACAGCGAGACCCTTTCCCTTCTGCCCGATTCCCTGAAAGGGAGCCCCTTGGTGAAAGCGGCCTCCGAAGATGATTTTCGCACCGAGTTCCTCGCCATGATCCTGGCGGTGAAGGTCGTCGGCTCCCTCGGGGAGGCGATCACCCACATCGAGACCCATGGCTCCCGTCATAGCGACGCCATCGTGACCTCCGATGCATCAGCAGCGGAAACCTTCCTGCAGGGAGTCGACAGCGCCACCGTCTATTGGAATGCCTCGACGCGCTTCACCGATGGCGGGGAATTCGGCTTCGGATGCGAAATCGGCATCAGCACCGACAAACTCCACGCCCGCGGTCCCATGGCCCTGGAGGAACTTACCAGCTACAAGTACCAGATCCGGGGCAGCGGCCAGATCCGGGCCTGATCGCGACTCTCATTCCCCGTTCATGATTACCATCAGCGCGCTCTACGAAGGAAAGGTGCAGGGAGTCGGCTTCCGCGCCTCCGTCCTCACCCTGGCGAAGGGGTATGAGGTCACCGGTTGGGTCAGGAACCATCCCGACGGCCGCGTCGAGGTCTTTGCCACGGGAGAACCTTCCGAGGTGGAGGATTTCCTCCGGGGGATCCGCGAGAGCCATCTCGCCGGTCATATCGAGCACGAAACCGTGGTTCCGGCCACCGGCGAAAAGGGCCTCAAGGGCTTCCGTATCATTTCCTGACATGCAAGGCACCGACCAGCCCCCCGCCGTCCGCATCAGAGACCTGAGGAAGGTCTTTCCGGTTCACCTGTGCAGGCGTCAGGTGACCGCGCTGCGAGGGCTCTCCCTCGACATCCCCGCGGGACATGTCTACGGGCTGCTCGGCCCCAACGGCTCCGGCAAGAGCACCACCCTCAAGATTCTCCTCGGATTGGTCACGCCGACCTCCGGAACCTCGGAGATCTTCGGCGTCCCGAGCGAGCGCGTGGCGAGCCGCGTCGATGTCGGCTTCCTTCCCGAGAACCCCTATTTCTACAAGTTTCTCACCGGATCGGAGACCATTGCCTTCTATGGAAGACTCTGCGGACTGGGCGGACGCTCCCTCCGCGATCGCGTGGCGGAGCTGCTCGATCTGGTCGGGCTTCAGGATGCGGGTGACCGGCGGATCAGTGGCTACTCCAAAGGGATGCTCCAGCGCATCGGCCTCGCCCAAGCCATGGTCCATGACCCGCGTCTCCTCATCCTCGATGAACCCACGGCGGGAGTGGATCCAGCCGGATCTCGACAGATCCGGGACCTGATCCTGCGACTCAAGGAGCGCGGCAAGACCGTGCTGCTCACCTCCCATCTTCTGGAACAGGTGCAGGAAGTCTGCGACCGCGTCGGCATTCTGGCCAAGGGTGAGCTTGTTAGGGAGGGATCACTCGACATCCTCACCGGGGTAACCGGGCAGACCGAGTACCTGATCGAAAATGCCCATCCCGGATTGCAGGAGGAAATCGCCCGACTTGCGGCGGCCCACGGTGCACGCCTGGTGACGGCGCGCCAACCGCAGCTTGATCTCGAAACAGTCTTCCTCAAGGCAACCGAGGCTTCAGCGGCAAAGCCGCCAAGCCGAGACTGAAGGAGTTTGGACTGTCAGACTATCAGACCTCAGGATCAGAGCATGCCGCCTCGCTTCCACTGCATCTTCCCAACAGTCTAACAACCTTCAGCCTTACAGCCTATCCGCCGCCCCATGAATTACTTCATCACCGGAACCGACACCGACGCAGGGAAGACATTCGTGACCTCGCTGCTAACCCGAAGCCTTCGCAATGCGGGACTCGATACCGTGGCGATGAAACCGGTCTCCTGCGGAGAACCGGGAGACACCTCGACGGTCCGGGCAGCCGCGGAGAACGAGTTGACCTCCGAGGAAGTGACCCCCCTCTCCTACAAGGCTCCCCTCGCCCCGATCGAGGCAGCACGGTTGGAGGGACGTACCTTTGATCCCGCCTTGGTGATGACGGTCTTTCGCAAACTCAAGAGTACCCACAACTCCCTTCTCGTGGAGGGAGTCGGAGGATGGCTCGTTCCACTGGCTCCCGGCTATTCCTCGGCTGATTTGGCCAAGGAGATGGGACTACCCGTCCTGCTCGTCGTCCGCAACCGCCTCGGAGCCCTGAACCATGCGCTCCTCACGCTGGAATCGATCAAGGCCCACGGACTCACCTGCGGCGGGATCGTGCTGAACTATCATCCCGCCGATGACGGTGATGCCGCGCGGGAGGGAAACCGCCGCCTGCTTCCCGGACTTACCGACGTTCCGGTCCTCTTCGAGATCTCTCCCGGCCAGACCGAACTCGACCTCCAGATCGCCTAAAAGTCCCCTCTTCTGCTTTATCATTCCTCAATTTTCATTTTTCCTTTCCCTCCATGCGCTCTTCCGGCCCCCAGATCGTCCTTGTCCGCCACGGTGAAACCGAGTGGAGCAAGAACGGCAAGCACACTTCCTTCAGCGACATTCCCCTGACCCTCGAAGGGGAGCGGCAGGCCGCTTCCCTGAAAAAGGAACTCGGCGATTGGGACTTCAAGCTGGTCCTGTGCAGTCCAAGGATGCGTGCCAAGCGTACCTGTGAGCTGGCGGGGCTCCTAGACCGTGCGGAAATCACCGATGACCTGACCGAATGGAACTACGGTGATTACGAAGGGATCACCACCAAGCAGATCCGCAAGTCCGACCCGGCCTGGACCGTCTTCACCAGTCCCACGCCTGGCGGCGAAACCCCCGATCAGGTGGCAGAACGGTGCGACCGCGTCATCGCCCGCGCCAAGTCGGTCAACGATGATGTCGTTCTCTTCGCCCACAGCCATGTGCTGCGCGTGCTCATTGCTCGGTGGCTGGAGCTTTCACCCGTCGAGGGTCGCCATTTCGTGCTCCAGACCGGAACCCTCAACATCCTCAGTTACGAGCATGAATCCACGGTCCTGATCTCGCTCAACGCCGAGACCTTCCGCAACGATCCAAGACGCTGAGGTTTTCGCGCAGAGACGCAGAGGCGCGGAGAAAGGTTAATGCGGTTGAGAGACCAAGGATAAGACACTCTCCTTTAACTTCTTCATTTTTCATTTTTCATTCTTCATTTTTCATTGTTCATTTAGCCTCCTTCCCGTGTTCCAAGTCATCTTCAACCCCGTCAGCGCCGCGGAAATGAGCGCCCTCCCCAAGGACCTTCAGCTCGACCTTCTGGCCGAGTTTCAGATCCTTCCCGACGACCTTAACTCCCTCGTCGGCGAGAATTTCGCCAAGATACAGCGGAATGGCCGCACGCTGCACCGCTTCCGTTGCCGGGATCACCGTATCTATTTCGAGCGCCATGCCGAGGGAATCCTGATCCATCGGGTGCTTCACAAGAACACGATCCGCGACTTTCTCTTCCGCTCCAAACTGCCGATGACCGAGGACGATCAACTCGAGGAAACCGACCAGTTCTGGAAAATGATCCATGAGAACCAGCCGGTGCCCGTGAAGGATCAGGCCTGATGCCGGACTTCCTGCCAGAGGAAGAACGCCTCCGGGTCTTTCCGGTGGCCAGAAAGCGGATCTTCCTGGCCCACGCGGGGGTGACCTCCCTCCCCTCTTGCGCGGCGCAGGCAATGACCGCCTACATTGCGGAAAGCAGCACCGACCAGCAGGAGTTTGGCGGTGTGCTCAAGGAAATCGCCTCCACCCGCCGGGACGCCGCCTCCCTGCTCGAAGCCGATGCCGACGAGATTGCGCTGCTCGGCCCCACCTCGCTCGGTCTCAGTCTCTTTGCCAACGGCATTGATTGGAAACCGGGAGACGAAATCGTGCTCTATGGCGAGGACTACCCCGCCAATGTCTATCCCTGGCTTAATCTTCAGAGCCGCGGCGTCGCGATCAGATACCTCCGGCCGGAGAGCCTGGGCAGGATCACTCCGGAATGCGTCGAGGAGGCCCTGACTCCGGCCACACGGCTGGTGGC
>JACCDT010071117.1_pt1 | contig 15312 bp, 14 predicted proteins | sample 7446291 | NCBI WGS metagenome assembly JACCDT01 (sample SAMN15323446, study PRJNA562643) | freshwater metagenome | isolation source: river surface water | place: USA:Blue River Watershed | collected 2017-08-17
TCGTCGAAAAAAGATTGGTGGCCTAAAGCATGGTGAGAGAAGAGTCCATTCATCCTTAATCTGGCGCCCCGCGCAAAACAAAACGTATGGCCGTAGAGAAAATCCGCCGTCGCGATGGAGAAATCATCCCGTTTGATCGCACCCGTATCGAACGCGCTATTGAACTCGCCTGTGACGCTATCGCTATCACTGACAAAGCCTTTATCCCGACTGTCACGGATGAAGTAATCAAAGACATTGAACGGGTCTATTCGGAAATCTTTGTCAATCGCCTCCCCACCGTCGAAGATGTTCAGGATATCGTCGAACGTCAGCTGGTCAAAGCCAATCATTTTGAACTGGCCAAAGCCTATATTCTCTACCGCCAAGAACGTAAGGCCGAACGCGAGGAACGGCATGAGCGTCTCGTTCGCGAATTTGAAGAACGTACCCTCAAGGTCACCAAGTCTGATGGGTCCAAAGAATACTTTGATATCAAAAAACTCCGGGTCGTGTTTGATCGAGCCTCCAAAGGATTTGAGGAGGAGTGTCGTTTCGAGGATCTCATGGATTCTTTCAAGAAGAACCTGGTTGATGACATCAAAACTTCTGACATCGAGGCGCTCCTGGTCAAAACCTGTGTTGATCTCGTCACTGTCGAAAATATCGCTTGGCAAAATATCGCCGCTCGTATCCTCCTCGGTGGTCTCTACAAGAAGGCCATCAAGAATCGTGGTATCGCGCAGAAAGATATCTACTCTCCTGTTGCCTACAAGAGCCACTTTGACTACTACATCGAAAAGGGACTCTACTTCAAAGACTTCTATCAGTACTACACCCCTGAGGATATCCTCGAAGCTGGCTCGCACCTCTCCAAAGAAACCGACGAGAGCTATGAGTACACGACCATTGTTTCTTTTATCAAGCGCTACCTCTTGAATCCCAACAAAATAGTCCGGGAGCTGCCTCAGGAAATGTACATGTCAGTCGCCCTCTTCCTCGCTATCCCTGAAGAAAAGGAGAATCGCCTTAAGCTCGCCCTCAAAATCTACGAGCACTGCTCGAAGCAGCGGATCTCACTCCCAACGCCGACACTCTTAAATGCCCGGACCAACTATAATCAGCTCTCGAGCTGTTTCAAGATTAACGTCGATGATGATCTCCGTGGCATCTACCACGCCGTTGAAAACATGGCCCAGATCTCCAAGTTCGGTGGGGGAGTCGGCGTCTATCTCGGTAACATCCGCTCCCGAGGGAGCTCGATCCGTGGCGTGAAGGGCATGTCTGGTGGCGTGAACCCTTGGATCAAAGTCATCAATGACACCGCGGTCGCGGTAAATCAACTCGGTTCACGCTTGGGTGCTATCTCGGTCACCCTCGACATTTGGCACCTCGATATCTACGACTTCTTTGATCTCCAGACCGAGACCGGCGATATCCGTTCCAAGGCCTTTGATATTTTCCCAGCCGTCTCAATCCCCGATCTCTTCATGAAGCGCCTCCGCGAAGGTCAGGCCTGGACCCTCTTTGATCCGCATGAGGTCAAGAGTCTCTATGGCAAGTCGCTCCAAGACCACTTTGGGGAGGAGTTTGAGGCATTCTATGCTGAGCTCGAACGCGATGAGCGCCTGACCATGAAGAAAAGCGTCGACAGCAAAGAGCTCTTCAAGAAATTCTTGAAGGCCACGGTCGAAACCGGTATGCCCTATGTCTTTTTCCGTGATACCGTCAATCGCCTGAACCCCAACAAACACGCCGGCAACATCTACTCGACTCAGCTCTGTACCGAAATCTGCCAGAACACCTCTGCTTCCAAATTCGTGGAGGAAACTATCGAAGATGGTCAGATTGTCCTCCGCTACGATCCAGGAGACCTCGTCGTCTGTAACCTCGCCTCGATCAATGTCGCGACGGTCCACGAGCCGGCTGTGATTGCTGATACGTTCCCAGTCCTCATGCGTATCCTCGATAACGTCATCACGCTCAATTACTACCCAATCAAAGAAGCGGAGCGCACCTCCAAGCGCTATCGCTCCGTTGGCGTCGGCTACCTTGGTCTCGCTGAGTATCTCGCTACCCGCAAGATTTCCTACGATAGTGAGGAAGCCCGAAATGAGACCGATCGCCTCTTTGAACGCTATGCCTACCACACCTACCGAGCCTCGGTGGATCTCGCCAAAGAGCGCGGTACCTACGAGCTCTATCCTGGGAGTGAGTACTCAAAGGGTATGCTCCTCGGTCGTGACCTCGCCTGGTACGAAACAAACACCCCGTTTGCTGAGGAATGGCGCACCCTCTTTGCTGATATGGCTGTTCATGGAGTCCGCTTTGCCTACCATACCGCCCCCGCTCCCAACACCTCAACCGCTGGTGTTGTTGGTACGACCGCTGCCCTCCTCCCAATCTACAAGCGCTATTTTGTCGAAACCAACCTCTCGGCTCCGACTATTCGTGTGGCCCCGAAACTCTCCAAAGAGAACTTTTGGTTCTACAAAGAATACATCCACATGGACATGGCTGATGTCATCAGTCTCATCGCGGTCGTGTACAAATGGGTGGATCAGTCTATCAGTTTCGAATGGATGATCGATCCAGCCCGGGTCAGCCCTGCGCAGCTCTATGGCTACTACCTCCTCGCCTGGGAGAAGGAAATCAAGACCGTCTACTATGTCCGTAGTCTCTCTGGTGAAGTAAAAGATGGTTGCGTGAGCTGTAGCGGCTAGCGAGTGGAGCGAATGTAGAATATAGAATTTGGAATGTAGCTAGTTCACTTCCAAAGAATTACTCTTAGCCTACATTCAATATTCTAATTTCAAAATTCAAAGCTATATGACTGAAGCAGAAATTCTTGAGCGTAATCCGCTCTTCAATCCCAAAGGGGACGACTTGGTCGAACACCGCACCGTCATCAAGGGTGCCACGACTGGCCTCTTCAACCTGAATGCCACCAAGTACCCCTGGGCCAAATCCCTCTACCAGGTCATGGTCGGCAACTTTTGGGTCCCAGAAAAGGTCTCTGGTCTCAAAGATGATGCCCGCATGTTTCACGCTGACTTGAGCCTAGAAGAGCAGAAGGCCTACAAGGGAATTCTCTCGTTCCTCATCTTTCTTGACTCGATTCAGACCGTCAACCTCCCGCACTTCTCCGACTACGTCACCTCACCCGAGGTAAACCTCATCCTCTCGATTCAGGCCTATCAGGAAGCGATCCACTCCCAGTCATACGCCACTATCCTCGAAGCAGTGGTAGACAGCAAGGAGCGAGAAGAGATCTACTACTTCTGGCGCAGTGATAGTATCCTCCTTGAGCGCAACAAATACATCGGCCAAATCTATCAGGATTTTATCGATAGCCCCTCGGATAAGACCTTTTTCCGAGGCGTGGTCGCCAACTTCCTCCTCGAGTCCATCTACTTCTATAACGGCTTTGCCTTCTTCGATACCCTGGTTGACCGGATGAAGATGCTCGCGACCGGTCGCATGATCGCCTACATCCGCCGTGACGAGCTGACCCATGTCACCATCTTCTCGAACCTCATCCGTGAGATCAAACGCGAATTCCCAGACATCTACGATGAAGCCCTCGTAGTCGACATGATGAAGACGGCCGTAGAGCAGGAAATCGAGTGGAGTCGCCATATCCTCGGTGACCGCATCCCGGGTCTCAACGGTGACACGACCGAAGGCTACACCAAGTGGCTCGCCAACAAGCGGCTTGCGATGCTCAATATTGATCCTCTCTACCCAGAGGCCATCGACAATCCGTATAAGCACCTCGATCGCTTGCAGGATGTGAACAGCGACAAAGGCAATTTCTTTGAAACGACGGTCGTAAACTATACTCAGTCTTCGAGCATGAACGGTAGCTGGGACTTCTAACAAAAGAAGTTTCACAAGAAAACTCATCCCGGGAACCTCTCCTGGGATTTTTCTTTGGCAAAATGTGATATAATCTGAAGCAGATATCTTTTTTGCTATGAATATCAAAAAACAAGCACTCTTTGTCATTATTTTTCTTACCACTCTACTCTCCTCACCAGTTGCCCAAGCTGATACTTGGGGAAATGAAACAACCCAAAAACCCGGGCGACAGTACCAGCTCCTTGAAAAAATCCCTGGCACAGATGGCCTCGGGAGCGACCTCCCAGGGTACATCAGTGCCATCTACAAGATGGCTCTCGTGATTGTCACCCTCTCTGCGGTCCTCATGCTCACCGTCGGTGGATTCATGTATCTCACCAGTGCCGGCAACACGGCATCCATCGGTACAGCCAAGGGTATTATCTATGACTCCCTTATTGGCCTCATCATAGCTCTCTCTGCCTGGCTCATCCTCTACATCATCAACCCGGATCTCGTTGAGATAAACCTGTCTCCGCTCTCGCCAGTGGCTCCGGTAGGGGGCAATGTAGGCGGATCCCCAGGCGCCGTTGGTGCTCTCCCAACAGGAAGCGATGCCGAGCTCGCTCGTAAGATTCTTGGAATGAGCAGTGTTCGACTTAACACCAGTGGAGATTGCAGTAGTCCCACTGGTGTAGTAAGTCCTACAAAAAATATTGCTGACATTGCGGATGGTAAAAGATCTAGCAACTGTAGCAACGAATGCCAGGGAAAAGGGGCGTCTGGTTGTAGAGATAATGCAGTCAATTTAAGTAATAAGATGCTCTCCGCAATTGTAGCTGTTGGTCAGAAACAACAATTTACTATCACGAGTATTTCGGGAGGACCCCATGTTTCTAGCTCCTCTCACTATCGCGGTACTGCCATCGACATTACCCCTGTTAACCAGACCTTGATGGATGCTTTTGTGGCTGCTGGGGCCCTTCCCCCAAACGGCAACTCCGCCTCTATGTGTGAAAAACGAGTCACGGGGACCGATGGAAAATCTAAAGCTACGAGCGTTGACTGTACCACAGGTGGTGGGAACCATATTCATCTTGTTTTCCCAAACTAGTCTTCACAGCATGTCATTTTGATTTTTCGTATGGCCAAAAAGATTTTTTTCTTTTCTGTCACTCTCCTGGTGCTTGTTCTCATTTTTCTGGGTGCCTACAATCTCGTATTCAAAAATAATAAGAACAACCCTGTCGCTGATCCGAGCAAAAAGTCGTTTCTGAGCGAAGCAGAAGACAGCTTGTTCAGCAAGAGTGGCGCCGCTGAAAACCCGCTCAATGAACGAGTGCTCGGCGTCACCATGGGTGAAGACGGTATGCTCAATTACTACTCTCTCGATGACAAATCGCTCAAAAAGGCCACGAGTGAAGGAAAAAACAAGACAGTCCTCATGAGTAATCTCCCGGGCGATGCCACCCGAGTCCTCTGGTCGGCCAAGACGGACAAGGCCCTCCTATCACTCAAAAGTGCCAGCGGATCTCTCTGGTACTTTGCCCATCTCGGAAATAAAACGCTTGTACCACTTAAGCCCGAGATAGGCCGTCTCGCTTGGGACAATTTTGGTGAACGGACCTATTATCAGTATACCGACCCCGCCACCAAAGTACGTTCTCTCAATGTTTCCGATCCTGATGGCAAAAACTGGAAAAAGCTAGCCGATCTCGGTACCAATGACTTTTTTCTCTCGGCTGTACCCGAAAGCAGTCTTGTGTCCTTCTGGAATCGACCCGACATTGGTACACCATCGACCTTTGAAATGGTCGGGATCTCTGGTGAAGCGCGCAAATCCCTCGTCAATGGTGGAGTATTTGGTGGCGACTATCTCTGGTCGCCCAATGGTGAACGAGCGGTAGCCAGTGGCAATGACACTGAGACCGGCCAGGGATTCACGCTCCGCATTATCGATCGCTCGGGGGGAAGTAAACCTCTCGCCATCCCAACCCTCATCTCCAAAGTAACGTGGTCAAAAGACAACCGCACCCTCTACTATGCCCTCCCCGGATCGCTCCCAAGTGATGCCCTTCTCCCCAATGATTATTTCCAAAAGTCACTCCACAGTAAAGATACTTTTTGGAAAATTGACCTCAACACCGGCAAGAAAAGTCGCTTGGTTGAACTCAAAGAATCAACGCAATCACTCGATGCTACCGATCTGTTCCTCTCAAACGAAGAGGACGCCCTCTACTTTACAGACCGAGCGTCAGAAAAGCTCTATCGCCTAGAGCTCTAGTCAGGGGCAGGTGGATATCTATGCGAGCTCCCTCGGGAGCTCTTTTTGTACGGCGAGGGCGCTCAGGGTCACCATAAAAAAGAAGAGGTAGGCGAGATCTCCCTTAAAAAAGGGCGTATCTACCAATCCCATCACCAAAAAGATGCACCAGTACGTCATCATCCCGGTAATCATGGTACTTTTTGTCCGCTCCTTCGAAAGGAGCCAGAGCGTCCTTCCCACGAGGAGCGTAAAGCCCAATAGACCTATTGGGCCTGTCGCAAAAAACATCGCCAGAGCCACGTTGTGGGGTTCGGGCACTGACCACTCCAAATATGGTGGAAAAAACTGTTGGTAGTCCAAATAAAGCTCCTGGAAGCGTCCTACGCCGATACCGAACGGATGGTCTAGTCCTATACGAAATGCTGCCTGCCAAATCATTTCTCGTGATGACCAGGAGGAACGAGGGTCCTCGGTAAAGAGCGCTTGCCACTTCTCACTCCCATGCTCAGAAGCCATGAACATCCCGAGCGCAAAGAGAATGCTGAGGACGGCCCCACTCTTCCGCCATGAGTGCTCTCGCTGCCACAGACCGTATGCGAGTAATCCCAAACAAACCGCCAGTATCACCCCGTAGGAGCGCGTGAGAAGTAGCGTCACCGCAAGGAGAACGGGCGAGAGCGCCAGGCCAATCCGGGAGAATTTCGTCCACCTGGCTGCGTCATCCAAAAGTATCAGGGGGAGCGCCAGGCCCGTAGCCATGAGAAAGGCGAGAAAGTTGGGCGATGCGTAGGGGCCTGCGAGACGTCCATCGTACGTGACTCTACCCAGCCAGTAAGACACAAGGCATTGCAAAGCGGTAAGCGTGAGTACAACCAGGAGCACCTTGACGAGGATACGTTGTCTCTCCCGATGCTGGCATTCAGAAAAAATGAGGAGACTGTAGAGGGCAGGAAAGAAAAACCATGACTTGAGCATCCCTAGCCCCGTAAGCGTAAAGGGGTGAGCGAAGAGTGTCACAGTCGCCCCCACGAGGAAAAGTACGCCCCCAAGAAGAATGATCCTGTCCACAGCTGGGAATTTGAGTCTCTCTCTACGATCAAGCCACCAAAAAACAAGGGCACCCAGAACCGCAATTTCGGGATAGTACCAGGGGAGGCCAAGGAAAACAACTTTGTGTGCCGCGACAGGTAGAGATACCAGTACGAGTACCAGCCACCAAAATGTCGCCTTATTCATTGGAGGTATCATCATATCGGTATGATACACCGAGTGCTATGAGAAAGAGAAGCAAGGGGAGAATATGGACCGAAAAGAGGGGCGATTCAAAGAGGGCATGCACAAGAAAAACAACGAGAGAAGTACTCATGGCCAGCGCGAGCGAGTCACGATGAGTGAGAAACATCCGGGCCAGACGCAGGAGAGGGATAGCAAGGAGGGCGAGAAACAGCCCGAGACCAATGAGTCCGAGCTCAAGAGCCATATCAAGGTACTGATTGTGGGCGTAGAGTGGCTCGCGATACTCTGCTCCCGGCTTGACCCGGAGTGGATAGTTGCCGAGGCCGAGGCCCAAGAGTGGCTTTTCGGCAATAAGGACGGCCGACTCTCGCCACAATCGGATACGCTCTTGATTAGAGCCATCGCTCTCTGAGAAGCTCGAAAGGAGACGCGCGCCAACGGGCGAAAGGAGGAGGGTACCGACAAGCAGTAGTAGGACCAAAAGTTGTTTGAGGTGCTTGGTAGTAAACCCAAAATGACCCGAGAGGAGAAGGATCCACAGCCCACCACCAATGAGTCCCACATAGCCACCCCGAGAGAACGTCAGAAGATCGGCCACCAAAAGAATCACAAATGCCAGGAGGAAGCGGGGGCTTCTCTTTTCATCAGACCAGTAAAGACCGAGGGCAAGTGATGCCGTCATGCCGGTGAAAAAGGAAAATATGTGCGGATCAGGCAAGAAACCAGAAGCACGAAGTACCGTTACACCTGAAATATTGACAAGGAGACTTGAGTGGGCGATGACGGCCTCTCCAAATGCCCCTCCCAAAAACCAAGGCAGTATGTCCGAAAGATACGACACCATCTGTTCCACTCCAAAAACAAACTGCGCCAAAAAAATACTGATGGCGATGATGCCCATGGCCGTCGCGCCAAAGACCAGTACCTCGACCAGTCTACGCGCCAGTTTCTTGTGTGTCCGTATTGCGTCTGAAAGGACAAAAAAGAACGGCAAGAACGAGAGAAGAAAGGCCCCTTTCCGATACGTAAAAACTTCGTTCTCAGACCAAAGAGCGGATCCTAAGGCGAGGAAAAGGAGCGAAAGAAGTGCAAAGGCGACCAGTCCTCCAGTAAACATGAGCCTTCGCTGGTACAAGCCAGAAGCGAGCCACAGCAGAAATATTCCTCCTGTCACTATCCGGATGAGTGCGAGGTCAATTCCTGGCGCGGGGGAGAGGGCCCACTGAAAAGGAAGAAGGAGGAAATACACAACGAGAAGCTGTTTCATAGGAAAGGAGCAATAATCCGATGAACGAGATGAAGAACGAATGTTTCCCATTTCGGTCGATAGGTTTGAAAATACCGGCGCTGTGAATCATAGTAATGCCCCTTTTGGTGTCTGCGCGAGAGAAAACTCTTTCCACCGACGTGGACCAGCCTTGCTGACATCCGTTTGAGCTTACTCCCCATCTCTTTGGCCCGTAGACACAAATCGACATCCTCAAAATAGAGGAAATAGCCCGCATCAAAGCCCTGGAGCGAGAGGAATCGTTCTCGCGTGAGAAAGAGAGCTGCTCCACTCATCCAATCGAGTTCCTTCCCTCGCCATCGTCGCCCGCTATGAATCTCCACAATTCGCCTGAGGCTCGGGGCTGACCCAAAACTATTGGCTTCTTCCTCCCCCCTAAGCGTTACCAAAGTAGGGGCACAGAGGAGAGCAGGGTCTCGTTCGAGCAACTCTTGCACGACTCTCAAGAACGACTCCACAAAGCGCACGTCTGGGTTGAGGATGCCTACAATGGCACCTCTCGCCTCGGCTACTCCCAGATTGACCCCAGCCCCAAAGCCATCGTTTTGTGGTGGGGTAAGCACACGAAAAGCACACTGCTTGGCGAGAGCCTGGAGGGATTTTTCTTCTTCGTGGTCATTATTCACCACGATAATCTCATAAGAGACCGCCTCCTTTTCATGGGCAAACAGGCTTTCTAGGGCAAGCGCAAGCTCCCACACACTACGGTAGTTGACGAAAATGAGGGAAATGGTCGGTAAAACGGTCATGGGAAAATTGATTGTAGGCACGACGGACAGAACGGGATCCCTGCCTCCCAAGGAGGATATCGAGGCAATTTTTAGCTTTCCGTATTGTAACATAAGCCCCCAGATAGACTCTTTGCCACCAAGACGCATGCTTGTGAAAAAAGTGTAGGCCCGAAAGGACGAGATAGTACAACTTGGTATCGCTCTGGCGACTCAATTCCCGGTGCTTTACAGTGGCTCCCGGGACCACCAGCAACCGAAAGCCCGCTTTTTTGGCACGGAGAGAGTAGTCAGCATCCTCATAGTACAGAAAGAAACGTTCATCGAGGTATCCGATAGTCTCAACCACCTCATTTTTGATAAGGAGAGCGCACCCGGTTAAGTATTCGCTCTCATAAGCTATTGTTCGTCGCTCAACTTCGGTGGAAGCGATATGAGTCGCGCGCATACGGGGATACGAGATGATACCCTTCTCAAACCACGGTGTGTTATGTTCATCGACAATAATAGGAGAGAGGAGGCCGCTCTTTCCCTCCTGTCCGATCTTGACCAGTCGCGCGAGACACTCAGGCATTACTTCTGCATCATTATTCAGGAGCCAGACCATCTGAGCTCCTTGGGCAAGAGCCTCTCGAATACCCCGATTCATGCCGGCCGCAAAGCCGAGATTCCTTTCGTTTTCAATATACGTATATTCTGGAAACTGCACCTTGGCCTGATCGAACGAATCATCTGTAGAATGATTGTCAACAACCAGAACAAAGAAGCTGGCATAGCTCTGTGCTCGAAGCGACCAGAGACAGGCTGAGAGGCAAGATGCTCCGTTGTAGTTTAAAACAACAATACCAACCTTGGGCGGTGTCATATCCATAAGTGAGTACGGTGAGAAACAACTACGGGACCAGGGTTTCGATGCGTTCAGCAGAAGAGAGGGGGCTCTTGGCTTCTTTTTGGAACAAACTCGTTATTTCCTCCGGGGTTATAGCACGTGTGGCCCACAGAAGAATCGCGTACACCAAAACGCCGGCGAGGCCAGAAAGGAGGAATGAGTAAGGTTCTAGGAGGAAAAGAATAGCTGCCATCACCACACCAGAAAGAAGAATCTTTTTGATGCTCTCAAACGATGGGCAATACTTGATATATCGTGCAACCAAGAATCCAGTGAGGAGGACCACAAAGGCTTCAGTGGCGAGCGAGACAAAAGCAGAGCCCATATAAGAATACCGGGGGATCAAGAACAAGTTGAGGGCGATATTGAATACCGCTGCATAGATAAGTGTCTGCATGAGCTTTTTCTGGGCGTTCCCCACCACCAAGAGCATGTTGAAGTAACTCCCAAAAAAAATAAAGCCAAGTGCAAAGATGAGGACCCGCAACACGGGGACCGACTCTTGAAAGCCATCTCCTGAGACTATATTGATGATATCTGGAGCCAAAAACCAAGTACCCACGACAATCGGTACAATAATAATAGAGAACACCTTGAATGTTTTATTAGCAATCTCCTCGAAATGCGGTCGATGAGTAAAGATAAACCGTGAAAGGAGTGGGAGAATCAGTCCAGAGAGCATCGCAGGAAAAAAAATGAGATTCTCCATGATTTTGTAGGCCACATTGTAGATGCCAACGTGGGCATTCGACTGGAGCACCGAGAGGAGGATAGTGTCCATTTTGAAGTAGGCAAAGGTAATCATAGCCGTGACACCCATCGGGAACGAATGGCGGAGAAATTCCTTCCAAAAAGCAAAGTCAAACTGGAGCCGGAATGTAGCATAGCGGCGACTAAAAAAGAACGCTGTGATCGCATTAAATGAGAGCGAAACAATGAGCGTACAGGCGATCGGAAGAAAACCCCAGTCTTGTTTGATAACCAAGACGATGAGACTAACCTGAAGTACTTTTCCCAAAAACTCAATCATGGCCACCTTGTCCATGGCGATGTGCTTCTGAAAAATCCCATTCAAGACAAAAGAGAGGGTGGAAAAGACCGTAGCGAGAGCCGCGATAAAGATACCGATTTCAACATCGAGTGAATACCCGAAGAGAAGCACCACGAGCGGCGCAAGGAAGAGAAGTGCAAGCGACGCCGTAAGGCGGAGAGCGATGACGTTGCCGAGAATTTTACCTTCGTTCGCTCCCTCACGTGAGATTTCTCGAGCCGTGACCGAACCGAGTCCTAGGTCAGCAATAGCTGAAAAAAAAGCGAAAAAAGCCAGAATGGTAGCATATTTACCAAAACCATCCTGTCCGAGGTACTCGGTCATGAGTCGGATGGAGAGAAGCGAGAGGGCTACCGTCGAAAACACCTTGAGAAAGGAGTTGAGTACCACGTTATAGGCAATTTTTCTGGCAATCACCATAAAACCTCAGTCAATTGACATTGAGAGCTATTCGCTCACGATGGGCTTTGGTCGGACCATAACCTTGCGTTCTTCGCCACTCCCGACGCTTTCAGTGATGACACTCTCATTGGCTGAGAGATATGCGTGCACAATCTTGCGCTCGTAGGGGAGCATCGGACGGAGGGCGACCGAGATATTGTTCTGGAGGGCTTCATCGAGAGCCTGTTTGGCTTCCTTCTCAAGGAGCTGCTTCTTTTCGGTAAAATACTGATTTATATCTACCACAATATCCAGTCGTTCACCCACTTGCTTACGGGCGATAATACGGACGAGATGTTGGAGAGCAGCCAAATTCATCCCATATTGACCAATGAGAAAGTTCTGTCCTTCCTCGATGGTAACAGCACAATAGTACCGCCCCTCCGTCTCATTGGCGTCAATTGAGATATCGGACGGTACAAAGCCTAATTTATTAAGCACTTCTTCGAGTATACCTCGGAGGGCAACGCTTTTTTCAGTGGTCATAGAGGAAATCTGTTACGCCTGTTTAGTCTTGAAAATCACCATTTGTTGGAAAATCATGAAGAGAGTGGAGAAAAGCCAGTAAAGCGCGAGCGCTGCCGGAAAGGTGACTCCAATAAAAAAGGTAATCCCAGGGCCGAGGTAGAGCATCTGCTTGTTCATAATCTCAGCAAAATCTGGTTCGTCCGTCGTAGCTTTCGCTGTGGTTTCCTTCTTTTGGCTCTGGAAAAGCATTTTTACCTGAAAATACTGGGCGATGGCTGAGAGAAAAGCAAGCACATAGTTCGGCTTAGTGAGGTCAAGAAAGTGGAGGAAGATGTGATTCACCATACCAGGATTCTGGATAAAGGTGTATAAGTCGCTTTCTTTGATCGCAAACCCGGCGTTTGTTATGCTCACAATCACCTGATAGATAGCAATAAGGACAATGAGCTGGACAATAAGGGGAAGACATCCGCCGAGCGGGTTCGTCTTGTGCTCTTTGTAAAGCGCCATCATGGCCTTAGTTTGCTCCTCCTTATTGTCTTTATACTTCTTTTGGATCTCTTTGAGCTTGGGCTGGAGCTCCTGCATCTTCTTCTGAGATTCGATTTGTTTCCGAGACAAGGGGATAAAGATGGTTTTGATGAACAATGTGGTCAGTATGATGGCAATACCGAAGTCGTGTCCTGGTATCGCATTATAAAAAAACACCAGAATATTATAAACTGGCTGATAGATAACGGTATGAAACAGGGCTCCCATAAACAATCACTTCAAAAAACTTAAGCGCCTATGTATTCTACAACGTTTTGAGCCACTCTGGCAAAGTCCCTAAAATCGCGAGAAATGGGCTTTTTTGTAGTAAAAAAGACAATGTCATACCCAAGTGAGCGGATTTCAGGCGAAAACTGCGTTTCACAGGCGCCAGAGATGACGCGGCGGAGACGATTCCGAGAAGTGGCCTTCTCCAAATGCTTCTTGCTGAGAGAAAAGCCCACCCGGATGTGATTTTGGGTATTCTTAGCAATTTTACACCCTACAAAGCCAAAAAAAAGGGGCTTTCCGGTGCGGAAGACCCTTTCAAAATCGTCTTTTGTCTTGAGACGCCAGCTTTTTGGGAACATACACTTGGATTGAAAAGAGGCTCAATCCTACCGATTGAAGGGGGGTAATTAGGCTGTAGTAAGCCTCTTACGCCCTTGACGACGGCGACGGGTGATCACAGCTTGACCGCCCTTGGTATTCATGCGTTTGAGAAAACCGTGGCGACGGGAACGTTTGCGGCTTTTCGGCTGGTATGTTTTCTTTGACATACTCGAAGGAAGATTAGTCTTAGTGGAAATGTTTGTCCAGTGTACCAGAAAAACAAACAAAGTCAAGCGCGGTTGGGATAGATCAAGCCCAACGCTCAAAGCGTTCCTTCTTTCCCTATCAAAATAGGCTTCTTTTCGACTTATCCACCCGTTGTCCACTCTTTCCCTACCAAACAGCCCTCGCCTCACTCCCGACCCCATGTTATAATGGCTTTCACTCAGGTAAAGATAGCGTTCGATGCTCTCACAAGTATTCTCGTTTCTTATTGAACAGGCTGTTGATAACTTCTCCCTATGACCAATGAAGAACTCTGGAAGGCCGTCCTGGGACAGATTGAGCTCACCATTTCAAAAGCTAATTTTGTTACCTGGTTCAAAAGTACGAGTATTAATGATAACACCGATGGGGTGGTCACAATTGGCGTCCCCAATGGCTTTGCCAAAGAATGGCTTGAAAACAAGTACAATCACTACATTTTGAAAGCCTTGAAGGAACTCGACCCCCAAATTCGGGAGATTCGTTGTACTTTGTCTCCTGAAAAGGCGATTCCTATTGCCACGAGCTCGGCTAAAAACATTGATGCCATCAAAGCCCCTGGAGCCCATCCCGGCTTTGTACGAAAAAAAATCATCGAGCAGCCGTCTTTTGGCTCTACTCCACATACCACCCCGGTTTTTCATGAAACAAATTTAAACAGTCGCTACACATTTGAGAACTTCATTGTAGCTGAAAATAATGAGCTCGCCCGGGCTGCCTGCTATGCGGTCTCCCAAAACCTGGGTATGGCCTATAACCCGCTCTTTATCTATGGGGGAGTTGGCCTGGGCAAAACCCATCTCCTTCAGTCTATTGGCAATGAAGTAATCCAAAATGCCCCAGAAAAGCGCATAAAATACATCACCTCCGAGCGTTTCACTACTGAACTTGTTGATGCCATCAAGAATCAAAAAATCGACAAATTTAAAGAATACTACCAACAAATGGATCTCCTCATTATTGACGATGTCCAATTTCTCTCTGGCCGAGAAAAGACTCAAAATGAGTTTTTCCATATTTTCAATGCGCTTTACCAGATAAATAAGCAGATTGTTATTTCGAGTGACCGCCCACCCAAAGCTATCCCAACACTCGAAGACCGACTTCGTTCACGCTTCGAGGGAGGGATGATTACTGATATCAGTCGGCCGACACTCGAGACCCGCATCGCTATCCTTGAATCCAAGCTTGGCGAGAAGGGAATCACGCTTGATCCGGCCTCAGTCAGATTCATTGCGGAAAACGCCTCACAGAACATTCGCGAGCTGGAAGGTGCCCTCAATCGAGTCGTCGCCTACTCCGAATTTCACAAGATAGCCCCTACACTTGAGAATACCCAGAAAATTCTGGCTGAATTGATTGAAAACAACAAAAAAAATCTCCAGACGGAAGATATCTTTACGGCTATTTGTAATTTTTATACTGTCGCCCGGGAAGATCTCATTAAAAAAGGCCGTAAAAAGGAAGTTTCTCACCCTCGTCAGGTTATGATGTATCTCCTACGGCAAGAACTCGGTATGCCATTTTCTACGATTGGTGAACTCTTAGGTGGCAGAGATCACACCACTGCCCTTCACGCCTTTGAAAAAATAGACACCAAAAAAGATACGGACACGCGACTCAAGGAGGAGCTCGAGACCCTCAAAGAGACTCTCTACTACGCCTCCTGAGCTGTATAACTCTGTATAAACCCCAAAAACACCTGTACAAACCCTGGATAACCAATCAGCCTCTCGTGCACAAAACAAACATTCATCCCACTTTTCTTCAGCTCAAGAA